>WNGE01001224.1_pt1 | contig 33092 bp, 24 predicted proteins | sample 5400651 | NCBI WGS metagenome assembly WNGE01 (sample SAMN13153370, study PRJNA577476) | soil metagenome | isolation source: 60 cm soil or saprolite under grassland replicate 2 | place: USA:California | collected 2016-06-15
TACTGGCCCTTCGTCCAATGGCAGGACAGCGGACTTTGGATCCGTTAATCTAGGTTCGAATCCTAGAGGGCCAACTGCACGCCGGCGTTCCCTTGACTGTTGCTCAGACACGCGGCAAGTAGTGCCATGGGAAAGAAAGGCGAGGCGAGGAGCTCCGAGACCGGCCGCACCTATCGGCTGGACCGCCTCATCGGCCAGGGCGGTTTCGGCGAGGTCTACCTCGCGACCGCCACGCCACCAGGCGGGCTGCCGCCACAAGTCTGCATCAAGATCAGCAATCGTCTCACGCCCTGGCTTCGCGAGGCCTACTTCGCCGAGCTGCTCGACCGGGAGCCGCGCGCGCTCCGCATCTTCGATCGGTTCGCCGAGGTCGACGGCGACGGCATGCGCTACTGCATGGTGATGGAATACGCGGAGCACGGCGACGTGGGGGCCTGGCTCAAGCGCCGGGGCCCGCAGCCCGAGCGCTTCGTGCGCCGCGAGATCGCCGCACTCCTCGGCCCGCTCGACGCGCTGCATCGCGGTCAGGCGCTGCACCGCGACCTCACGCCCTTCAATGTGTTCGTCTGCGACAAGGAGCAGCTCAAGCTCGGCGACTTCGGCATCGCCAGGCACCAGCGCAATCGTCATGGTGTCACGGCCGACGCCTTCAACCCGCTCAATGCGCCCACTGAGATCGCGTGGGGCTGGATTCGGAGATGGCAGCAGCGCGACGACATCTATCAGGTCGGCCAGCTGGCGGCGATGTTGCTGCGCGGCGACATCACCAGTCCGATGCGGAGCAAGGATGTCCGCCGCCTGCCCTGCAGCGACCACTTGAAGGAAGTCATTCACCGCTGTCTGGGGAGCCGGGGCCGACGCTACGAAGCTGCCGGTGAGCTCATCGCGGCGCTGCGCCATCGCCCCAAAGAGTTGCGGAAGGGCCGCGTTCAGAGTCTCGCCGGCAAGCGCCTGTCCATCACCGGGTTCCTGCGCCGTCCCCGGAGTGACGCGATCACCGCGGCCCGCAAGGCCGGCGCGATCATCCAATCAAAACCCGGATTGACGACCGACGTGCTCGTGCGCGGGCGGCCCAATCAGCTCCAGATCGCCGGTGCACACGGGGGCACCAAACTGATGGAGATCCGGCGCCTGGCCGCGCTGGGACACCGGATCACCATCATTGGCGAAACGCAGTTCTGGAAGCTCGCCGGCGCAAGAACTAAGGCGCGAAAAACTCCGCCATCGCCGGCGCCGTCGCGGCGGCACCGGGGTATTGCGTGACGCCCAGCGCCTCGAGGATCAAGCGCAGCGTGCTCTGGTGCTGGTACAGCGTCGTCGATTGGTAACCAAGCTTGGCCTTGGGGCCGACGACCACCCACGCGATCCGGCCGCCGCCGTTGGTATTGTCGCTCCCGGACTCGTCGAACACGATGATGAGCAGCCCGTCCTGCTGGAATGTCGGGCTGGCGATGAGCGGCGCGATGTTGTTCCTGAGCCAGGTGTCGGCCGTCGTGAGCGAGCAGTCGTGCGCGTCGTTGCAGAGGTTCGGCACGATGTTGGAGAAGTGCGGCAACGTCCCGCCGGCGAGATCGGTGGCGAACTGGGTGAATGGGACGAGCTTCCGGCGCTGCACCGAGTCGTTCGCAACGTCCGACAACAGCGCGAACACGTTGTGCTTGCGCGCGTACCCCCCCACGTCGCCCCCCGTGTATCCGACTGACGGCAGATCCTCGGCGTACGACTTCCACGTCTTCCCCGCCGCCAGCAGCCGTCGCACGACGTTGTCCACCGTGACGATGGTGGAGTAGCTGTCGTTGTTGGTGATGATCTGGCCCGTCGCCAGCTCGAAGTAATTGCCGATCGACGGGTGGGTGTTGCCGTAGTACTGCGTGGCCAACCCGTACTGCTGCGCGAGACTGTTCAGGTACGGCATCGACGAGCTGCCGATGACGCTCGCGTAGTTGGTGTTCTCCTCGGTGACGATGAAGACGTGCCCGGCTTGCGGCACACCTCCCGAGCCCGGGGTGGTGACCGTCACGACGGCCGTGCCAGACTTGCCCTCGCTCGTCGCCCGGATCGTGGCCGTGCCGGCTTTGACCGCCGTGACAAGCCCGCTCGCGCTCACCGTCGCGACCGACGCCGAATCCGACGACCAAGTGATCGTCCGCCCGCTCAACGTGCGGCCGGCCGAGTCCTTGAGCGTGGCCGTGAGCTGCGCTGTGCCACCGACCTGGAGCGTGACGGTCGACGGGCTGACCGTGACCGAGGCGACCGGGGCCAGGGTTACCGTGATCGTGGCCGTGCTGCTCTTCCCTTCACTCGTCGCGCGGATCGTCGCGGTCCCGGCCTTGAGCCCCGTCACGAGCCCGCTCGAATTCACCGTAGCGACCGCCGCGGAGTCCGAGGACCAGGTGATCGTCCGGCCGGTGAGTGTGTTCCCGGCCGAGTCCCGGAGCGTGGCCCTGAGGCGCAGCGTGTCGCTCACGCGAATGCCGGCCGTGCCCGGGGTCACCGTGACTGACGCAACCGGCACGACGGTCACCGTGATCGTCGCCGTGCCGCTCTTCCCTTCGCTCGTCGCCCGGATGATCGCGGTGCCGGCCCTGAGCCCCGTCACGAGCCCGCTCCCGCTCACCGACGCGACCGCCGCCGAGTCCGAGGACCAGGTGATCGTGCGCCCGGAGAGGGGGTTGCCGGCCGAGTCCCGGAGCGTCGCGGAGAGTCGGAGGGTGTCGCCGACGTGGATCGCCGCAGAGCTGGGACTCACCGTCACCGTTGCGACCGGCGGCGGCGGCGGCGGCGGGGGAGGAGGAGGCGGCGGCGGCGGCGGCGGCGGCGGTGGTGGTGGTGGCGGCGGCGGCGGCGGCAGTGACGTCACCGTGATGGCCGCTGTACCGCTCTTTCCTTCACTCGTCGCGCGAATCGTCGCCGAGCCGGACGCGACGCCCGTCACCAGCCCGCTCGCGTTCACCGTAGCGACGGCGCTCGAGTCCGAGGACCAGGTGATCGTCCGCCCGCTGAGGACGTTGCCGGCCGAGTCCCGCGGCGTCGCAGTAAGCCGGAGGGTGTCGCCGACCTGGATCCCCGCCGAGCTGGGTGCGACGGTGACAGACGCGACAGGAATAGCCGTTACTGTGACGGCCGACGTGTCGGCGAGCGCGCCGTTCGTTAGGCGCGCCATGACACGGTAGCTCCCCGTCGTCTGTCCCGCGGTGAAAAGGCCGCCGCTCGTGATGGTGCCGCCGCTGGCCGAATAGGTGACCGCCACCGCGACGGTGTCGCCGGTATTACGCATCCCCCAGGCGTCGAACTGCTGCGTGCCGCCGCTGCGGAGACTGACCGCGGCGGGGGTGAGGAAGATCTGCGTCACGCGGCGCTTGCGCACGTGGGATGTGCCCGTCACGTGCGCGCTCGTCATCGTCGCCGTGATGGTGACGTCGGTGGCGGAGGTGTCGGCCGTGTACAGGCCGTCCGAGGTGATCGAACCCGCTGATGCCGTCCAGGTGACGTCGATCGGCACAGTGTCGCCCGCTGCGGTGCGGCCGGATGCGACGAACGGTTGCGTTTGGTTGGGATCGAGCGTCACGCTCTCGGGCACGACCCGGACCTGAACGACCGCTGACCCGGTGCGCGGGCGGAGGGGCAACTCGCACCCGCCGACGATGGCGACTGTGAGCGAAGCGAGGGCGAGAATGACACCGCGCATGCGTGGGAGCGACATTGCTGTCTCCACGGCGCCGGGCGTGCCAATAACAAAAACGCCGGGTCGCCGAATTCGATTTGTGGTCGAACGCTGGCGGCCCGGCGGGCATGGCGGCGATCAGCCGCTGTAGCCCCGTAGCTCTGCGTCACCGCCTTTAGGCGGCTTTGCTCTGAGCAGCGTGCTCGTCGACGAACCTAGTCGAAGCGCACGCTTCCCGACTGTGATCTCGATCATGTCGGCGTCGGTCAGACGCACAGCGCCGAATTAGGACTCTGCCAACTCAGGGCGTGAAAAACTCAGGCATAGCAGGCGCCGTGGCTGCCGCGCCGGGGAATTGCGTAATCCCTAACGCCTCGAGTGTGAGGCGCAACGTGCTCTCGTGCTGGTACAGCGTGGTCGACTGGTACTGGGTCTTCGCTTTGGGGCTCACGACGATCCACGCGATCCGCCCCCCGCCGTGCGTGTTGTCGCTCCCTGCTTCATCGAACACGATGATCAGCAGGCCGTCCTGCTGGAACGTCGCGCTCGCGAGCAGCGGCGCGACGTTGTTCTGCAACCAGGTGTCCGCGGTGCCCAGGGAACAGTCATGCGCGTCGTTGCACAGGTTCGGCACGATGTTGGCGTAGTCCGGCAGCGTTCCGTTCGCAAGATTGGTCGCGAATTGGGTGAACGGCACCAGGTTCTTGCGCTGCACCGTGTCGTTCGCGACGTCGGACAGCAGCGCGAACACGTTGTGCTTGCGGGCGTAGTTCCCGACGTCGCCCCCCGTGTAACCGACCGACGGCAGATCCTCGGCGTACGACCTCCATGTCTTCCCCGCCGCGAGCAGCCGCCGCACCACGTTGTCCGCCGTCACGATCGTGGAGTAGCTGTCGTTGTTCGTGATGATCTGGCCTGTCGCCAGCATGAAGTAGTTGCCGATGGACGGATGCGTGTTGGCGTAGTACTGCGTCGCGAGGCCGTACTGCTGCGCCAGACTATTCAGGTAGGGCATCGACGAGCTCCCGATCACCGACGCGTAATCGTGGTTCTCCTCGGTCACGATGAACACGTGCCCGGCTTGCGGCACGCCACCGCCGCCTCGAGGGCTCGTCGGCTCGCACGCTACGAGGGCCGCGAGCGAGAGCCAAGCGAGGCCGCAGGATCTATGGTAACGCAGATGCTGCCGCGTCGTGCCGCCCGAAATCGCGTGCTCGCCACGATGTAGCCGCGCCACGATCACGCAGGAACGACGGAGCATTGGTCCTATCCGGAAAATGAGAGAGAAGGAAGATACTAATAGCGCGGCCCACCGCCTACCCGCATGTGCGATTCGATTCCCGCAAACCGCGGATCGGCACGCAGCCGATCGAGCTGCGGGTCGAAAAAATCCTCGGGTAGGAACGCGTCGTGTATCGTGATCGCCCGGTCGAGGTACACAAACCCCCGCGTGAGATCTCCCTGGCCCGTGTACGCCAACGCCAGGGCGAACGGACCGACCTGTCCCCCCGCCAGGCGACGCTCGAGTTCCGCAGTGTAACGCGCGGCGACTGTACGATCGCCCGCCTGCGCGTAGGCGGACGCGAGCGCTCCCGCGAGATCGTCCTCGAAGCCACCGAGCTGCTCGGCGCGCTGCATCGCATCCCGCGCCTCGCGATAGCGGTGTTGCTGCATGTAGACCATGCCCAACACGTACAGGCTGTGGGGATAGTTGGGATCGAGCTGCAACGTGGTACGGAGCTGAGCTTCGGCGCTGTCGTACTGGCGCTGCAAGTAAAAGGTCTGCGCGACCTCGGCCCCGATGATCAGGGACAACGGATCAAGTCGTAAGGCGTCGCGCATCTGGTCGAGAGCTTCACGAAGGCGCCCCTGGGACCAGAGGAAATCGCCGTACCACTGATGTCCCGTCGGGTAGGTTGGATCGACGGCGATGGCGCGCTGGAAGTTCGCCTCCGCGGCGGGCCAATCCCAGTCGTAGATCATCGTGCCGTATGCCAGCGCGGTGTACGCTTCTCCCAAAGTGCTGTCGATAGCGAGCGCCCGAGTAGCGACCGCCTTCGCCTTCGGCCAATCCACGTCCTTAGACGTTCCCGCGTATGGGATTGCGAGCAGGTAGGCGTCGGCGAGGGCGGCCCACGCGAGCGCGAACTCGGAGTCACGGGCGACCGCTTGTTCCAGATAGCTTACCGCGAGTTGCATGCCGCTTCTGGTCCGCTGATTCCACGCGAACCGTCCCTTGAGGTAAAGGTCGTACGCCTCGATGTCGGTGGTGGGCCGCGCTCGCAGCGCGCGATTGCCGCGCGCGCCGAGTTTGACCTGCAACGCCGCGATGATGGAACGGGCGATATCCTCCTGGACTCCGAACACATCCTTGAGCTCGCGGTCGTACGCATCCGCCCACAGCTGGTACCCGTTGCGGGTGCTCACGAGCTGCGCTGTGATGCGAACGCGGTTCCCGCTGCGCCGGACGCTCCCTTCGAGTATGGCACCGACGTGCAACTGGCGGCCGATCTCGCTCACATCGACCTGCCGGTTCTTGAACTGGAACGAGGACGTCCGCGCGGCCACGTTAATGCCTTCGACACGGCTCAAGGCAGTGATCAGCTCGTCGGTCAGGCCGTCGCTGAAATACTCCTGGTCCTTGCCTTCGCTCAGGTCGGCGAACGGAAGGACCGCCGCGGAAACCGGCACCGCCGGCCCCTTCGCGCCGGCACGGAAACGGATCGCCGCAGCGACCCCGGCCAGCAGCAGCACGACAACCGCGGCGGCAAGCCAACGGCGCTGCAGGATCGGCCGCGCCGGCGCGTCAACGGACTGCAGCGCGCGGGCAAATTCCGCCGCGCTCGCGTAGCGATCGGCCGGCGTGCGGGCGAGCGCGCGCGCGACGGTGCGCTCGACGGCGACGGGGAGGTCACGCGTCGTCCGAAGGGACGGCGCCGGCTCGCTCAGCCGCCTGGCGAGGACCGCCTGCGCATTGGGGCCGGAGTACGGCATCTCGCCCGCGAGCATCTCGTAGAGCACACACCCGAGCGCGTAAATGTCCGTGCGCGCGTCGAGCGCGCGCTCGCCGGCCGCTTGCTCCGGACTCATGTACGCCGGCGTACCCACTACGACGCCGCTCTGCGTCAGCTGGCTCATCTCTCCCCACGGCCGTGCGATCCCGAAGTCGGCGACCATGGTCGAGCCGTCCGTGGTGAGCAGCAGATTCTCGGGCTTCACATCCCGATGGAGGACCCCGTGTTGATGCGCGAACTCCAACGCCCGCGCTGCCTCGACGGCGATCCGGAGCGCCACGTCGAGGGGTAGCTGCCGCTCGCGCTCCAGCCGCGCCCGCAGCGTTTCGCCCTCCACGTAGGGCATCGTATACCACAGGATCCCGCCGGCATCGCCCGAATCGAAGACCGTCACGATGTGGGGATGTTGCAGCCGCGCGGCCAGCTCGATTTCGCGCAGGAAGCGATCGGCGCCGAGGGAAGCTGCCAGCGCCGGACTCAGCACCTTGAGCGCCACGAAACGGCGGTGCTTCAGATCGCGCGCGAGATATACCGTCGCCATACCGCCACTGCCCAGCTCCCGCTCGATCACGTAGCGATCGGCGAGGGCGGCTTGCAGCTCGGCGGGCGCGGAGGCGTGCGACATGCGGGAACATACTGATTCCCGCGTTAGGCAGCCGCTAGGCTACTGCCGCGGGCCTCCGCCCATCGGGCGAAACACCATCGGCTTGGGCAGCGCATCGAATTTCGTCTGCTGGTCCGGCGTCAGATTATTCCGGATCGCGGCGTACCACTGGTCCGCTTCAGCCTGAAACCCCTGCATCTCCGTGCGCACGCTGTCGACCTTCGCGCGCTGCGCGGGCGAGGGCTCCTGCCCCGGCGTAAAGCCGGACGCCTGCATCTGCTGCCGGATCGCCTGGCGCCGCGCGGCGGCGTCCTTCATGACGCCGTTCAGCGCGGTGTAGGCGGGCGTGATCTTGGTGCGCTGCTCAGCAGTCAGGCCGAGGGTCTGGCTGAGGGAATCGATCGTCGTCCAGTGATCGGGGGGAGGTGGAAAGCGGCGTTGTCCTGGTCCGCCCGGTGGCTGAGGGGTCTGAGCCCGCGCCAGCGTGGGAGCGGCGACGCACAAACCCAGCAACATCAGAACTGTAGAGCGCATCTCGGGTCTCCAATGGAGGGTGCTGGTTATACGTTTTCCGACCCGCATCCGTTCGAAGCCGTCACGGTCGCCTTGACGCTCAGAGTTCTGGAGGCCACGCTTAGCGCCCCCCCAAAGGAGGCCGGTCATGCGCCGCCCAAGCTCCGGTTTCGCTTCTCCTTCTTTCGTCCTGGCCACGATGGTGGTGCTGTTCGCAGCTGGCAGATCCGCGCCCGGGTCGGCGACGCCAGACATGTACCCGGACACCGCCAAGGCATATGGCTACATCTGCAAGAAGCTACCCGATTCCTCGTGCCAATCGGACACGTCGAGGATTTTTAGTGCGGCCGAAGTCGCGGAGGTTACCGTCAGCTACAGACTACGCACCGGCACGGTTGTCACTGATTCGTTTGCGCCCGGGCAGGTGGAAGCAATTTTCTTCACGATGTCAGCCGCGGATCGCATGTTGATTCCATATTACAGGCGGATCCGTGGCGCCACCTACGCAGAAAGCACGCGCCGTCGGTTGTTGGCCGCTGCAAACCCTAAGTCGGTGAACCGATGATGCGCACAAACTCCGGTTCTCGGCGTAGCGGCGCGAACCACGCTGCGCGGGCGATGTAGTTGCGGAGCCGCGGGTTCGCGGCAACCGTGCGAAGGATGAGGTGCAGCGCCGGCCGCCGCTCACCCAGCAGCAGTCGGATGCGCGCCTCTGCAAGGAGAAACCACGCGGCCGTGGAGTCCTGGCCGCTCATGTTTCGGGAGCGGGCCAGCAACGCGACCGCGCTGTCGGCGTCGCCGCTGCGCGCGTACAACATGGCCATGAGCAGGCGCCGCTCGGCTGGATACGTGCCGGTATTGGCCGGCACGGCCTTGTCGAGCGAATCGACGATCCGCCATCCCTGCGCGAGCGCGATCCGGCCACGGCCCGACCAGCCCAACGTGCGCAACTCGCAATGGGCGAATTCCAGATCGTTCGGAAAGCGGTTGCGCGCGCGCGCACACCACGTCCGCGCATCGGCGTAGTGCTCGAGGTTCAAAGCCGCATAGTACAGCGTGGCGTACACGGGCCGCGCCTCGAGCAAGAATGCGTCGGCATCGAGGGCCTGGGCGGCGGCCTCCTCGGCTTCCGCGAACCTCCCGGTAAAGCGCAGGAGGCCACTCAGGCGCACCCAACCGCGCGCGAGCGATGGTTTCGCAGCGACGGCAGTCCGTAGGTCATCTTCGGCATCGCGCAAGCTGACATCAGTTGAGTCATAGCCGTTCAGCCACCAGAAATACCGGAGACTCCCGCGGACCTCGAGCGCTTCCGCATGCATTGATCCGAGCGCCAGGGCACGTTCTGCCTCGATGAGTCCGGCCCGTGCCCACTCGTCCTCGTAGCGTGGAAATCCTTGAAGTGGTTCCGCGGCTTTGCGGGCCGCATCACCGGCCCGCCGCTCCGCGAGTTGCTCCGCGAACGCCTGTGCGATGCGGGCGCGACCGACGTGGGGAATTGCCCAACGACCATCCAGCACCGTCGCGCGCGCATAGAAGGAATCCGCCCGTAACAACAGCTTGCCGGCGCGACTGTCCTCCCCGCTGCGTACCGCCTCTCGCGCATCTTCGCGCAATGCGTCGGCCTCCCGGACAGTTTCCCAGGCGGCGACACTGGACGTGCCGGCGCGCCGCTGGCGCAAGACCACGGTCTCGCCGATGCGCAGGCGCAGGAACGTGGCGATGTCCGCGGTGATCGTATCCTGCAGCGCGAATAGCTCGCCGAAAGGACGCATCATCTGACGGGTGTGGAGCACCTGTCCGGAGGAACCGTCCACGAGCCGCACGCTCACGCGCAGTATCCCCCCCGAGCGTGTCACGCTGCCGGTCACGATCGTACCAACGTTCAACGCGCGTGCGATGCTGTCCGGAGTCTGGCCCGCGCCGGCACTGCCACGGTACGCGCGCACGCCGTTTGGCGAGGTCACATGCAGCGCCGGCACCTGCACCAGCCGATCCATCAGATCCTCACTCAATCCCGCCGCGACCGTTCGCAGCGAGCTGTCGGGGCTGATGTCGTCGAAGTACAGCACCGCGATATGGGTGGGATCGAGTGGCCCTCCCCCTCCCCCGGTCGTTGTCCCGCCACGCGTCACGATCGCGATCACGACGGCCGCCAGTCCCGCTACTCCCACTCCGATCCACCACAGCCGCCGCGCCCGCCCCCGCCCCAGGGCGGGCCGGGCGGGTGGACCCGTGAGCGCATCCAGCGCTTGTCTGAAATCGGCGGCGGTCGCAAACCGGTTGGCGCGGTCGCGTGCGAGCGCGGTCCGCAGTATCCGCACGATCGCAGCCGACACATCGGGCCGGTGTCCCGTCAACGAGTCAACCGCGCTGTCGGGACCCGGTGTGTGCCCGACGAGCATTTCGTACAAGACGAGCCCGAGGCTGTAGACGTCTGTCCGGCCATCGAGCTCCTCGACGCCGTGCTCCTGTTCCGGACTCATGTAGTCGACCGTGCCGAGCACGATCCCCGGGATGGTGCGCCGGTCCCCCGCTTCGCTGATGGCCTTGGCGATCCCGAAGTCGCTCACCAGCGCGTGGGTTTCATCGAACAGGATGTTCTCGGGTTTGATGTCCCGGTGGATGATGTGCTGGCGATGCGCGTGATCGAGCGCCTCGGCGACCTCCTGCGTGATGCGCAACGCGTCCGGCACGGGGAGGGTCCGCTGGCGAATCAGCCGCTGCCGCAGCGTCTCCCCTTCCACCAGCGGCATCGAGTAGTAGAGCAGCCCGCGGGCCTCGCCCGCTTCATGAAGCTTCAGGATGTAGGGGTGGCTGAGGCGCGCGGCGACCTTGATCTCGTCCAGGAAGCGCTCCGGACCGAGGCTCGCAGCCAGCTCGGGCCGCAGCACCTTGATCGCGACCTGGCGGCCCAGGGTCGGGTCGAACGCGAGAAAGACGATCGCCATCCCGCCACGGCCGATCTCGCGCTCAATCGTGTACCGGCCCGCCAGTGCAGCGGTAAGCCGCGCCTGAAGGTCGTCCACGGGCACTAACATACGGCACGCCGCGCGACGGGTTAAGGCCTTGGCGACTCGCGGTTTGCCGACTACTTTCCGTGGCCCGATGCGGGACCTGTCGTTGTCACGCAGCCAGCTCCTGCTCCTCGCCGGCACGGCCAACCGGCCCCTCGCCGAGGAGATGGCCCAGCATTTGGGACAACCGCTGTGCGCGGTGACGTTGCGGCGGTTTGCCGACGGCGAGCTCTTCGTCAAGATCGACGAGAACGTGCGCGGGCGGGATGTCTTCATCATCCAGCCCACGAACCCGCCGGCGGAAAACTACATGGAGCTGTTGCTCCTGATCGACGCGGCGCGCCGCGCGAGCGCCGCCCGCATCACCGCGGTGCTCCCGTACTTCGGCTACGCGCGGCAGGACCGGAAGGATCAGCCGCGCGTGGCGATCAGCGCCAAGCTGGTGGCGAACCTGATCACCCACGCCGGAGCGGACCGCGTGCTGGGAATGGATTTCCACTCCCATCAGGTGCAGGGGTTCTTCGACATTCCGGTCGATCATCTGTACGCCGCGCCGGTGTTCGTGAGCCACTACCGCACCAAGCGGCTGCACGATCCGGTGGTCGTCGCACCGGACGTCGGGTCGGCCAAGATGGCGCGGGGCTTCGCGAAGCGGCTGGACGCGTCGCTCGCGATCATCGACAAGCGGCGCCCGTCGGCGAACATCGCGGAAGTCGTGAACGTCGTCGGCGAAGTCGAGGGGAAGGACGTGCTGATCCCCGACGACATGATCGATACCGCCGGCACCATCGCCGAGGCGGCGGCGGCGCTGCGGCGGCTCGGCGCCAAACGCATCTTCGCCTTCGCGACGCATGCGCTGCTGTCGGGCCCGGCGATCGAGCGGCTGCGCGCCGCGCCGATCGAAGAAGTGACGGTCACGAATACGATCCGGATTCCGGACGAGAAGCAGTTTGAGAAGCTGAAGGTGTTGTCGATCGCAAGCCTGATGGCAAAGGCCATCGGCTATGAGCATTCGAACCAATCCGTCAGCTCGTTGTTCGACTGACGACCGATGACTGAGGACTGAGGACGTATGGCGCAGACAGTGGCTCTCAGTGCTACCGCACGCGAGAAAACGGGCAAGGGCGCGGCGCGGCAGGCGCGCTTCCAGAAACAGGTTCCGGCCGTGATCTACGGCCACGGCCGCGCGACGCAGCCGCTGATGGTCGACGCGCTCTCGCTCGAAAAAGCCCTGACGGGGATCGAGCCGGAGAGCACGCTCATCGATCTCACCGTGGACGGCAAGAAGGCGCGCGCGCTGATTCGCGAAATCCAGCGCCATCCGCTGCGCCCCGACATCATCCACGTCGATTTCTACGAGATCAAGGCGGACGAGAAGGTCACCCTCAAGGTGCCCGTGCACCTCGTCGGCACACCGGACGGCGTGCGCAACGCCGGCGGCGTGCTCGATCAGGTGACCCGCGAAGTCGAAATCGAAGTGCTGCCCGAGCACATCCCCGACCGCGTCGAGCTCGACGTCAGCGCGCTCAAGATCGGCGACTCGCTCCACACCCGCGACCTCTCGATCCCGAACGCCGTCATCCTGACCGGCGCCGACCTCACCATCGCCACGGTCGTTCCGCCGCGCGCCGAGGAAGTCGCCGCGCCGGCCGCCGAAACCGCGACCGAGGTCGCCGAGCCCGAGCTCATCCGCAAGGTCCGCGAGGGCGAAGAGGGCGAAGAGGGCGAAGCGGCCCCCGCACCCGAAGGCAAGGCCGCGCCCAAAGCAGAGGAGAAGCCCAAGGGCAAGAAGGAAGAGTAGTCGTTGCGCGCCGTCGTCGGCCTGGGCAATCCGGGTCCGGAATACGCGGCGACGCGCCACAATGCCGGCTTTCTCCTCGCCGACGCCGTCGCCGGGCATTGGCAGCTTCCCCCCTTCCGTCGCGCCGAGCGCGCCCGCGCGACGGAGGGCAGCGTGGCCGGCGTTCCCGTTCGCGTGCTCAAGCCCACGACGTTCATGAATCGCAGCGGCGCCGCGCTCGCGTCCCTGCGCGCTGATGCGTCGTTTGATCCAACGCGCGATCTGCTCATCCTCGTCGACGATTTCCAGATTCCCGTCGGCACCTTTCGATTTCGCCCGGACGGCTCGGCGGGCGGGCACAACGGCCTGAAGAGCATCGAAGGCGCCTTGCAGTCTCAGCAGTACGCTCGGCTGCGCGTGGGTGTCGGCCCGTTGCCCGAAGGCACCGGTGACTGGGCGGATTACGTGCTCGCGCCATTCGAACCCGCGCAGCTCGACGAGGTGCAGGCGCTCATGCCCCAGATGATCGAGGCCGTCGCGAAGTGGCTGAAGGCCTGATGCTGCGACTCGGTATCGTTGGACTTCCCAATGTCGGCAAGTCGACGCTGTTCAACGCGCTGACCTCCTCAAAGGCCGCGGCGGCGGAGAACTATCCCTTCTGCACGGTCGAGCCAAATGTCGGCGTCGTGGAGGTCCCGGACCAACGGCTTGAAACGTTGAACAACATCGTCAAGCCAAAGCGTAAGATTCCCGCCGTCGTCGAATTCGTGGACATCGCCGGGCTGGTGAAGGGGGCCTCGCAGGGCGAGGGGCTCGGCAACCAGTTCCTGTCGCACATCCGCGAAGTGGACGCGGTCGTGCACGTCATCCGCTGCTTCGAGGACCCCGACGTGGTGCACGTCATGGGGCCGGTCGATCCGGTGCGCGATCACGACGTGATCACGAGCGAGCTGGCGCTCGCCGATCTCGCCGTCGTGGAGCGCCGGCTCGACAAGGCGCGGAAGTCCGCGCGCGCGGGCGACAAGGAGGCCCAGCTCGAGCTCGTCCTCCTCGATCGCGTCGTGGCGGAGCTGAATCGCGGCCGCGGCGCACGCGAAGCCGGCGAAACCGCCGACGCGATCAAGTTCCTGCGCACGTTGGGACTGCTCACCGCGAAGCCGATTCTCTACGCTGCCAACGTCAACGAAGACGACCTCGCAGCGGGCGGGGGCAAATGGCTCGACAAGCTGAAGGCCGCCGTGCAGACACACCATGAAGAAGCAGAGATCGTGCCCTTCTCCGCGAGGTTCGAGGCGGAGCTCGGCGAGCTGGCGGGCGAGGAGCGGCGAGAGTTCCTGTCGAGCGCCGGCGTCGCGGAGCCGGGGCTCGACCGCCTGATCCACGCCGGCTACCACCTGCTCGGCCTGCAAACATTCTTCACCGTGGGCGAGAACGAGGTGCGGGCCTGGACGATGCACGCCCGCGGGACCGCCTTCGACGCCGCGGGCGAGATCCACTCCGATTTCCAGCGCGGGTTCATTCGCGCCGAAACGGTGGGCTTTGCGGAGTTTGTGAAAGCGGGCAGCTACAAGGCTGCCCGCGAGCAGGGGCTGATCAGAAGCGAGGGGCGCGACTACGTCGTGAAGGACGGCGACATCCTGCTATTCCGCTTCAACGTCTAGCGCGTCCAGATCTCCACCAACCCGCAGGACCCGCCGGCTGACCGGCCCGTGCCCATCCACGTGGAAGAGCCGACCACCGGAACCAGCGAGCGGCTCAGGTCTGCCGGCGGCACGCCCCGGTAGACCTCGACACCGGCAACGTCCGAGATCTTGATGCCATCGTAATCCGGTTCGCGCTGCGCAACGCCGTTGACGCTGACCGGAACCAGGCAGAGCGACCCACGGGTGACCCGCGTCGGGCGGCATTCCACGGAGCAGCGCGTCACGATGCCCTCGAGCGTGAGCAGACTGCTGAGCTTCGCCGCGTGGAGGTGACTGATCTCCTCGCGCGTAAAGAAGTGCGCGAAGCCGCGATAGGTCTCCCGCCGCTCGTAGAATCCCGCCAGATCACGCCACAGATTCGGCGCTTGCGCTTCGACGACCAGCGGATCGAGATCCTCCGCATCCTGGTCGAGCAACACGGCGATCCGTTTCGAGCGCTGGGGCTCGAGCGAAAACAGGTAATCCTCGGTTACGCGCCCGTCAAAGGAGATCAGGATGGTCCGCCGCCCGCTGCGCAAGCCAGTGAGGGCAAACCGTCCTTGCGCGTCGGTGAGGGTGAACTTCCCGCCGTCGAGGGCCGCGATCATCACACCGGCGATGGGGCGGCCGTTGAAGGACGACATGACTGCCCCGTGGATCCCTGCGGTGGTATCGACTTGCAGGGGCATGGCTGAGGCGACGATCGCGGCTGTCACCAGGAGCATGACCTACAATAGCACGCCGTTTCACGCCTTTCCACGCCTCTCCACGCCGTTTATGTTTCCCCCTCACATATCCCCTACTCGGTGCCTTCCACCGCACCGGGTCACCCACGACCAAAGGGAGGTGGCATGAATCGTCGGTACGAGACAGTCTACATTTTTGATAGCGCCCTGGACGAGCCGGCAATCACCGAAAAACTGAATCGCTTTCACGCCTTGCTGACCAAGGACGGGAAAGGCACGCTCACGAACGTGGCCCACTGGGGCAAGCGGACGATGACGTACAAGATCAAGAAGAAAGACACCGGCTACTACGTGGTCGCGGAGTTCTCGACGGCGGGCGATCTGTTGCCCGAGTACGAGCGCGCCGTGAAGCTCGATGAAGGTGTGCTGCGGTACATGTGCGTCGAAGCCGCGCGCGAGCAGCCGAAACCGGTCGTGGCTGCGACCGCCGCCCCTGAAGAGGAAGAGCTGGAAGAGGAGGAAGCGTGAGACGTCCCGCCAAAACCTGTCCCGTGTGCGAGTCCGGCGCGCGCGTGCTCGACTATAAAGATGACCGGACGTTGAGCCGCTTTCTCACGGAACGCGGAAAAATTTTGCCGAGCCGGCTGTCGGGCATGTGCGCGCGGCACCAGCGGCAGCTCGCCACGGCGATCAAGCGCGCCCGGCAGCTGGCGCTGCTTCCGTATATCAAGGGGCACACCGCATAGCCGCCCCCGCTCGTCCCGCCCAGGAGTCGTGGTGGCGTCTGGTGCTGGCGCTGTTCGCGTTCCTGCTGTGGGCGCACCCGAGCCTCGTGGGATTACCGTGCGCGGCGCTGCTCGTCCTCGGGCCCCCTCTGCCCCGCGCCAAACCCGGCTGGTCTCAGCCCATCGCCGGGATGATCGGCGCCGTCAGTCTGGCGCTGCTGGTGGTGAGCGGCGGCAATGGGAGCCGGCTCGGCGCCGCCACGAGCGCCTACATCGTGCTCGCCACCGCGGCGTTCGTGTCCCTGGTGCTGCTCCGGCCGGACACGATTCTGCGCCAGGCGTTCCGGTCGACCGTGGCGGCCGGAGTCGCGACCGCCCTGCTGATTCAGGTGATGTGGGGACCGGACGCCTGGGGCTCGCTCGGCTGGGAGGCGACGCGCGAAGCGAGTCTGACGATGCGAACGATGGTGCAGATCGCGCCTGACGCCTTCTCCATTTATGAGCCGATGGTCCGCTTCATCAGCGCCACGTGGCCTGGGATGCTGGCGCTGCAGACGCTCGCCGGACTGGCACTGGCGTGGCAGCTGCACCGCCGCATCGCCGCGTCCGGGCCGGCCACCAGCGCGCCGCTCATGCGGTTCAAGGACTTCTACATCGGCGACGGTTGGGTCTGGGGCATCGTCGCCTGGCTCGCCGTGCTGATTCTGCCGGTCTCGAGCGTCCTGCACGTCGCCGGCACCAATGTCGGACTCGTGGCGAGCACGCTGTATGTGCTGCGCGGCGCGGCGATCGTCGCGACCTTCGCCGAGGCGTTCGGCATTTCGGCGGTGGCGCTGGTGATCGTGGGGGCCGCCGCGGCGGCGCTGGCCGTGCCGCTGGTGTTCGTGCTCCCGGGCCTGTGCACGCTCGGCATCACCGATACGTGGTACCAATACCGCCGCCGTCTGGCCGAAGCCAGGCAGCGACAGCGGCCCAACACACCCTGAGGATCTACGAGATGGAAATCATTCTGCGGGCAGACGTGCAGCATCTGGGAAAAGTCGGCGAAGTCGTCAAGGTCAAAGACGGCTACGCCCGCAACTACCTCCTCCCCAAGGGCCTCGCCTATCCGGCGACCGAGGCCAACAAGAAAAAGATCACCTACGAGGGCGAGCGGTTGGTGAAGCAGCAGGCCGCCGAGAAGACGGCGGCCGAGACGGAAGCCACGCGGCTCGCCGGCGTGCATCTCACCTTCGAGGTGAAAGTGGGGGAGGAACAGAAACTGTACGGCTCCGTTACGGCAGGCGACATCCAGCGCAAGCTCGAGGAGCTGAACATCCGCGTCGACAAGCGGAAGATCGACCTGGCAGAGCCGATCCGCGAGCTGGGCGAGTATCAGGTCGGGATCAAGATCCATCCCGAGGTGCGGCCCGAAGTCCGCGTCACCGTCGTGAAGGAATAACGATCGTCGCGATCGGTTACGTCGACGGCCCGCGGTTTCGGCGTTCGCTGCTGGCAGCCGCGGACTGGGTGGCGGCCGGGCGTGACGAGTTGAATCGCATCAACGTTTTTCCCGTCCCCGACGGCGACACGGGGACCAACATGTGGCTCACGTTGCGCGCCGTCGCGGCCGCGCTGCGCAACCTCGGCGGTGACGACGGCGACACGGCGCTGCCCCTCCCCTACGTCGCCGAAACGATGGCCCAGGCCAGCGTGCGGGGCGCCCGCGGCAACTCCGGCATGATGCTGTCACAGTTCCTGCTCGGCTTCCGCGAAGGCATCGGCCAGCGGTTGCGTGCCGACGCCCGCGGGCTGGCTGCGGCGATCGGTCTCGGCTTCGAGCGGCTGCAGGCATCGCTCGACGACCCCATTGAAGGCACCATCCTGACCGTCGTCCGCGAAGCAGCGGAGGAAGCCGGACGCGCGCGCGGCGAGTCCGACCTCCGGGTCTTCATGAGCCGCATCGTGAACCGGGCGGAGGCCGCGCTCCAGCGCACACCCGAGCTACTGGCTGCCCTGAAGAGCGCCGGGGTGGTCGACGCCGGCGCGAAAGGGTTTGTCCGCCTGCTCGAGGGCGTGAAGCGGCTTATAGAAGAAGGTCACATCGCCCAGGGTGCGGTCGACCGCATGAGCACCGCAACGAGCGCCGCCGCACAAACCGAGGTCGAAGCCGACCGTGACTACCGCTACTGCACCGAGTTGATGGTCCGCTCGCCGAGCCTCCCCGACCCCGCCGTCGTGCGCAAGGCGTTGCGCCCGCACGGCGGCTCGATCGTCGTGCTTGCCACGGGCGACCTGCTCAAAGCTCACGTGCACACCGACGCGCCCGACGACGTCTTCACGCTCGCCAACAGCTGGGGCACGCTGGAGTCGACCAAAGCCGACGACATGCGCGCCCAGCATCAGGCGCTGCAAGCCCGCCGACCCATCGCGTTCGTGAGCGATACCGCGTGCGACTTGCCGGACGAGCTGGTGCTGCAGTACGACATCGGGCTGGTTCCGCTGCAGCTCATCGTCGCCGAACGCTCGTATCGCGACCGCCTCGAGCTGACCGCCGCGGAGTTCTTCCGCCGCATGCGCGCCGGCCTCGACGCCAGTACGTCGCAACCTGCGCCACAGGCGTTCACGGACGCCTACCAGGACGCCGCACGCGGTGCAGACCGAGTCATCGCCGTCATCGTGTCCAGCGCGCTCTCAGGCACCCACGGCAACGCCGACGCGGCCGCCCGGCGCTTCGACACCAGTCGCGTGACCGTCGTCGACAGCCGGAGCGCCTCGCTCGGCGAAGGCCTGCTGGTGATCCGTGGCGTCGAGCTCGCCGCGGCCGGCTGGCAGGCGGACGCCATCGTGCGGGAGCTCGAGCGCGTGCGGAGTCACTCGGGCGGGTTATTTACGGTGGACAACTTCGAGCGCCTGGTACGCTCAGGCCGGCTGGGGCGGGGTCGGGCGTGGCTCGGCACCAAGCTCAATCTGAAGCCGGTGATGGCGCTTACTATGGAAGGGAGAATCGAGCCTGTCGGCCGGGTGCGCGGCCGGGATGCCGCGCGCCGCCGCATCCTCGAGCTGCTCGATCACGCGCTGACACCGCGCCCGCGCGCCCTCCGTCTGGGCGTTGCGCATGGAGACATCCCTGAGTTTGCCGAAGCGTTGCGCGTCGAGCTCGTGGCGCGCTACCGGCCGATGCAGTGTCTGGTGACGCCAATCACACCGGTAATCGCCGCACACGCCGGAATTGGAGCGTGGGGCGTGTTCTATCAGAATGAAGACTGATCTCACACACGTCCTAGACGCATTGGTGGACCGCAAGGCGGTCGATCCGGTAGTTTTGGACTTACGTGGCCTGTCGGGCGCGACCGATTATTTCGTGATCGTGTCGGGGACCTCGGCCGCGCACGTGCGCGGGATGGCGGATCACCTCGTGACGGCACTCGCGCCGCGGGGCTTGAAGCCCCATCATGTGGAAGGGCTGGCGCAGGGCCGGTGGGTGTTGCTCGACTATGTGGATTTCGTCGTGCACGTCTTTCACCCGGAGCTGCGCGAGTTTTACCAGCTCGAGCGGCTGTGGGGCGACGCTCCTGTCGTCGCCGCGGGCGATGACGGAGGCTCGAAATGACTCGTGTGGCGGTGTTTGCGGCGTTCCTCGTGCTTACGGCACAACCGCTGGCTGCGCAGTACTTCGGCCAGAACAAGGTGCAGTACAAGAACTTCCACTTCCAATCGATTCAGACCGAACACTTCGACATCTACTATTATCCCGATGAGCGGGGCGGCGCGCTCGACGCGGCTCGCATGGCGGAGCGCGCGTATGCGCGTCTGTCGCGCATCCTCCATCACCAGTTCCAGAGCCGCAAGCCGATCATCCTGTACGCCTCGCAGTCCGATTTCCAGCAGACGAACGTCGTCGACGCCACGGGTGAGGGACTGGGCGGTGTCACGGAGTTCTTCAAACACCGTGCGGTGCTGCCGTTCACCGGCTCGTACGCCGAGTTCGAGCACGTGCTCCAGCACGAGATGGTCCACCAGTTCCAGTACGACGTCTACAGCCGCGGCCACGCGGGCGCCGGCGTGCAGACGCTGGTTGCCGTCAATCCGCCGCTCTGGTTTATGGAAGGGATGGCCGAGTACCTGTCGCTCGGGCCGATCAACACGGAGACGGCGATGTGGCTGCGCGACGCGGCCCTCGAGGGCCACCTCCCCTCGATCGAGGAAATGACGTCCGATCCCTACATCTTCCCCTACCGGTACGGCCACGCGCTGTGGGCGTACATCGGCGAGAAGTGGGGCGACGAGGTGATCGGCGAGATTCTGCAGAGCTCCGCTACGTCGGGGCTCGATGCGGCATTCAAGCGCGCGCTGGGCCGGTCGCTCGAGGATCTCTCGAACGACTGGCGCGACGCCATTCAGACGACATTCCTGCCGCAGCTCGGCGATCACTATCGCGCCCGGCGGATCGCGGAGCCGACGCTGACCGAGCGGCGCTCGCACGGGCGGATTTTCCTCGCCCCCGCGCTCACACCGGACGGGAAGACCCTGGCGTTCTTCGGCGATGAAGGCGGGTTCTTCGTCGATCTGTGGCTCGCGGATGCCGAGACCGGGCGCGTCCGGCAGCGGCTCGTGAAATCGACGCAAAACAGCAACTACGAGAGCCTGCGCTTCATCAATTCGGCGGGCGCGTTCTCTCCCGACGGCCGCTCCTTCGCGATCGCCGCCAAGCGGAAAGACCGCGACGATCTCGTCATTCTCGACGTGAAACGGGGCCGCGAAGAGCGGCGCATCCACGTGGGCCTGAGCGGGCTGCAGACACCGCAGTGGTCGCCCGACGGGCAGCAGCTCGTCTTCACCGGCTTCCGCAACGGCTTCACGGACCTGTACATCATCAACCGCGACGGCACCGGCCTGCGGCGGTTGACCGATGACAAGGACGCCGATCTGCATCCGTCGTGGTCGCCCGACGGCAAGACGATCGCGTTCGTCACCGATCGGGGCGGCGAGACCGATTTCGATCTGCTGCGGTTCGGGAATCTGCGAATCGCCCTGCTCCACCTGGACAGCGGCGCCATCGAGGTCCTCGGCAACATGGGGACCGGCAAGAACATCAACCCGGTGTGGGCGCCCGATGGCCGGTCGCTGGCGTTCGTGTCCGACCGCACCGGCATCAGCAACGTGTTCTTGTACGAATTCGACGACGGCCAGATCTATCAGCTCACGAATCTGTTCACCGGCGTGCAGGGCATCACGCCCCTGTCGCCCGTGCTCACCTGGGCGCCGCAGGCAGACCGCATGGCGTTCGTGTATTACGAGGACGGCCAGTACAGCGTGTACTCGGTGGAGAATCCACGCTCGCTGCGCCGCGCGCCCTATCATGGACCCGCGTCGCAGCCGGTCGTGACGCTGCTCGAGGCGGAAGGGCGAGACACGTTACTCAAGGCGCCGCCGCCAGTCGCGCTGGGGGGAACGGGCACCGCGACGAGTCTGCCGCGCCTGCCCGCGCCGGCGTCCATCTATCGGTCGGCAGCGGGATTCCGCCCCTCCGCGCTGCCGCCGCAGGCCGAAGCAGCCGCGACGCCGCCCCCCGTGACGGTGCGCGGGCTCCTCGACTCCGCCACGCTCGCGTTGCCCGACACGAACGAGTTCACCTTCAAGCCGTACAAGGTGCGATTCACGGCCGACTACGTGGTGCGTCCGACAATCGGCTACGAGCGGGACAATTTTGGCCGCGGCGTGTTCGGCGGTACGGCGATCGCGCTGTCCGACATCCTCGGCAATCATTCCGTCGTGATCGCCGGGTCGGTGAACGGCCGCATCGGCGAAGCGCAATTCCTCGGGGTGTACGTCAATCAGACCCATCGGCTGAATTGGGCCGGCGGCTTCTCACAGGATCCGCTGTATTTCTACGGCGGCAGCGACTGGACACGGACCGCCGATACGCGGCAGCCCGGCGACAGCCTCGACGTCTTCACGACGCGGATCCGGCGCTTTGTCGTGCGAGACCTGTTCACCGAGTCGTCCTATCCGTTCAGCCGTTTCAATCGCGTCGAGCTGGGCCTGCACGCCGTCAACATTGCCGAAGCGACCCTGGCTCTCCAGACGTCGTACAACGCGACCACCGGAGGGTTGGTCGGCCAGCAGCTCGTGCAGGGCGGCGGCCCGTCGGCGACGTATGTGCAACCGTCGATCGCGCACGTGCACGACAACACGCTGTTCGGGTACGTCGGCCCATTCGCCGGCGCGCGCTCGCGGCTGTCCATCGCGCCGGCATTCGGCAGTTGGCGCTTCACGGCGGGCCTGGTCGACTACCGGCGCTACATCTTTGTCCGGCCGTTCACGCTCGCCGTGCGCAGCGTGATGTTCGGCCGCTTTGGACGCGATGCCGACCACTTTCCCGTCTTCCTCGGCAGCACCGACCTGATTCGCGGCTACACCTCCGGCTCGTTCCGGAGCCACGAGTGTGCCGCCGCCACACAGCAAACCTCGCAAACGGGATGCGCCGAGCTCGATCAGTTGATCGGCTCGAAGATCGCGGTCGGCAACGTGGAATTGAGATTCCCGCTGACACGCAACCTCGTGCTGGGCTTTCTTCCGGTGGGCTTCCCGCCGATCGAAGGCGCGATCTTCTACGACATCGGAATGGCGTGGGACGATGCGAGCACCGTCAAATGGAACCGCGCTGCGACCGACGACCCTGTACTCGTTCGCCAGCCGCTGCGCAGCTGGGGAACGTCGATCCGCGCCAACGTCTTCGGTCTGCTCATCATGCGGTTCGACTACACCCGGCCACTCGATCGGCCGCTGAAACGGTCGTATTGGACCATCAGTTTAGGTCCGACGTTCTAACTCCGCTTCGCCAAAACAGTTGCAATGGCCTCGCCGGTTGTCTATTTTGTCCGGCGAGGCCATTTGCCGAACTCTCGCTTCCTTCTCCTGTCGATGATCACGCTTTGGGGTTGTGGACCCAAAGCGCCGGCGGCTGGATCGTCACAACAACAAACACCGCAACGTGTTAGCGAACTCCAGATCCTCGCGCGCTCGCCCGGCGTCGCGATCAGGCTGCCTGCCAAAGGCGGGACGCCGCAGCTCTACCGCCTTCCCCGGCTTACGGCCGTCGAGGGGGTGCTGAAGGGCAAACTGCCCCCCGTGGAGCGCGTCATAGGGCTCGATCCGGAATCCGAGTTTCTGTTTGTCACGACGGCCAAGCATGAGCTGCTCGCGCTCGATCTCGGCAGCGGTCGCGTGGATACCGTCGGCACCACGATCCGGCAGGCCGCCCTCGGCCCGGACGGCACGCTCTACGCCGTGGATTCGTCCCGGCGCGTCATCTCGCTCTCGCGCCGCACCCGCTTCACCTGGCCCCAGGCGCTGACGGCGCTCCCGCGCGAGCTGTTTGGCGCGACGGATCAGCATCTCGTCGGCGTGATCCCGCAAGACAAACTGTTGATCGCCGCGGCCGATCAGCCGCCGACCGTGCGGACGATCGCCGCGGGCGGTGACGTGGCGGCGACACGCTGGGGCGATCTCGTGGCGGTCGCGAGTGATTCGGGCATCACCTTCTATGATCCACTCGGCCGCCGCGACCCGTCGTTCGTGAAACTGGCCGATGCCCCGCGCGCGCTCGCCTTCTCGCCATCGGGCCATCGCATTTATGTCGCGCGGCGCAATGTGCCCGGTCTCGCGGTTGTCGATCGCTACGAGCGCACGGAGCTGGACGGCGTCGCGCTCCCCGGTCCCGTCGCCGCGCTGCGCCTCGACCCGCTCGGCCGCTGGCTGCTCGCTCGTCCGGCCGTGGGGGACTCGGCGTGGATCGTCGATCTGCCGATCAAGCGCCACACCGGCATCGTGCCCACCCAATGGCAGTCCGACTTGCCGTCGATCTCTCCCGACGGGATGCTGATCTACCGGCGCGGGAAAGACGTCGTCTCGGCACGACCCGACTCGCTGAACGACCATGGGAAAGTCACAAACGGCGCGGCCGATATCTGGGTGCTGACGTCGTGGCTGCCGCGCGGTGTACCCGCGAGCACGGTGAGTGCGGCGAGCTCGGACAGTTCGGGCACGGGCGCGGAAGGCCCGCTCTACGTCCAGGTGTCCACGTCGCAGAACTCCGAGTGGTCGGGACATCTCGCTGACGACCTCACGCGCGCCGGTTTGGCCGCGCGCGTGCTGCCACCGCAGCATCCTGATGACGGCTATCGCGTCGTGCTCGGTCCCTACGCAACGCGCGAGCAGGCTGAGGCCACGGGCCGGCGGCTGGGCCGGCCATTCTGGATCTACCAACCGGGACAGTGACCACCGTCCGGCAGCTGCCGCTCTCGCGGCTCGGGCATCTGGTTCCGCCGCTCCTTGACGGCGCGGCGCTGGTCGGCCTGATGCCCGTCGGCAGCGATCCGCAGTGGGCGGCAAAGGCCGCATGGGACATCGCGCGCATCGCCGCGCGCGACGGGCGGCGCGTCGCACTCGTCGACCTGTGCCTCGAGAATCCTGCACTCCACGAAACCGTGGGGCTCCAGGCCACCGAAGGCATCGTCGACGCGTTCGAATACGGCGTTTCGCTGAACAAGGCGGCGCATGAAGTGACCGGCGTCTTCATTATTCCCGCGGGCTCTGAGACTGCCCATCCCGCGGAGGTCTACGCCCATGCGCGGTGGCGGAAGCTGCAAGCCGGATTCCGCTCCGAAGGCGCGCTCCTGCTGGCGCTCATACCACGCGCCGGACTGGCGCAGCTCTCGGCAGATCCGGACGGCGTGTTCGTCCTCGCCCCGGAAGGTGTGAGTCCCGCGTTTGCGCTGGGACGGGATGTGCCGCTGCTCGGCGTCGTCCGCGATCGGTGGTTGCCGTCGAATGGGAGCGCACGCGTATCACCGCTGCCCCGAACAATGCCGGTCGAGGAGACACCGCGGCGTGGGCTGCGGGTCGCGCTGGCCGCGCTGATCGTAGCGGGACTCGCCGTGGGAGGATGGGCACTGCTGGCGCGAGCGCGCGAGGCGCTCATCGCGCCCCCGCCGGCTAGTCCGCCGACGGCCACTCCTCCGCCTGCTCCCACGGCTCCCCCGTCCTCGACAACATCCACCAACCTCCACCAACCGCCACCGGCACCCGCAGTTCGCGTCGACACGTTGGGGTGGACCATTCAGCTCGCCGCGTACGCCTCACTCGACAAGGCGCTGGCGCACGCTGACCGGCTCGCGGCCGACGCGGGCGTGCCGGCCCTCGTCACGCCGGTGCCGCAGAGCGGCAGTGGCCCCGTCTGGTATCGCGTGCTCGCCGGCTCCTACGCCACGCGCGCGGACGCCGGCACCGCCCGAGCGGGGATGTGGCGCCGCGGTGTCGCCGCCGAGGGCGTAGGCGACATATTGCTGGCCCCCTATTCCTACCACGCGCCGACCGGCGCGACGGTCGATATGCTGCGGCGCCGCGGCCTGCCCGCGGTGCGCTGGTCCAATGGGGTGATTTTGCTGGGCGCGTTCGAAGCACCTGAGCAGGCCGCATTCACGCAGGCCGCACTCAAGCGCGCCGGCGTGCGCGCGAACCTCCTCCCTCGCATGGGGACACCATGAGACTGAGCAGGCTCGAGCTCTCTGGATTCAAATCATTTGCGGGCGCGGTGGAGCTGCCGTTCGATCAAGGCGTCACCGCGATCGTCGGGCCGAACGGCTGCGGCAAGTCGAACATCTCGGACGCGGTGCGCTGGGTGCTCGGCGAACAGTCGCCGCGCCTCTTGCGCGGTGGAAAAATGGAAGACGTGATCTTTCAGGGATCCACCGGCCGCCGGCCCGTGAACGTCGCCGAGGTCTCTCTCGTCTTCGATAACTCCGACGGTAGTCTCCCCGTCGCGTATCAAGAGGTCGTCGTCACCCGGCGGCTGTCGCGCTCGGGACAAAGCGACTACCTGCTGAATCGCTCGCCGGTGCGGCTGCGCGACATCCAGGACATGCTGAGTGGCACCGGCCTGGGTGCCGACGCCGCCGTCGTCATGGAAGCGAAGATGATCGAAGCGCTATTGTCCGAGAAAGCCGAGGAGCGGCGGGGGCTCTTCGAGGAGGCGGCAGGAATCGGACTGTATCGCAACCGCAAAGAGAGCACCGAGCGGCGGCTCGAGGAGACGGCCGCCGATCTGGCGCGGCTCGAGGACCTCATCGCCGAGGTGCAGACGCAAGTCCGCAGTCTCGCGCGCCAGCGCGGCCGCGCCGAGCGCTACGGCAAAATGATCGAAGAGCGCTTTGGCGTCGCGATGACGCTGGTGCGGCGCGAGATCGAGGACTTCGACCTCTCCCTCGGCGCGCTCGGCGTCCGAGCCCGCGAGCTGGCCGAGCAGCTCCCCGCCGCACGGGCCCGGCTCGAGGATGCGGAGCACCAGCGCGAAGCCCGCGTGCAGGCGAGGCATACGGCGGAAGCGCGGCGCACCGAAGTCGAACGCCGGCTGGGTGACGCCCGGCTCGAGGTCGGGCGGCTCGAGAGTGATCTCGCGCTCGCCGCCGAGCGGCTCGGCAACGCCGGGCAGCGGCGCCAGACCGCGGCGGATGAGCGCGTCCAAGCCGAGCGGCGCGCCGCGCAGGCGGAACGCGAGCATGCGGCGGCCGCCGCCGAGCGCACGGGCGCCGAGCGCGACCTCGCCGCCGTGCAGCGTGAGCTCGGCGCGCGGACCGGCGACGAAGACAGCGTCCGGGGCCGGCTGACGGCGGAGCGGCAGGCGGTGCGTGAGCTCGAGGAAGGACTGCAAGGACGCGCGGAGGCGGCGCGCGCGCTCGAGATCGAAAGCGGCGCATTGGACCGCGAGCGCAGCGAGTTGCGCGAGCAGCTGGCGCTGGCAACCGCCGAGCGCCAGGACCGCGATGCCGCGGCCCATGACGCGGCGCGCGACGCCGAGACTGCCGCACAGCGCGTCCACCACGGTGCGCAAGGCGCGCTCAGAGCGGTGGAGGCCCTCCAGCACGCGCGGCGGCACGTCGCCACGCTCCACGAACAAGAGATGAGCGCGCGCTCGGCCCGGCGTCAAGCGGAGGCCGCGCTGGCGCAGCTCGAGGCCCGGCGCGACGCCCTCGGCGAGCTCGACCGCGAGCACGTCGGCCTCGCGCCCGCGGCGCAGACGTTGCTGAAGGCCAAGAGGCAATTCGGCGACGGGACGGTGCTCGGTCCGCTCGCCGATTTCGTCCGCACGAGCCGGCGCGATGCCGAGCTGGCGGAGCGGTTGTTGGGCGAATGGCTCCACGCGGTGCTGGTGCGCGACGCGTCGGTGATCGACGCGATCACGGCCTGGCACGCCGAGACACAACCGGGCCCCCTCGTCCTGCTGCCGTGCGTTCCGGGCCCCCGGCTCGGCGCCGACGGCCATCCGCTCAAGGACGAGCTGCGAGTGGATGGACCTGCCGCCGCGTGGGTCCACGCGTTGCTCGCGGGACACGAGGTCATCGGTGCAGGGTCGCTGCGGCGCGCCAATGGCGCGGTGTTCCTCGACAGCAGCGCCCGTGCCGCCGGACCGCTACAGCGCCGTGCCGAGCTGGAAGCGCTCGAGAAAGATGTGCGGGAGGCGACGAAGAATCTCGATCGCGCGCGCGCCGCCGAAGAGTCCACGCTGAAAGAGCTCACGGCCGCGGAAACGGCGCTCACGGCCGCCGGGAATGGGGCCGAGCAGGCACGCCGCGTAGAGCTCGAGGCCGGCGCGGAGAAGGGCGAAGCGGACCGCGGGCTGATTCACGCGCGCCGCCAGGCCGAGGAATCGGCCGCGCAGGTGGAGCGCCTCACCAAGCGGCTCGCCGAGGTCGAGCTGCGGGTTGGCGCGGTCCACGTCGAGCTGCAGGAGCGCGAGGTCGAGCGGCTCCGCTCGGCGGAGGAGCTGGGCGCCGAGCGCGCCGGCTTGGCCGATCTCGAGGCGCAGCAGGAGGCCGCGCGCGAGCAGCGCGTCCGCTGGCAGGTCGAAGCCGCCCAGGTGGAAGCCCGTCTCGCCGCAGCCTCCGAGCGCGCCACGCGCGCCGACACCGACGCCAAGGCGTCGCGCGAGCAGGCCGGCGCGCGGGCGGAGGAGATCGCGCGCATCGAGCACGAGACCGGGACACTCACCACACAGCGTGCGCAGTGGCAGGACGCGCTCCAGGAACGCCGCGTTGCATTGACCGAGCTGGAAACGGCCGCCACGGACGCCGAAGCCCAGGTGGGCATGACTGACGCCGACCTCGGCCAGGCGGAAGGCGCGCTCGATCAGGCGCGCAAGGCGCTCGCCGCTCTGGGCGAGGAGGAGCACCGGCTCCAGCTCCAGCGCACGGAAGCCGAAGGCCGCAAGCGCGGACTCGTCGAGCGCGTGGAAACCGAGTGGCGCAAGCCGCTCGACCAGCTGCTGGTCGACGCGCCGGAGGTCGCCGGCGACCTCGAGTGGTTACGGCAGGAGAACGACCGGCTGCGCGGCGCGATCGACGCCGTCGGCCCCGTGAACGCGCTCGCCGTCGAGGAGCACGCCGAGGAAACGAAGCGGCTCGAGTTCCTGCAAACGCAGCGGGACGATCTCGTGACCGCCCGCAACTCGCTGCAGCAGGCCGCGCGGGAGATCGATCAGACCGCGAAGACGCTCTTCTTGGAGTCGTTTGCCAAAGTACGAGAACACTTTCGGTCCGTGTTCCAGACGTTGTTCGGCGGCGGCGAATGCGACGTGCGTCTCGCGAATGAGGATGAGCCTCTCGAGAGCGAAATCGAAATCCACGCCGCGCCGCGGGGGAAGCGCACGCAGCGAATCCACTTGCTGTCGTCCGGTGAGCGCACCCTGGTCGCCGTGTCGCTGCTGTTCGCGATCTTCCTCGCCAAGCCGAGCCCATTCTGCCTGCTCGACGAAGTCGACGCGCCGCTCGACGACGCCAATGTCGGGCGCTATGTGCGGCTCCTGGCCGAGTTCAAGGACCAGACGCAGTTCATCGTCATCACGCACAACCCACGGACGATGCAGGCGGCTGACGCAGTCTATGGCGTCACCATGCAGGAGCCGGGGGTCTCCACTATCGTTGGAGTCCGTCTCGGTCAAATGGAACCGGCCTAGGTTCCCCCCCCGAGGCCCGAACCCCTAACCCCTAGCCCCTAGTAATGCGGCGGTTCTTCTGGCTTCTGTTCCTGCCTGCCGGGCTGGCCGCGCAGCGTCCCGCGGTATCCCCGGCGTTGCCCCGGCTGCTCGCCCGCCGCCCGGACACGACGGTTTCCGTCTGGCTGTTCGCGCGGCCGACCGCCTCGCTCGACTCGGTCAGCGCACGGGTGGCGGTGGCGGGAGGGAACGCCCGTGTACGAGTGGTGAGCCGCTGGCTGCATGCCGTCAGCGCGGACGTGCCGGCGGCCGCGCTCCGGCAGCTGCTGCAGGACCGCGACCTGCGACGGATCCAGCCGCTGGGACGCTTCAAGGTCCGGCAACAGAGCCCCGTCCTCCGCAGTATCACCGCACCAACGCAAGGACCGGGCGACACGTGCGGCGTCACGCCCGGCGACGATCCCGTGCTGGGCCCGTCGGCGATGCCATACCGCCAGCTCCACCTCCGGCCGCTCACCGATCAAGGCATCGACGCGACGGGCGTCCGCATCTTGATCCTCGATGCGGGCTTCGACACCGCGAACCCCGCGTTCAACGGCGTCACGATCACCGCACAGCACGACTTCGTATTCAATGACGACACCGTGAAGGACCAGCCGGGCAAGGACGTGAGCGGGGCGCAATTTCACGGTACCGCAACGTGGTCGCTGTTCGCCGGTGAGGTTGCGGGCCGGCTTCACGGCATCGCACGCGGCGCGAGTTTCCTGCTTGCCAAGACCGAAGACATCCGCAGCGAGACACGCGTCGAGGAAGACAACTACGTCGCCGCGCTCGAGTGGGCCGATTCGATCGGCGTGGACATCGCCTCTTCAAGCCTCGGCTACTACGCCTTCGACAATGGCTTCAGCTACACGCCGTCGCAGCTGAACGGCGACGTCGCGGTGACGACGGTCGCCGCCGATCTGGCTGCGCAGCGCGGCATTCTCGTCGTCACCGCCGCCGGCAATGACGGGCCGTCCTCGCGCTCGATCTCCACGCCTGCCGACGGCGATTCCGTGTTGACGGTCGGCGCGGAGGATTCACTCGGTACGATCGCGGCCTTCTCGTCGCGCGGCCCGACTGCCGATGGGCGCATCAAGCCGGACTTCACGGCCCCAGGGGTCGCCGTCTGTGTCGTCACGGGCGTCGGCCAGGTGCGGCGCGAGCAGGGCACCTCGTTCGCCACCCCCCTGCTCGCCGCCAGCGCGGCACTCGTGAAGCAGATGCATCCAGCGCTGCTCCCCATGGACGTGCGGGCCGCGTTTCGCAGCACGGCGACCAAGCGCGCCGCCCCCGACACGATCTCCGGCTGGGGCCGGCCGGACGTCGCTGCCGCCGCGGTGTTTCCCGGCGGCGTCGCCGCGACTTCCCCGCTGCCCGCCGCCGGCCCGTTGACGACGATCACCCCGACGTTCTCCTGGACCGTGGGCACGGTGCCCGCTTCCGCCTCACCGGTGACCTATCGGCTCCGGATCAGCCGCGACAGCACGCTGGCTGCCCCCATCGCCGACACGGCGCTCAGCGCGCAAGCGTTCGCGCTCACCGCCGCGCTCAAACCGGGCAACGTGTTCTGGCGCGTTGATGCGACGGCGGCGAGCGGCGAGACCGCGACGAGCGGTGTGATTGGACCGGTCGTCCTACCAGCCTGGGCGACGCTGACGTCGCTCAGCAATCCCGCCGGCATGGTCATCGACACCGCCCAGCCGACGTTCACGTGGAAGCCGGTGCAGGTCTCATCTCCGCCGGGGCCACTCGTCTTCGACCTGGACGTGCGGCGCGTCGCTACGGGTGTCACGGATTTCAACGTCGCGAATCTGACGGACACAAGCTTCGCGATCACGCAGCCGCTCGAGCGCAACACCGCGTATCGGTGGTTCCTGACGGTGCACGCCGGGCCCGATACGAGCACCGTCCGAAGCCAGGGATCGTTTCTCGTCGTAGATCTCGGTATGCCGACGTCGACCCTCCTCTACCAAAACTTTCCGAACCCCTTCCCCACCGCCGGCCGGGACTCGACCTGCCTGTGGTTTGACCTCGCATTGGCGGGGTCAGTCGACCTCGACATTCTCGATCTGCGCGGCAATCTCGTGCGCCGCTTCATTCCCGGGCCTGACTTCCCCGGCGTTTTGGCCCCTGGCCGCTATGGCCGCGGGTCGGGCAGCGGCGGGATCTGTGACCCGCGTCTGATGTGGGATGGCCGCGCCGGTAATGGGCACCTGTTGCCAGCGGGCGTGTATCTCGCCAAGCTCAAGGCGCCCGGCTTGCTGATCTTCAAGCGGATCGTCTTTCGCGGAAAGTGAGTATGGAACTCGTTACCGTCGGCACCGGCACGGTTGCACCCTCGGCCCGCCGCACCTGCCCCTGTCACTGGGTCGCGCGCGGCGATCTGCGCGTGCTGCTCGACTGCGGCTCGGGCGCGCTGCACCGGCTGGCGGAGTTCGGGTTGCCCTGGCATCAGGTGACGCACGTCATCCTGACGCACTTCCATCCCGATCACTGGAGCGACCTGCCGATGCTCGTGTACGCGCTCAAGTACACGACGGAGCCGCCGCGCCGCGAGCCGTTCGTGATCCTCGGGCCGCCCGGCGTCGTCCAGCTGCTGCGCACGCTGGCCGAAGGCTACGGCGACTGGCTGCTCGACCCCGGGTTCCCCATCGGCATTCTCGACGTGCGCGACGCCGAGCCCTTCCCGCTCAACGCGGACGTGAATCTCGAGACGTTCCCCGTTCCCCACACCACCGAGAGCGTGGCCGTTTCCTTGACGGCACCGGAGGGACGCCTCGTCTACACCGGCGACACCGGGCCGAGCAGCGAGCTGGCGCGGTGGGCAAGCGGGTGCGACGTGCTGCTCTCGGAATGTTCCTTGCCGGAAGAGCGGGCGATGGATACCCACCTGACGCCCCAACAGGCTGGGGATCTGGCCAAGGAAGCGGGAGCGAAGCGCTTAGTCTTGACGCACTTCTATCCTCCAGTAGAAACTTCGGACCCGGCGAAAATTGCGGGCACGCGCTTTGGCGGCCCGGTGTCGGCGGCGAAGGATGGCGATCGCTTCACTATTGGAGATGGGAGACGCTAGTCGTGCTGATCGTAATGCGGCATGGCGCAACGCCTGACGAGGTCCAGAAAGTCATCTCCGTCATCGAGGAGATGGGCTATCAGGCGCAACCCATGCCTGGGAATCAACGCACCGCGGTGGGTCTCGTCGGCAACGACGGCCGCGTGGACGCTTCACGCCTCGAGGGCCTGCCCGGCGTTCACGAGGTCATTCACGTCTCCCAACCCTACAAGCAGGTCAGCCGCGAATGGAAGGCCGATCCGACGGTCGTTCGACTCCCCGGCGGAGTGGCGTTCGGCGGGACGGAAGTCGTGGCAATCGCCGGCCCCTGCTCCGTCGAAACGGAGCGCCAGATCATCGAGGCGGCGCGCCAGGTCAAAGAAGCGGGAGCGGTCGTGCTCCGGGGCGGCGCGTGGAAGCCCCGCAGCTCGCCGTACTCGTTCCAGGGACTGGGGAAGCCGGGCCTGCGGCTGCTGGCCAAGGCGCGCGAAGAGACCGGACTCCTGATCTGCACCGAAGCGATGGACGAGACCGGGCTCGGCTGGGTCGCCGAGATGTCCGACATCGTGCAGCTCGGCGCGCGCAACATGCAGAACTTCTCGCTGCTGAAGATTGCGGGCCGCTGCGGCAAGCCGGTGCTCCTCAAACGCGGTATCAGCGCCACGGTGCAGGAGCTGCTGCTGTCGGCGGAATACTTGCTCGCCGAGGGGAATCACGACGTGATTCTGTGCGAGCGCGGCGTGCGGAGCTTCGATACCGCGACGCGCAATCTCTTCGATCTGACCGCCATTCCGGTCGTGCACAAGCTGTCGCACTTGCCGATCATCGCGGACCCATCGCACGGGACGGGACTGCGCGACAAGGTGATCCCGATGGCACGCGCGGCGGTGGCCGCCGGAGCCGACGGCATCATGGTCGAGGTGCATCCCAACCCCGAAGAGGCGCTGTCCATGGTCGAGGTGCATCCCAACCCCGAAGAGGCGCTGTCGGACGGCGCGCAGTCGCTCTACCCCGATCAGTTTTCGCAGCTGATGCGTGAGGTGCGCATTATCGCTGAAGCGATTGGGCGTCGTGTAGCGGAACCCGCCGCTGTAGGCGCATGAAGTCCACGTCGGCACGACTGCACGTCGGCACGATGACGTTGCTAGCGCTCGTCGCTCTCGTGCCGACGTTCCAACGTGCCGACGTGGACCCATGGCCAACACTCGACCGCGCCTCCGCCTCTTTCGACACCGTCCGCACGCTCCAGGCCGACTTCATCCAGATCATCGAAAACCCGATGCTCGGCGATCCCGATACCACACGCGGCAAACTGTTCCAGCGGCGCCCCAACTACTTCGCGA
>WNGE01001821.1_pt1 | contig 33086 bp, 36 predicted proteins | sample 5400651 | NCBI WGS metagenome assembly WNGE01 (sample SAMN13153370, study PRJNA577476) | soil metagenome | isolation source: 60 cm soil or saprolite under grassland replicate 2 | place: USA:California | collected 2016-06-15
GTGCCGGCTGGCGCAGCCGTCCGGTGCGGCGGGCCTAGGGGTGCCGCCCGTCCGATCGACGGTCGTGGGGCTCCGGGTACCGGCGGGGTCACGGCGTGGTGCTGGATCGGCGGCCGGTTGGAGCGCGGCGGCGATGTACGGACGTGCCGGTCGGCTCCGCTAGCCGTCCGGGTGGCGGCGTTGGGGCGTACCGCCGGGATCTCGGCCAGCCGGCTGCCGAGGCCGGTGCCCACTCCCTGCGTTGCCGACGTCGCGGCGCCGGCCTGGTCCGGCACAGCGGCGCGGGACGGCTCGGCGCCGGACCGACCCGGGCCCGATCGGTAGCGAGCGGCGTGCCGCTGCCGGACAGGCGTGCGTAGATGGCTACACACCGTCGCCACCGAGCGGATGTGGCTCGCCGGTGAGGGCGGCCAGGGCGGCGGCGATCTCTTGGACGCTTGCACGAATATAGGTCGTGGTGGTGCTCGCGTCGCTGCCGCTGTCGGAGTGTCCGGCGTAGGCGCGCGCGACGGCGTATCCGAAGGTGCGTTCGACCCAGGTCAGGGTAGTGTGCCGCAGCCAGTGCGTGCTGATCTGTTGGGTGTCTACCCAGGGCAGGTGCTTGCCGATGCGTGCCCAGAGGTGGTCGTAGCGGCGGTAGGTGATCGGTTGACCGTTGCGATAGCGCAGCAGCGGTGTCGTCGGTGGGGCTGGGCGGTCGGCCGCGTGCTGTTGTAGGTGCCGCATCAGGGTGGGCGAGACCGGCTGCCAGCGCACCGTACCGCCCTTCTCGTGTAGCAGGATCAGGCACTGGTCCCCGTCGAGGTCCGTGGGCCGTAGCGCCAGCGCGCCGCCGCGTCGGCAGGCGGTCTCGGTGTGCAGTCGCAGCAGCAGGCTGTCCAGGGCGGGATCGTCACCGGTAGTGGCCGCGATCTGGTTGATCTCTGCCAGTCGGGTACTGGGCACGGCTTGGCGGTGCTGCGTAGGCGCCGCGGTTTCGCGACCTTGCGGGCGGGGTTGTCGGCTTCGGTGAGATGGCCGTCGGCGATGGCGTGGTTGTAGAGGCAGCGCAGCGCTGCGATGAGATGTTCGGTCGCGCTGCGGCCGCCTCGGGCGTTGCGGCGTGCCACGACGTGCGTCTTGACGTGCTCGGCCAGTCGCTTGACGTCGGATGGGTCGGGTTCGTCCAACCGTCGGTGACCCCACTGATCAAGCACGCGGTTCCAGTAGGAGCCATACACCCGGCGGGTACCGGCGCTCACCGCGGCAGATACCACCGGAATGTACTCGGCGAACGTCGGCGCTGGCGGTCGAGTGGGTACGGCGTCTAGCAGGTCGCGGGGCGAGACGCCCAGCCGCGAGAGCAGCAGCAGCGCCGCGTCCAGGTTGGCCTGGTCGGGCGACGTCATGGCGCCTCACCGCCCAACACGGCGGCGTGGAACTGCGCGACCATGGACTGAAGGGCGGCCGGTGGGTGCACCACGAGGAGCCCCCTGGCGGGGTCAGCCGCCAGCAGGACCCGGCTGCCGGGGGTGAGCCCGCACCAGTGCCGGAGGGCGGCTGGCAACCGTAACTGACCTGGCTGGGTCATGCGGAACACCGCATGCGGGTCAGCGGCGATGAGGACGAGACCACCGCGTTCGCGGATGTCCAGGCGGGTGCCCGGCGTCCAGCCCAGGGCGGTGATGACCGTGCCCTCGACGACCCGGCCGTTGCGGTCGATCGCGGCGGTACCGTACAGCATCGACGCGACACCGCTTGGCGCAAGCTGCGGCACCGGCAACGCCCACCGGGCTTTCCCGACCTGGACTGCCGACCGCTAGAGATCGTGGGCGGTATCACCGCAGAGACGATTGGGGCGGTCATCACGCCTGCCCCCGGCACACGGGTGCAGAAGTCGACCGGGCCACAAGAGCAGCGATCGGGTGGTCACGCGCGCTCAACCACCGGTACGTCAAATCAAGCAGATGTGCTGTGCATCTGTGTCCGAGGACCGAATTGCACCATGAGTACATGATCGTGCTGCGCGAAGAGCTACTCCTTTCGTAGGTGTGGCCCAGGCCGGACCCGCTTGGGTCCCGACCTTCGCTTCCGCCTACGGTCGCGTGCGTCGGGGGGAGAAGAAGACACCGGTGAGGCTCGCCGGGCGGTGACGCAGTTCGCTGAGGACGGCTCCACCAACCAGGCGCCAGAAACCGTCGCGCGGGACGTCGCGGAAGAGTGCGCGAAGCCATCGGCGATCCAGACCGAAGTTCACGATCCCGGCAGTGACATCGACGAGGTCTGCTTGCCGAACAAGCTCGACCTCCAGGCCCATGGCCATCCGAGACCGCGGCGCGTGGTGCTGCTCGCAACGAGCCGACGATGCCCTCCCGTCGGCCGCTGCCCGGCTTCCATCCGGCGATGACGACTTCGACGGTCTTGTTTAGGGGCGTCTTGATCCACCAGCGGGATCGAGCACCGGGCTGGTAGCGCGATTCGAGCCGCTTGGCGACGACCCCCTCCATGCCGAGTTCGCCGGCGCTGCGCATCAGGTCCTTGCCGGCGTCGTTGGTCCAGAACGGCGGCGTCTTGGTGACGTCATCGTCGAGGCCGAGGTCGTCTAGCATCCAGCGTCGGCGGGTGTAGGCGAGTTCCAACGTGGACGAACCGCCCAGGTGCAGTACGTCGAACACGTACAGTTGGACCGGCACTCGGGTGAGCAGACCGGCCGTTGGGGTGCGTACATGCATGCGCTGCTGCAGCAGGCTGAAGCTGGGCCGTCCCTGTTGGTCGAGGGCCACGATCTCACCGTCGAGGATCAGCCGACGGCGCGGAAACCGGTCGAGGACGGTACGGAGCTCCGGCTAGCTGCCGATCACGTCGCGGTCGTTGCGCGACGCCGCCCGGATTCGTCCGCCGTCGAGATAGACGACCGTCCGCACGCCGTCCCATTTGAACTCGTATGCCCAGCCGGGTGGTGTTGGCAGCTCGCCGAGGGTGGCCAGCATCGGTCGGATCAACGGCAGCGATCCTGCGGGCATGATCAGAGAATGGCACGTCGGCGGCCGCCAAGATGATCAAGGTGGCCACCCGCTCTGCCTGCGGCGACGCGTCCGCGCCGTCGCGGCCGGCGGGTGGCCGAGGCGAAGTCGGGCCGGGGCGCGCCGCGAGGAGGCCGCGCGTCGACGGGAGGATTGGAACCGTGACGACGATCGACACGGGACGCACGTGTTGTGCGGCCGTAATCGGCATCGACGGTGTCGCACTGTCCAGCGAGCATGTCGCAGCGGGCGAACGGCGTTGCGCCCGCTGACCTGGGCCGATGGGTGAGACTGGTGAGGTGGATGGCGGGCTTCGCCCCTGGGTGTTGCATGTTGACCTCGACCAGTTCATCGCGGCGGTCGAGGTGCTGCGTCGTCCGGAGCTGGCCGGGGTGCCGCTGATCGTCGGCGGTCGCGGCGACCCGAGGGAACGAGCGGTGGTCTCGACGGCCTCCTACGAGGCCCGCGCGGTCGGCGTCGGTTCGGGCATGTCGCTGCGGCTCGCGGCGCGCAAGGCGCCGAGCGCGGTCATCCTGCCCGTGGACGCCGCGGCGTACGAGGCGGCCTCGGCGCAGGTCATGGGCGCGCTGCGCGGCATGGACGGTGCCGTGGTGGAGGTGCTGGGCTGGGACGAGGCGTTCGTCGGCGTGCGGACCGGCGACCCGGAGGCGTTCGCCCGCCGGGTGCAGGCCGAGGTGCTCGCGGCCACCCGGCTGCACTGCTCGGTGGGGATCGGCGACAACAAGATCCGGGCGAAGATCGCCACCGGGTTCGGCAAGCCACGCGGGGTGTTCCGGCTGACGGCGGCCACCTGGTTCGAGGTCATGGGACACCGCCCCACGATCGAGTTGTGGGGCGTGGGGCCGAGGATCTCGGCCCGGCTGGCCCAGCACGGCATCGGCACGGTGGCTGAGCTGGCCGACGCCGACCTCGCCGTGCTGGTCGGGGAGTTCGGCCCGCGGATGGGTACCTGGTATGCCGCCCTCGGTCGTGGCCAGGGCTCGGCCGTCGTCGACGACACGCCCTGGGTGGCGCGTGGGCACGGCCGGGAGCGCACCTTCCAGCGCGACCTCACCGAACCGGGGCAGGTCGACGAGGCGATCCGGCAGCTCGTCGGCGAGGTGCTGGCGGATGTCGCACGCGAGGGCCGCCCGGCCGTCCGGCTCACCCTCAAGGTCCGGTACACGCCGTTTTTCACCAAGACGTTCAGCCGTACCCTGCCGGAGCCGACCACCGACGCCGCGGTCATCCTCGCGGAAACCCTGACCCTGGTCGCCAAACGCCAGCCCGGGCGACCGATCCGGCTGCTGGGGCTGCGCGCCGAGATGACGATGCCCGAGCTCGACCCGGCCGAGCACGCACCCTGATCAGCCAGCGGTCGCGCCCGCTGGATCGCCCACCCCGGTGATCTCCACAACGTGCTGGCACGCTTCGGCCAGAATCATGAACGGTCCAGCGGGCGAAGCCGCCGGTGCCTGCTAGCGCGGGCCGCGCCTAACCCAAGGAGTCGGGCCGGTTCGGCGTCCAGAGCGGAAGTTGGGATGGATGCAACTCGGCTCGAATGCGAACGTGATGAGCCATGTGGCGCCACCGGCCGTACTCGTACGCGGTGTCGACCCGAACCTCCACGACGACCGCCGGCTCGACCTGGTGATAGTGCACCGGCTCGGCCGCGCCGACCTGTCCGGTCCACGAGGCGGGAAGGGGCCGCGGCCATGGATGCACGATGCCGCCGCCGCGCCGCTTCCGGCCCGCCGGCGTCAGCGCGCCAGCGAGCTCGGCACGCTGTACGGGGCGAAGCGGGTGCGTCCGGCCGACGTAGCGCAGCTGGCACCGGTGGTCGAATCGGCCCAGCAGCAGCGCATGCGGCTCGGTGATCGACCCGGTGACCCCGCCGACGATCGCCTCAGTAGTGGCCTTGGACCGGTACTTGGACCAACCACGTCGACCGGGCTGGTACGAGGCGGCGAGTCCCTTGATGACCAGCCCTTCGACACCCGCGACGGTCAACGCGGTGAACCAGTCGACGGCCTGGTCGCACTCGACGGTCTGCGGGCAAAGCGTCAGCTGATCGGGGGCGGTGGCAAGAAGGGCGGCAAGGCGGGCACGCCGGTCCGCCAGCGGTGCGTCGAGCAGCGGCTTGCGGCCGGCCTGCAATACGTCGAACAGCACCAGGTGTGCCGGGTGCTGCATGGCGAACTGGACCACGCGCCGACCCGCAGATACCCGGCGTTGCAGCAGGGCGAAGGACGTCCGGCCGTGCTCGGGCGCCCACACGACCAGCTCGCCGTCGACGACGACGCCGGCGGGCAGTGCGTCCCGGCAGATCCTGGCGATGTCGGGGAGGTAGCCGGCCAGCGGACAGCCGGCCCGCGACTGAAGGTAGACGCCGCGGCCGTGACGGAAAACCAGGCAGCGGAAGCCGTGGAACTTCGGCTCGTACGCGCAGCCCCCGTGGCACGCGTCGGGCGCCGGCAGTGCGTCGACCGGCCCGGCCAGCATGGGCTCGATCGGTGGCCGCAACACGACCGTTTCCCCCTCTCGCAACACCGCTGGCGTGCGCTGCGGGGGAAGGCGCATCGAACGTACGTCCGCTGTCGAGGCTAGACCCCGGTTGCGCCGGCACACGAGGGCGCGGCCGCTCAGGCGCCACCTACTCGCAGAACGGGTCGTCGTCTTCGGAGAGCGGCACGAGGTGCCCCAGGTTGACCCGCCGTGCGGCCAGCCAGCGGTATAGCGCCGCGAGATCGTCATGGATCTCGCCGGCCAGTTCACCTTCTCGCCAGATGCGGTACGCGACGCCGGGTTCGTCCATGACCCGGTCGATGATGTACAGGCCGTCCGGCGTGCGCCACGAGCGGTGCATGGCCACGATCCGACGGTACCCGCGGCCGTGCTGGGGTTAGCGCGCCTGAGTCCTTGGTCGGGTCCGGCCACAGCTCGTACAGCCCGGCGAACGACAGCACCCCATCGGCCGGATGGATGTAGTACGGCTGCTTGAACGGCTTCCCGTCGGCGTCCTCGCTGGGCAGCCACTCGTAGTAGCCGGCAGCGGGAATGACCGCCCGGCGCTTGGCGAACGGGCCCCGCCACGACGGCGCGGTGGCCACCCCTGTCGGCCCGGGCGTTGTGCAGCGACGGCATGGTCTTCTCTTTCTTGGTCTTCGGGTCGATGCCCGGTTTCCACCACGCCGGCACCAGACCCCACCGCACCGCGCGCACCTCCCGCACGGCCCCGGCGTCCCTCCGAGCGCGCTCCACGACGGCGTAGACCTTTGTGGTCGGCGCCACGTTCCACGACGGCGCCAACTCCTTGCCGTCACCGGCCCCAGTGGCCCGGAAGAGCTCGAGCAGGTCCGCCCGGCTCGCCACCGACACATACCGGCCACACATCGCGTTCCGTCCTCCCTCGACGGCATCACCCCGAGGCTGTGAGCGCGTCGACGTACGCGCACCCGGATACGGTCGCGGTTGTCGGTCATCAACCTGGCGCCTTCGAACCGCCCGGTCCCGCCCCGTTGCCCGCTCCAGCCAGGTGACGTGTCGGCATTAGGGCAGGTCAACCCCGGTCGCGGCGGGCCGCCGGACCGGCGGCGGCGCCGGGCACATCCGGCCGGCGCAGCCGAAGCACCAGTTCGCCGTCCTGGAGCCGGCCGACGAATGCGCGGACGCTGGCGATGATCGACCGCGTCGCGCGCACCAAGAGCTGGGTGAGCAGCATGCTGGCCAGGATCGGCACCGCGACGTGCAGCCCCGGTTCGAGCAGCGCGGGTACGTACGGGGACTGGCGGTAGGCCGGCGCAACCACGACCCGCGCCAGCAGCCCCGGCACCCGGGCCCGGGGCGACGGCCCGCCGCCCGGTGCGGGTGTGCCACCCGTGGCCATCAGATATCCCGCCAGAGGATGCGCTGCTCGCCCAGCTCGGCAGCCGCGCGGGCGATGATGTCCGCGGGCACGTCGCGGTGCCGCGATGACATCGTCCACACCGGACCCCGGTCCCCTGCTGACCGTGCGCGCCTCGGTCGTGTTGTTGCTGGCCCTCGTGGTCGGCGTGCTCGCCGGCGGGCTGGCCTACCTGGCCCAGCGTTCCGTGCCGGCGGCGGTCCTGGTCGGCGGCGGCGCCGCAGGCGCTGCGCTGCTGCTGTTCCACACCGTCATCGACCGTCGATGAGCCCGACGACCCCCCGAGCGTGACCAAGCGCCGTTTCGTCGTCGGCATACCCGGTCGGCTTGCGGAAGGCCCCGCTTGGGCGGAGGCCTTCCGCCGGGTCGCCGGCGGCGGGTCGTCCCGGCGGCGCGCGGGCTGCGCCCGTCAGGGCCGGGCGACCCGCGGCGTCGAGGCGGCGGCGCACCAGCGACAGCATCGAGAACAGGTCGCAGTAGCGCAGCACTTCGGCGTGCACGCCGCGGCGGCACAACTTGGTGCGCAGCCGGCCGGCCAGCGGCTGTCCAGGCAGTGGGGCCGCTCTGGCGGCCACCGCGGGCGACTCGGTCGGCGAGACCGGCGGGACGCCCGCGGAAGCGGTCAGCCGGTGGCCGCCGGGGTGGGGTCGGGGTCGGAGTTGGTGGCGGCGAACGGGCCGTTGGCGTCGTACCAGTCGATGAACCGGCTGACCGAGCCGCCGAAGTCGGCGCGAGGGACGCGCATCGAAGTGCTCGAACCGGCCGGTCATCCGTCGGGCGGTAGCCACACGGCAAGCGCGTCGGAGTCGGTCAGCGCGGCGAATACCCGGTCCGGCGAGGCGCTGATGACTCGGACGGCGGTGTCAGTCCGACTCATCGCGGGCGCGCCCGTAGCGCTCGTAGATCACGCGCGAGCCGAACGTCCTGGTCTCGAGCAGGTCTAGCCGAACGTCTTCGGTGACCGGCGGCAGGAACGGCGTGCCGCCACCGACGACGACCGGATTGCGGAACATGCGCAGCTCGTCGACGAGGCCGAGCTCGATCGCTGCCGCGGCCAGGCCGGCGCCGCCGATCGAGACGTCCTTGTCGGTCGCGTCGAGCGCCGCAGCGGCCTCCTCGGCCACCGACGCCTCGGCGAGCCGGGCGTTGCCCTGAACGCTGTCGAGCGTGCGGCTGAAGACGACCTTCGGGATAGCGCACCAGACGTCGGCGAACGCGGCCCCGAGCTCGTTGTCGCGCATCGACGGATCCGTCTCCCACACCAGCATGGTCTCGTAAAGCCTGCGGCCGCACAGATAGCCGCCGAGCTCGCGTGTCTGCGCGATGTGGAAACGAAACTGCTCCTCGTTAGGGACCGTCCACCCGAACGCGCCCTCGCGGTCGGCGATAAAGCCGTCCACCGAGACGCTCATCGAGTAGATCAGCATGGCTTCAAGCTCATCGCACCGGAGGGACGGACGATGATCGCGATGAAGTTCACCATTGAGCTTGACATCGGGCTCTCCTTCCTTCTGCAGGCTGCTCTGCCACAGCTAGTGACCGATCGCGAGACGAAAACTCATCGTCGTGGGCGGTCCAAGCGATCGTACGGCCATTGCCGACGCCGCACTGAGATCCCGGAAGCGGAACCCTCACCGGCGGCGCGGCCTCGTGATGGAACGCACTGCCGGCGAGCGGAAGTCAAACTCCCGCAAGACCCGCCCGGAGATCGTTACCGGGACGGGACCCACATACGGACAACTCCGCGCCCCGGTGACCGGGGCGTCCCACATCCTTGGATGTGGAACGGCCCGAACTCCTTTGCGCGGAAGCGAGAAAAACCGGGCGCCACCCGTTCCAGAACTCGTTCCACAAAGCGTGTTCCGAAATCGTAGTACGGAGATGACTTTCGGTACGATGTGCGCGTGACTGATGCCGAGCTCGTGTCAGTTTCCGAAGTCGTGTGCACGGATGCCTGAGGTCGTCTGCATGATCATCGAGCGCCCCGTCTGGGCCGACAACCCGTTTCCGGCCGCGCTGACGACGACCGCCTACGCGCGGGCGCCGCGACGTCGGTCGTCGCGGCCGCCGCCGGACGGACCGCGGCGACGTCGTCCTCATCGCGGCCGCAGCATCATGGATGGAGAGCCGATGACTATCGCCGAGCTGACGATCACGGTCGGCGTCGCGTCCCGGCGCGGCACCCGCGACCACAACGCCGACGCAGGGCACGCCTACCGAGCCGACGACGGCACCGTCACCGCGGCGGTCATCGACTCGACGTGCTCGACCCGGAGACGTTCGCGTCGGTCGGCGCGCCGGAGCCGGACGGCGTGACCCCGGTGCAGTTGGTGAGTGCCGTCCGGGCGCTGACCGATCGGTACCCGCTCGCCGGGTTGGGCATCACCGAGTACGAACCGGGGCGCGCGAGCGACCGGGCCGTCCTGGCCGAGTTGATCCCCGCGCTGCTGGCCGGCGCTCGATAGATTGGCCGCCATGTCTTCACTGGAAAAGCTCGACGGGTGGGAGTCGCTGTCGCCGGAGTTGCGGGAGCGGCTGGCCGCGGCCGACCTGCCGGAATCGCTGCGACTCGACGAGTACGACCTGTTTCTGCTCGGCCCGGATTTGATCTTTCGGGATGGCATGTTGCGATTCGGCTACGGCACGGACGCGTGGGGCGGCGAATTCTGTCTTGATCCGGACACGGGTGCCGTGCAGGTCATCGATGACAGCCAGTCACGGACGTTCGTGAACTCGTCGCTCGAGCTGTACGCCCGCTCGCTACGCCTGGTCGCCGGTCTTGCGCCCGCGATCGTCGGTGGCGACCCGGACAGCTGGGAAGACGCCAAGAACGAGATGCAGCGGGTCATCGCGGAGTGGGATGCGCCGGCGATGATCTCGGACAACTACTGGGACGGCCTCTCGTGGGACATCGCTACCGGTAACTATGCCGATCAATCGGACCTTTAACCCTTTTCCGAAATGTCGGTCGGGGTCACCCACTGGAAATTGACCATCTAGTATCCCTCAGGTCCGCGTGACATTGACGCACCCGTGCCTCCGCGCGATCTTCAATGCGCGTTGGGGGGCCTTTTGTGTCGCGGGTGCGAAGGGGGACAGCGGATCTGATGGGCAACGTCATCAAGGAACGTTCGCGGATCGCGGTGCTGACGCGACTCGCGGCGGTCCTGGTCCTGATCTGGTCGGTGATCGGCGGTGCGCCGGCCGCCGCCCACGCGGGGTCGCGGGTCGTCGCGGATTGGCCGATCATCGATGCCCGGTGTGCTCCGATCACGCCGGAAGGCCTGGTCGGTTACGGGTGCACCAAACTGAGCACGTACCTGCAGGAGGCGCGGCTGGATCTCCGGTACAACCGGCCGCCGAAGACCACCGACAAGCTGTACACGAACGTCCGGGGCAACTACGCGATCGCCCAGTTGCAGGATGGCAAGTACATCATCGGCTACAGCGACGGTGCGAAGCACGCCGAGATCCGGCTGATCGAACAGATGCAGGGCAAGGCTCCGCGCATCGAGTTCGACCCGCAGACCGGCAAGGTGTCGTACCAGCCGGCCAAGGCCTCGCCGATCAAGGAGGGTTACTCCGAGATCGAGCCCTGCAAGAAGACCTGCAACCCGGCCCTGGAGACCGCCAAGGTCCGGGACAAGTTCACCTACAGCTACCGGTGGAACGCCGGTCCGGGCGAGGACCCCAAGGTCCTCCGCGACCAGACCAACAACCGCAACACCGGTGCGAAGCAGGTCGCGGTCCAGACACTGCTGAACGAGACGAAGGCCTCGGGTCCCATCCTCCCCAAGACGCCGGAGGAGCTGGCCAAGGGCAGCGCGGTCAGCAAGGCGGCCGGCAAGCAGATGGGGCCGATCCGGCCGGGTGGCATCGACTTCTCGTCGGTCCAACTGCGGTACGTCACGGACGGCGGCGGATCGAGCGGTGACACGTACTCGTTCGAGACGGCGACCACCCCGGGCCAGGAGTCGAAGGACGGCACCGACCAGATCTACAACGCCGACGAGGCGCTGAACACCTGGATGGCCGTGGAGCCGTCGCGGTTCTGGGTGAACCTCAACCCGAGTCAGCCGGACAAGGTGATCGACCAGTACCTCGGCCAGACCGAGGTCGGTCGCATCCTGCTCGAGGCCGACCTGGAGTTGAAGCGGGCTTGGACGCGATCCCAGGACCCGAAGACGGCGGTCGGCCTGGAGTACTGGAACCGGATGACCGGCATGGACGGGGCCTGCATCCGGCAGTGGATCGTGCCGAAGACGGCGACGATCCGCGAGGAGGGGAACCGCCTCTACATCCTCGACGCGCCGCTCGAGGTGAAGGCCGAGGCGTTCGACTTCACGATTCCCAGCGACCCGAGCTTCAAGTGCCCGGCCAATCCCGAGCCGTCCATGGCCGTCTACCGGGACCTGCTCCTGCCCGAGTTGAACAAGGCCGTGAACGACGCGCCCGAGTTCAAGGACCTGCGCCGTGTCTACATCAGCCGGGTGGCTGCCGAGTGGTACCGCGACCGGATGACGGCCGACGGCCGGGCGGCCGGGGCCGGCATCGACAGCAACGACGTCAGCACGCTGGAGCGGGAGGACGACTGGAGCCCGACCGACGTCTTCAACCAGTACCTGAAGGAGATCTACGGCACCACGTACGAGCTGCCGAATGGCGTGAAGGTGACCACGGGCGGCGTCGACTTCACCCAGCCGGTGAAGACGACCAAGCTGAATGACAGCACGTTCAAGGAGCAGCACGCGACCCTGCCGACCACGGTCGACAAGTCGCTCACCGAGGTCACCAAGACCTCGGACGAGAAGCAGGCCTACCTGGGCGGCTCTGACGAGATCCCCGATTTCGTCGGCGTGAAGCAGGCGACCCCGGCGCCGAGCGGCACCGCGGGCGGCCAGGGCAACGGCGGTGAGGGTGGCGGCCTGCCGATCACCGGCGCGCCCATCTTCACCATCGCGGCGGCCGGCATCATGCTGATCCTGATCGGCATGGCGGCCCTGTGGCGCACCCGCCGGGTGCGTTGGGTGGCCAAGAAGTAGGTCACGCGGTCCCGCCGCGCTCCGTGCGAGGGGCCGCGGCAGGACCACCGTCAATCGCGCAGTGACCCGGTCAGCGGGTCGTGACCACCGCACTAATCATCGGCGACATCCAGCAGGGCATCACGAGTAGCTACCCATTCGTCAGGCCAGTCGTGCCGCCGCTCACCGAACTGCTCCCGCGCGCGCCCGCGCGGCGGGTGCTCTCGTTGTGTTCGTGCACTTCGCCTTCCGGGTCAACGGGGCCGACTTGCCGCCGGACAACGCGCTATAAAGGACGTTCTACGACGCCGGGGACGCCTTCCACGAGGGATCGGCCGGAACCGAGATCGATCTGCCGGTCGCCGACGAGGACGTCGGCGGGGCGGACCGCCGACGCGATCACCATCGAGGAGAAGGTGGTCGACACCGGGTGCGGCTGCTCGGCGACGAGCACCCGAACACCGTAGCGGCGGCCGGTGCGTTGCGGGCGTGGCGAGCCGAAGCCTAGTTCGATCTTGCGAGCATCGCCTGGTCGTGTCGGTTTGGGGTACACCTCAACCCCACGCGCCACCGTCGACCTCAGTCAGCCCTGATCGGCTTGTGTGATAACCGAGGTTATCCCGCAACAACCCTTGGACCCGGCCGGGGGATCGTCAGCACACAAGTGGTCAAGTTGGGATACCTGATTGTTCGGCGACGCTAAAGATGCCGATGTCGCGGGCGGTTTCGGGCACTGACGATTCCAATGCGGCCTCGCGCCGGCCGCGTGTTGGTTTGGGGCGGCACCGTGCCGATGGCCCGGTCGCCCATCTGATGGCAGGGGGACTGGTCGGGGCCTGGGCGCGCTACCGATCGGCCGATCCTGCATGGTCGTCAATCCCGGCCGCAGCCGCTTCACGTACAGTGACGGGTCGTGCTGTCGGGGGACTGCGCGTTGTCTGCGGCATGAGAGCGTCTATGGTGATCAGGTGGCATGTCGGATAACCGAACTGGTGCTGGACGCACGCGACCCCGAACTGCTGGCTCGGTTCTGGTGCGAGGTACTGGGCTATGTCGAGCTGGAACGGGTCGAAGCGAGCATAGAAATCGGGCCGCCGGGTGTCGGCTTAGGTGGTCCGCAGCCCACGATCGTCTTCAGCCAGACCGACGAGCCGAAGGCCGGCAAGTTGCGTCTGCACATCGACGTGAACGCCACCGACCAGGAACAGACCGATGAGTTGGAACGGTTGATCACGGCCGGCGCCCGCAGCGTCGATATCGGGCAGACCGGCGCCGAGTCATGGCATGTGCTTGCGGACCCTGAAGGTAACGAGTTCTGCCTCCTGAGACGACGGGTACCAGAGGCGTAGTCGATCAGTCGACCCGACGCGCGCTCATCGGCACGACAGCGCCGGAGCCACTGCATGTCGATGACGCTGCGTCACCTGCCGTTGTCACCAGGATCGGGTCTCCGGACCTCGGGCGGGGCAGCCCGATAGGGTCAACGTGGATTCCGCTCCCATACCGCGGGGGCCTGCGTCTTCGGCGGCCGGAGTGTCACCGGAGCTGGCAATCGTGTCGAGCACCCGGGCCGCGTTGCTGATCAGGGGCGGGGACTTGCGTTGCGTAGCCGGATGCCACTGAACCCGACCGTGCTGGTGATCACGGTGTCCCAGAACGGCCACAGGTTGGTCAGCACGCGCAGCTGGATGCCCGCCTCGGCGTGGCACTCCAGCAGGTCACCGACGGGTTCGGGCGGACCGAGTGGCTCGACCGGCTCGACTGCGACCTGGGCGTGCGGGTCCGGTGCGCCGAAGGGCCGCAACCGGTCGGCCGGCAGCCGGTAGGCGAACAGCCGGACCGTACGGATCGCCTCCAGCCAGCCGTACTCGATGGCATGCACGCGCTCGCCGCAGCCGGGGCCGATGATGCGCACCCGGTCGGCGTCCGTGGTGTCGGCGCGGACCCAGGCCATCGCGCGGGGGCATTGCCGGGGGAACCAGTAGTCGGGAGCCCGGTCGTGATCGACCGCCCACACGTAGGCGTCTGGTTGTCGGGCGGTGGCGGCGACGTGCGGGACGAACCGTCTGATCGTCGGATCCTCGGAGAAGTGCAGCACTTGGCCCGGCTCCGGTCGCATCCGTCCGTGTATACACCCGCGGCCGTGGTCGGCTCGACCTGACGACGCGCGACCGTCACTCTCCGCAATGAACCGGATCGCAACGGCAGATCCGGATGGTGTCAGCAGGCATGATCAGTCCGACGTGAAGTTCCACTGCGCAAGCATGGCGCTGTCGCATAGGGCGCAGGTGAAGTCGCGCACGATGTTGCGCTCGCCGCAGGTGAGACAACGACGAAAGATGACTTTGTCGGTGAAGTTGCCGGGACGTTTTACGCCCAGGCAGTTGAGCGCATTAGCCACGGCGGGCCAGGAGTCGGGATCGGGGCAGTATCCAGTCGACTGGTTTGGTCACCTCGGTGACGTACCAGCCGTTCTTGACCGGCACGAACGTGATCTCCCCGGCGGCGAGGACGCCTCGTCCGCCCGCAAGGGCGACGTGTCCACTGCGCCGGGCTGCCAGCCTCAGCATGCCGTCGAGAGCAACGACGAATGTGAAGGGGTTCGGCGACCTCCCCGCGCTCGCGCCCGGCCAGCCAGTCGCCGAGCGAGGCAGGCGCCTGCACGGCAACAGCGTCCACCGTCAGCTCCGGCGGCCGGGCAACCCTGGATGCGACGCAAACGCAGACGCTGTCGGTCGGCGTGTCGCTGCACGCTGAGCACGCGGCCGGGTCTCGGCTCGACGATGCATCGTCGAGCCGAGACCCGCTTGTTCACCGGACGTCGACGAGCTCCGGCTGGCGGTGCTCGTCTTCGAGGATGTCGCCGCCGTGTTCGAGCTGTTCCTCGGTCTGCTGGTAGCCGGTGGACAGCTCGCGCTCCAGCGTCTCGGTGTCGACGGCGTTCTCCCACTTCGACACGACCAGACTGGCGACGACGTTGCTGATGGTGCTGGTCAACGCTCGCGCCTCGGACATGAACCGGTCGATGCCGACCAAGAGGGCGACCCCGGCGACGGGCAGGGCCGGGAAGACGGTGAGGGTGGCGACGAGGGCGACGAAGCCGCTTCCGGTGACGCCGGCCGCGCCCTTTGACGTCAGCAGCATCAGACCGAGCATCGCGAGGATGTGGCCGAACGACAGCTGGATGTCGCAGGCCTGCGCGATGAACAGCGACGCCAGGGTGAGGTAGATGGCGGTGCCGTCGAGGTTGAACGAGTACCCGGTGGGCAGGACGAGCCCGGCGACGCCGCGGCGGCAACCCAGCCGCTCCAGCTTCATCAGCAGCCGGGGCAGGACCGGCTCGCTCGACGAGGTACCGAGAACGATCAGGAGTTCCTCCCGGACGTATCGCAGGATCCGCCACAGGCTCAGCCCATGGGTGCGGGCGAGGACGCCGAGAACCACGACGACGAAGACGATGCAGGCCAGGTAGAACGTGCCGATCAGCAGGCCCAGCGAGCCGATCGACTTGACGCCGTACTTGCCGACGGTGAACGCCATGGCGCCGAAGGCGCCGACCGGGGCCAACCGCATGAGGTAGCCGAAGATCGCGAACAGCAGGTGGGAAAAGCTGTTGATCACTTTCAGTACCGGCTGGCCCGCCGTACCGATCTTGCTGAGGCCGAAGCCGCAGAGAAGGGCGAGCAGCAGGACCGGCAGGACCTCGCCCTCGGTGAACGCACCGACGAATGTCGTGGGGATGACGTGCATGACGAACTCGCCGAACGTGCCGGGTGGAGCGTTCTTGGCCGCCTTGGCGGCGACCGAGGCGTCGAGGTGGGCCGGGTTGATGTGCATGCCGACCCCGGGTTTCAGCACCAGCACCGTTACGAGGCCGATAAACAGCGACAGGATGGTCAGGCCGTAGAACAGGCCCAGCGCCTTTCCCAGCGTCGTGCCGATCTTGCGGGTGTCCGTCAGCGACGTGATGCCGCTGACGATGGTGCAGAACACGATCGGCGCGATCATCATCTTGACGATCCGGACGAACATGTCGCCGAGCACCTTGAGGTCGGCGCCGAACTTCGGGAAGAAATATCCGACGGCGATGCCGAGGACCACACCGATGAGGACCTGGACATAGAGATGTTTCAGAAATTTCATGGCCTTCATGGCGATGCCTCCTTGACGGTGGGGGGACCGGTGACGGCGATGTCAGGCTGAGGCTCAGATTGGCCCACGGCAGCGTTGAAGGACCATCGCGAACTTCAACAGTGCCTTGTAGCGTTTCTTCAAGCGTTGGTGCTGCCGCCCGGGTGAGAGGGGCGCGTCAGATGCTGGATGTCAACCGGCTGCAGGTACTGCTGTCGGTGGTGGAGCTGGGGTCGGTCACCGCCGCGGCCGACGCCCTCACCTATACACCGTCGGCGGTTTCCCAGCAGCTACGGCGGCTGGAGCGGGAGGTGGGTCAGCCGCTCATGCGCCGCCACGCCCGCGGGATGTCGCCGACCGACGCCGGGCGGGTACTGGCGGCGCACGCCCGCACGGTCCTGCGCCAGCTCGCCGCGGCCCAGGCCGACCTCGACGAGATCGCCGGGCTGCGCCGGGGCACATTCGTGCTCGGCACGTTCCCCACCGTGGCCAGCTCGTTCCTGCCGCACGCGGTGCGCCGGTTCCAGCTGCTGCACCCCGCGATCCGGTTGGACATCCGCAGCGGACGCGAAGCACAGCTGATCGAGTGGCTGGAGGACGGCACGGTCGCGCTGTCGTTGCTGTGGGATTACGCCTGGCGGCGGCAGGACCCGGCCCGGTTCCACCTGACCGAGCTGTTCGACGACCCCACGGTCCTGCTGGTGGCCGCCGACCACCGGCTCGCCCGCCGGCGCCGCGTCACGATGGCCGAGCTGGCCGGCGAGAGCTGGATCCTGCGGACCGACCACCCCGTGGTCGAGGTGCTACGCCGCAGCGCCCTCGCGGCCGGCTTCGAGCCCCGGGTGTCCTTCCGGGCCAACGACTACCAGGAGACCCAGGCGATGGTCGGGGTCGGGTTGGGTGTCGCCCTCGCACCGCGGACCGCCGTGGTCAACCGGCTGCCCAACATCCGGATGATCCCGCTCGGGGAGACCGTCCCGGCCCGGCGCGTGCTGGTGGCCCAGCGCCGCGACCGGGTCGAGGCCCCGGCGGACGCGGCGTTCCGCACGGTACTGGTCGAGTCCGCGGCGACGTATTCGCCCGAGTGACCTTGTAGCGCTGCTTCATGGACCTGTACAGGTCCGAGATGGTGCTTCACTCCTGGCGCGGTCAGGCTGGACGGTGTCCGGCCCGACGAGGAGGAGGCATCCGATGCAGGGCGACGCGGTCGACGCAGTCGACGTGAGGGAATGGATCGGTCGCAGCGAATCCGTGCGCGACACCGTGGGGCCGACACCCGTCATGGCCCTGACCGCCACACTGGACCACCCGGTCCGGCCGATACCGGCCGGCACACCGCTGCCACCGCTGTGGCACTGGCTGTATTTCCTGCCGATGCACCGGCAATCCGAGATCGGCCCGGACGGCCACGCCCGGCGCGGCGGCTTCCTGCCGCCGGTGGCGCTGCCCCGGCGGATGTGGGCGGGCGGCCGGTTTGAGTTCCGCTCCCCGGTGCGGGTCGGTGACGAGGTCGTGCGCACCTCGACGGTCGACGATGTGGTGACCAAGGTTGGCCGTACCGGGCCGTTGGTGTTCGTGACGGTGCGCCACGAGGTGCGCTGCAACGGCGCCGCGGAGGCGGCGATCGTCGAGTACCACGACATCGTCTACCGGGCGGCGCGCCGGCCGGACGAGGTCGAGCCGCCGCCGACGGCGGCCCGAACCGGCGCGCCGTGGCAACGCGAGATCGTGCCCGACGACGTCCTGCTCTTCCGGTACTCGGCGCTGACGTTCAACGGGCACCGCATCCACTACGACCGCCGGTACGTGACCGAGGTCGAGGGTTACCCGGGCCTGGTGGTGCACGGGCCGCTGCTCGCCACCCTGCTGATGGATCTGCTGCGCCGCCAGGCGCCCGACGCCGAGGTCGCCGGCTTCCGGTTCCGGGCCGTGCGCCCGACGTTCGACCTGCACCCGTTCCGGGTCAACGGCGAACCGCACGACGACGGCACCGTGCACCTGTGGGCGCAGGACCACGATGGGCTGCTGACCATGGACGCCACCGCCACGCTGCGCTGAGCACCGCAAACGTACAGAAAGGAACAGCAATGCAACCGCTCGCCGGCCTGACGGTCGTGACCCTGGAGCACGCCATCGCCGCCCCGTTCGCCACCCGCCAACTCGCCGACCTGGGCGCGCGCATCATCAAGATCGAACGCCCGGGGACCGGTGACTTCGCCCGGGGTTACGACTCCCGGGTGCGCGGGCTGGCGTCGCATTTCGTCTGGACCAACCGCTCGAAGGAGAGCGTGACCCTCGACGTCAAGCACCCCGACGGCGCGAAAGCGTTGGAGCGCCTGGTGTGGGAGCGCGCCGACGTCGTCGTCCAGAACCTGGCCCCCGGCGCGGCGGCCCGCCTCGGCCTGAGCTACGAGCGGCTGGCCGCGTCCCGACCGGAAATCATCGTCTGCGACATCTCCGGGTACGGCGCCGACGGCCCCTACCGCGACCGAAAGGCCTACGACCTGCTCATCCAGAGCGAATCCGGGTTCGTATCGACGACCGGGACGCCGGACGAGCCGTGCAAGGCCGGACCGTCGATCGCCGACATCGCCGCCGGCATGTACGCGTACACGAACATCCTCGCCGCGCTGCTCGAACGCAGCCGGACCGGGCGGGGGCGCCACATCGACGTGTCCATGCTGGAGTCGCTGATCGAGTGGACGTCGTATCCGCTGTACTACGCGTTCGACGGCGCCGCACCGCCGCCGCGCACCGGCGCGGCGCACGCAACCATCTACCCGTACGGGCCCTTCCCGACCGGCGACGGCGGCACGGTACTGCTCGGGCTGCAGAACGAGCGCGAGTGGGTGAGCTTCTGCGAGGTGGTCCTCCGACGACCCGAGCTCGCCACCGACCCGCGCTTCGCCGGCAACGCCCGCCGGTCGGTCGAGCGCACGGCGCTGTGCGCCCTGATCGTCGAGGCATTCGCGGCCCTGACCGCGCCGCAGGTGACCGCGCGGCTGGACGCCGCGCGGATCGCGAACGCGCGGGTCAACACCATGCACGAGGTGTGGGAACACCCGCAGCTCGCCGCCCGGGGCCGGTGGCGGGAGGTCGCCACCCCGGCCGGGCCGGTGCCCGCGCTGCTGCCCCCCGGCGTCGCCGGCACCGACGAGCCGCGGATGGACCCGGTCCCCGACCTCGGCGAGCACACCGACGCCGTCCTGGGCGAGCTGGGCTACGACACGCGGGAGATCCGGGAACTGCACGCCGCGGGGGTGGTCTGAGATGGGCCCGCCGCGCACGTACCTGTTCGTCCCCGCAAACCGCCCGGACCGCTTCGCCAAGGCGCTGGCCAGCGGCGCCGACGCGGTCGTGCTCGACCTGGAAGACGCCGTCGCCGCCGACGCCAAGGACGCCGCCCGCGGCGCCGTCCGGGCCTGGGCTGCGACGGCCACCCCGGCCGAACGGGCCCGCGCCGTCGTCCGCGTCAACGACACCGCCTCGCCGCACATCGCCGACGACCTCCGGCTGGTCGCCGCCAGCGGATTGTCGGCCGTGATGCTGCCCAAGGCGGAGACCGTCGAGGACGTGGCGGTGGTACGCGCCGCCGCTCCCGGTACCGACGTCCTCGCGCTGGTCGAAAGCGCCCGCGGCGTCGCCGCCGCGGAGAACCTGGCCCGGGCCGACGGCGTCACCCGGCTCGTATTCGGCACCCTGGACTACGCGCTCGACCTCGACATCGAAATCGATCAGGACATCGACGAGCAGTCCGACGGCCTGTCCTACGCCGCCGGTCGGCTGGCGGTCGCGTCCCGCCTCGGTGGGCTCGCCACGCCGGTCGCCGGAGTGACCCCGCAGCTCGACGACGAGGCCCGGCTACTGGCCGACCTCGCCTGGTCCCGGCGCCACGGCTTCGGCGCGAAGCTGTGCATCCACCCGGCGCAGGTCGCACCGATCCACGCCGGCCTGACCCCGACCCCGCAGGCCGTCGCGTTCGCCCACCGGGTGCTCGCCGCCGAGGCCGCCTCACCCGGCGCCGCCCGCCTCGACGGCCGCATGATCGACCGGCCGGTCGTGGCGGCGGCACAGCGGACCCTGCACCGCGCCGGCCGCTGACACTCACATCGATTGGAGAACCCATCATGCCGTCCACCGTCGTCGACTCCGCGATCTTCCAGGGCATCTTCAGCACCGACGAGATGCGCCACATCTGGTCCGACGAGAACCGCACCCAGAAGTACCTCGACGTGGAAGCCGCGCTCGCCACCATGCAGGGCGAACTGGGGATCATCCCGCAGGAGGCCGCCGACGAGATCGTCCGCCACTGCCGGCTCGACCGCATCGACCTGGCCGAGCTGCGCCGGCAGACCGAACGCATCGGCTACCCGATCCTCGGCGTGGTCACCCAGCTGAACAACCTATGCCGCGACGGGCTGGGCGAGTACTGCCACTGGGGCGCCACCACCCAGGACATCACCGACACCGCCACGGTGCTACAGATCCAGGAAGCCCTCACCATCGTCGACCGCGAACTCACCGCACTGTCGGCCGCGCTGGCCCGGCTCGCCGCCGACCACCGCGACACCCCGATGATCGGCCGCAGCAACCTGCAACAGGCCATCCCGATCACGTTCGGGTACAAGATGGCCGGGCTGCTGTCCGCCGTCGAACGGCACCGCGAACGGCTGGACCAGTTGCGCGCACGGGTACTCGTCGGGGAGTTCGCCGGCGCCGCCGGCACGCTGGCGTCGCTCGAAACCGGAGCGATGCAGACCCAGGCCGGCGTGTGCGCCGCGCTCGGCCTGGACCAGCCGGTCATCGCCTGGCACACCATCCGCGACAACATCGCCGAGGTCGGTGCCTTCCTCGGGCTGGTGGGCGGCACGCTCGGCAAGCTCAGCACCGACGTCAAGCTCATGATGCAGACCGAGGTCGGCGAGGTATACGAGCCGTTCGCGCACGGCCGCGGCTCCAGTAGCACGATGCCGCAGAAGCGCAACCCGATCAGCAGCTGCTACATCCACGCCGCGATCTCGGTGGTCCGCCAGCACGCCGCCGCCCTGATGGACGCCATGGTCGCCGACCACGAGCGGTCCACCGGCCCATGGGAGATCGAGTGGATCGTGCTACCCGAGGCGTTCTGCCTAATGGCCGGCGCACTGAAGCAGGCCCGCGGCATCGTCGAAGGGCTCGAGGTCGACGCCGACGCGATGCGCCGCAACATCGACCTCACCCACGGACTGGTCATGAGCGAGGCCGTCATGATGGGCCTTGGCCCCTACATCGGCCGGGAGTACGCGCACGACCTCGTCTACGACATCTGCCGCAAGGCGCAGGCCGAGGGCCGCCCGCTGCTCGACCTGCTGGACGAGGAGCCCACGATCACCAAGCACCTGGACCGGGAAGCGCTGGCCCAACTGTGCGACCCGGCCAACTACCTCGGCCAGTCCGGCGTCATGGTCGACCGCGTACTCGCCCGGCGCCGGCCATGACGAGCGGGGGCGGGCTCGTCGTCCCCTGCGTCCTGATGCGCGCCGGCACCTCCCGCGGCCCGTTCTTCCTGCGCGAGTGGTTGCCCGCCGGCGACGTCGCGCGTGACGAGGCCCTCATCGGCGCCATCGGCGCATCCGACGCGCCGCAGCTCGACGGGTTGGGCGGCGGCAGCACGCTGACCAGCAAGGTCGCGATCGTCTCGCCGTCGGCCGAGCCGGGCTGCGACGTGGACTACCTGTTCGCCCAGGTCGGCGCCGGCCGGCGAGCGGTGGACACACGCCCCAACTGCGGCAACATGCTCGCCGGCGTCGCCCCCTTCGCGATCGAACAGGGCCTGGTACCCGCGGCGGACGGCACCACCACCGTCCGGGTATTCAACGTCAACACCCGTACCCGCGTCGACGCCACCGTGCACACCCCCGGCGGCCGGGTGACCTACGCCGGGGACACCCGCATCGACGGGGTGGCCGGCACGGCAGCGCCGATCCGGCTGGACTTCCTCGACGCCTGGGGATCGGTCACCGGCGCGGTCTTTCCGACCGGCCGGCGCGTCGACGTCCTCGACGGTACCGCCGTGACCTGCATCGACGCCGCCATGCCACTGGTCCTCGTGCGCGCCGGCGACCTCGGCGTCAGTGGCCACGAGACCCCGCCGGAGCTGGACGCCAACGAGGCGCTGCTGCAGCGGCTCGAATCGCTCCGCCGCGCCGCCGGGCGGCTGATGGGCCTCGGCGACGTCGCCGGCACGGTCGTGCCCAAGCCGGTACTGGTCAGCGCCGGCGACGGCCCGGCCAGCGTCACCTCCCGGTACTTCACCCCGCACCGGTGCCACACCGCACACGCCGTCACCGGCGCGGTCGGGGTAGCCACCGCGCTCGCGCTGCCCGGCACGGTCGCCAGCCAACCGGGTCTGCCCACCGGCCGCCACACCGTAGCCGTCCTGCACCCCCAGGGCCGTATCGAGGTCGAGGTCGAGCTCGCCGGCTCCGGCGACGACGTCACCGTGCGCCGGGCGGGCCTGGTCCGCACCGCCCGGAAGATCATGCAGGGCGAACTCCACCTGCCCGGCCACGTCTTCTCCGGCGCCGGCTCCCGGCCCGCCGCAGGATCGCGGCCGGGCGCGGACCCGGCGTTCCCCACCCGCGCCCTCACCATCGTCGTGCCGACCTCCGCCGGGGGCGCCAACGACACCATCGCCCGCACCATCGCCCGGCGGCTCGGCCCGCTGCTCGGCCGGGGCGTCAGCGTGGACAACCGCGCCGGCGCCCACGGGTCGATCGCGTGCGAGTACGTGGCGCGGGCCGCCCCGGACGGGCACACGCTGCTGCTCGGCTACGCCGCCACGCACGCCATGAACCCAGCGTTGCAGCGGTTGGGCTACGACCCGGTCGCAGACTTCGCGCCCGTCGGCCTCATCGGCCACTCGCCGACCGTGCTGGTCGTCGCCGGGGACAGTCCGGTACGCGACATCGGCGACCTCCTCGCGCGGCTGCGGGCCGAGCCCGGCCGGTGCCGGTACGCCTCGGCCGGCGACGGCACCGTGCCACACCTCGCCGCGGAGCTGTTCGCCCGCAGCGCCGGCATCGACCTGTCCCGGGTCACCTACACCGGCTCCTCCCCCGCCATCGGTGACCTGGCCGGCGGCCGGACCGAGCTCATGTTCGCCAGCCTGTTCACCGCATACCCGTGGCTGAAGACGGGCCGGCTGCGCGCCATGGCGGTCGCCGGCCGGTCCCGGATCGCCGCCCTCCCCGAGATACCCACCCTGCACGAGGCCGGCGTGGACGACGTCGACGTCACGCAGTGGTACGCGCTCTTCGCGCCGGCCGGCACCCCGGCCCCCATGGTCGCCACGCTCAACACCGCGCTCAACCGTGCCCTCACCGACGCGACCGGCGTCACCGTCGAGCCCGGCAGCCCCGACAGTCTCCGCGTGCTCGTCATCGACGAACTCGACAAATGGCGGCGCATCATCGACCGGGCGAACCTGACGCGGAACCGCCGCCCGGCCCGGACGCCGACGCGATCGACGTGTGGGCGGGGCCGCTGATGGCGAGCAGTCACATTCCGTGCGTCTGGTCGGTGAATTGACCGCGCTGACCGCGGCAGATCAGTGCGCGTTGCTTGTGCCCATGGATACGACGAAGATGATCGGCGCTACCGATGATCAGAGCCATAGGCACAAGGTGTGAAGTTGCCGGTAAGTGGGCCGTCAGGGTGCTCGTCGCGACCGCAACACCAGCGCGACGGTTACCGCCAGGATGATCGTGCCGATGGACTCCACCACCAGCGTGGTGGGCACCAGCTTGAAGCTCAATACCTCGTGAATGCCAAACAGCCCCACGGTCAGCGCGAGCACCAGCGCAAGCAGCGTGCCCACCATGAACAGCAGGCTCAGCCCCGTTGCCAGCGACAGGAGCCGCCCACGCAGCACGATGATCGCGATTGCCAGCACGAGCGCGCCAACCGCGTTGAGCACGAACAGCGCGCCAAGCAAGCCGCCTACGCCGTCGAACACGAGGTAGAGATGGATCCCGCCCATCACCAGCAGCATGATCGCACTAAGTAGTCGCCAGGCCATCAGCGTGCGGTGGCTGACACCGACCCAACGGAGTGAACCGGTTGCCCGAGGCTGCGATGACATGTCCTGACCTGCCTTACACGTGTGGCCCCGTGGAAGCCGAGGCCCTCTACGATGAGACACGCACGATCCGCCCGAACAGTTCAGCCTGATGACACGAGCTGAACTGCCGCTGGCCGTACCGCCGATGAACGCTCGGCCATCTGCCCACCAACTCGTCGAACACGCGATCCCGCGTCCGATCGACCGCCCCGACTGTCCGGCTCGACCACGGTTGTCGCGGCCACCGCGCTCGACCAGCTCGCGGCCCAGCTCGACGTCTGGCTGGCCGGGGTGCGCGGCCTCGGCGAGGCCGGGCTCCGGGTCCCGGTCGGCGCGAAGGAGCCCTTCCCCGAGGCGCCCATGGCCGATCTGGTGCTGCACATCCACCCCGAGCTGATCCACCACCTGTCCGAGGTCTGCCTGCTGCGCGACCTCTACCTGCACACGAAACCCGCTACGAACGGAGCAACCCGATGAGCCGCCACATCCAGGTCACCTTCGACGCCCACGACCCCCGGGCGCTGTCGTCCTTCTGGCGCGACGTACTCGGCTACGTCCACCCCGGCCCGCCCGGAGTCGACCTGCCCGAGGACGCCGACCCGCTGGCCGCGTGGGACGACTTCCTCGCGCGGGTCGGCGTACCGGAGGAGCAGCGCAACACAAGATCGGCCATCGAGGACCCGGACGGGCACGGCCCACGGCTGTTCTTCCAGCAGGTGCCGGAGGACAAGGTCACCAAGAACCGCGTCCACCTCGACGTCCGTGCGGCTCCCGGACTGCAGGGAGAGGAGCGGATGGCGGCGCTGGAGGTCGAGTGCGACCGGCTCGTCGCGCTGGGAGCGACGCGGGTACGTCGCTACGAGCCCGCACCGCCGATGAGCGCCGGCTTCATCGTGATGACGGACCCCGAGGGCAACGAGTTCTGCCTGGACTGACGCAGCTCAGCTGTAGTCGCGGAAGCCGCGGCCGGTCTTGCGGCCGACGTAGCCGGCGCTGACGAGGTGCTAGGGCAGCGGGGCGGGCGCGAAGCCGGGCTCGCGGAACTCCAGGTAGAGCTCGGCTGGATCGCCAGCGACACGTCGTTGCCGACCACGTCGAGGAGCTCGAAGGGCCCCATCGGAAGGGCACAGCCCTCCTTCATGGCCGTGTCGATCTCGTCGGCGGTCGCGTAGTGGGCCTGGAGCAACTTCCCCGCGTCGTTGAGGTACGGGAAGAGCAGCGCGTTGACGATGAACGCGTTGACGATAAAGCCGGAGCGGTCACCGCACCGGACGCCACCTTGCCGGGTTCACCTTTCGACTTGGCATGGTCTCGCCGTCGAGGATGCGCACGGCGCGGGCGCGTTGGTTCAGCTCGACGACTGCCTGAGTCGGGCGGCGGCTGGAACTGGTACGCGTTCGTCTTCGCCGCCCTGGAGACTGCCCTGACGGTGTTCGGACCGGTGTGGCTGCTCGCCGTGGCGCAGCGGCGTCTGAACCGGCGGCTGCGGTGGGCTGGCCCGGCGGCCAGCCGCAGCGCGTACGGCGCCTTCATTCTGCAGAGCGTCGTGCTGATCGGCCTGGCCATGGCGATGCGACCGCTGCCGCTGCCCGCCGAGGTCAAGGCGGTCCTGCTGGCGACCGCCGGCCTGGCCGGCTCCTTCGGCTTCGCCTGGCTGCTGATCAGCCGGGTGCCCGGCGTCGCGCGGATCCTCTGACAGCCTCGCGTTTTCCGGCCGGACACGACCCCAGGTCAGGACGAAGCCAGGTCAGGCGTTCACGCCCGAGGTCGCCGCGTGACCAGTGGCCGCGACGCCGTACGACCCGGCACGCGGCGGTATCGATGTGGCTCAACGGGGGAGTGCCACCGACCCAGGTTGCCGAGTGGGCCGGGCACTCGGTGGAGATCCTGTTGAAGATCTACGCCAAAATGCCTCGACGACGGGGGAGAGGTACCGATAGTGCCAGTTCAGCGACTTCCGCTCATCGGCAGATCCGTGTACCTGCCCGGACGCCAGCGGCCGTGATCGGCTTCTACGGAGAGTGACTCGGGACCGTGGCTGATGTCGGCACCGGGACTTGGCGATCCGCAAGTGGCGCCGGTCTGACGAACACCCGCGCGGAGCGCGCGCGAGGCCCCGTTGTGGAGTGCAAACGACCGGGCGTGCCCGGCGCCTTGCCGATGATGGGCGACACTTCACCGATCCGGCCGTCCGGTTCGCCGGGATCTTCGTCGGCATCCTGAACGCCGCGCCCGTGGTGATTTCAGCGTCGCGCAACAACAGTGGTGCGGCTGGGCTGGACCGCGATCCGGAGGCGCGGAGTTGGGAGTAGCGTCTCGCTGCATGCGTTCTGTCGACGACGCGTGAAAACTGACCCCGTGGCGACGGGTGAAAACTGACCCCCTCCAAGGATCTTGTGACAGACATGGAGGGTGATCAACGTGGAGGACTGGGCGGAGATCCGCCACCTGTACCTGGCCGAGGAGATGTCGGAGGCTGGGGCTTTCACGGAACACGGTGCGTAACGCGGTGCGGTCGGTGCAGCCGCCGCGGTAAGGCGGTCATCGGCGGGTTCGCGATGGTCGACGTGCCCTCACGCGAGGAGGCCCTGGAGTGGGCTGCCAAGTTCGCTGTCGCCTGCCGCTGCGCGCAGGAGATCCGGGAGATCATGTTCGACCCGCTCGTCTGATCACAGGAGGCCCACCCGGCCAGGGCAAGGCTTGTCTTGGGCGGCTGCAAACATCAAAGCCCACTCATCGACAGATGCGGATACAGTGCAGGCACCGTAGCGGCTGTCCTTGCATCTACGGCGCGCCGGGCGGCGCTACCGTGATTCGCTGCCGCCGAGGCGGTTGACGGTGCTGGCGTAGCGGCTGGCGGTTTCGAACGACAGCCCGAACAGGTCGATCAGCCGGCGGATGTCGCCGCCGGTGGCGTGGGCTTCGTCGAGGATGCGGTCGAAGCGGATTCGCTGCCCGCACAGGCCGAGCTGGTGGCGGATCCACCAGCCGGTGACTGGGCGGGTGGTGTCCCAGCTGCGGGCTTGGACGAACAGGTGAGGGTTGATCGCGGTGGGCCAGGTGCGCTGCCGGTAGTCGAGGTACTCGGCGAGGCGGCGGCGCACCGGCGGCGCGAGCGGGATGATCTGGTCGTCGAGGTGCAACCGACCGTCGCGGACATCGGTGAGCAGAAGGTCGCGCAGCTGCTGGACGCGGACGGCGTGGAAGGCGAGCAGGCCGGCGAGCGCGGCGGTCGCTGGGGCGTCGGAGTTGAGGTCATCGCGGAGCTTGTCCAGCTCGACCGGGGCGGGTCCTGGGAAGTCCGGTGAGGGCGCGTGGACGCGGGCGGTGGGGTTGACGAAGACGAGCTTGCGTCCTTTGAGGATCCGGAATATCGATCGGAGGCCCTGCATCGTGGTGTAGCGGTTCAATGGGTCGTCCGGCAGGACGGCGAGGACGTTGTCGCGGCCGATCTCCCGCAGCGACTGGTGCTCGTTGGCCCAGGTGCGCAGGGCGGGAAGCGCCCAGCGCAGCTGCGTGCCGATGGTGTTCTCCGCCCGGGGCAGCCGGCGGGGCGGGATGCTCGACCCGTTGCGCATCACGTCGAACCACACGTCCAGCTCGCGGCGCATGGGTGCGGGCAGGTCGGCGACGGCGGTGTCGAACCAGCGAACGATCGGGGGCGTCCGGTCTTCCTCGAGCATGCCGGCGGCGGCCAGCACGTCGGCCACCACGGCGGCGGAGTACTTGATCCGTGACAGCAGGGCGACGTCGCTGCGGCGGATCGCCGCGCCGGGTGTGTCCTGGATACCGAGCAGGATGCGGACCGCCCGGTGGACATGTTCGGTCTTGGTCCGCTTCCAGCCGCGGGCCGCGGCGTAGTCACGCACGAACTGATGGAACGCCGCCTCCAACGCAGCGTCACGTGGCGGCGGGAATCCGTTACGCAGGCCGGCTTTCAGGTCGCGGGGCAGGTCCAGCAGCACCAGTTGGCGGTGGGACACCGGGCGCAGCAGGGCCAGGTCCGCCGGCATCGTGGTCTTCACGTAGGGCGTCTTGCCGTGGCCATGCTTGGGGTTCCACATCCCGGCGAAGAACAGCTGCTGGCCGTCGGCGTTGGCCTCGGCCAGGCTGATCTTGCTCGGCCGTGCGCCTAGGCGGTGGGCGTAGTGGCTGCGCTGCTTGTGGCACAGCCGGCACGAGCCGTCGTCGGCGAGCGCGGCGACCCGCTGGCAGGTCGCGCAGGCAGCGCGGTTGTGATGGGTCTCCCGCCACGACTTGCAGCCCATGCAGACCCAGCCGTAGGTGCGGGTTACGCCCCAGGCGTCGCAGTCCGGGCACCCGTCGATGACCACCCGCTGCTGCGCCAGCGGGCCGGCACGTTTCCAAGCCGGGGACAGCTGGCCCGGCGCGTGCGGGTGGCACCGGGCGCACAACCCGGAGGCGGAGATCAACCAGGCGCGCGGGACCGAAGATCGCTTCGATCTGGTCGTGGAAGTGACCCCCGGAGCCGACGTTCGGCCGTGGGAAGCCGCTGGCGCCACCTGGGTACTGACCAGCTTCGAGCCACAGCCCCCGGAAGATGTGGTACGCGAGGTCATCGAGGCCGGTCCGTGACCGCCGGCCCGGTCGACTACGACGCCGAGCTGACCAGATACAGCGCGGTGCTGCGCCGAGCCTGGGCGGTCCAACCCCACGACCGGGTCCTCGACGTCGGATGCGGCACCGGGCAGACCACCCGTGAGGCCGCGCGTATGGCCCAGGCGGGGAGTGCGCTCGGGGTCGACCTGTCGGCGCTCGCCATCGCGCGTGCCCGCAAGCTCGCCCGGGCCGAGGGGCTGCGCAACGTCACCTTCGAGCGGGCCGACGCGCAGGCACACCGCTTCGCGCGGGGCTACTTCGACCTCGCAATCAGCCGGTTCGGCACGATGTTCTTCGATGACCCCGTCGCCGCGTTCGACAACATCGGGCGGGCGCTGCGCCCGGCCGGACGCCTGGTCATGGTGGTCTGGCAGGCCCACGACCGCAACGAGTGGGACGTCGGCATCCACCAGGCGCTCGCAGGACCCGACGGGCCGACGGCGGTCGCCGGCGAGGGACCGGATCCGTTCTCGCTCGCCGATCCGACGACCGTGGAGGGGACCCTGCGGGCCGCAGGGTTCGTCGATATCGGCCTCACCGACGTCGACAAACCCATCTACTACGGCCCAGACACAGCCGCCGCCCTCGACTGGGTTGGCGGCTTCGCGTATACGAACGAATTCCTGAAGCGGCTCGATCCCGCCGCCGCGGCTCGCGCCCTCGCGCGGCTGCGCGAAGCGCTCGCCGCGCGCATGAGCGACGAGGGCGTCTGGTTCAACTCCCGCGCCTGGATCGTCACAGCTTGCCGCACGATCGGCCGATGTCGAGCGAGCATCCACCGGCCGGCGCCGGGGATGCCGCCGTGGCCGTGGGCCGCAGACCCCGCTACCGCACCCCGGATCCGTAGCATCCGGCTCGCCGTGTTCGCCGTGTTCGCCGCGTTGAGCGGCCTCTGCACGGCCGGGAGTGCGTTGTCGTTGCTGTCGGCGTGATTCCTCGCTCCACTGCGTGTGGGGTCCCAGGTCGCAGTCCGGCTCAACTACCACGCAGGCACCACCCGAACACGCCAAGATCACGTGCACTGTTCTGCCGCGATGTGACCGCTACTCGGCGTCACGACCGGCTGGTGCGCGGACATGGTGATGTCAGTCCGGCGAGGTTGCTTTGTCCAACTGGGAAGGGTCGCGGCCTCGGGGCAGTCTGCCAGGTGTCAGGCGTCTCCGGGCGCGGCCGGGGTGAGGCGGAACGTCGGGTGGTCCGCCGGGTCTGGGAAGGCGCGGAAGCCTGCCTTGACCGTCGGCATCCGGCCGTACCGGCCCAGGTACGCGGCGAGCACGGGCGGCCGATCCTGGGGCGGGACCTCCTCGGCGATGAACTGTTCCACGCGCTCCCGCCGGATCAGCCGGCCACGGCCGGCGGCCCGCAGGTTACGTGCCCATTCGGTTTGCCCGCCCGGCGCGACGAGGAACCGCTCGCCATCGTGATCGAGGACGACGACCGGGGTGGTCCGCCACTGTCCGCTGGCTCGGCCCGGCACCGACAGCTGGGCGACCAGCTTCGCGTTGCGCGGGGCGAACCGGTTACCGATGTGCCTGAGCCACCAAGGCGGCTTGCGATAATGCAGCTTCCTCATGCTTCCAGTGCAACACCGCGCGCCGCCGGCGTCGTCGCACGGCGGGAGACCCTACCGGTACCGCCTCGGAAGTAACTACCACGACGGCGTACCCCCAGGGGCGTACGCACTCGAAACGTCACGCCCGCGACCATCGCATCCTGGAGACACGCAGCCCGACGACGTCCGTAGCCGCCAGCCGCGCGTTCCGGCCGCATAGCGGCTGTCGCGCCGAGCCTGATCTCGACCAGGCAGCGGCTGAACCTTGGCGACGGCGCGCCACGTTGCCTATCAGGCGTCACCTGTGGATCAGGTCGTAGGCCCGCGCGAGGTCATCAGCCCAGGGCGTGTCGTGGTCCCGGTCGAACGCGCGAAGCAGTCGGTCGCGAACCGTCTCGCGACACAACCAGGCGCGCAGGGTGCTTGGCCGCCGCGCCGTGAAGTCGATCCGGTTCACCATGTCGGCCAGGTGGCGGTCCGCCGCTGAGCCCGACGTGACGTCCCAGAGGTCGAGGAACTGGTCGACGCTTTCCCCGATGGCGCGAGCGGCGTCGAGGAAGGTGGACACGTCGTCAAACGACCCGACCCGCGAGGGGTACTCCGCCAGCAAACGATCGCCACACCGCGTCGAGGTATCCGTCGACAGCGGCCTGCTCGGCCGCCGGTCAGCTACGTCACCGCTCCTGCGCCAGCTTGCCCAGGACGATCTCGGGACAGAGTTCCGTGGACGTGATCAGGCGCTCCAGCAGCATGGGCAGCAGACTCTTCACGTCGTCGCGGTCGCCGACCGTGTTGCCTAGGCTGATCGTCAGCGAGAACAGGTCCGCGTCGTCGACCCGTACCGATCCTCGGCAATGCGGGCAGCCGTCGAGCACGGCCGAGCGCGGATGCCCGGCGAACGCCTCCCGAAGTCGTACCACTGCCGTAGCCAGTCCTCCGTCCACAGGTTCCTATCGCACGTGTACTACCCGCGGCTGGCCCCACCCGGGTACCTCAAACGCGATCTCCACGACGCCGTCCTGCCTCATCGACCAAGTCTCGGCCGCGTGGCGTCGTGCCGGAAGATCCGAACGTACGGATCTGCCGCTGACGTGGCGCGGGACGGGTTGACCGCTTCAACACTCTGCGTGCTCGCCGGCAAGGCGCCTCTCGCAAGGCGGCGTCCGATCATGCCGTCAGCGGCGTGCATCGGCCCGGCGCAGGCGTTGCCCTCGATCGTCCAGGCTTTCCCGAAGCTGCTGCGACCGCTGGCGGCTTGCCGAGCGGCGCCGACATCGCCGGAGTGTCAACTGCCACGGGTTTCCGTGGCCGTTGACACCGGGGGCCCTCGGGCGAGAAGGGTTAGCCAACAAGGTTCGGTGGGAACGAACATGCGGCGTGCGACCATGACCACATGACGAACTAGCCTACTGGGCTCCCCATAGGCGGACTGGATCGCAAGCGCGCCTGTGGGGCGCCTGTTCGACGTCGTCAACGAGTACCTAAGGGAGGCCAGGCCATGATGAAGACTCCGCCGATCGTGTCACCGCAGGAATGGGATGCCGCCCGCGAGGAGCTGCTGGTCGAGGAGAAGAAGCTGACCCGCGCCCGCGATGCGCTGGCTGCCAAGCGCCGCCGGATGCCGTGGATGGCGGTGGAGAAGGAGTACCGCTTCGACGGCCCGGAGGGCCCGGTGAGCCTTCTCGACCTGTTCGAGGGTCGCCGCCAGCTGATCGTCTACCGCGCCTTCTACGCGCCGGACGTCACCACGTACCCAGAGGGAGGCGGAGCGTACCCGGAGCGTGCCTGCGTGGGCTGCTCATTCGTCGCCGACCAGGTCGCGCACCCGGCCCACCTGAACGCGCGGGACACGACGCTCGCGTTCGTTTCGCGCGCCCCCCAGACCGAGATCCAGGGCCTGAAGGAGCGCATGGGCTGGGAGCTGATCCCGTGGTACACCATCACCGACGACTTTGACAAAGACTTCGGCGTGGACGAGTGGCACGGTACCAACGCCTTCATCCGCGAAGGTGAGCGGATCTACCGCACCTACTTCGTCGACAGCCGGGGCGACGAGGCGATGGGAAGCACCTGGAGTTACCTGGATATCACGGCGCTCGGCCGCCAGGAGGAGTGGGAGGACTCGCCGGAGGGCTATCCGCAGACCCCGCCGTACGGGTGGTGGAACTACCACGACGCGTACGGCAAGACCGCGTAAATCGCGGTGGCGAAACCCGGCGCCACCTCCGACGCGGAGCTGCGCCAGGCAGTCGGCGGCTGGCACCCGGTCCATGGTCACTACGGACGCGGACGGAGATGTCCTGACCGGTCCCATCGATGGGGACGATGCCCCAAGGGTCCGGAGAGTATGAACAGCGCTTCATCGGCGAGCATTCGGCCTGAGCCGCCCGGACGGCGGTTCAGCAGCCGGTGAAGCGAGAGCGGGCGTTCGCGGTCAGCAGGGCTCAGAGTGACGGCGGCCGTTCACCACGGACCGAATGGTTCGGGCGGACGGTGCAAGCGCGCCATGATCGCCCGTTGCAGGTAGCCCTCTGCGTGGAGATCGATACGACCTGACTCAGGCGGTCGCAGGCGTACGTCGGACCGCCGGCCATGCGGCGTGTCCCGCTTCTGGCTCCCCTCTGTGTCATCCCTGAATGGGCGGTGCCGGTCAAGAGTCTGGTTTTGGTGTTGTGACGTCTTTCGGGCCCGGTCCGGCCGGCTTGTGGCACGCGTCGGCTTGCTGCCGGGGTCAAGGTTGGCCGTAGGCCACCCC
>WNGE01002554.1_pt1 | contig 33082 bp, 31 predicted proteins | sample 5400651 | NCBI WGS metagenome assembly WNGE01 (sample SAMN13153370, study PRJNA577476) | soil metagenome | isolation source: 60 cm soil or saprolite under grassland replicate 2 | place: USA:California | collected 2016-06-15
CATACAACATTCTCCCTTCCCTCCCACATTTGCCCTCCAGACCGAGCGCCTTCAACTCCCGCTCGGCTCGCTTTGCTCGCTCAGATCGTGCAGGATACCCTTCCACGTTGATCACATCCAACAGAGCTTGAGTACGCAAAGCTCGCGCACGATCTACACTGAATACATACTGCTTCGCAACCTGTTTCCAGGCTTCGAGGAACGAAAATTGTTTCATCCAATCTGTGTAAAGATCCTTCGCGAGACGCTCCCCTTCTGTCAGAAAGACATTTCGTCTAACCGTTGGATGCTCATTGAGATACTTCCTGGCGAGTTTGGAACCGTTATCGCCTGCGTTCAGTGCCATTTTTCGCCTCCATTTGCAAAAGCGTATGTATGCATTTTTCCTCTAAGCAATAGAGCAGTTTACAGGTCGGCGCAGGTTCCTGCGTGGTTTATTAGCCTCATAGGAGATTGCGAACGCAGCGTTATACGCATCGACATCTTCCTGGCCTTCAATAAAGCCATATGAGTCCGGATAGGTGTCATTTGCCTGATATCATGGCGAATTTCTGCCAGTAAGAGATGGCGCGCATGAACTTGAAGCAGCTTGCCATCTCAATTGTCGGAAAAACGGCACTGGCTCATAACTTGATGTACCTCTCTTCAGCTTTCTCTCGCGTTAACATGAGAAGGATTGTGTAGAGATCTAACGCCAGCAAATGCGTCATTTTTGCCAGGTAAAATGGCGTATTGCTTCTGTAAAGCCGCTTCTGAAGCGCTATCAACTTTTTGCCAGATAAAATGGCGCACTGTCAAAAAATGAGAGAAAAAAGATCACTTCTCCTAGCCGTTGAGCTACTGCAAGGTGTCTCGCCACTTTATGCAGCACTGCTTGCTTGGCTAAAGCCTGGAAAAATGCGAGCATTTTATCTGGCAAAGCCGCCAACAATTGGATCTTACGCAACCTTGCTGATCCCAGTTGTGATATGCTGAGAGGTTGCACCGTTTTTCATGCTCTTCGGTTTCTTCAGATGAACCACCTGTTGTCCTTGCTTCTTTTTCTGCTTGTCCTTTCTGTCCTGATTCGCTTTGCTCCGATGGAGCACCCGAAGCTTGAGAAGATCGATTTCGGCGCGACCATACATGCTTCTTTTAATGAGTTTGAGCCGATTCACATTCCCCTCTAAAGGACCATTGCTCCACGGGAGCGAGAGTCCTGCAAAAACCGCATCTTTATCTTGTTGCACGCCCGTCACAAAGGGTTGAAAGGCTTCGAGATGACTGGCTTGCGCTGCTTCCAGCCAAGCGTCAAGCTGTTCCCCTCTACGCTCACGCGCCATGTGCAGAAACGCTTTCACCAACTGATAGGCGATTTCCAGGTGTGGGCTTGCTTGTCTCAACTGTCGCAGAGTCTCCTGCTCTTCGGCTTTCAAATCTGCATCCTTGCGGAAAAAGAGCCAGGTGGCTTGTTGCGCGGAGAGGGCCAAGAGCGGATTGGGCAAGCTCGTGGCTGAGACAGAACCACGCTTGCCAGCAGAGAAGCCAGTTGGCTCTAACGTCTGCAGATAGCGATACATCGCTCGCCCGGACCCTTTGTAGCCTTTTGTCCTCAATTCTCTTTCCAGTTGTGCTCCCTTGCGGCATCCTTGGTGCCAGCGCGAAAGCAGGTAGGTCTTGTATGGATCAATGAGACGAGGTCTTTGCCTGCGAGGACGAGAGTAAGGGATGGTTTCAGTCGCGATCCACCGTTGAATGGTTCGCTGTGTCACCCCGAGCTGGAGCGCAATTTCAGCGATCTTCACACCTTGTTTTTGCAACGCCACGATGTGCTCATACCGAGCCATTCGCTCGGCCTGACGAACCAACTGCGCGTGTTGGATAGCTCGTGTTTGGGCCGGGTGCCGTTCTTCTGACACTTGCCCCCTTTCTTGTTTTTCTGATTGGGCTTTCACCTGTTCTGCGCGGCGAAGCTCCGCCAGGCTCTGAGCGAGCTGCACCGAGACACATGCGGCCAGATTCTTGACCAGGTGCCAGCGGTCACTCACCTGTCGAGCCTGTGGAGCCCCTTTTTTGATGGCTGAAGCATACTCCGAAGAGCCATCGCGGCTGATCGTGTCAATGGAGGGATGCTTTTTCAACCAGGCTGAGACCGTCTCCACTGAGCGGTCGGCAAGCAGGTCAATGGGCAAACCCCGCTCCAGGTCACAAATCAGGGTTCCATAGCGGAGTCTGCGTTTCCAGGCCCAGTCGTCCAGACCAATGACGTGTGGTTCTGCTCGGGCGGACGGTTGCGATTGGCGAAGCAGACGCAGGATAGTATCGCGACTCCCACTGATGCCAAGCTCACTTGCCGTGTCTGCTCCTGCCTGGCCTCCTCCTCTAAGCCCAAGCCGACAGAGGGCTTCTTGCAACTGTTTGGTGCGTTGAGCGTGAGGATGACAGAGCGCGGGGAGTCGCTCGACGAAGATCTTTTGAGTACAGGTGCGCTTTTTACAAAAGAAACGACGGACATGCATGATAAGACGGATGGGACGCCCACCGGAGGGAAGATCACGGAGCGTGCGTGTATACCGACTTTGTATCTGTGAAGATTGGGTCCCACACGAGGGGCAAGAAGCCGTTGGGGATGTGGTACGCAGGGTTAGGGTGATCTCCTCCGCTACGTCTACTCCCTCAACTTGAGCCTCGGGAAGGTCGAGAAAAATGATCATAGGATTTGGTTGGTCCCTCGAAAAAACAGCGAATGTGAAAAAATGTTCAACTTATTAGTATACCACATTTGCTTTCAGCAAGGTTGCGTAAGATCCAACAATTAAGTCAAATGACAATAGGTTCTTGCATATTCCAGCGTAAGTGGTTGTTTGAGCCTATGCGGCTCGCCAACGACTTTCTCATAGTGGGCGGCGTTGCGTCCATCCTGGTGGCCTTCCTGTTGTGCTGCTGGGAGTGCCATGATCAATCTCCTCTCGTGATCTTGCGGTCAGTGTGCTTGTCTCACTGTTTTTAAATTCTTTTTGATCTTTACTCCGCAACTACACCTGGTGGCAATAGATCATCATGCCCCTGCGGAAATTCCGCATTTTCGCTACCTGGTACGGTTGCGCGTCATCACCACCAGCACCGCTGAGGACTATTCGCCGCCGAGGTTGAGCGGGATCTGTCCATATCTCGTGGGAGCCACGTCCACGTCGAGCCTGGAAACCGAGTCGCTGCAATTCAGCCCGCATTTCACGCAATTTCATTGATGCACGCTCCCATCTTGTTCTGACTGAACCAAGAACAATGCTTTCGTACACCAGAATAAAAGTGTACTTGATCTAGTGGTGGGGGTCGAGAGGAAAATGTGCAGGAAATGTGCAGGAGTTTCTGCATGAGGAAGCACGCCATTGTGTCCCTCAAAAAACCGGCGAGCAAGAAGGGAACGAATCCCTCCCGTAAGCGGACGGTGGTGGAAGATCGCGCAGGTCCCCGTGTTTCCAATGCTCGTTTCTGCCATCAATGAAGACCTCCTCTTACACCAGGCCCAGCTGATAGACATCCAGGCTGAAGTAGCCACACAGCAAGCGCTGCGTGGCAGGCTGGGGGAAGCACTGGCCCTGCTCTATGCAGACGATGGTCCGTAGTGAGACACCCGTTGCTTGTGCCAATGCTCCCTGAGAGAGGCAGCGGAGCCTGCGCGCTGCTTTGAGCGGGTGCGTGCCGGATGCGACCAGCTGACGATGTGCCGTGTCAAAGTCGGCTGCATATCCAATTGTTCCCTTCTTCATGAGACATTCCTCCCATTCGCCGGTGCTGCTGGTGCGTTTTTGGCACTGGCATGCCTGGCGAGCCAGCAGGACAGGCAGAGGATGTCAAAGCTAGGAAGGTTGGGGGAATGATTGTGCCTCCGGCAGAGCGATCCCCGGCAGTCGTGGCAGTACATCTCGGCGTGTTCTGCGCACTCCTTACACCTTGGGATGGTCATTGGAGTGGAGACAACTCTTTTGCGCGTGTGCTGTATCGTCCTGGATCTCTTTGTCATGCGACGCCTCCCTCCGAGATCACTATTCCTGCCAATACCGGTGGCTCCCTGGGTAGGTATAACGCGGGCGAGCCATGCTCACACCCTCCAACATGCCAATGATAAAAGCGATCAGCGCGACGATCACCATGACGAGCACTGTAGTATCCATAGGGACCTCCTCATCTTGTTGGATAGAAATGATGAAGCCTGGCCAGCCTCATGCTATACTGCTCTTAGCAGGGAGGCCATGCTCTTGTGTATTTCTATGCAAAAGGGTACAAGATGTGTCGTCTGAGTACCACGACGGAGGAACGTCATCATTGCGGCAAAAGCCCGACACTGTTCAGGCTGCAAAACATGACACCTTGACGACACTTTTCCTGTAATGTTACTTCTGCCTGTTTTGCCCTTGTGAAAATGGAGTGCCGTTCTTATACTGAGAGAGTAGGTTAACCCATGAATGCAAAACTTCGATCTGCTCGGCTGAAAAAGGGATGGTCTCAGGAAGAGGCTGCTGAAGCAGTAGGCGTGGCAGTGAGAACGTACCAGCGATGGGAGCAGGAAGACGTTGTTCCGAACTTTGCTTCACGAAGGTTACTGAGAGATGCCTTTGGCTGTTCTGATAGTGAACTTGGGTTTGAGAGAGGATCTGAATCACCTGAGCAAGATAGCCCTCTACGGACATCGGTGTCTGCACTGCCGAAGAGGGAAATCCTTGTAATTCCTTCGGAGACCGACATCGTTGCACCAACTAGAGAGAGCGGAGTGTTCGTTCCTTACTCTTTGGCTACAACTCTAGAAATGGAACTGGATGATTGGCCCACGTGGTTTGCTTTGAAGCAGACGCAGATCCTTACGATGATCAGCTCGTGGAATGGCCGGGCGCTCTTCTGTGGTGAACTCCAGCTGTTAGTAGATCAGGAGATAAAGGTGCTCAACGAAATGAAGCCGCAGGATAACGATGAAGCATATACCCTTTCACGGCGGCAGTCTATCATTGCTATCGCAGCCTTCCCGCTAGCATTGCTCTCGTCAATCCAGGGTTCAGTCTCTACGATCATAGTAGAAGAGCTTCTATCGCGTTGTGCTGCGAGTATCACTGCGTGTTGGCATCTGCTCAAGGGAAGCGAACTCTCTATTGTAGGGCGTACTGTTGCCGGCTATTTGCCGACCTTAGTACAACTCGCACAACAGCCTTCTCGCTACCAAAAGGCGGCTGCATGTCTGGCCACACAAGGCTATCGCTTGAAAGGGATTGTGGCACTCCATCAAAATAATGTCAAGGCGAGAGAAACGTGTTGTCAACGGGCGTTATACTATAGCGAAGTAGCTCAGGACTCCAGCTCGCTTGTTGCCGCACTCATCTCGTTAGCTAGCACATCTTATTACGACAAAAATCCGATAAAGGCTGCGTTCATCTACCAAAAAGCCTTACCGCACCTGGATAAGATTCCCCCTCTCCAGCGTGCTCGGCTCTCCATCGAGTTAGCGGTTGTCTATGCACAGCAGGGTCAGGAACAGGAAGCCCTGCATTTTATGGAGCTTGCTCAAAAATCCTATCCTGAGCATCCTGAAAACGATCCGAGTTTCCTCTACGCAGAATTTACTCCCGCATCAATGATCCTGGAAGAAGGACTTACACATCTTGCGTTGGCTCAGCATTATCCTGACCGTGCGTATAGCAAGAATGCTTGGGGTACTTTTGCTCGTATCGAAGAACCCCAATCGTTGGTTTCTGTTCCCAGACGTATTTTTTTCGAGATCACGAATCAACAAGCAGAGACAGCATTGGCGTTAGGGGATCAGGAACTTTTCCGAGCCTACCTGGAGAAAGGTATACAGGGAGCTAACGCACTGAACAGTAAGCAACGCCGGCGAGAAGCGATAGAAACCTATAAAAAGGCTCAAAGCATATGGCCTCGTGAGCCACGTATTAGGGAGTTAGCAGATCTTTTCTTGTAAATGTCAGAGAATAGAGAGAGAACGGAGATGTGATGAGACAAAGGAAAACGGTGGTCATCACAGGAAGTACAAAAGGGATAGGGAAGGCGATTGCGCTCCATTTGGCTCAACAGCCGTATAACATCGTGTTGAACTATGCCTCGGATACAAGGCAGGCGCAAGAAACCTTAGCGCTCTGCCAGCAAGCCACTCCACATGTCTTACTGGTCAAAGCGGATGTATCTAACAAACGTGCAGTGGAGGCACTCATGCAGGAAAGTGTCCAGGTATTTGGTTCGCTGGATGTCCTCATCAATAATGCAGCCTGTGTCATTGATAAGTCGGTGCTTGAGATGAGCGAGGATGACTGGGATCAGGTCATTGCAACAAATATGAAAGGGACCTTTCTCTGCTCCCAAGCCGCTGCCTCCTATATGCTTCGGCAAGAAGAAGGTGGCAGTATTCTCAATATCGGCGCCTCAAGTGGCCTACGAGGGAGGAAGAACGGTATCAACACGTGTGCCTCTAAAGCGGGCATCATCGTAATGACCCAGTGCTTGGCCTTGGAGTTAGGCCCCAAGATACGGGTCAATACCATCATCCCTGGATTAACAAAAACGGAAGAGACGACAAAGCGTTTCCACTTAGATGATCCCGCCGTTGTTCAAGCAAGAACAGAAACCATTCCACTTCAACGAATCGGCACTCCGCAAGATATAGCTCATGCTGTGACCTTGCTACTTGCAGATGATGCCGGGTTTATCACTGGACAGAAGCTTGTGGTGGATGGCGGCCAGTATATGTGGTAAGGCATAGAGAAGGCGATCCTCAAGTAAATCTTGGGTATGAGTGCCCGCGCATGCCGTTGTCAGCAGTCTGTGAGTGTACAAGAAAGAAGGAACTTCTTATGGGTAATTTTCAACGAGAGCCAGTGATGCCACCAGAAACACACGTTGGCTATGTAGAGGGATATCTTGATGCATTAGAGAAGGTACGCTCATTTTCACAGCGCAATCCCGAAATGCCCATCGCAGATATCTGCTTTGCTCTGGAGGTGAGTTTGAGAACGACCATCGTGGGTGGCGACGGTATCGTGCTTCCAACGGATCTCTCTCAATTCCCTTCAACATCACGCCTGCTCGGTCACACATCTTCCCATTAAGGCTGCAGAGCCAGGGCTCCGCATCATCAATGAGGCGGGGTTTCGCCAATTTCCTTACCTCATCCCGCCTTGCCACTCTCAAAAGTAGTTGCCGCAAGGCGGGAAAACAAGAAGCATTCTTCAGTTGTAAAGGTGCACTTCTCTGCAATCGAGTGTACCCGATGAAACCGGCGAAGAACTGGCGTGAGTACGCCAATTTTCTCTATACATCGCTATCTGCATTCGGTATACTTTATTCAAATGTCTCGCAGCGATTTTGCCATCGATGACCAGGCAAGGACGATTGTTCGGGGAGAACTGGCCGTAGGAGATTTATTTGCACGAAGGGAGGTCTGCGATGCAGCTACCAACTGCTTATGATTTTACTGCACAGACGTCGCCCGACCATTTCGGAGCGCTCCTTAAATGGCTTCGCGACCGGCATGGCATGGCACAGGCGCAGGTCGTCGCGCATTTACCAGGCACGATTGACCAGCAGCGCTACTCCAGTTTCGAACTCAATAAGAGATCTCCTGCGTTTAATGAGCTATCCGTGATTTACAAGGCCCTCAGCGATGCGGGCGTTCGCCTCTCCCTTCGTGACCGGAATCTCTTCCTTGATCTCGCCAAACAGCACCTCGAAACCAAAAAGACCCATAAAGTACGCAAGTCGCCCCAGGAGTGGGATGACTTGCGTAGGGAACTGGCAGCGACTGACCAGGTACCTGATGCTCCATCTGCTCTTGCGCAAGTCAGTACTACGCGCGGCATTCCTCTTCCATCCAGGATGGAGATCAGTCACCTGGTTGGTCGACAAGATTGGTTGGCTTCGCTCTATGGGGCTATTGCCGGACAACCGTCCGTCAAGTGGGTCATCCTACAAGGCCCGCCAGGAGTCGGCAAGACCTCTGAGTTGCATCGTATCGCCAACTACTTTCAGCAGCATATCCCCCGTTATTACGTGATTCTCTGTAAGCTGCCTGAACGCAACCAGGAAGCGCTCAGCGCCGACATTGCGCTAGAGATCCTTCTGAGTGATATTCTCCAAGGCATTGGGCCTACCAATGCGCCTATGCCAGTGAGTACCCTTCAGGCGCGTCTGAAGTATGTTCTGGATTGTGTGGCCCACGCTGATCGGTATATACTTATTCTGCTTGATAATGCTGAACACATCCTCGACGAACAGGGGAATCCAGCGCCGATCTGGCAACAATTTTGTGAAAAATTCGTCCATGTGCGCCATCATGCATCCCTCGTCCTGGGCACGAAGGAATGGCCAGCTCGCTTCACGATTGAAGCCCAGTGGACCATGCAAGCCGTCGTGCCCACTCTCACGCAAGACGAAGGCATCGAGCTACTCCGACGATTAGGACTCCACGGCCTTCCAGAGGAACTCCTTGGCCGAGTTGTGGAAGCGGTGGGAGGAGTACCCATCTGCCTGGAGTGGATCACGAAGCTGATGAAGGAACCGCTCTTGCAGAAAGATTGGTCCGCGTTCGAGGAGGAAGAAGACAGTGATGCTGCTCCGCTGGATACAACGAAGAACGTACAACATCTCGCGCACCTGTTGGAAGATGCTTCGCTGTTTGGTGGTCCGGTGGCAACGCGGCTGACCCCCCTACTTGATCGGGTGCTCGCACGTCTCTCGCCGGATGCGTCTGCCGCACTCCGGAGTCTCGCGCTAGCGCCTGTTCCCCTGGGCGCGGCAGCCTTAAAAGTGCTCTATCGGGACCCTACACCCCTCCAGGAGTTGCGTGATGCGTCCTTACTGGCGGCCTATCGCAAACGCGTGCAATTGTTGCCCATGGTCGCTGCTGCAATCCGTGCCAGGCTTTCAGTACAACAGAAGCAGGACGTGGAAGAGCGATTGGTGAATGCCCTCCTTTCCTGGGTAACAGGAAGTCGCGCACTCGACAACCGAGAAATGGGCATGATCATCTCAGCGCTTGCCGAGATGTATCTGAGACGCCATCGATTGCTCGATGCTGCCCAGTTCATCCTCCGATATGGCTGGCTTGCGTTCAATCTGGGACATACACGAAAGATTGCTCAGCTGGCTCTCGCATGCATTGAGGAGGTCCGCCAGAAGACAGGAGGACAGCTCGAACAAGAGCAGCACTACGGTGCCATCTTGCTCTCCTCTTTCCTTGCTCCGTTCCTTGGTCAGAAGGTCGATGAGAGACAGAAAGTCGCAGACTACCAGAGTGTCCGTAAAGCATTTCTCACCGGTGCTCTTTCCCTGCACCCGTCAATAGAAGTAGCCGTGGTGTATACCTTGATGACTGCTGAGATGGATGCGCTCCACTTTGAGGCAGCTCAGACAGTGTACGATGAGTGTTGGTTACGTCTGCAAGCACAAGCAATGACTGATGCTGATCTCCAGGGGTCGTTGATGGAGAAGCAGGCGTGGCTTTGGGCACGATGGAGCGAATATGGAGAGGAACTGGGAGAGAAACAGAAGTCCCTGGCTTTGGAGGAACAAGCGATTGCACACTATCGAGCTATGGTTCCTCTCTTAACCCCAACAGAGCGCTGTACCTCACTGGAGCGGGTCTTTCTGCAAAAACGTCTCGCCCGGGCACTCAATAACCTGGCGTATCAATTGAATCGTCGTGGGCAGTATACCGGGGCCCTGGAGGCTATTGAGCAGAGCGTTGAACTCAAAGAACAAGGCTGTATGGAAGTTGATACCCTTGCTGATGCCTACGGGGAGATGTCGCAGATTCTGGCGCGGCTCGGACGGTTTCAAAAAGCCTTGTTTTATGACGAAAAAGCCTATGATGAAGCGTTGCGCCTTGCGAATGCCGGGTTCTACTATTCGCAGGAAGAACTCCGTGTCTATCAGGTAAATAGGGGTTGCCTGTATCTGCGTCTTGGGAGGATAGAAGAGGCGGAACAATGGTTGCGCGGGGCGTTTCCACTACCATCAAGAAGGAGAATATATGCTATGGTGGCAGAACATGCACTAGATGAGATCAACCACTGGCAAGAGGTGAGCGTCACGGATCATTACCAACTAGATTGGCGCTGGATTGATCGTTATCGCACACTGGCGTCGTTTGACTCCTATTGGTGGCTAGCTCCAACAGGACCGTTTACGTCGGAGGAGCAGCAGGTGTGGAATACAACTTTTGTACCCAATCTGGACGAGGCGAGCAAAAAGAAGCTCGGAGACCTGCTTTACGAGGCTCGCCAGCGCGAACTGGAAGCAGCTCTAGTCGAGCAACGCGAACCTCAGCTGAGCTATCCCGCTCTGGTTATTGATGAAGTCCAGGAGCACATCGCGAGGTTGGAGGCGTTACAAGAAGAGATCGAGCGCGAGGAACCACATCCGATTGTGCGCCGCCTCTATCTTGATGCCATCGAAGAGGAACTTGATTTTCTTTTGCTCATCAAAGCAACATATGAAAGAGACACGGAGCACTATTGGGAACGGAGTCGTCGCTTACATTCGATCCCTTCATTGGAGGAAATGCAATACGCGCTTGATAGAGTGCGCTTCTACGTGCAACAGGGTCTGCTCCAGCCTGATCCAGAAATTGTCGCAGTGGGCCGACGGGTGGCTGAGATGCTTTCAGGTTTAGGTATCACCGTTGATTTGCCCGTTAATCCAGCCAGGCTGGAGGAGTTGCGTCAAGCAGTTCCTTTAGCGGCCCCAGGGCAGCAGCGAAACATGATTTCCGCTCAGACGGCGAAACGTTTTTATGCGGCGATTCTTTGCGAGAATGGTTATGCGGAGTGGCAAGTTGTGATTGACCCGAATGCTACTTCGGCGCGCATTGAGCAGGGCCAGCGCTGTATCTATCTTCCTGACGAGCCACTTTCAATTGACCAGATAAAAGCGGATCTGTCGCACGAGCTAGCAGGTCATGTTGCCCGATGTATCGCAGGCGAGCGCTCAAAGCTCGGACTTCTTGGAATTCATACCAAAGGATCACTCGAAACAGAGGAGGGTCTGGCAACCTACTAGATCTGGTTTGGCGCGTTAGCCACCGGACTTGCCAGCGGCGTTCTTGTTCCTCCTCAGACCTTCCGCCCCCTGGTGATGTTTTTTGAGGAGTTCGTCTATCTTTATCGTCTCCTGCGCCGTCCTGACCAGTTTGCGACGACTGCACGCAAATGGGCACATAAAATTGCCCTGGAGCGAGGTATACGAACCTATCGGGGCGTGCCCGATCTCACCGTGTCTGGCATTTGCTATAGCAAGGATGCACTCTATCTGCGTGGCCTGCAAAAAATTGAGCGGGCAGTGGCGAAGGCGGGGGAAGGTGTGCTAGATCGCCTGGCTGTTGGGGTAGTGGCTCTGGAGCAATTGTCCGATCTGGCAGAATTAGGAATTATTCAGGCAACTCAACCATTGCGAAAACTTGTCCAAGATCCAGATCTTGCTACCTATATTCTCTCGTTCGATGTACAGGAATCGTAAAGCCCGTTTCGTAGTGTGTTTACTTTTGTATTGATGTTTGTCCAGCAATGGAAGGAGAAGAGCATGCGAATGTGGGAAAATGAGTCGGAACCACCTGATGGTGGTGGCTCCGGTGGTGGCGGCGGCGGGCCTGACCGGAAATAACAACTTGTAGTGTTTTTCTGGAAGGGTGGGAAGTAAAGCGTAAGCCCTACCGGTCTCGAGAAGAAGCGATCCTGGTAGGACTCATTTTCTGAAAAGATCAGATTTCCAGAAAACCAGCAAACAAGAGAAATGGCAAGCCGTATTCCCAGAAATTTAGAAAACCGCGATGCGCTGAGGGAACGCAAACATGGAAGGATGCGTTCCCTTTTACCGTTCTGGCGGCTACCCATCGGTTGACTTCTCCTGTTGCGCACTCTCAGACGAAACGATCTTGTAGTATCCACACCGGTAACAGATATCGACCTGTCCATCAAAGAGGACAACCACCTGCGCTCGCGTGAACCTTCGGCATCCAGGGCACCGTCTTCGTCCTTTCTTGGTCGCGGAAGGCTCGTTTTTGCTGAGACATCTCACTCCCCCACCTCTTTTTCCACCACTTCCCCAGCGATCCCCCCAGGTCTGCATCCCCACGTCTCTTTTTGGACAGGTACGGGAGGTATTACAGGGATGCTACGCTCAAAATCTCACGAGAGAGGGGCTCCCGAAAGAGGTGGGGAAGTGGTTCTCTTGATTCATGCCTTTTGTTGCTGAGATTGTCGTTTAGCGGCTTGCAACTTTTTCGTCGTGGTATTCATTGCATACACGGCAATAGACTCCGTTTGTTTATCAAGCATCTGCCAGCCTTCAATAACCAGGGCATCTTCTGGGTCATTGATAGCTGCAGCAACCTCTTTCCACTGCTTTGCAGAAATATACACCGCGTAAAGAGATGGCTCGATCTGATCCGGCTTTGGTACAGGAAGTCCCTTTGGCAGTGCTGGCACCTTTGATGATTGTTGCATGGTGGTGACAACGCACTGACCTCGTTCGACAATCCTGCCCGGTCTACCAATAAGGGTTACTTTCACTGTCGTTTCTCCTCTTTCTGCGATTGCGATCTCGGCCAGCACGGCGAACCGATCCTCCCAGGTGAATGGTGGTGGTTCCGCCTCGGGGGCTACCGGGGGGGTCGTTGCCTTTGCCTGCTGGGGCTCCTGAGAAGGGGCCCTTTTCTTGAGATGTGCAGGCAGCCGCTTGGGGAAAATATGCTTCGCAATCTCTGGTGGAGCGTCTTCTTTGACCAGAAAAAAGAAGACGCCACCGGTGGTGCGCCGACGAGATTGATCTGGAAGCATCAGGCCACCGGCACGTTCGATCGAGAGCGTTTTCTCTACGAAGCGCAATGCTTCGTCACGACCCAATTTCTTGACGATCTTATAGATCGTCCTTTTTGGTCCGGCCTCGGTTTCCCCCAACTGTTCTGCTATGCGGTCCGCAACCTCTCTGCGTTGTTCATGAAGAACACGCTGCGCATCGCTTCCGTGTTCGTCCATGCGTTCCTCCTCCATTGTTGGTGTGATCCGTTCCGACATTGTATTTCTCCCGTTTCTGGCTTGTCAATGTGACGCACGCCGCGCCAATCGTAAGGGCTATGCCTATTATACTCACCCCGATCTGTATTTCAAGAAAAATGGATCTATGGAGGACTTTTATTCTGGTCCTCTGGATGTATGGCAAGCCATCTCTCTAGAGAGCCAGAAGTACAGAGAACCAGAAATATGGCAAAATTGCAAGCTGTATCTCTGGAAAGCTGGTTCTCTGGCTTGCCAGAAAGCTGGCAAGCTGGTTTGCTGTATCTCTACGTTTCGTGCCTACTCTGCACTTTTTGCCGCTCAAAGTGGTTTACAGCCTGCCGTGTAAGTTGGTGATGACTGAAAAATACGTGCAGTCCTGGCAAGTCCGGTACTTACACGTACCTGTCTTTATCGCCGGCTAGCAACCGACGTTGCTATGATAGCAGTACGGGACTTGGTAAAGCAAGTACGGGAGTGTACCGGACTTGCGCAGATTTTGAGGGAAGGAGCCGTTCTCATGTTTTACAGCAACTATCAAACGTATGCGTATGGCCACGATTATGGGAATAGCATCACCTGTGGCGTCGTATGGATCAACAACCAACAGGTTGCCTTGACCATGCCCTCGGCGCTTACATCTGGGAGCTATGAGGCCCTACAAACGAAAATCAGCTCGTCTTCATCGGTGAATCTGGCGGGCATTCTCAATCAGCGTGCTCATACCGTGAAGGTGAAGGGCAAGTCCTTTTATGCAGGCAACCTGGCTATTGAGCAGAGTCCAGGCGCGAATATCGCTGACCTGACGGGGCGTGGGGATGTGGGTCGCTACTGGTCAGATCGTAACCTGGCAATGCTTCTGTCCACATCAGGCTCGCTGATCCACGATGCCGAGTACGGCCTGGCAGTCGTGGCGAACCTGCCCATTGCAACTCACAATGAGGTCAATATCAGATCCGTCAAAAACGCCCTTGACGGTGATTATGAGTATTACCTGGATGGTGTCAAACGTGTGGCACACGTGATCGTGAAAAAGACCGTTATGGAAGGTGCGGGGGCCAATATTGCCTTCGGACCCGGCGGGCAGACGAAAGTTGGTGTTATCGATATCGGCGGGCGTACCACTGATGCCTATCTCGTGGTTGGCCAGATCCCGGTCGCAGATATGTGCAAGAGCCTGGATGTGGGTGTGGAGTCGGCGTTTGATGAACTGGTGACGCGGTTTGAAGCGGAGTTCCGGTACCCCCTCTCGGCAACGGATGCCCGCGCCATTCAGGAGTGCTACGTTCACGGCAAGCGGTATGATGTGGTTCCGACGGTCGTGAATGCGGAGGTAGACCCGATGAAGGTGGATACGATGGTCGACGAGATCCTGCGCGAGACCGGTGAGCAAATTGCCTCTTTTATCAAGCGCGCCTGGTCCAGTTCGCTCAAGACGGAGGTGGTGGTGAGTGATGCGCAAACCATTTTGTTGATCGGCGGAGGCGCTTACTACTTTGAGATGGATCTCAAGCAGCTCTTCAGGCGCCGCCTGTCGGTGCCGGCTAGCCCGGAGTTCGCGAATGCTGCCGGTTTTGCCAAGTTAGCCCAGCACTACCTGCAGCGTGAGCAACGTGTGCAACACGTCTCATAGGTGGTGCTGGTATGCCGAGAGATTACGAGAAGAGCCGCTACTTCGATTGTGCGGTGCCCCGCACCAACACGTCCCTCTTGAGTTACCTGGCGGAAGTCCATGATGCTACGAACATCGCAGAAAGCCAGGTGCTGGTCCAACTGGCGGTGGAAGGCTTGAAGCACATACGCGGCGACGGACAGTCAGCCGCGTTGAAAGCTCTCGGTCCTCTACAAGCGGCGATGGCATCGATGTTTTCTGCCACGCTGCCAGCTTTACAGGTTTCGACGAACGGGGCCACATCTTCAGTGCAGCACCAAGGAGGTGTCCAGCCTCTTGGCTACGATCTCATGCAGAGTGGCGCAGCAGAGGAAGATATGGATAATGCCTTTGGCGACCCCGATTAACTCCTTGCATTTTCGGCTCACCAGTAGTCAGGAAGCAGAAAAGCCGCCACTCTTTACCTTTTCCAGAAAGATGGAAAACCAGAAAAACAGTAAGCTGGTCACCTTTGTAATGCTTTTGCTGTAGTGCTGGTGGAGCGCCTGCTCTGCCGGAGGACCGTATGCATTGTAGAAATCCTCTTGTTGAACGTGACCGCGCGCAGGCGCGCAGGCTGGAGCAAACCGTGCTTCAACGCCGACTTCGTACCCCGGCGAAGGTTGACTCCTTACGTGTGGAGGAACTGGAAGACCTGCAAGATAGCGAAGTAGAACTGCGGCACCGGTTGTCTCTTTCGCCACGTTGGAAACAACTCCGTATACGGCGCTCTGCCTCTCGCCGCAGCTGGAATGTACACACATTCTCGTAGCGTTGTTCGTCAGCTCACCGAGCTGAGTACTGCTGGGCCGGTTGGTGTCTACCCGTTTGTTGCGTGTTCCCGCAGTCTTCTTCCTGCGGCAGCCTTTCCTAAGAGGAGCAGACCATGTCGATAAAACCAGGTGCGATGTTGTGGTTCTTTGTATGGTTCTTTGTGAGTGCCGTCGTGACAGCGTTTCTTTCCTCGCTTGGGTGGAACACCAATGCGAGCATGCTCGTTCTCTTGTTCCTGACCGGTGGTATCTCTGTTGCCGCACGGGAGGTGAACGAACTCCATCTCCACTTTGTTCGGCTCCGAGAGGCAGCGGTCCAGCTCGATCCCTCTCTGGCAACGCGGCCAGAGAGTTCGATGCCCATGACCCTCATTCCTTTCCTGCTCTTGATAGGGATGCTGGCTATCAACGCGTTCATCGCGCTGGTCGTAGGTCCCTTGTGGTGGGTGATGTGTCTGCTTGCGAATCTGGCCCTCGGTGCTTTCGGGGTCGCCTTCACCTTCAGTCAGCTTCAACGCCTGCACGTGAAAGACCGTTTAAAGTTGCTCTACTTGCAGTTCTGTTGCGCAGGTGCTGCCTTTTGCGGTCTTCCCCTCCTCCTCCAGTTGGAGGGGGCACCGTCATGGCTGGTCAGCTCTCTGATCGCGTTCAGCTATATATTCCTTTCAAGCGCGATCCTGCTACGCGCCTTGATCTGGTTGAACATCCCGTGGCTCTGGCGGTTCATACGCATGCTGTACTTTGTCTCCTCCATGCATCGCGATGCTCCGACACCGCCAGCTCCTCCTGTGGTCTGGGCACAGGAACCGATAGTCGAAGAGGCGGGTGAGGGGCGTGCACCAGGCACAGAAGTAGCACTGAGTGTAGTGCTTCGTATCGTCACAACTGCTGGGCCGCCTGCTCAAAGCCTGAAGCAAGAGCCAGAGGCACCGCTCCCACTCTACCCGCAGGGCTACCAACCCACGACAGCCTCTCAGCTGGGGCTGGGAGAGGTCTATACGTGCTCATCGCAAGAGTTGAGCCAGGGAGAGTATGAGCGGCCTCATGCATTCTACCCAGAGATAGAACAGCCACAAGCGTAGTGTGTTTCTTCGGCGTTGGCTGGCCGCCCGTTCTTCTGTCAGTCAGGTTGATGCTTGTCTCTCGGGGCCTGCCTGGGAGCTAGGCATGAGCCTTTTTTCTGGGCTCGACTGTATTCGTAGCACTTCTCCCCTGTAGTTGTCACTCGAATAAAAAGCACCTCTGGCAAGCCATAAAGCTGGTTTTCTGGTAAGGAGGAATACCAGAGAGCCAGAAAACCAGAAAACGAACACATTGTTGAGAACACCTTTGTAGGAGAGGAGACGTATGGAAAGACAAAAAGCCGCGCAGCGCACACTGGAGAAACGTGCCAGCGAACTCTGGTTCGGGGCCAGAGTCGCAATGGTGCTGCCAACACCGGTGCCTGCTGTTCTTCTCATTAGCGTTGATGAACCGCCGGACACTGCCTATGATGCGATGCACTTTATCAAGTCCACAGAGCACTATATCTCATCCAGTGAGTTGTTGCAGGTAGCAACGGGTGGCCGCGGACTCACCGAGGAGGAGACTGGCACACTCCTGGCCGGGCTGATGGGGACGAGATATGCACTGGCTCGCCTCGTGGAGACATTTGACCAGGCGCACCTGGCACCTCTTGTTGATCGGTTGAGCGGCACCGATGAGTGGAGCGCAGCGCTCAAGTTTGCGCGCCACGTCCTCGGCCTGCCGCTCATGAATCTTGATGAATTAGAACAGGAGCACGCGTCAGGTACCCAAACCGCCTGAAGGAGGTGGACCTGTGTCCCTACTTGACCAGTCCCCTGTGCGCTTGCGCACAGGAGCCGTTCGAGAGAAGTGCCCAGACTCGCACTCCAGAGTGACCGGTCCAGCTCTGGACCCTGCAAGGTGGATGTTAAACAGACCTGGTGGGCAAAGTCAGTGCATCTGCCAGAAGGCCGCTTTCGAACTGGACGAGGACCACTTCACCTGGCAGGCAACTGTCAGCGACTCCCCATTATCGGGGACCCCGTAAGGGGAAGTAAGGAGACGATCTATGTCACGAGTGCTTGTCGTGGATAAAGAGCGCCGTCCGTTGATGCCTTGCACTCCTGCTCGTGCTCGCATCTTGCTCAGCCAGGGCAAAGCGGCTGTTTTACGCCGTTTTCCGTTCACGCTGATACTGCAAGAGAGACGATCCGAAGCAATGCTGCAGCCACTGCGCTTGAAACTCGATCCTGGCAGCAAAACGACAGGGATTGCGATAGTGAATGAGCACACTGGTGAGGTACTCTGGGCGGCTGAGCTGACTCATCGTAGTGAGCAGATCCACAAGAGGCTCATTACGAGGAGAATAGTACGCCACTCCCGACGCAACCGCAAAACGCGCTATCGCCCCAAACGTTTCGCCAATCGCAGACGGCCATCCAAATGGTTGTGTCCTTCGTTGCTGAGTCGGGTACTCCAGGTACTTACCTGGGTCGGGCGTTTGCGTCGATGGTGTCCGATTGGAGCAATGAGTATCGAACTGGCGCAGTTTGATACGCAACTGCTCCAAGATTCTAACGTCACTGGTCTGGCCTACCAACAGGGGGAACTGGCGGGCTACGAAATGAGAGAATATGTCCTGCTGAAGTGGAACTATACCTGTGCTTATTGTCAGGTATCAGGTGTGCCCTTCCAACTCGACCACCTCGTGCCTCGCTCGCGTGGTGGCTCAGATCGGGTGAGCAACCTGGTGCTCTCCTGTAAGCGGTGCAATCAACGAAAGGGGAATCAAGAGGTCGAGAAGTTTCTTACCGATCGGCCCGGTGTGCTCTTGCGGGTGCTCGCTCAACTGAAAGCTCCTTTGCGAGACGCGGCAGCTATAAACAGCACACGTTGGGCACTCTACGAACGGCTTCAGGCCACAGGTCTCCCTGTGGAGATGGGAACTAGTGGTAGGACAAAATATAACCGTACCAGGAGAGAACTACCAAAAACACATTGGGTGGACGCAGCCTGTTGTGGAGCTAGTACGCCTGAGCGGCTGTGTGTGCAGCATGTGCGCCCACTGCTGATCCAAGCTACTGGCTGGCAGCGACGGCAGATGTGCCTGATGGATCGCTTTGGTTTTGTTCGCACGTCTGCGAAGCGGCAGGGCCGAGTGAAGGGCTTTTGTACCGGTGACCTCGTACGGGCTGTGGTCACAACAGGGAAGAAAGCAGGGAACTATGTTGGGCGCGTAGCAGTGCGTGCTAATGGATTCTTCAACGTCACCACGGCTTCCCGAACAATACAAGGAATTTCCCATCGCACCTGCACCATGCTGCATCGCTGTGATGGCTATAGTTACACGAAAGGAGAGGCGGTGCTATTCCCAATGCTTTAGGAATGGGCCTCCGCCGTATATTCTGATGAAGCGCACAAAATCTCGCGCGGTTCAGCAAGGGTCGACCACCGTCTTGCAGCCGCAGCAAACGCAATCGCTCGTTGTCCCCAACGCTGTTGATGGCTATAACGATGGCTATTATGATCAGCAGGCTCCCGCGGATGGGGACGGTGAAGATCCGATGTTGCATCCGCCTTTGTGGCTGTTTATACTCGGTGGCATTGAGGTCCTCTGGGGCCTCTGTACCAATTTCTTTCAGGTCGTGACGAGCGTGACCGGTATCCTGGGTTGGCAGCAGCACGAGCTGATGGATGCCTATGGCTATGCTAGGGCGGGCCAACTCATCTTAAATAGGAATATGGGGCTTCTCCTGGTTGCCGTGGTCCTGGGTGTCGGTTCGCAGATCGGCATCCAGGCATTTACCCAGCAAATTAAAAAGGCGTGGAAGCAGAAGCGGGTCCTTGAGCACGAATCTACAAAGCAGGCGCTTGTAGAAATTGCCAGCGAGATGTCTATCGGGCAGGTGATCGGCTACGCCAGTCTCCTGGTCTGCGGCTTCTCCGACTACCTGTATGTGACGCAGGTCGATAGTACCAATTCCCTGGGGAGCTACGTCATCATGACCTTCTGGGCGCTGCTTCTCGCGGGAAGCTCAACGTATATCATGCACGATGGCATTCAGCGTATCTACAGCGGCGTGCTCGCGCTACGCGCCTGGCGTTTGTGGCAGGATGCGTTGAAAGCTCACTTCGAGGAACTGGCCCGACAGTATCAGCAGTAATGTCCTCGTAGGAACGACACGCGGCTTTCTGGAATGAAGCCGCGTGTCTCTCTTTCTCTGCGCTCTTCCAGAAAGCGTGTGTATGCATTACTTGAAGACTCTCTCGATCCGGTCTTTCGGCTGTCCGCTGGATGCCCGCAATGGGGAGAGCTTTCTCAGATGTCTCTGCATTGTCGCCTCACGGAAGGAGTCACCATGCTTTTGTTTTCACTCTTCGCGCTACTGCATGCGTGTATGTTGTTCATCTGACAGGAGAAAGGGATGCGTTATGCACAATAAAGGGCTGAATCTCTTACTGTTTGTTCTGGTCATGGGGCCGCTCATCTGGTTCTCGCAAAAGATGCAATGGGGTGACACCGGAACCTTCGTGTGCGTTGTCCTGGGGATCGTTCTTGGGTTTGTCATTCTAGTGAGCGGGAAAAAAGTCACGCGGGACATGCGTCGTACCTTTGGAAATACGCAGAGCCACGCGGGAGCAGATTTCTTGCTTGGCCCAGCCAATCCAGGAACACGCCAACTAGAAATGTATCAGATGCGCCAGCAGGTCGGCAGTCGAGTGGGCCAATGGAATGCACCGTCGTTACAGGCACCGCCGCTGCAGCAGCCAATGCTGCCACATCCCTCCAGGCGACCTGGAAGCTATGAGCCGGATGCATCGTATCGACCGCCGATGACCAGAATCACCACGCAGACATCCCAGATGCCTGCATACTCGCTTCCCGCTGTAGCCTCGCGTCCATCGCAACAGCCGGCAGCACCACGAACGCAGCCGCAAAATAATGGCCCTCGTTTGGAATTGGGGCCAGGCGCGCAAATGTACCTTCAGACCTCGCTGACTGGCATGCTCGTGGTCGATGCTCAGCTGCGTCGTCCAGATACACCGGTCTTCCTGGAAGAGTGGATGAGGCTTGGCCTGGGGCTCCTAGTCGTCGATGTGTATGGACAGTACACCGGGTACCTGGCCCACATGTCGCCGAGCTTCGGTTTTCTCGCCGGTGGCGTGGAAGGTCAGGATCAGCTTACTTCTGCCCAGCAGAGCAGGTACATGGCAATTGGATCAAGCAGGGATGCGACGCACGTAGGACGCAATATCATTGACGAGGGGCTCCAGGTCATCTTCAACTTCTCTTCGTATCGCGATACGACGGAGGCGGGAACATATCTGCTGACTCTGCTCGCTAGGATCGAGCGCACGGCTCAAGAGTTCACTGCGAAGCCGTGCGTGATTCTCTTTACTGATGTGCGACCATTCGCCCCGGCAAACGAGGAAGAGTGTCTCATTGGAAACAGTGGTATAGCGCAAAACGTCTATGATCTGCTCATGAGCCTGGTTGAGCATGCAGGCCAGCCAGGTCTCAAAAATTTAGGTATCTGCCTGGCCGTTCCCTCGGTGGAAGGTGTGGAGGAAGAAGTGCTCACCACGAGCCGTCTCTGGGCTGTGAACTGCGTCAATGAAGAAGAGCTCGAACGAATCTGCTGTTACCTGGAACTGCCGGATCAAGAAATCGACCAGCTCCTGGATGGAGATACGATGCTCTTTGACACGATGAGCGATGGCGATCCCAGCTTCGTGCGATTCCGGCGACCTGGGCTCGTGCTCTCCAGTAAGCCACTCAGGTCTGTAGATCGTCAGACGGAAAAATTACCAGAGGAGGAGATCCTGGGGGGAGAGTCGGGGCTGCGGACAGAGGAGCCGAAGGAGAGGGGGATGCCTCAGCCCCCGGCCAGCCTCCCTACTACTTAACACTACCGTACCTGGCCTACGCGGTCTCCGTGCTAGGCGCTGGATACGAGGAAAACGCGCTCCGGCGTGTGCCAGTCGCCTTCGTGGGGCTGGCACAGGAGCTAAGGCTCCGCAATGCCGGGACGAATAAAGACATGCTGAATCCATCACAGGTGAAGGACCTTGCCAGGGCTGCAAAAAGTCTTTCGACTGAAGATCGTGAGCAAGCTGTGGCCTACGCGAAAGCCGCACATGCTGCGATTAGTGCGGGCACAGCAGGTCCAGCTGCAACAGAGTTCCTGGATACGTCTTCTCCACCGAACCCGGCATCGGCCTGGCGACCTGCATCGGTTGATCTTTTTGAGACACCTGAGAAAACGCCTCGCATCACTGCGGATGAGATCCGAGACATAGAACAGTTGATAGATGCAACCATTAATAGTTTTGTTCCGGCGGAAGTGAGACATGATTTTACCAAGGTCGGCCCCAGGATTATGCGCTTTGGCGCGTTGCCTACAGGGGTTCCGGTCCTCGTCAATGGCGTGCCAAAGCGTGATGCATCGGGACGTGTGCTCTATGCGAAGCGAACAAGGATTGAACAGATCACGAATCGCGAAAAAGATATCCAGGCTGCGCTCGGTGTCAAGACGATCCGTATGCTTCCTCCGGTGCCTGGAGAACATCATGTCGGCATTGAAATACCGAATCCGCGCCCAATGACTGTCTCGTTGCGTGATGCCTTAGCGAGTCCAGAGTATCAGGCAGCGCGAGCGGCTTCAAAGCTGGTGTTTGTGTTGGGGCAGAATGTTGCTGGTAACGTGCTTTTCTGTGACATTGAAAAGGCACCGCACCTGCTTATTGCCGGCGCGACCGGCGCGGGCAAGAGCATGTTGCTCAATACATTGCTTGCCTCGATTCTCACCCAGGCAACGCCTGATGATGTACGCCTATTGATGATCGATCCCAAATTAGTAGAATTGACCATGTATAAAGGCATTCCTCACTTGCTCCGGCCAGTGGTCACCGATGTTCAGCAGGTAGTGCCGTTGCTCAATAACGCCGTCGCCGAGATGGAGCGGCGCTATCAGCTCTTCTCAGAGCTGGGAATACGCAATCTCGCCGGCTACCGTAAACTGCGTCTGGAGAGGCTAGCGAAAGGTGATACCTCGCTTGCCAATCTTCCTGCCATCGTGATCATCATCGACGAGCTGGCGGACCTGATGATGACGGCTCCTGAAGAGATCGAGGGACTGATTTGCCGCTTGGCGCAAAAAGCGCGTGCCATTGGTATTCATCTCGTTGTTGCCACACAACGTCCGTCGGTGGACGTGATCACCGGATTGATCAAAGCCAACATTCCAACGAGAATCGCCTTCATGGTGGCCAGCTGGCGCGACTCTCAAACCATTCTGGATATGAATGGAGCCGAGAAATTGCTTGGGCGCGGTGATATGCTCTATCTCCCGTCGGATGTCTCTGAACCCGAACGCATTCAAGGAGCATATATGACAGATGGGGATGCGGCGAGCCTCGCAGCCTATTGGCGAGAGACCCAACCCTCCGCAACAAGCAGAGAAGTATGGCCGGACGAAACTGAAGAAAAGGAGGAGGAGATTGAAGAGATCGACCCGGATCGCCCTGCTGGCGAGAATACCGATGATGAGCAGCTGATCGCTACCATCATCGAAAAACTGACTCAGCAGCGTATGGAATTGCTCTCGAAGTCGTGGTTGCAGAAGGTGCTTGGTGTGGGCTATCAAAAAGCCGACCGGCTCACGAAGAAGTTGGTTGAACGGGGTGTAGTCACTGAGACGGCGGAAGGAAAGCGAGGAGAGCGTCGAGTGCTGCTTCAGTACGGCCAGACCGAAGATCCAGTAGATGGCGGAAATGTAGCACAGAGTGGAGTCGTATAGCACGTTTGTCGTCTGGTTTCTGCTCACCAGGTCCCTGATGAGCAGGCGCAAGCCGATAATCAACGAGCAGCTTGGAAAATCATAATGAGGGGCGGCCCGCATGGCCGCCTTTTTTACGCGACAAATATTTTCTGGAATTCTGGTTTGCCAGTATTATGGCTATCAAGAAAGAGGTGTCATGTCAATCATCCTTTGTTCAACGGGAGCGGGAACGCGGTACTCCAGCCGTGGTACCGATCCCCACACGATCCTCGGCTATGGCCACCAGCTCGGCGTCGATCTCGAACTCCTGCTAGATCGTTCCTGGATCCACGATCTTGAAGCGGTTGTGGCCCTTCTGCGTGTATCTGACCTGCACTTTCCGGTGATCCATGCGCAGAAGGAAATTGGACCCGCACTGGGAAGCGCCAACCCAGAAGAACAGGCTCAGGCGCTGCACTGGCTCGACGCAAACTGTCAACTGGGTGGCAAGCTCGGTGCGCGCCTGGTCGTACTGCATCTGTGGGGAATGCCCCACTCTGATGCGCATCTCGAACGCAACCTTCGGATGTGGAGTGCCTGCATTGACACGGCGGAATGCCATAACCTGGCGCTGGCCGTAGAGACAATTCCATGCCGGCAGTCCGATCCGCTGAGCAATGTGCTCAGGGCAGTGGAGCGCGATGGTCGCTGCCGGGTCGCCCTGGATACCGAGTTCCTGGCGAAACACCAGCAGATCGAGACGGTCTTTACGACCGATTGGTTATGGCGGGAGCCGCTGGTGCGCCACATCCACATCAAAGATTACGACGGAGAGGGATGTTCCGCCGACGGCAGGCGCAGGTACCTCCAGCCCGGCGAAGGAAAGATCAATTTTGAGCGCTTCTTCGCGGGGCTTTCGTGGTGCGGCTTCACTGGCACTATCAGTCTGGAGGCACCTGCGCTCTCCTCGGATGGTTTGGCCGATGTTCGGCGATTACAAGAAAGTATTGAGGTAAGACTAGGATCACTGGAAAAATCGATCACAAAGCAATTTGCTATACGGGGTCGACATAGTATTTCGCATTTTTTGTACGTTGAGATTTAGCGTCCCTGAGGAACTACTTAGCCTGACGCCCGGAAGAGAGATCTCTACTACCCGATCATAGAAATATCACTCGCTCAGAGATTGCGATTTTCACGCGCCTAGTAACGGAGGCGGTTCCCACCATGCACTTGCTATCTGTTCTAATCGCCTGCGTACTTCTTCAGGTTGTAACTGGCCGTGTCCACAGTATTGCAATTGGCGAATGAACCCCTCAAAATCTTCCTCAGTCCACATAGGCTGCCCACGCCGAGTAAGCGCGAGCCGACGCTCTTCTTCAGTGGGTTCCCGGTTCTGGGGCAGCAAAGCGGCAAAGGGAGTGTGCAGAGTGAGAAAAGCTTCCAGCAAGCGATTTGCTCTTTCGTCCCAAACAGCAGGCGTAGACGCATCTAGCTCCCAGTCGAGCATCCATACCTGCACCAGGCCGCCAATTCCCAAGAGAGCGAACTGTCCATCGGCACTTAGGCTTACCGAACTCGCTCCGTCGGAAATCAAGGTGTGGAGGCAGCGCTGGCTAGTCACATCCCATAGCCGAGTGATTTCGCCAACGTTTCCTGAGAGAGCAAACCGCCCATCGGCGCTCAGGCTCATCGATTGCGCCCAATCGCGCCCCGAGTTGAGGGTACCAAGGCAGCGACCACTGCTCACTTCCCACAACCATAGTCCTGCCTCCACTGCCGCAGTCAGCTCACAACCATAGATCACCAGCTTTCCATCGCTGCTCAAACTCATAGTAGTCACCTCATGCACGAGTTCTCCGAATGTACTCAGACGGCGTCCGCTCGCCGTTTCCCACCGTTCTACAGGACCATGCTTAGGCATAATCTGGGGGCTGATCCTATTATTCGCGTATCCCGCGATGATCTCTCTCCCGTCCGCACTCAGGTTCGCCGCTGTGATCCCCATCCACTGCTCTCCCTCGATGACCCGTAAACAGCGTCCCGTAGTCACATCCCAGAGACGTATAGAGGAAGGATCGCTTGAGAGCGCCCACCGCCCATCAGCGCTCAGACTCACAGCGGTCACTCCACCAGTATGCCCCTCCAGGGTGTGCAGGCAGCGTCCACTGGCTATCTCCCACACGCGGACCGTTGTATCCCGACTCCCTGAAAGGGCGAGCTTTCCATTGGCGCTCAGGCACACAACTGTCACTGCTTCGGTATGCCCCTCCAGGGTGTGCAGGCAGCGCCCACTGGCTATCTCCCACACGCGGACCGTGGCATCCCAACTCCCTGAAAGAGCCAATTGCCCATCAGCGCTCAGGCTCATTGAGTTGATGTTTTGCTTATGTCCTATAAGTGTTTCTATCAACCACATCGCACGCAGGTTCGTTTTCCGGCATAAGCGTCCCAACCGTATCCACGCCTCCAGACTCTGAGGAGCACGCCCCCACCCTTCCAGATCCCGCATCGCACGTCTGACGGACTGACAAATTTAATGTGCCTTAGAAAAGGATAAGTGCGCTCAAGCGGCTTGCCACCTATGAGCAGGAGAGAATCAAGCCAGAGCCTCTCCCTTCGCCTCGTGTTTTGGGGGTGCAATGAACTGGCTCCCAGAGCGGCTTGCCACTACAAGATTAAATTTGTCAGTCCGTCAGGTATGTCTGGTACACCGACGAAAGCATTCGAACCATGCAAAAGACTGATCTTTGGCCATCATCCGAGCTAACATCTACCCCGCGTCATGGGGAACGGCCATTTGCTGTTGCACATCTCGATCACACGGAATTAGACATTCTGCTCGTCTCCTCCATCACTGGCAAACCGCTGGCAAAGCCTTACGCGACGTTTCTGACCGACGCCTACAGCCGCCGCCTGCTGGCTGTCCATGTCAGCTATGAACCTCCCAGTTATCGGTCAGTGATGATGGCCTTTCGGCTCTGTGTCCAGCGCTACGGTCGTCTTCCCCAGGAGCTGGTGGTCGATCATGGCCCAGAGTTTGACAGTGTCTATTTTGAAGCGTTACTCTCCCAGTGCTTTGTGACGAAGGTCGAGCGTCCTGCTGGGCAGCCGCGTTTTGGTTCCGTGATTGAGCGGCTCTTCGGGACCACCACCAGCGAATTCCTCAACCAGCTCCGAGGCAACACACAAGCGAGTCGCGTGCCTCGCCAGATGACACGAGAGGTGGACCCCAAACGGCTCGCTGTCTGGACGCTGGAACGCTTTGCAGCCCGCCTCACCGAATATGTCTACGAGGTCTATGATGTGATGGAGCATCCCGCGTTATTCATGAGTCCACGCGAGGCCTACGCGCAAGGGATGGAGTTGGCGGGAGCGCGGAGCCATCGGGTGATTGCCTACTCTGAAGCGTTCTTGATGCAGACGCGGCCCACGACCCGAACGGGCAAAGCCAAAATTTACCGGGGACGTGGCATCACGGTCAACGGGTTGCAATACTGGCATGAGCGGATGATGGCCTCCGACGTTGCTGGTCAAACCGTGCCGGTGCGTTTTGAGCCCTACGATATGGGAGTGGCCTACGCCTACATTGACGGCCAATGGCTTGAATGCATTGCCGATGCCTACGCGCAGGTGCATGGGCGCTCCGAAAAGGAGTGGAACCTGATCCTGGACGAGTGGCGTGAACACCAGCGCCAGCATGCGCACAAACGCGTGACGCTTAATGGCCCGTTGCTCGCCCAATTTTTGCACCAGGTCGAACAGGAAGAAACATTCGAACGTGTGCACGAGCACGAGTACGAAGAGCAGGCCCTTCGCCGGGCTAGCCTGGGATCGCACCCTCACCTTCCTCGTTCGGATGAGATCCCTCCAGAAATTACCATTGACTTGACACAACTTCGTCACCTTGAGGAGTATCGCTGATGCGTTCACTTGACCCAGCTCTCCAATCCCGCTTAGCAGCATTGCAGCAGTACAAGATCAAACATGCTTCGTTGGAAAAGATGGATACCCTGCTGATGAATGCGATTGAGGAGCACACCAGTTACAGCATCCTGGCCCTGTACGGACCCAGCGGGGTTGGAAAATCGACCGTGATGAAGCGGATCGCCGAGCGGTGTCGGGAAGAGGAGCCCGATTCCTCGGTGGTGCCTGTGGTAGTCGTGCAGGCATCCCCAGAAGATGTCGGGAGAGCCTCCCGTCTGGATTTTTACCGTCAGGTGCTCCACCAACTTCGCGGGCACGTTGCGATACGGGACCGCATCTTGAATCTGCCTCTAGCTCGCGAACGGGGGAAAAAGAGCACCGACCCGGCAGAATGGCTCGAAATGCGTGATGCGGTGTCGTATGCACTCGACCTCCTCAAGGTGAAAGCGGTCTGCATTGATGAGGCTCAACATCTCATGCAAGCCGATGCTGCGCAAAAGCCTTCCATTCAGCTTGACTGGCTCAAATCGCTCACCAACCGCAGTAATCTGCTCTACATCCTGGTTGGAAACTTCTCGCTGTACGATTTCTGCCATCTGAACGGACAGCTCGCCCGGCGCGTGCGCGAAGAGCAATTTGCTCGCTATCACCTGGAGAGCCAAGCCGATGCGGTGGAATTTACCAGCGCGTTGAAGGTGCTGCTAGAGCAGGTCCCACTCCAAGTTGATATCCCAGAGATGCTGACGCATTGGAAATGGTTCGGCGAATGGAGCATCGGCTGTATTGGCATTCTCAGCGATTGGGTGGTGGAAACGGCTGCCACACTCTGCCGCGCTGGGGAGACCGTGCTCACCCTGGAGGCGCTGGCAAAGCATGCCTTAAAACCAGCACAGCGTCTGAAATTGGAAACGGAAGCACGCACCGGCGAATTCAAGATTGAAGAGGCAAAGAAAGAAAGCGAACGAGAGCTTCAACGCCTCTTGGGCAGGCCCTCGACGTTCCCGAGCAGTTCACCACCACATCCCACGTCGTCCAATGGTTCTGCGACGAGTCCTTTGCCACCGAAGTCCCGCTCCTCCTCCCGCATTGAACGGGCAGCTCACCGCGATCCGGTGGGGGAGCAGGTGTTCACTGGAACGAGCGCCAAATGCTCCTATCTGGGCATGATTGAAGTGACACGCCGCCAATTTCAAGAAGCGGGCACCACCTGTGTTGAATGTCCGACCTGCGGCGCGCGTCGTACTCTCAAATCTCCCAAAGATCGGCCTCATTTTCCATCGCATCCGAGGCGCTTAAGCCCGCCACCAAAAGGAGAACGGCGCTGGGTTTTGCAGGAACAGATCTGGAAACTGGTCGAAGACTGACGTACCTACAGATTGAAGATACGTTTGTCTGTAAATCCCAACATGAACCTGCTCACCTTTCGGGTCATTTACCAGGTTGGATTTTCGCCTCGATCAAGTTGGGAGGTACAGAGTATGGAGGCCAACTTGTTTATCGAGAACAATGTGTGCAGTTCTTCATTCTTCTCATGGAGGTTTTCAACATGGAAAAACGCTCTCTTGCACAACTCTTTGATCTCACAGGCAAGGCTGCTATCGTCACAGGTGGAGCAATGGGAATTGGTCAAGCAATTGCTCTTCGACTCACTGAAGCGGGAGCGGCTGTGATGATTGCAGATATCAATCTGGAGGCAGCCCAGCAAACCGTTGAACAGATTGTGTCCGCAGGAGGCAAGGCAGCAGCTCTCCAGGCAGATGCGAGTTCGGTGAGCGACGCCACGAAAGTCGTTGAGATGACCATTGCCACTTTTGGAAGCGTTGATATCCTGGTGAACAATGCCGCCGCTCGTTCTATTGCGCCCATCATGGATCTCTCCGAGGCCCAGTGGGAGCGGGTCATCAATACCGACCTCAAAGGGGTCTTTTTCTATGCCCAGGCAGCTGCCAGAGAGATGATCAAGGGACAGCGAGGCGGTCGGATCGTCAACATTGCTTCGGTGAATGCTTTTCACCCCTCTGGAATGCGCGCCCATTATGATGCGAGCAAAGGTGGAGTGGTCACGCTCACCAAATCGCTGGCCCTCGAATTGGGAAAGTACCAAATCACCGTGAATGCTCTCGCCCCTGGAGGAACCAACACTCCTGGCGCGCGAGAGTTATGGGCCTCGCTTGCTCGGAGCCAAGAAGCTCAAGAGTTGTTCGGCGCGAAGACTCCCAAGCAAGCCCCATTAGGACGAATGGGAGAACCAGACGATATCGCCAAAGTAGTCCTCTTCCTAGTGAGCGGTGCAGCAGACTACATGACAGGAAGTCTCGTGGTTGTTGATGGTGGCTATCTGCTCGCATAGCCGGGAAGAATATCCCAAACGCAGCTCGACTCTCAGGAGCGTCTGCTCAGCACGCTCGATGGCCAGTGGTGCCGCTCGTCTGGAGTGTCTCTGTGTACCTCCCAACATGAAACGCCTCACTTTTCCAACCATTCTTCTGGTGAGGAAGCTGTTTGGAAGAGCTTACTATCAGGAAAATGGTTGGACCTTTGCCACGATCAAGTTGGGAGGTACACTTTCGGTAAGAAACAAATGTATCTTCAATCTGTAGTACCACTGGTTTTATCTCAGCAGTAAAGAAAAGTTATGTGAGAAAAAACAGTCATACGGCGTCGTTTGCCGAAAACAAAGTGACAAACACGACATGGAAAAGTTATGCGAGAAAAAGAAACGGCACCGTTCATCAATGATGCCCCTTTCCAGGCGGCTTGAGGAAATCCTCTGGAAAAGTTACATGAGAGAAAAACGAAAAATATTTTGAGAAACGTCAGTTCCGCACATCCTCATCCAGGCGCTTGTGCTGATATTCCAACTCCGCGCCCAGCTCGTCAACAGTCGTTTCTAATCGACCAAAGGACGCATAGGCATCTTCCAGGGTCTCCCGGTAGGTTGCTGTTCTGCCTGCCAGCAGCAACTCGGGTCCCTCCATGGCACGCAACTGTTCCAGCTTCGCGTAGAAGGTCCGGATCGTCTTAAGCAATGCCTCGATATCATCCATCGTCTTGTCTCCTCTCTTGAGTGCGCTGATGCGTTCCACAGGACCAGGACCGCTTCACGGACCGCCATGCCATCGTAACGGAGCGGTGCCAGAAGCCATTCTCAACGAGGCTTTCCTTTTGCCCGCTCGATCTGCACGCGGAACCAGTGCTCTATTTGCGACCAGTCATCCTCTAACAAGTCCTCAATGCGAGGCTTTTCAAACGCGGTCTTCAGATCATCATACATGCTCGGGTATGGTTTCCCCGTGGCCAGGTGCAGCTGTTTGGCAAGCACCTGTACCTGTCGGTGATGCGCAGGTGAGAGCGTTTCCGGCCCCAACCGTTCAAGAATCTCAGGGATCAAGTCGGTCATGGCCTCCCGGCTCTCTAGTCTCGACTCCATACTTCCACGCCACTCGTTCACCTCGTCTCGCCATGCCTGGGCATGCAGAGCAGCCTTCCAGAGGTACCAGAGACCCAATTGCTCATAATAGGCCGCCTGTTCCGCCTCTGTTGCACCGGCCTCTGGTTCTTGAAGTGGCTTGCTCGGTTCCGCTGATATGACTGTCGGACGCGACGAGGACAGGACAGGACGTTGCCTGGCGACGAAATGCTCATACAGAACATCTTTGGCCTCTTCCTGATAGGCCACGATCAGCGCCCGAATGCGCTCATCCTCTACAGGGTTATCGCTACGCACTTCATTGGGATTGATCCCCAACACCCAGGGCGAGAAGCCACGCAACGTAATCGCTGGCATGGCCTGCTTGCCACCCTTCGTCTCGACTCTCACCCGTACCAATTCACTGGCCGTCGAGGCAGTACGTTCAATGCGTCGGACCTGCCCTTGCGGATCAAGGGCCAGGCTTCCACAGACCCAGCGCAACACGACACAGATACGGCCATCGGGGAGCCTGACGGCGACAATCTGTTCTCCGTGAAATGGGATGGCTTCTTGCTCTAGCGGCTCTAACGCCTGCTGTTGATTCTCCTTCTCGGGTGGTTCCGCCACTGCAAACCTTCCTCTCTCGCAAAGGGGTAGCTATTTTAGCTACCCCTTGATACATCGGCCTGTGAGGCCGGTCTAGACACAGAAAACCTCCAAATACGTCCACTCAACGTGCTCATAGGAGGCATGAGGGCTCTATGATGGCCTTCCTCTCTTTCTAACGATTGAAGGACCAGATGGACCTCTCCCCCAACTCTCTTACTCACGCTGTACAGTATCCCTCTCCCTGCTGCTTTCCCAGGAGCCCATGACTATAAGACGCCTCTTCCATGCTACCAAGTTTTGACTTTACTATCATAACTCCACAACTTACCCCTTCGCCCAATAGCTCTCGACAAGCACCTCCGGCTCGGGAACCGCCACCTTCGTGAGATACTCCCGACACCCCTGCACCATCGCCGCCTTGAGCACCTGCGTCGCCTCTTCCACCAGATCCTCGGGACACTCCAGGACCACCTCATCGTGCACCGTCAAGACGACATGAACGCCCACTGGCAATCGCTGATAGAGCAAGGCCAGAGCACATTTGAGAATATCGGCATTGGTCCCCTGAATCGGATGGTTCTTCGCGCTGCGCTCAACCTCCCCACGCCGCGCTTTGAGTTCCTCCTCTGAGAAAAAGCGCCTGCGCCCCGAGAGCGAGGCCGCGTATCCTTTCGCAACTCCCTCTTTGCCAGAACGTGCCAGGTACTTCGAGACCGCCTTGTACGTCGCAAAGTACGTCCCCATCAGCGCGCGCGCCGTTTCCAGATCCACCCCGACCCGATTGGCCAGTCCCTGCGCACCCATTCCGTATGCTAACCCGAAATTGATCGTCTTGGCAATATCACGCGCCTTTTTGCCGTTCACCAGGTGCTCTCTCGGATTGACATCCGTCGGGATCTGGAACATGAGTCTGGCCGTCTCACTATGCAGATCCTTCCCCTCGGCAAAGAACCGCAACATGGTCGTGTCCCCTGAGACCTCGGCCAGAATGCGCAGCTCGATATTGGAGAGGTCGGCAATCAGGAGCGTGCACCCCTGCGGCGCGACAAAGCAGTGCCGCAGATCGTAGAGATCATCCTTGCCCGTTGGCCTGGGGATCTGTTGCAGGTTGGGCTCGCGACAAATGACCCGACCGGACGCGGCCCCCAGCTGGTCAAAGGTCGCGTGGATGCGGCCTGCACTCGTGACATAGGAGAGCAGGTTCTCCCCAAAGGCCGTCTCAAACTTCTCTAACGCCTTCCACTCGAGAAGCTGTGCAATGACGGGATGTGCCTGTTGCACCTCTTGTAGCGCCTCTTTTGACGCCGAGGTGACAGAAACACCGAGCGCGTGCAGGGCCTCTTTCAGTTGGTCAGAAGAGGTCAGATGCACCGACGGGAGGACCGGCTCACCAAAGAGCACCGCTTGTGCCGGCAGTGTGCGCGCCAGAGCCTCCCCAAGCACTTGCTTGATCTGTCCTTCCAGTTCGATCCTCTGTTGGTACCTGGCCTCAAGGATGGAGCGCCAGCGCTGCACATCGACACACACCCCGTGGATCTCCATTGCCGCAATCGCTGGTAGCGCCTGCTGCTCTAGAGCCACCACACGTCCGAGGTCCTGTTGCGCAATGGCCTCCTGTTGTCGCTCAGAGATCTGGTACGGCACCTCGATATCTTGCCGGATGTACGCCAATTGTTCCTCTGGCAGCGGGGCAGCCCACTCCGCTGGGCGACGGTCCAGGTCGATAAACCAGGATCGTTGCTCCTTGGTCACGGTGATCTCGTAGCGCGCGGCGACGTTCTGCAACGAGGCCGACACGTGCTCACCCGCGTGCAGCAGCTTCTCCACCAGCATCGTATCGTAGACCCGCGTGAGCTTCACCCCAAACTGTTGGGCGAGAAAGGACCAGTCAAACTTGAGGTTGTGGCCCATCCAGA
>WNGE01001203.1_pt1 | contig 33057 bp, 32 predicted proteins | sample 5400651 | NCBI WGS metagenome assembly WNGE01 (sample SAMN13153370, study PRJNA577476) | soil metagenome | isolation source: 60 cm soil or saprolite under grassland replicate 2 | place: USA:California | collected 2016-06-15
AGGTCGAATCGATCCAGGGCTTCTCCGAACCGGGTCCGTTCGAGCCCGGGTGATAGCAGTACGTAGATACAGATACCTGCAACTGAATGAGCCGCATTTTGTTACCGAATAGACGCCTCACGTGAATAACCCTCCTTGTGTCGCTGGTAACACTCGATACACGATGAGAATGAATCCACGGCCGCGGAGATCACAAGCCTGCCAAGGTGGCGCACCAAGGAAGCGGCCAGCGTGATGAGCTCGGTGAAGAGCTTCATGGACGCGTCCGGTTCGAAGTACAGCTGACCGCTCATGCAGCAGAGACAGAAATCCCGCCGCGGGCCAAGGGCCAGGGGACCCGACGCGAAGCTGTAGTGAGCGACGAAGGGACACGGAAACATGCCTGATGCGCCTGGCTCGCCGGCGCTGCCCGATCCGGCCTCGCTGACGGCCGAGGAACGGCGGCTGCTTCAGGCCCGGGCCGGCGTTCCGTGGCGGGCCTGGGGACCTTATCTCAGCGAGCGCCAGTGGGGGACGGTCCGGGAGGACTACAGCGACAGCGAGGACGCGTGGTCGTATTTCAGCCATGATCAGGCGCGGTCGCGCGCGTACCGCTGGGGAGAGGATGGCATCGCCGGGATCAGCGACGACAAGCAGCGGCTGTGCCTGGCTCTTGCGCTGTGGAACGAGCAGGACCCGATCTTGAAGGAGCGCCTGTTCGGCCTGACCAATGCCGAAGGCGACCACGGTGAGGACGTCAAGGAGTACTACTTCTACGTCGATAACCTGCCGACGCACAGCTACCAGCGCTACCTCTACAAGTACCCGCAGGCCGAGTTCCCCTACAACGAGGTGGTGGCGGTGAACCGGGCCCGGTCCCGGCATGAATTCGAGTACGAGCTCATCGATACCGGTGTCTTCGATGACAGCCGTTATTTCGACGTCGAGGTGGAGCACGCCAAGGTCGGCCCCGAAGACATCCTCTGCCGCATCACCGTGCACAACCGCTCGCCGCAGGACGCCGGGCTGTACGTGTTGCCGACGCTGTGGTTCCGCAACACGTGGTCATGGGAGATGGTGACCCCAAGCCCCGGATCACCCGCGTCCCGGGGTCCGGGTCGGCGGATCCGGTCGTCCGGGCCGAACACCACCAGCTCGGCGTGTTCTACCTCTACGCCCAGCCGGAAGCGACCCTGCTGTTCTGCGAGAACGAAACGAACACGGCGCGGATCCCCGGCAGCGAGCAGACCACGCGCTTTCCCAAGGACGGCATCGGCGACCATCTCCTGCATGGCGCCGGCACCGTCAATCCCGATGATGAGGGAACCAAGGTGGCGGCGCAGGTCCGGCTGGCCGTGCCGGCCGGCGGCCAGGCGGCGGTGCTGGTGCGGCTCACTCGTGAGGGGCCGGAGACGCTCACGGCGCCGCTGGCAGGCGCGGATGGGCTGATCGCGCGGCGGCGGGCCGAGGCGGACGAGTTCTACGGCGCCATCACGCCGCCGGCGGTGACCGACGACGCGAAGGCGGTCATGCGCCAGGCGCTGGCCGGGATGTTGTGGTCCAAGCAGTGCTACTACTTCGACGTGGACCGCTGGCTGCGTGAGCGCCACCTGCACCCGCTACGGGCGCCGACCCGGCGGGGGAGCCGCAACGAGTCGTGGTTCCACATGGTCAACCATGACGTCGTGTCCATGCCCGACAAATGGGAGTACCCGTGGTACGCCGCCTGGGACCTGGCGTTCCATTGCATTCCCCTGGCCCCGGCGTCCAGGGGCGGCGGCTGCTGTCCCTGGTGAACGAGGACAAGCTGCGGCGCATCCTGGCCCGGATGCTGGATGAGGAGCGGTTCCTGGGGCCGCACGGCATCCGCTCCGTCTCCCGCTGGCACCTCGAACATCCCTATACGGTCAACGTGGCAGGAGGCGAGTACTCGGTCCAGTACGAGCCGGCCGAGTCGGCCACCGGCATGTTCGGCGGCAACTCCAACTGGCGCGGGCCGGTCTGGTTCCCGGTCAACCTGCTGCTGATCCGGGCCCTGATCCAGCACTACCGGTACTACGGCGACGACCTGAGGGTCGAATGCCCGACCGGCTCCGGGACGATGATGACGCTGTTCGAGGTGGCCGAGGAGCTGTCCCGCCGCCTGGTCGGCACCTTCCTGCGGGACGGTGACGGGCAGCGGCCCGTCTACGGCGGGACCCGGCTCTTCCAGGACGACCCGCACTGGCGTGACCTCATCCTGTTCTACGAGTACTTCCACGGCGACAACGGAGCCGGGCTGGGTGCCTCCCACCAGACCGGCTGGACCGGCCTGGTGGCCCGGCTGATACAGAGCATGGGTCAGTTCGACGCCGATTCCGTGCTCGAGGACCGGCGATGGCCGATGGCCCGGCCGTACCGGCGCCTCGCCGCGGCATCCATGCCCGACGCCACCACGGCTCGCGAAGCCCGTGGCGGCACCGAACCGCGGTTACCTTTGCCCGGTCAGCCGCGAAGGTGATCGGGTCACCCCGCAGCCTGCAGCCCGGCGAGCGCCTCGCGCGCCTCGTCCGCGATCGGCGGCGGCACGTCGTCCATGGCCAGCACCTTCTCCACGGCCCGGGCGTAGGCCACGTCGTAGGCCCGCTCCGCGTCCGCGGGCACGTCCGGCACCACCCCGGTGCCCTGCCAGTTCGTGCCGGTCACCGGGTTGACCGAGCGCGCGAACGGAATGCCGATGTGCACCGCGGCGCTGATCGGGAAGCCCCGGGTCGGGTGCGCGCCGCCGCCGGTCGTCTCGCCGACCACCGTGGCCCGGCCCAGAGCCTGCAGCGTGTAGGCGAAATCCTCGCCCCCGGAGAACGTGTGGCCGCTGGTCAGCACGTAGACCGGGCGGTCCAGGTAGCGGGTCCCCGGCACATAGGGCAGCGCCCAGAACTGCCTGGTCTCGCCGGTGTCGGCGTGGAAGATGTCGTTGAGGTGGGTGGGCCGCTCGTCGAGCAGGTAGCTGCACCAGAAGACCACGCCCTCGGGCGCGCCGCCGCCGTTGTGCCGCAGGTCGATGATGAGCGCGTAGGTCCCGGCGACCAGTTCCATGGCCGCGCCGATGGCCGGGCCCGCGTTGGCCGGGACGGCGACCCGGCGCACGTCCAGGTAACCGACGTTGCCGTCCAATCGCTCGACTTGCCGGATGCCGAAGTTGTCCAGCCGCCCCATCCGCCGCATGGCCAGCCGCCTGGCCTCGTGGTCCTTCGGCTCCTCGGGTTCTCCGATCCGCTGGCGACGGGGACCTGGACCGCCGCCGAGCACCACGCGCAGGTGCCGGTCCCCGGTGATCTCGTGCAGGTCCCTGGTCAGCCGCTCGGTCAGGGTGATCTCGTCCAGGTCGTCGTACTCGCCGGCCTCCAGCCGCGCCTCGATCGCGGTGGCGGCCTGCCCGGCCTGCTCGGGGAACACGTAATTGGCCCGCAGCAGCTCCAGGGCCTTGGTCACGATCTCCCGTCCGGACAGCTGCTCGGCCGCCAGCGACCCGTCGTCCGGCACGCTGATCCGCGGCGCGCCGGGCTGGTCGAAGGTGAACTCAAGCAGCCGGGCCGCGGGCAGCCGCAGCGAAAGCTCGCGCCGGATCGCGTCGATCCCTCCCTGGTGAGCGCTCTGCCACACGGTCAGACCCGGCTCGTCTGACGCCTCGACGAACACCCGCACCAGGAGCTGGCCCGGCTCGATCGCCGGGTCGTCGCCGTGCTGCAGCAGCACGGCCCGCTGCACCGCCCCGGCGCCGAAGCTCTCCTGCATCTCGTGATTGATGATTCGTTCCACCATGGCCTGCTCGGCCCGTTCCATGGCGCCTCCACCGTATCGTTCCCCCCGGGTAAACGACGCCCCTCGCGCGGAGGTTCCGGCGCGGAATGTCAGTGGCGTCTGCTGGAATGAGGGGGTGAGCACCCCGCTCGGAACAGCAAAGCTCGGACCGGCTCAGCTGGCGCGGTTGCTCCGGCTGCCCGAGCCGACGCCGGAGCAGGCGGCGGTGATCTCCGCGCCGCTCGGCCCGCTGGCGGTCATCGCCGGCGCGGGCTCGGGCAAGAGCGAGACGATGGCGGCCCGGATGGTCTGGCTGGTCGCCAACGGGATGGTCCGCCCGGACCGGGTGCTCGGCCTGACCTTCACCAGGAAGGCCGCGGCCGAGTTCGCCGACCGGGTGCGATCCCGCCTGGAGCGGCTGCGCCGCGCCGGTCCCTTGAACACCGAGCTGCCCGGCACGAACAAGCCGGGCACCGCGGACACCGAGGACCCGTTCGGCGGGGATCCGGTGATCGGCACCTATCACGCCTACGCGGGCCGGCTGGTCAGCGACAACGCCCTGCGCGAGGGCCTCGAGCCGTCCCTGCGGCTGATCACCCCCGCCTTGTCCTGGCAGCTCGCGGCGCAGATCGTGGCGGCCTACGACGGGCCGATGGACGAGATCATCTGGACGCCGCAGACAGTCACCGCGGCCGTGCTCGAGCTGGCCGGCGACCTGGCCGAGCACCTGCGCGACACGAGCGACATCACCGCGGTCGGCCGCTGGCTCACGGCCGAGCACGACGCGTTGCCGGGGCGTATCAGCGCGGCCGTTCGGAAGATAATCACCACCCAGCGCGCCCGGGAGCAGCTTCTGCCGCTGGTCAGCCGGTACGCGGCGGCCAAGGCCGCCCGCGAGGTGCTGGACCACGGGGATCAGGTGGCGCTAGCGGCCAGGATCGCCAGCAGGCACCCCGAGGTCGGCGCGGCCGAGCGCGCCCGCTACCAGGTGGTCCTGCTCGACGAGTACCAGGACACCAGCCACGCCCAGCTGGTGCTGCTGCGGTCGCTGTTCGGCGGCGGGCACCCGGTGACCGCGGTCGGCGACCCGTGCCAGTCCATCTACGGCTGGCGCGGCGCGAGCGCCGGCAACCTGCGCCGGTTCACCGCCGACTTCCCGGTGGTGGCCCGGGTCCGGCCGTTCGGCGCCTCGGCGTCCTCCGGCCCGGCTCCGGTGCTGCAGCTGTCCACCAGCTTCCGCAACTCCGCGCGGGTGCTCGACGCGGCAGCGGCCATCCAGGAGGAACTGCGGTACGAGGCGCCCGACGTCCCCCGGCTGGTCTCCGCGCCGGACCGGGCCGAGCGGGGCGCGGTGACCTGCGCCCTGCTCGACACGATCCTCGACGAGGCCGAGTGGGTGGCGGCCCAGGCCGCCGCGCTGCTGGCCGCCGGGCGTGGCATCGCGCCCGACGGGCAGCCATGGCCCGAAGGCCTAGCTGCCGGGGTGCGGCCGTCGGACATCGCGGTGCTGTGCCGCAAGCGCTCGCAGTTCGTGCCGCTGCGGCACGCGCTGGAGGCCCGCGGCATCCCGGTCGAGGTGGTGGGCCTGGGCGGGCTGCTCGCCGTGCCCGAGGTGCAGGACGTGGTGTGCACGCTGCGGGTGCTGCACGACGCGGGCGCCTCCGACGCGCTGGCCCGGCTGCTCACCGGGCCGCGCTTGCGGATCGGGCCGCGCGACCTGGTCGCGCTCGGCCGCCGCGCCCGCGCGCTGGCCAGCGGCGAGGGCGACGGCCGGGCCGTCACCCGGGCCGCCGCCGTGGAGCAGGACGCCCAGGACGCCCTGGCCGAGGCCGTCACCGACCTGACCGCGGAGACCGGCAGCCTGGTCGAGGCGCTGGACGACCTGGGCGAGCCCGCCGCCTATTCGCAGGCCGGCTACACCAGGATGCGCGCGCTGGCCGGCGAGTTGCGGCGGCTGCGCGCGCACATCGGCCGCCCGCTCGCCGACCTGACCGCCGAGGCGGAGCGCGTGCTCGGCCTGGACATCGAGGTCGCCGCGCGGCCCGGGGTGGACCCGGTGGCGGCGCGCGCCGACCTGGACGCCTTCACCGACGTGGCGGACGCGTTTACCGGCGAGGGCGCCGAGCCGACCCTGGGCGCGTTCCTGGCCTACCTGACGGCGGCCCAGCAGGAGGAGTTCGGCCTGGAGACCGGGCGGGTCGGCGAGTCGGACTCGGTCAAGCTGCTGACCGTGCACGCGGCCAAGGGCCTGCAGTGGCCGGCCGTGTTCGTGCCCGGCCTGGCCAGGGGGGAGCGGTCGCAGGTGTTCCCGGCCCGGCCGCGGGTGTCCACCCGGTGGACCGACAACCCGCGGCTGATCCCGTTCGGCTTGCGCGGGGACGCCGGGGACCTGCCGGAGCTCCTCGGCCTGGACGCTGCCTCGCTCGGGGCCTTCGGCGAGGCGTGCGCGGCCAGGGACCTGTCCGAGGAGCGCCGGCTGATGTACGTGGCCGCTACCCGGGCCGCGTTCTGGCTGGGCTGCTCGGGCTACTGGTGGGGCGAGGGCGGCAGCAGCCGGCTGGGACCCTCGCCGTTCCTGGAGGAGGTGCGCAAGTCCGGCGTGGCCCAGGTCTCGGCGTGGGCCGATGCGCCGGAGCCCGACGCGGAGAACCCGCTGCTGGCCGGAGTGGACGCGGCCGACTGGCCGGTCACCCCGGCGGGTCAGCGCTTCGAAGCGGTCCGCGAGGCCGCCGCCCTGGTCGAGGCGGCCATGGCTCAGCCCGCCCCGCCTCCGCCTGAGGACCTGCATACCAGGGACCGGGAACTCGCCGAGGCCTGGGACCTGGACGCCGGCCTGCTGCTGGCGGAGCGGGCGCAGCGCCGCGGCGACGGCGCGACCCAGGTACCGCTGCCCGCCAGGCTGTCGGTGTCGTCGCTGGTGACGCTGGCCCGGGACCCGGCCGAGCTGGCCCGGCAGGTGCGCCGGCCGATGCCGCGCCCGCCGGCCCGCCAGGCCCGCCGCGGCACGGCGTTCCACCAGTGGCTGGAGCAGCGGTACGGTCAGCAGTTGCTCATCGACGACAACGCGCTGTTCGGTTCGGACGGTTCGGAGGAGGACGACACGGCAGAGGGCGACCTGGCCGCGCTCCGGTCCAGGTTCGAGCAGGGCGAGTGGGCCGAGCGCTGGCCGCAGGCGGTCGAGGTGCCGTTCGAGACCCTGGTCGGCGGCCGGCTGGTCCGCGGCCGGATCGACGCGGTCTTCGCCGACGCCCCCGGGGGCGGCTACGACGTGGTCGACTGGAAGACCGGCCGTCCGCCAGGGTCCGAGGCCGAACGGCACGCGGTATCCGTCCAGCTCGCCGCCTACCGCCTGGCCTGGGCGGCGCTCACCGGGGTGGCGGTGGCCGACGTCCGGGCCGCGTTCTACTACGTGGCCCACGACCAGACCGTCCGCCCGGCCGACCTGCTCGACGAGGCCGGCCTGGCCGCGCTGATCGAGCAGGTCCCAATCGAGGCCTAGAGCCGAGGCCTAGACGTGCTCTGAGAGCAGGACGGCCAGCGTCCCCGGTTCCAGCGCCTGGAACACATGCGCCACGTCGCCCGGGTACTTGATGTAGTCGCCCGGTGCGAGCTCGACCGGCTCTCCGGTCACCCCGACCAGGGCCCGGCCGGCGCTGAGCACCACGTGCTCGACCACGCCGGGCATGTGCGGCTCGGAGGCCCGCGCGTGGCCCGGCTCGGCCTGGATCCGGTAGATGTCGCGGCGCGCGCCGGGCGGGCAGGCGGCCAGCACGGTGGCCAGGTAGTCGGCTTCGGCCGCGGCCACCGTGGGGCCCTCGTGAGCCCGGATCACCTGGACGTGCGGGCGGGGCGGGTCGACCAGTCGGGGGAACGGCACGTCCAGCGCGACGCAGATTGCCCACAGCGTCTCCAGGCTGGGGTTTCCGACGCCCGACTCCAGCTGGGACAGCGTGGATTTGGCGATCCCGGCGCGGCGCGCCACCTCGGTGAGCGACAGCCCGGACCGGCGCCGCTCCCGGCGCAGCGAGGCCGCGATGACCTCCAGCAGCGCCTTCTCGGACGGGGCGTTCGTCATATAAGTCGATCCGTTCGGTTTGACGAACAGGGGTTGAGGTGTTCAAAATATACTTCGTGCGTTCGATATGGCGAACCCTCGACCGGCGCGGGCTAGCTGACATCGGGCTGACCTGCCTGGCCGTGGTCTTCATTGGCCTGTCCTACGGCGCCATCGCGGTCGCCTCCGGGTTCCCGCTCTGGGTGCCGGCCGCGCTGAGCGTGCTGGTGCTGGCCGGGGCGTCGGAGTTCCTGTTCATCGGGATCGTAGCGGCCGGCGGCAGCCCGATCGCCGCGGCCCTGGCCGGCCTGCTGGTGAACTCCCGCCACCTGCCCTACGGCCTGGCGCTGCCTCCGGGCGTGACCGGCCGTGGCTGGCGGCGGTTGCTCGGCACCCACGTGATGAACGACGAGAGCGTGGTCTTCGCCCTGGCCCAGCCGGATCCGGAGCGCAAGCGCGCGGCCTACTGGGCCTGCGGTCTCGGCGTGCTGGCCTGCTGGCCCGGCGGCGCGGTGCTCGGCGCGCTGATCGGCTCCGCGCTGCACGACACCAACGCGTTCGGCCTGGACGCGATGTTCCCCGCGGTGATCCTGGCGCTGATCGTCAAGGACCTGCGGGACGCCAGGACGCGGCGCGCCGCGCTGGCCGGCGCGGCCATCGCGCTGGCCGCCACCCCGTTCCTGCCCGCCGGGCTGCCGGTGCTGCTGGCCCTGGCCGCGCTGGTGCTCCTGGTCCGCACGCCCGCGGCTGAGGCCGGCGCCACCCCCGACGAGAAGTCGGCCGCGGCCCAGGTCAGGACGGCATCATGAAAGACAGCTCCCTGGTCGTGGCCGGTCTGGCCACGCTGGCCGCCGGCACCTACGCCTTCCGCCTGTCCGGCCAGTTGCTGCGCGCCCGGATCACGTTCCCGCCCCGGGCCACCAAGCTGCTCGAGGCGGCCGCGGTGATCCTGCTGGCCGCCCTGGTCGCCACCACCGCGCTGACCGAGGGCCACGGCTTCTCCGGCTTCGCCCGGCCGGCCGGCGTCCTGGTCGCCGGCGTCCTGGCCTGGCGCAAGGCGCCGTTCCTGGTCGTCGTCCTGGCCGCCGCCGCCGTCACCGCCCTGCTCCGCGTCCTGGGCGTCCCCTAACCCACCTCACCCGCCGCCCCCGAAACCATGATCGTGAGCGGGTTTGGGCGCTATTTGGCGCAAACTGCTCACGATCATGAAACGAGTCACCCCTGGAGGTAGCGCTCCACGGCTTCGACCTTGGCGGTCAGCGCGCCGGTCACGCCGGGCCGGATGTCCGCCTTGAGCACCAGGCTGACCCGCGGCGCCCGGGCCGCGACGGCGTCCACGGCCCGCTTGACCACCGCCATCGTCTCGTCCCAGTCGCCCTCGATCGTCGTGAACATGGCGTCGGTCTGGTTCGGCAGCCCGCTCTCCCGGACCACCCGGACCGCCTCGGCCACCACCTCGCCGACCGCCTCCCCGGTACCCAGCGGCGTCACCGAAAACGCGACAAGCACAGCCCGCTCCTTTCCCTAGTCCAGCTCTTCACGCTACTGGGAGGATGTCGGCATGGCCGTTCCCGATCAGGAAGCCGACCTTCGCCGCTACCTGCGGGACGCGCGGGACGCGCTGCTGTGGAAGCTGGAGGGTCTCCGAGTACGACGTCCGCCGTCCCCTGGTTCCTTCCTGGTCAGCCAAGAGGCACCTGTGCAGCACCAAGATCCGTACAAGGGTACGAATTTTCAGCGGTTCCGGCTCGCGCGGCAGGCGCGAGGTACGGCTGTAGCCGTTCCGGCATGGTGCTGGCGGTGCCAGGGGCGCTGGAGCGCTTCCCGCGCCCCGTGATGCCCCGCCCTCGCGGCCAGAGCGTGCAGACCATCAAAAAATCGTGAAAATCCCTGGTCAGGTCGGCATGGTGAGCGAACATTGTGGCCAAGCGCACGATTGAGGCCACACAATGACGGCATGACCGGTTCTCTCGTCGCGGCCCGCAACGCGGCCAGGAACGCGGTCCGGGCCGCCGTCAGGGACGCCCGCCGGGCCCCCGCCCCGGTGAACTCGGTAGGCGCGGTGAACCCGGCGGGCTCGGTGAACCCGGCGGGTCCGGCGGGCCGGACGGCGCAGGCCGACGCGGAATCCGGCGGCTCCGGGTCCTCCGGGGCCTCCGGCGGCTCCGGGTCCGCGCCGCTGCTGACCGTGTCCGGGCTCAACCTCAGCTACGGCAGGCTCCGCGCCCTGTCCGACATCAACCTGACCGTGCAGAGCGGCGAGCTGGTCGCGCTGGCGGGCGAGAACGGCGCGGGCAAGACCACCTTGGTCCGCTGCATCGCCGGCGACGTGGTCCCGGCCAGCGGCGAGATCTACCTCGGCGGCAAGCGGGTGCCGCCGGCTCCGGGCGGCGCGGCCCGGCAGGGCCTCGCCGTGGTCTGGCAGGACCTGGCGCTGTGCGACAACCTGGACATCGCGGCGAACATCATGCTCGGCCAGGAGTCGAGGCGGCTGATGCGGTCCGAGGCCCGCTTCCACGCGGCCGCCGCGTCGCTCCTGGCCGAGCTGCGCATTTCGCTGAACGACACCACCCGCAGCGTGCGCTGGCTGTCCGGCGGCCAGCGCCAGCTGGTGGCGGTGGCCCGGGCCATGGGCCGCCGCCCGCGGCTGCTGGTCCTGGACGAGCCGACCGCCAGCCTGGGGGTCAAGGAATCGGCTCAGGTCGAAGAGCTGATCATGAACCTGCGCGAGCAGGGCACCACGATCCTGCTCGCCTGCCACGACATCGACCAGATGTTCCGGCTCGCCGACCGCATCGTGGTGCTGCGCCAGGGCCGGATCCTCGCCGACCTGCGCCCGGCCGACACGCACCCGGACGACGTGGTCGCGCTGCTCTCCGGTCAGACGATCGACTCCACCGCCCGCCGCCAGCTCACCCGGCTGCACGGGCTGACAGACCGCCTGGTGAGCGCCGACCCGGGCTCGAGCCTGTCACTGATCCTGTCCGCGCTCGGCGCGGCGCTCAGCACCGAGCGGCTGTGCATTCACCTGGTCACCGACAGGTCCCTGTTCTGTGCCGCGTCTCTCGGCTTCACGCCCGGCGAGCTGGCCCCGTGGGACCGGCTGCCGTTCGGCCCCGGCGGCGGCCCGGTGGGCCTGGCCGCGGCCGACGAGCGCCCGGTGATCGCCGATAACGTCCGGGCCGGCCCGGCCTGGCGGAGCTTCCGCGACCTGGCCAAGACGGTCACCGTGGCCAGCTCGTGGTCGGTCCCCGTGCTCGGCCCGGGCGGGCTCAGCGGCGTGATCACGGTCTTCCGCACCCAGCACGGCGCGCCCCAGCGGGACGAGCTCGACCTGGTCACCGTCTACGCGGGCTACGCCGCCAGCGCCATCGAACGGGACCGGCTGCTGGACCAGGTGACGACCAGGAACCGGGTGCTCGAGACGATCAGGGAGATGCTGGAGACGCTGGCCGGCCCGGTTCAGGCCGGTGAGGGACTGTCCCTGGCGGTCCAGTCGCTGCGCCGCGGCCTGCAGGCCGAGGAGGTCGCGCTGATCACCCAGCCCGCGGGGCAGCAGGCCGCCTGGCGTGCCTACGCCGGGCCGGACGGCACCGATCCCGACTCGGCCGCGCGCTCGCTGCGGGAGATGGCCGCGGACGCGCTGTCCAGCGCGCATCCTGACGGCGTGGCCCGGCAGCTGCGCAGCAGCCGCCGGCACCGGGCCCGGGCGGTGGGGTTCATGGCGGTCGGCGGGCCCACCGTGCTGCTGGCCAGCTGGCGGCGGGTCCCGCCGACCAAGGAGGAGACCGCCTTGATGGAGGACGCGGCGAATTCGCTGCGCCTCGCGCTGGAACGCGAGGAGGCCGCGCACGCGCACCAGGAAGCCGCGGCCCTGAGACGATCGCGTGAGCTCCAGCGCGGGTTCCTGTCCCGGCTCAGCCACGAGCTGCGCACGCCGCTGACCGCCATCAGGGGCTACGCGTCCAGCCTGATGCAGCCGGACGTGACCTGGGACCGCGACTCCCAGCAGCGTTTCCTGGACCGGATCGCGGCGGAGTCCGCGCGCCTCGGCCGGCTGGTCGACGACCTGCTCGACTTCTCCGCCATCGAGTCGGGCATCATGCGGCTGCAGCGGGACTGGTGCGACATCCGGCTGGTGATCGGGGCGGCGATCGCCTGCCTGCCGCCCGAGCACGCCAAGGAGGTCACGCTGAACTGCGACACGAGCCTGCCCGTAGTGTGGGCCGACCACGACCGGATGGAGCAGGTCTTCGTGAACCTGCTGAACAACGCGTTCGGCCACAACCCGCCGGGCACCCGGGTCCAGGTGAGCGCCGAGGCCGGGCCGGCCGAGGTGGTCATCAGCGTGCTGGACGACGGCCTGGGCCTGCCGCCGGAACTGGCCGCCGCGCCGTTCGAGCCGGCCCGCCGCCCGCGGGCGAGCACGGGCGCCGGGCTCGGCCTGTCCATCGCCAAGGGCATCGTGCAGGCGCACGGCGGCATGCTCGAGCCGGCCGCACTGTCCAAGGGCACGTGCTTCAGCGTGTACCTGCCGGTCGAGGGCGAGGCGCTGGAGGCACGGCCGGCGGATCGCGGGCCGGCCACGGGGGCCGGACGATGACGGCGATGAACGAGGACGTCCGCAAGACGTGCGCCCTGGTGGTGGAGGACGACCCCAACATCGTGGACCTGATCCGGTCCAACCTCGCCGTCCGCGGCTTCGACACGGTGGTGAGCGTGGACGGCATGCGGGCGCTGCAGCTGCTGGAGACCGAGGACCCGGATATCGTGCTGCTCGACCTGATGCTGCCCGAAGCCGACGGGTTCGAGCTCTGCCGCCAGATCCGCGAGCGCTCGCCGGTCGCCATCATCGTGGTGTCGGCCCGCGGCGGCGAGCGGGACAAGGTGACCGCCCTGCACATGGGGGCCGACGACTACATGACCAAGCCGTTCAGCATCGAGGAGCTGCTGGCCAGGATCACGGCCACGCTGCGCCGCACCCGCCCGGCGGCGCCCACCGAGCAGCAGGCGCCGCCGGTCATCGTGGTCGGCGACATCGTCATCGACCTGGCCCTGCAGCAGGTCCGGCGGAACGGGCAGCCGGTGCACCTGACCCCGACCGAGTTCGCCCTGCTGCGCGAGCTGGCGGTCAACCGGGGCAAGCTACTCACTCATGCCCACCTGCTCAGAAGGGTCTGGGGGCACGGCTACGAGACCGAGACCGAGTACCTGCGTGTATACGTCCGGCGGCTGCGGGCCAAACTGGAGGCAGAGGGGAGCCCGCCGCTTATCCTGACCCAGCCCCGGGCCGGATACCGGCTGGCGCCCGAATGACAAATGTTAACGACTAAAAGCCGAAATATGTCTCTTTCGGGTAACGAATTTAGTTTAACCAGGGACCAAAGTCCCTATTCCAGCAACTAATGTCACCGATTAAGATGCCCCTGAGCAGCTCGTTAACACTATCTTCACGACACGGCGCGGATGTTAAGGCCACGTTTATTTCCAGCGTTCTATGGTCATGCTTGAGACGCAAGGCCGCGACGTCCGCAGGCCGTGGGGCCTTGTCCCCGCATGCCTGGACACGGATCCTTCGGCCCTTCCTTTGGACACGAGGTGGTTTACATGATTCCCATGGTCAGGAAAGGGGCTGTTGTAGCATCAGCGTCGCTGGCTTTGTGCCTGGCCGCTGCGGCGTGCAGCAGCTCTTCATCTAGCTCACCCAGCGGTGGCAGCTCCAGCAGCGCCAGCTCCTCATCCGGCCCCACGGTGTCGATCTCGGTCGCCCAGTTCGACCGGAACTTCACCGCGATGTCCGCCCTGAAGCCGCTGGCTTCGGCGGGCAAGGGCAACGTGGCCGTCATCCTCCCCGACACCGTGACCTCGGCCCGGTACGTCCAGTTCGACGCGCCGTACCTGACCCAGTCGCTGACCGCCGCGGGCCTGTCGTCCTCGCAGTTCACCGTGCAGAACGCGCAGGGCAGCGACGCCACCGAGCTCTCCGACGCGCAGACCGCCATCACCAAGGGCGCCACCGTCCTGATCATGGACCCGCTGGACGCCGGCGTCGGGGCGCAGATCGAGACCTACGCCAAGTCGCACGGCGTGGCCGTCATCGACTACGACCGGCTGACCCTGGGCGGCAGCCGCCAGTACTACGTCAGCTTCAACAACGTCCTGGTCGGCACCAAGATCGGCCAGGGCTTCGCAGCCTGCGCCGCCGCCTGGAATGTCAGCAAGCCGAACGTGCTGGTGATGAAGGGCGACCCGACCGACAACAACGCCACCCTGTTCGCGCAGGGATACCTCGGCGTGCTCAATCCGTTCTTCACCAGCGGCAAGTACGTGAAGGTCGGCGAGCCCGCCGGCACCTGGACCCCGTCGGTGGCGCTGAGCGAGTTCCAGCAGAACTTCACCGCGCACAAGAACATCAACTCGGTCCTCGTCCCGAACGACGCCAACGCCGCGCCGATCATCCACTACCTGCAGACCAAGGGCGTCAAGGCCAAGACCTTCCCGGTTACCGGGCAGGACGCGACCACCATCGGCCTGCAGAACATCCTGGCCGGCTACCAGTGCGGCACCGCCTACAAGCCGATCTACCTGGAGGCGCAGGCCGCCGCGGCGCTGGCCATGTACCTGCGGGCCGGCCAGACGCCGCCGACTACCCTGGTGAACGGCAGCACCAACGACTCCAAGGCCAACACCTCGGTCCCGTCGGTGCTGCTCACCCCGAAGTGGGTCACCACCGCCAACATGGCCTCGACCGTCGTCGCGGACAAGTTCGTGACAGTGGCCCAGTTGTGCGTCGGCCAGTACACGCAGCTGTGTAAGACCGCCGGGATATCGTAATGAGCAGGAGCTGGACCAACGTTAGGAGGCGCGCCCGGTGACCAATCCGAGCGCGGACGACGCCCGGCCCGCCACCGCGGGCCGGGCGCCGGCTCCTGACCCAGGCCAGCCCGGCCCGGCCCGGCAGGATCCCGCCGAAACCGCCGTCGCCCGGGCTCCGGCCACCGCCGCCGTCAACGGCGACGAGCCGCTGCTCCGCCTGGTCGGCGTGGGCAAGAACTTCGGCCCGGTACGCGCCCTCACCGACATCAACCTGGACGTTCCCCAAGGCCAGGTGACGGCGCTGGTCGGCGACAACGGGGCGGGCAAGAGCACGCTGATCAAGACGATCGCCGGCATCTGGACGCAGGACGCGGGCGAGATCCTCTGGGAGGGCAAGCCGGTCCGGCTGCACTCCCCGAAGGACGCCTCCGCCCTCGGCATCGCCACCGTGTACCAGGACCTGGCGCTGGCCGACAACCTGGACATCGTGCAGAACATGTTCCTGGGCCGGGAGCCGGTCCGGCACTGGGTGCTGGACGAGACCACGATGGAGAAGGACGCCAAGCGCACGCTGGCCGACCTGTCCGTGGTCACGGTCCGCTCGGTCCGGCAGCCGGTCGGGTCGCTGTCCGGCGGGCAACGCCAGGCCGTCGCGGTGGCCCGGGCCGTGCTGCGCCAGGCCAGGCTGGTCATCCTGGACGAGCCCACGGCCGCCCTGGGCGTCACCCAGACCCGGGTCGTGCTGGACCTCATCCGCCGGCTCAAGGACCAGGGCATCGCGGTCATCGTCATCTCGCACAACCTGAACGACGTGATGACCGTGGCCGACCGGGTGGCGGTGCTGCGCCTGGGCCAGATGGTCTCGGTCGGGCCGCTGTCCCAGTACGATGCCCAGTCGATCGTCGACCTGATGACCACGGGTACCTCCAAGCGCCTCGCCGGTGTCCCGGCCGAGCCCTCATCCGGGAGCTCCAGTGAGCACTGACGTCGAGCCACCCGGGGCCGACGAGGTCGCGGCGCAGACCGCGGCCACCGCCGCCCCCGAGGTCATCGCCGACTCCTTCGGCGAGTACGTCAAGATCTGGTGGACCCGGGTCCGCAGCGGGGAGAGCGGCGCCCTGCCCGTCATCTTGGGCCTGGTCGTCATCGTCGTCTACTTCCAGGCCCGCAGCTCGCTGTTCCTGTCCGCGGGCAACCTGGTCAACCTGATCGAGCAGGCGGCCTGGATCGTGACGCTGGGCATGGCCGAGGTGTTCGTGCTGCTGCTCGGCGAGATCGACCTGTCGATCGGCTACACCTCGGCGATCGGGGCGGTGTTCACCTGCTGGCTGCTGGTCCCGCCGGACCCGGCCCCGTGGCCGCTGGCCGTGCTGGTCGGCCTGGCCTTCCCGGCGGTCTTCGGCCTGATCGAGGGCGTGATCATCACCTGGCTCCGGCTGCCGTCCTTCGTGGTCACGCTGGCCGGCCAGCTGGCCGCGCTCGGCCTGCTGCTGTCCATCATCAACACGGCCGCGCCCGGCTCGGGCGGGACCATCCGGCTGTACAACAACGTCCTGAACGACATCGAGAACGGCGCCATGAGCCCGCTGACCGGCTGGATCGTGACGGCGGCCGCCGTGGTGCTTGGCGGAGCCCTGATGCTCACCCGGGACAGCCGCCGCCGGGCCGGCGGCCTGGCCGCGCCGCCGCCCAGCGTGACCTGGCTCAAGGTGGCCGCGATGGCCGTCGCGGGCGTGGTCGTCGTGCTGATCGGCAACACCAACCGCGGCGTCGGCTTCGTGGTGGTGCAGGGCGTGCCCTGGGTCATCCTGGTCGTGCTGGTCGTGCTCGTCGGCTGGAGCTTCCTGCTCGGCCGCACCCGCTTCGGCCGGTACGTCTACGCCATCGGCGGCAACGCCGAGGCGGCCCGCCGGGCCGGCATCAACCTGAGCCGGATCCGGATCCTCGCGTTCGTGCTGGCCGGCCTGACCGCGGGCATCGTGGGCATCATCTACGCCTCCCAGCTCGGCTCGGTTTCCAGCAACGTGCCCGGCGGGCAGAACGTCCTGTACGCCGTGGCCGCCGCGGTCATCGGCGGGACCAGCCTGTTCGGCGGCCGGGGCAAGATGCTCGGCGCCGTCCTGGGCGGCCTCATCGTCGCGGTGATCTACAACGGCCTGCAGTTGCTCGGCCTCGGCGCGTCGCCGCAGTACATCTGGACCGCGGTCGTCCTGCTCGCGGCCGTCACCATCGACACGGTCGCCCGCCGTAGCCAGGCCCGGACGTAACGAAGAAGATCTTTAATCCGAACGGGGCCGGGGTGCATGCCCCGGCTACGGTGGGCAGATACCTCCTATGCGCCTCCCCGTTCTTTCCTCGGACGAGATGACCTCGGAGCAGGTGGACTTGTACCGGGAGATCCTGGGCGGCCCGCGCGGCCAGGGGCCGCGCGCGGTCCTGCTCGCCAGCGGCGCCGGCGGCCTGGCCGGCCCGTTCAACGCGATGCTCTACGCCCCGCCGGCCGGGCACGCGCTGCAAGAACTCGGCGCGGCCATCAGGTTCCGCACCGAGCTGGCCCCCCGGATCAGGGAGCTGGCGATCCTGGTGGTGGCGCAGGCCTGGGACAGCGCGTACGAGCGCGACTCGCACGAGCTGCTCGGGCGGGACGCCGGGCTCACCGGCGCGGAGATCGAGGCGCTGCGGGCCGGTGCGGATCCCGGCTTCGCCGACAAGCAGGAGCAGGTCGCCTACTCGGTGGTGCGGGCCCTGACCGGCCCGGGCCCGAAGCGCGCCGACCTGGACGACCAGGAGTACGACACCGCGGTGGCGGCGCTCGGCGAACGGGCCCTGGTCGAGCTGTCCACGCTGGTCGGCTACTACGCGACGCTGGCCCTGCAGCTGCGCATCTTCCGCGTCGCCGGGCCGGCCTGAAGATCCGGACGTTAGACAGCTCCGGTACTTGGGAGTGGGAGCCCGTACCGGAGCTGTCATTCCCCCCTATGGGAATCCACGATCACGTTATCAGACCAGATCAGACCAGTCCAGTGCAGATGTATGCTCTGGTCGAGTTTGGTCTGCTAAGTTAATCCCGTGACCGAGCAGCTTGGTACGGTTGATCCCGATTTGCCAGAACCGGCATATCAGCAGCTCACCGCCATCCTCACCGCGCGGATCAGGACCGGGGAATGGAACCGCGGACCGCTGCCGTCGGTCAAGACGCTGCAGCAGGACTACGCCGTGGGCCGGGACACGGTGCTGCACGCGCTGCGACTGCTCCGCGAGGGCGGCCTGATCTTCACCGTGTCCAAGCGCGGCAGCTACGTCAGCCAGCCACGCTGCTAGGATGCCGCGGTGGTGTCGGTTTTGTTCGCGCTGCTTACGGCGCTGTTCAACGGGTTGGCGTCGGTCCTGCAGCGGATGGCCGCCTCGACCGCCCCTGCCGCCAAGACACTGCACCTGTCGCTGTTCACCTACCTGTTCAAGCACAAGGTCTGGCTGGCCGGCATCGGCATGGTCCTGCTGGCCTCGGTGTGCCAGGCCATCGCGCTGGCCACCGGGCCGGTCGCCCTGGTGCAGCCCATCTTCATCATCGAACTGCCGTTCACCCTGCTGGTGGCGAGCAGGCTGGCCCGGCGCAAGCTGCCGCGGACGACCTGGATCGCCGTCGCCGTGGTCACGGTGGCCCTCGGCCTCGGGCTGGCGGCCGCCGCGCCGTCCGGCGGCGGGACACGCGCCAGCATCGGTGTCTGGGTGCTGGTCCTGATCGCCACCGGCGCCTTTCAGGTGGTGGTGATCGGGGCGGGCATCCGGACCCACGGCAACGCCCGCGCCGCGCTGTTCGGGCTGTCCGCCGCCTGCGGTTACGCGCTGACCGCGACGCTGCTGAAGAGCGCGGTGGCCGCGCTGGACCAGGGCGTCGGCGCGTTCTTCAGCACCTGGGAGCTGTACGGGACCGCGATCGCCGGGGTCGGCGCGCTGTTCATGCTGCAGAACGCCCTGCAGGCCGGCTCGCTGATCGCCGTCCAGCCGCCGCTCACCCTGGGCGACGCGCTGATCAGCGCCTGCTACGGGGTCACGGTCTTCGGCGAGGACGTGCAGACCGGCGGGTGGCTGCTCGCCGTCGAGATCGTCGCGGTCCTCGCGATAGCCGCCGGCTGCATCGAGCTGTCCCGCTCGCTGGCCCTGGTCCACGCCCCCGAGCAGCCGGAATCAGCCGGGTGAACCCGGCGCTGATCGCGTCCCTGGCCGCCGCCGGCCTGCTGGCCGGCTGGCCGCAGCGCGCGGTCATCACCAGGCTTGACATCTCGCCCCGCCCGCCCGCGCTGGCCGCCGGCGCCATCACCGCGGTCCTGCTCGGCGGCCTCGCGGCCCGCGTCGACCCCGGCCACTTGACGCTGGTCCTGGCCGCGGCCTGCTGGCTGGCGGCCTGCGCCGTCCCGCTGGCCTGCACCGACCTCGCCGTCCAGCGGCTGCCCGACCCGCTCACCGGGGCCGCCTACGCGGGCACGGCCGTGCTCCTGCTGGCCGCCGCCGCGGTCGGCGGCCCCTGGTCCGCGCTGGTCCGCGCTCTGCTGGGCGGGCTCGCGCTGGCCGGCTTCTACCTGCTGCTGATGGTCATCAGCCCGTCCGGGATGAGCCTGGGCGACGTCAAGCTGGCCGCGAGCCTGGGCACGCTGCTGGCCTGGTTCAGCTGGCGCCTGCTGCTCGCGGGCGGCTTCGCCGGCTTCCTGCTCGGCGGGGTGTTCGCGGCGGCGCTTCTGGTGAGCCGGCGCGCGGGCAGGAAACAGCCCATCCCGTTCGGCCCGTTCATGATCGCCGGCGCGGTCCTCGCCGTTGTCGCCTGGCCCCGCTAGCGAATGTAGACCCGCTCGCCCGGCACCTTCACCAGCTTGTGGAAGAAGTTCGCGATGTCCATCGGGATCCGCACGCAGCCGTGCGAGACCGGGGCCAGCGGCACGTCGGTGTCACCGTGGATCGCGAACGCGGTGCCGATGAAGAACACCGGGTTGAACATCTCGCCCAGCGGCACGTGCACCCAGCCGCGCATGAACACGACCGTGCGGAAGTTGCCGGTCGGGGTGACCGCATACCCGCAGCCGCCGCCGGGGGAGCAGTAGTGGTAGTGCCCGCCGGTCGACACGTGGCTGATCAGCTGGACCTTGTTGTTGCGGTACAGGACGAGGACCTCGCGGTACAGGCTGACCTCGATCCGGTTGGCGCCACCGTGCTTGACCAGCACCTTCGGCGCCCGCGGGTGGGCAAGCCTCCACTTCATCGCGGAGCTCACGTAGCTGTGCGGCGTCATCCCCTGCGCCTCGTAGAACGCCCACACGGCCTCGAGCGTGTTGGTGCCAAACCTGCCGTCGATCGCGCCCGGGTAGTACTTCAGCGCGGCCAGCCGCCGCTGCAGCGCCTTGACCGCGGAGCCCTTCATGCCGGGCCGCAGCGCGCGGGCGGGAGCAGCCGCCGCGGCCGTCGCGGTGCGGGCCGCGGGCACCGACCGGGCCGCGGGCGCCGCCGGCGCGGCCCAGGCCGCGGAGGCCGCGGCGGCCACCATGACCGGCACGAGCAGCAAGGACATCCACAGGCGACGCATCAATGACCTCCGCACGCGTTCCGGGGCATGATTTCTCACCCCGCTAATCGCTTGATACCCCAACATTAGGTCTGCGTATCACCGACCCCCAGGACCGACATATCTCGATCAGATACCAGATACCGAGATAACGGCCCTGCCGTAACGAAGATCACCGAGGGCCGGCGTGCTGTCGATGAGCTGATCCGCGCAGCCGGCCGGCCTGAGCCGCCGCACCAGCGGGTCGGTGATGGCACCGGACAGGGCGGCGGCGAAGCGCCCGGCGCCGAGGACCCGGTACGGCCGGTCGAAGTAGGGCCGGGTGCCGGGGTCGAGGGGCCCGGTGAGCCCGAGCCGGTTGTGGGCCTCGGCGGCAATCCGGTACGCCAGGCCGAGTGCCCGCTCCCGGGCGCCCCAGCCGTCCGCCGCCAGCGCCGCGGCCAGGTGACGGCCCAGCCCGGCGCCGCCGGAAGCCCGGGCGAAGGCGCTGCCCAGCCACTTGCTGTACGGCGGATAGCGGCGCTGCATGAGCAGCCACAGCCGCATCAGGTCGCGCGCCAGCCGGGCCGTGACCACCACCGAGCCGAGCTCGTCGCCTGCCTCGGCGCACCTTCCGGGGAACGCCTCTTCCTCCGCGATCCTGCTCCACTGGCAGCTCAGCACGTACCGCCACACGTCGCGCGGATACCAGCTCAGCGCCGCCCTGGCCCGGGTCAGTCCGCCGGTCCCGCCGTGGAACACGGCACCTCCCGTGACCTCCGCCAGCCGCTGCCACGGCGCGGCGAGCCAGTCAGGCACCGTGACGCCGCCGCGCGGGTCGAACCCGAGCCGCCAGGCCAGCCAGCCGCCCAGGCCGAAGACCTCCACCCGGTGCCCTATGCCGCTGCCTGGGTCGCGAGTGACGCCGAACGCCACCGGATAGCCGCCGAACACCTCCGGCAGCCGGCGCCCGAGCATCTCGTCGACCGCCCCGCCGACCCGCTCCGCGTCCTCGTCGTCGAGGAACACCAGCAGCCGCGGCCCCCAGTCGTGGTCGGTGGACCGCTCGGAGTCGAACCCGAGCACCTCCGACCCCGCCCCGATCAGCGCCGCCGCGTACCCCAGCCCCGGGAACTCCGCCTCGAGCAGCGGCCGGACAACCTCGGCAAAGAACTCACCCGCCAGCCGCACCCCCGGCACGAACCCACCACCCACCTCGCCGATACTGCCCTCTCCGGACCCTCCGGGCATCTGGTTTTCCCGCCCCAGGTCGTCCCGTCCCGGCCCGGCCCGTCTTTGCCCGCTACCGCACCTCCGCCCCAGAAACCCCGTCAGCCACACTCACGCCACTCCGGACGCCAGGCACAACCACGGCAATGTGACTCTGTAGTGGTCCTGACCACGGCGATGTGACACTGCCGTGGTTCGGTACGTTGGCCGGGTAGCGGGAAGACTTGCCATAAAGCAGCGGCGTCGCATCGTCCGCACCACCAGCATTATTTCTACATTCAGCCCCTTGAGCCCCGAACCAGAAATGTATGAATGTGGCAACGTGCACATCCTTTCGTGCAGAGCGCCACGTTCATAACCGATTTCCTGCGGGTAATGCCCGCGCAGAGCGCCAGGCCCGGGCGCCGGGCTTGGGCGCCGGGCCCGAGCGACTGGCCCGGGCGCCAGGCCACCGGCCTCAGGCGTGCGGGTCAGGTCCGGGGTCCCCGCCCGCAGCGCGCAAAACGAGCCGCGGCAGGTACGTGTTCCAGGCGACGTCGTGCCCTTCCCGCAATTCCGGACTGGGCAGGTTCTCGTGCCGCAGCGTGAGCCTGGTCCCGCCGTCCTCATCGAGAAGCGTCACCGTGACCCGCGTGCTGCCGGCCGGCATGGCCCCCGCGCCGCCCGGCTCGCCGCCCTCGTGCTTGGTCCGCGAAGCCGCCTCGTCGTCGGCGAACCCCCAGGTGAAAACCACGAGGCGCGGGTGAGCGACCTCGACGAACCGCCCGGCGGCGCAGAACCCGTCGGCCATCCGGACGCGGTACACGCCTCCGGGCACCGGGTCGAGCTCGGCCTCGCTGCCCATCCACTGCACGTACCGGGCCGGGTCGGTGAGGAAGCCGAAGACCTCCGGCGGCACAGCCGGAACCAGAACCGTCACCTCAACCGGGGCGATCTCAGTCATGGCGGGTTCCCTTCGTGTCGAGCCAGTGGTCGAAGCGTTCATCATGGCTGGTCAGCTCGCAGATCTCAACGGCACCGCCGGCGGGCAGCATCGGGCAGCCGCGGGCCAGCGCCACGGCCGCGTCCAGGCTGCCCGCCCGGATCAGCGAGTACCCGCCCAGCGTGGTGTCGGCGACGCGGGCACCCACCGACACCGCCGCGAACCCCGGGTTGCCGCGGTCCTTGAGCCGGGCGCCGAGCTCGAGCTGCCAGCCTGCCCAGGCGCCGAACGTATCCGCCGACGGCGCGTACCCCGCCGGCGGGCGGAACGTGAACAAGTAAGTAGACATGGCGGTACAGACACCACGGCCGCCGCGGACTGGGCGCACCAGACAGAAACGGTATGCGACCATATCTGCGTGACGGCCGACCTGATCGACCTGGCCCGCGCGGGTGACGGGGACGCGTTCCGCCAGCTCGTCGGGCCGTACGAGCGGGAACTGCGGGTGCACTGCTACCGGATGCTCGGTTCGGTGCAGGACGCGGAGGACGCCCTGCAGGACGCGCTGCTGGCGGCCTGGCAGGGCCTGGGCGGGTTCGAGGGGCGCGCCTCGGTCCGGACCTGGCTGTACCGGGTCACCACCAGCCGCTGCCTGAACGTGCGGCGCTCGGTGCGCCGGCGCCAGGGGACGATGCCGCCGGGCCCTCCGCCGCCCGAGCCCACCCGGCTCGGCGAGGCGACCTGGCTCGAGCCCTGTCCGGACGACCTGCTCGAGGGGCTGCCCGCCGCCGAACCAGGACCGGAGGCCAGGTACGAGGCACGCGAGGCGATCTCGCTGGCCTTCATCACCGCGGTGCAGCGGCTGCCGCCGCGGCAGCGGGCCGTGCTGCTCCTGCGCGACGTGCTCGGCTTCGCCGCCAGCGAGGCGGCCCGCATCCTCGGCACCACCGAGGAGTCCGTGACCAGCGCGCTCAAGCGCGCCCGGGCGACCCTGCGCCACGACGACGCGCGCACCGCCGACGCTCCGGCGGCCCCGGAATCCGCCCGGGAGAAGCAGCTCATCGAGCGGCTCACCCGCGCCTACGAGAGCGGCGACGTGGACGGCATTATCGCCCTGTTCACCGACGACGCCTGGCTGACCATGCCGCCGGCGCCGCTGGAGTACCAGGGCCACGACCCGATCGCCCGGTTCCTGACCCAGATCGCGTTCCGGGACGGGCGCACCTACCGGCTCATCCCCACCCGGGCCAACGGCCAGCTCGCCTTCGGCGCTTACCTGCGCGAACCCGCAAGACCCGAGGACGCGCAGGCCAACGGGCTGCTCGTCCTCACCCTCAGCGGCGACCGCATCCAGGCCATGACCCGCTTCACCAGCGGCGTGCTCCAGAGATTCGGCCTGCCGCCCGCTTAGCCGACCCGCCTCGGGTAACTCCGCGGCCGGCCCCGACGCCAGCGCGAAGACCGTCACCGCGCACGCGATCAGCGCCACCGCGCCGAGGCCGTGCGCCCAGGCCGGGTCGGCGAAGACCAGCAGCCCGGCCCCCGCCACCAGGGTCGCGACCGCGAACGCCGCGGCCAGCGGAACCCGCGGGGACCGGCGGCCGGCCGCACGCGGCACCACGCCCGAGACAGCCGCCCCACCCGAGGCCGGCCCGGCCGCCACAGAATCCGAGACCACCGCGGTATCCAGGCGCCCCCGCAGCACCAGCGAGTACAGCACGGCCAGCGACGGCACCAGCACCACCGCCCCCACCGCCACCCCGACGATGGTCGCGATCAGCGTCGACCGCCCCGCCGCGGCCTCGGCCACGGTCAGGCCCGGCAGCAGCAGCGGCGATTGCGCCGCGGCCCAGCCCGCGATGACCGCCGCCACCGCGAGCGCCGCCGACACCCGGGCCGGCCCGAACCGGCCAAGAAACACCAGCACCATCGTCACCACCCCGGCCAGCGTGCTGACGACCACACAAGCCAGTCCGAGACCGCTGGTCAGCCCGTGCCACAGCGACACGGCCGAGACGCGGATCACCAGCAGCCCGGCGAGAGCCAGCGCGCCGGCCACCGCGCCGGAGGCGAGGGCCCGGATGCGGAAGTCGTGGACCAGGGCCCGTTCGGCCAATCTGCGGGCGTCGGCGGCCAGGTAGACCGCGGCCAGGTACCCGGAGAAGGCCACCGCGAGCACCCCGGCCAGCACCGAGACCGGGTTCAGCCAGGACGTGACCAGATCCCCGCGGGCGTTGCCGACCGGCACCCGCCCGGTCGCGATCGCGCCGATCACGGTGGCCAGTGCGAACGGGGTGAGCACCGAGGACAGCGCGAACAGGTACTCCACCAGCCGCACGCCGTGCTCCTCGTCGCGGGAGAACTGGCTGCGCAGCGCGTAGGCGGTGCCGCGGAAGATGATCCCGATCGCGGCGATCAGCAGCGGAACGGCCAGGGTCGAGACAATTGATCCGAACGCGCCCGGGTAACACGTCCACGCGACGGTGAGCACGAAGATCAGCCAGACGTGGTTGGCCTCCCAGACCGGCCCGATGGCGTGCCGGGTGTGATCCCGGGTCGCCGCCGCGCCCGCCTGCCCGCCGCCCGGCACCAGCGTCCACAGCCCGGCGCCGAAGTCCGCCCCGGACAGCACGGTGTAGGCGGTGATCCCGATCAGGATGAACACCATCGGCACGTCAGCCAGCATCGGTACTCTCCGGCTCCAGGGGCACCCGGCTGAACCGCCGGAGCAGCCAGAAGACCGCGCCGCCCAGCCCGATGTAAACCAGCCACAGAGCGCCGTATCCGAACGGGATGAACCGCGCCCCGGTGACGGCCGCGTCGACCCGCATCACCTCGTAGACGATCCACGGCTGCCGGCCCACCTCGGTGGTGATCCAGCCGGAGATGAGCGCCACCACCGACAGCGGCCCGGCCAGCACGACCGCCCAGTAGAACCACCGCACCGCGGGCAGCCGCCCGCGGCGCAGCCGCAGGTACAGGTAGACCAGGCCGAGCAGGGCCAGCAGCGTGCCGATGCCGACCATGGCCTGGAAGGCGAACCGCACCACGTTCACCGGCGGCTGGTCCGCCAGCGGGACGATGCTCAGGCCCTTGACCGTGGCGTTCGGGTTGTGGAAGGCGAGCAGCGAGAGCAGCCGCGGGATCTCGATCCCGTACACCACCGCGTGCCCGTTGTACCAGCCCAGCAGGTGCTCGGCCGCGCCCCGGGTGGTCGTGGCCAGCCCTTCCAGCGCGGCCAGCTTGACCGGCTGGGCCTGCGCCACGTCCCTGGCCGCCCAGTCGCCGACCACGACCTGCAGCGGCGCGGCCACGGCCGCCGCGGACAGCGAGATGCCCAGCGCGGTCCGCTCGTACCGGCCGTGCCGCCCGCGCAGGATCGCCCAGGCGTACGCGCCCGCCATCAGGAAGCCGCACACGATGTAGCCGGCGAAGTACATGTGCACGTACTCGCTCCAGAAGAACGGGTTGGCGAAAAGCGCGGACCACGGGTGCGCGTCCACCGCCCGCCCGCCGGACAGCCGGAACCCGGTGGGGTGGTTCATCCAGGCGTTGACGGCGATGACGAACATCGAGCCGGTGATCCCGGCCAGCGCGATCGGCAGGCCAGACAGAAAATGCCATCGCGGCTTGAGCCGGTCCCAGCCGTACACGTAGATCCCGATGAAGATGGCCTCGACGAAGAACGAGAACCCCTCCAGCGTGAACCCGAGGCCGAACACGTTGCCGAAGTCCTGGATCCACACCGGCCACAGCAGCCCTAGCTCGAACGACAGGATCGTCCCGGTGACCACGCCCACCGCGAACAGTGCCAGCATGATCTTGGACCAGCGCCGGGCCAGCGTCCGGTACAGCGGATCCCCGGTGCGCAGGTACCGCCACTCGGCGAACAGGACCAGCGCCGGGAAGGCGATGCCGAAGCAGACCAGCGGGATGTGCACGGCGAGCGAGAGCGCCTGCATCTGGCGCGCCTCGAACAGGTAGCGCTGATCAACGGGGGCCGCGGTGACGGCCCCCGCCAGCGACAGGAGCATCACGATCCCAGTTAACTCCTACAGCTTGTAGGAGATGCCACCGGGGTCAGCCGGCGGGCGCTCGCCGTGCTTCATTTGTCAAGCGCTTCGCTTGACATCTCAAATTATGCTTGGTAAAGTTAGCAGAGAAGTTTTATGAGGAGGCAAACATGGCCAGCACCCCCACGCGGGACCTGCCGGAAGAGTTTCTGGCCGCCACGCGCAAGAGCCAGGAAGCAGCGATCCGCGCGATCAAGACCTGGGTCGAGACGGTCAGGACCGTCACCCCGAAGCTGTCGTCCGTCTACGGGCCGCTCACGGACAGGCTCCCCAAGCTGCCGTCCGTCACTGCGCCGTTCGCGGACAAGCTGCCCAAGCCAGAAGACGTCGTGGCCAGCGGCTATGACTTCGCCGAGCACCTGCTCGCCATCCAGCGCAAGTTCGCCGAGGACCTGCTCGCGGCCACCGAGCCGCTGATCCCGGTCAGCAGCAAGCGCGCCTGGCAGGATGTGACCAGGAAGGATGCCGCCGCGGCGGCCGAGAAGACGGCCGCGGCCGCGAAGACCGCAGTGACCGAGACCGCCCAGGCCGCCCGGCAGGTCGTGGCCCAGGCCGCGCCGGAACCCGCCGCGCCGAAGCCCGCCGCCCAGGCCGCGCCGGAACCCGCCGCGCCGAAGGCCGTAGCGACCACCGCCCCCAAGGCCCCCGCCGCGACCGCCCCCAAGGCCCCGGCCCCCAAGGCCGCCGCCCCCAAGCCCGCCGCGCCTAAGCCGTCGGCCGCCAAGAGCGCCCCGAAGCCGGCCACCCGCCGCGCGCCGAAGGCCACCGGCACCAGCTGACGCGCCGCCGCCAGCGGCCGCCCGCAGCGGCCGCCGCAAATTAAATCTAGCGCCACTGCTTGACATACCAAGCGTTGCTTGGTAAAGTTAGCAGTAGAAGAAAGAGGGAGGCAAAAGACAATGGCCAGCACCACCAGCACTCCGAAGGAACTGCAGGACCAGTTCCTGTCGATGGTCCGCAAGGGCCAGGAGATCGCCCTCGACGCGATCAAGACTATGGTTGAGAGCGTTCAGACCATCACCCCGAAGATCCCCGCAGTCGACCTGCCGTTCGCCGAGAGGCTGCCGAAGCCGCACGACGTCGTGGCCGGCGGTTACGACTTCGCCGAGAAGCTGCTCACCAGCCAGCGCAAGTTCGCCGACGAGTTCGTCAAGGCCACCGCGCCGCTGATGCCCGGCAAGGGCGAGAGCAAGTAAAACCGAGCAAGACACAAGACACAAGACGCGACACGCAGGAGGCAAGGCCATGGCTAGCAACCCCATGCAGGACGTGCAGAACGAGGTTCTGAACACGGTCCGCAAGAGCCAGGAGGGCGTCATCGACGCGATCAAGACCTGGGTCGAGACCGTCCAGTCCATCACCCCCAAGGTCCCCGCGGTGGACATGCCGTTCGCCGACAAGCTGCCCAAGCCGGAGGAGATCGTGGCCGGCGCCTACGACTTCGCCGAGCAGCTCCTGGCCAGCCAGCGCAAGTTCGCCGAGGAGGTCCTCAGGGCGACGAGCTCGCTGACCCCGGGCACCGAAGGCAGCACCAAGTAAGCCAGGCAAGCCAGGCACGTCACAGTACGCGCCAGCCCCGGTACGCCGGGGCTGGCGCGTACTATACTTAGCAGCAAGGCCAGAGGAGGCGCCGCCATGACGGACCCGTGGGAAGCCCAGCGCGAGGCACTCGGCGCCTTCATCCGCGAGCAGCGCAAGCGCGCCAACCTGTCGCTCCGCCAGCTCGCCGAGCTGACCAGCCTGTCCAACCCGTACCTCAGCCAGGTCGAGCGGGGCCTGCACCAGCCCTCGGTACGGGTGCTCAAGGCCATCTCCGGCGCGCTCAACGTTTCCGCGGAAACGCTGATGACCCAGGCTGGCCTGATCGACGCGATCACCACCGAGGCCGCCGAGACCACGGACAACGAAAAGCCGAACGTCCCGGGTACCGAGGACGCCATCGCCGCCGACCCGCGCCTCGGCGACGACCAGAAGGCCGCCCTGATCGCCGTCTACCGCAGCATGCTCGCCTCGGCTCCCGTCAAGGAGAGCTAGCCGCCGACACCACGTGCCGCAGCAGCAGCGCCGTGGTCACCGGCCCGACCCCGCCCGGCACCGGGCTGAGCGCCCCCGCCACCTCCGCGACCGCCGGGTCGACGTCCCCCGCCAGCCCGCCGTCCGCCGTGGCGTTGGTCCCCACGTCCACCACGACAGCACCAGCAGTAACAAACCCAAGTCCCACCAGCCCCGCTCGTCCCGCCGCCACCACGAGCACCTCGGCCGTTGACGTCACGGCCGCCAGGTCCACGGTCCGCGAGTGGCACACGGTCACGGTCGCGTCCCGGGCGAGCAGCAGCTGCGCCACCGGCTTGCCCACCACGGCCGAACGTCCCACCACCACCGCGCGCCGCCCGCCCAGCGCTATCTCATAAGACTCGAGCAGCGCCAGTACTGCCTCGGCAGTGGCCGGCGCGAAGGCCGGCAGCCCGGTCATCAGCCGCCCCAGCGAGGTCGGGTTCGCCCCGTCCACGTCCTTGGCCGGATCGATTAGACCCGCCAGCTCAGCCAGCCGCGCCCCGCCCGGCAGCGGCGTCTGCAGCACGATGCCATGAATCAGCGGGTTCTCGCTCAGCGCGATCAGCGCCACCCGGATGTCCTCCACGGCGGCGTCCTGCGACCCGGGCCGCGACGGCGAAGCCGGGCCCAGGTCGGTGACGTCGCAGGCGATGCCGGCCTTGGCCGCCGCCCGGGATAGCGACCGCACGTACCAGGCGCTGGCCTCGTCGGCGGTGGCGGTGACCACAGCCAGCGTAGGGGTCCGCCCCGCCGTGGTGAGCCCGGCCGCCCGGGCCGCGGTCTCGGAACGGATCGAGGCGGCCAGCTCCCGCCCGGACATGACCAGGCTCACCGGGCGACCTCCGCCCGTACCGCGGCGACGATCGCGTCGGCCCGTTCGGCCACCGGGCCGGCCACCGCCGCCGCGGCCCCGAACTCCTCCGCCAGCACCGGGTCCGTGATCCCCTTCAGGTTGACCTCGATGATCAGCCGCGCGGTCACCGCGGCCGCGCGGGCCGCCTCGGCCGCGGCGGCCACGTCGGTGATCACGCTGCGGTTCCCGGCCGGCAACAGGTCCTCGGCCAGGCTGACCAGGAGGAGGGCCGTGCGCACGACATCGGCTCCAGGACGTGCGGCGCCGGCCAGGGCTGAGGATATGGCCGCCGAACGGGCCGAGGTTTCCCGCTCCGTCGTCTGCGGCAGCCGGTACGCTTCGGCGACCGCGCCGAAGGCTGTCGCGTCGGCTTCGGCCAGCGCGAGCGCGTCCTCGCGGAGCTCGTCGGCCTCGGCGACGATGCGGTTCATCAGCCCGGCGTCGTACCTGGGGCCGTCGCTGTACCGGGCGACCATGGCCAGCAGCGCCGCGGCCTGCGCGGCGTGCAGGGCGGCGGTGGCGCCGCCGCCCGGGGCGGGAACGCGCGCGGCCAGCTGGTCCAGGAAGGCCGCGATGGTGTCGTCACGCATGCCGCGAGGTTACCCCGGGCCTGCCCAAACCCTTACAGTTGGATCATGCGCGGCTATACGCAGGACAAAGACGCTTACCTCAAGCGGCTACGGCGGATCGAGGGTCAGGTACGGGGATTGCAGCGCATGGTGGAGTCCGACACGTACTGCATCGACGTGCTCACCCAGGTGTCCGCGGTGACGCGGGCGCTGCAGGCGGTCGCGCTGGGGCTGGTCGAGGACCACCTCGGCCACTGCGTGACGCAGGCCATCGAGGCCGGCGGTCCCGACGCCGACGCCAAGGTCAAGGAAGCCTCCGAAGCCATCGCCCGCCTTGTCCGCTCCTGAGGACTGGCGCCGCTGGGTCGTTTACCAGGTCTACCCCCGCAGCTTCGCCGACTCCGACGGCGACGGCGTGGGCGACCTGCGCGGCATCATCGGACACGTCGACTATCTGCACCGCCTCGGCGTGGACGTGGTCTGGCTGTCCCCGGTCTACCGCTCGCCGATGGACGACAACGGCTACGACATCAGCGACTATCAGGACATCGACCCGCTGTTCGGCACCCTGGCCGACCTGGACGAGCTGATCGCCGAGCTGCACGCCCGCGGCATGAAGCTGGTCATGGACCTCGTGGTCAACCACACCTCCGACGAGCACCCCTGGTTCACCGAGTCCCGCTCGAGCCGCGACAACCCTAAGCGGGACTGGTACTGGTGGCGGGACACGCCCACCAACTGGGAATCCCTCTTCCTGGGTCCTGCCTGGACCTTTGACGACAAGACCGGGCAGTACTACCTGCACCTGTTCTCCACCAGGCAGCCCGACCTGAACTGGGAGAACCCCGAGGTCCGCCAGGCCGTCTACGCCATGATGCGCTGGTGGCTGGACCGCGGCGTGGACGGCTTCCGCATGGACGTCATCAACATGATCAGCAAGGACACGTCCCTGCCGGACACGACGCCCCGCCCCGGATCGGTGTACGGACCCGCCTTCCAGTACTTCATCTGCGGTCCGCGCAACCACGAGTTCCTGCGGGAAATGTACTGGGAGGTATTCGCCGGCCGGGACGCGCACGTGCTCACCGTCGGCGAGATGCCCGGCGTCACCGTGCCCGAAGCGGTGCTGTTCACCGACCCGGCCCGGCGCGAGCTGGACATGGTGTTCCAGTTCCAGCACGTCCAGCTGGGGATGAAGGCGAACAAGTTCGACCTGCTCCCGCTGCGCCTGCCCGACCTGAAGGCCGCGATGGCGGACTGGCAGCAGGGCCTGGCCGGACGAGGCTGGAATTCCCTCTACTTCGGCAATCATGACCAGCCCCGTTCGGTATCGAGGTTCGGCGACGACGGCCCGCACCGGGTCGCCTCGGCCAAGACCCTGGCCACCGTCCTGCACCTGCACCGCGGGACCCCGTACGTGTACCAGGGTGACGAGCTGGCCATGGCCAACGCGCCGTTCACCGCGATCACCGACTACCGCGACATCGAGACGCTCCGGTTCTACGCCGAGGCGGCCGAACGGCCCGGCGCCGACCTGCCCGCGCTGCTGGCCGCGATAGCCAAGATGAGCCGTGACCAGGGCCGCACCCCGGTGCAGTGGGACGCCTCCCCGGCGGCCGGCTTCACCACCGGCACGCCCTGGCTGGCCGTCAACCCCGACCACACCACGGTCAACGCGGCCGCCCAGGTCCGCGACCCCGGCTCGGTCTTCGAGCACTACCGCCGGCTGATCGCGCTGCGTCACGAGGACCCGGTCGTCACCGACGGCGACTTCGAGCTGCTCCTGCCGGACCACCCCGTGATCTGGGCCTTCCTCCGCCGCACCGCCGAGGCCGAGCTGCTGGTCACGGCGAACTTCTCCGCCGACGTGACGGGCGTGCGGCTGCCGCTCGATGCCGACTGGGCTGGTGCGTCCGTGGTGCTGACCAGCCTGTCCGACGATCCGCAGCAGCCGCCGCCCGACCTCAAGCTCCGCCCGTGGGAGTCCGTCGTCTGGCGCCGGAGCTAGCTAGCCGGCGTCAGCCCGCCGCCGTCCGATGTCACCCACACCCCGTTGTCGGTGACCGCCACGCAGGTGCTGACGCTCAGGCAGGAGACATAGCCGCCCTCGTTCGAGGTGTCGGAGGTCACCACCGACCAGGAGCTGCCTCCGTCGCTGGTCCTCTCGTCGGTGCCGGGCTGCGCCTGGACCGTGCCACCCGCGTAGCAGGTCGTGTTCCCGCCCGCGTCCGGCAGGCAGGAGACGCCGAACAGCAGCTCGACGCCGGATAGCCCCGCGTCGGCCGACAGGCTCCAGGTCGCGCCGCCGTCCGTGGTGGAGATGACCCTGGCCGGCCCGAACGCCCCGTTGAGGCTGCCGGCAACCACGCACGAGTCCGCCGAGACGCACGAGATTCCCTCGAGCTCGTAGGTCCCGATGGGTGTGCGCGGGACGGTCGGAAGGTTCGTGTACAACGTCCAGGTCGCCCCGCCGTCGGTGGTCCTTTCCACGGACGGGTCCTGCGCGAATCCCGTCGGCCCGACCATCCAGCAGGTCGTCGCGGTCGGGCAGTCGATGGCGAACGCCCACCAGGGAGCGTTGGCCCAGTCGGCGGGCGTCTTGTCGGTCCATGTCTTGCCGCCGTCGGTGGTCTCCGCGACCGCGGGCCCGCCGGTCGCCCAGGTCGTGCCGGTGACCCAGCAGACCTTCTTGGTGGCACACGACAGTGCGTCTATCAGAAACGTCGACGGCAGTGTGGCATGGCGGGTCCCGGGTACGCACGACACCGGCTCGATGGCGCCCGCGTCCTGGCCGCCTGGGCCGGCGTGGCCAGCCCGATCGCGGTCACGATGGATGCACCCGCCGCCAGTGCACCCAGCGCCCAGCTGGGTCTTTTCGTTAGCTTCATTCAGTTCCGCCCCTCAAAAGTCGGGAAAATGGCGAAGCAAGCGTAGAGCGCGGGACCATCAGGCGGCCGGGTGTTCGTCGTAATAGCGGCGGACGTAGTCGGCCGTGTCGCTGAAGTCGCCGCCACGTGTGTCCGGCCGGAAGACCGGCTCCTGGGCCTGCTCCCAGTCGGCTTGTTTTTGCTCGTCGGTGCGGGCGTTGGCGAAGCAGGCCCAGATGGCGTGGTTCAGGTCCAGCCGCTCGCCGTACCAGGGCGGGATGATCGTGTCCGGGGTGATGTCCGCGTCGTGGGCGGCGTCGATGCTG
>WNGE01002056.1_pt1 | contig 33055 bp, 27 predicted proteins | sample 5400651 | NCBI WGS metagenome assembly WNGE01 (sample SAMN13153370, study PRJNA577476) | soil metagenome | isolation source: 60 cm soil or saprolite under grassland replicate 2 | place: USA:California | collected 2016-06-15
TGCCTCCCGGTCCGGGCCGCCGTCCGAGGCGGCGGGTTCGCCGGAGTCCCCGTCACCCGGGCGGGAGACATTCATGATCCTCACCTCGCAGCGTGGCCGATGGTCTTATCCTCCACCCTGGTGGTCCCGGACCCGGAATACCCGCCTTTTGCTCTCCGCACCTTAGGAAATCGGCGCCACGTGGTTACGATCAGCGGCATGGTGACTGTCGCCGAGCCGGTGCCGCTGCTGCTGGAGCGGGATGCGGAGCTGGCGCGGCTGAACTCCCTGCTCGAGAAGGCATGTGCGGGCAGCGGGGCGGTGGTCACCATCAGCGGTCCGGCCGGAATCGGAAAGACGCAGCTGCTGGCGGCGGTGCACCGGACTGCCGGGGACCGAGGGTTCCGGTCGCTGCGTGCCCGCGGCCGCGAGCTCGAGGCCGACATGGCGTTTTCGGTCGTTCGCCAGCTGCTGGAACAGCCGGTGCTGTCGGCTTCCGCGGGTGAGCGGCGGCGGCTGCTGGCCGGCCCGGCCCGGGCCGGGGCAGGCGCGCTGGGCCTGGCCGCTGGCGATTCGCCCGCCTCTGAGTTCGCGGCGGTGCACGGGCTGTACTGGCTCTGCGCGAACCTCGCGGAGCGCAAGCCGTTGCTGCTGACAGTGGACGACCTCCAATGGGTCGACGGTCCCTCGCTCTCGTGGCTGGCGTATCTCGGGCCGCGCTGCGTCGAATCTGCGATGCTGGTGGTCCTGACCGTACGGGAGGGTGATCCGCGCGGACTGGCGAACTCGGCCGCGGCGGCGGCGGACGATCCGTCGGTTCACCGGATGGGATTGTCGGCACTGAGCGTGGCCAGCGTCGCCGCGCTGGTGCGCGCGGAGCTCGGGCCGACGGCGAGCGCGGGGTTCTGTTCGGCCTGCTGGGAGCTGGCCGGCGGCAATCCGCTGTATGTCAGGGAACTGCTGGCCGCGGCGCGCAACGAGGGACTGTCCGGAGCGGACGGCAACGCCACGGCGCTGCGCGCGGTGGCCTCGTCCGCGGTCGGAGCCTCGGTGCTCGGCCGGCTCGCTCGGCTGGGTCCTGACGCGGTTTCGTTGGCGCAGGCTCTCGCGGTGCTCGGATCGCAGACCGAAGTGGCGGTGGCCGCTGAGCTGGCGGGACTGGAGCCAGCGGCCGCGGAGCTGACGGCCGACCGGCTCGCGGCGGCGCAGATCCTCGCGCCGATACGGCCGCTCGACTTCTTCCACCCGCTGATCGGCGAGGCCGTCTATGCGGATCAGGCGCTGGGCGCACGGCGGCTCGCGCATCGGCGGGCGGCTGCGAGAGCGCGGCGGCCGACACTGCCTGGGAGCGCGGCGCGGCCGAAGTCGCGGCAAGCTATCTCCGGCGCGCCCTGGCGGAGCCTGCGACCCCGGCGGAACGCCCGGCGCTCCTGCGGCGCCTGGGTGTCGCCGAATGGGCGGCAGGCGACCCGGCCGCGATCGGCCACCTGGAAGAGGCGCTGAACGAGGCTCGTGACGCGACGGCGATAGCGGCAGCCGCAGGGCCGCTGGCGAACGCGTACATCATCTCCGACCAAGCGGACATTGCCGTGCCGGTGCTGCAGCGGGCGGTGGGCCGGGTCCGGCCCACGGACCCGCGGAGCGCCCTGCGGCTGGACGGCGCGGCGGCGCTCGCCGGCCTGATGGACCGGACTGCCGCCGCCGCGTTGCGGACAGTCGACCGGTTGCATGCCAGCCTGAGTGACTTCGCTGACCCGCCGGGCCGTGTGCTCATCGTCATCGCGCACGCGGCCATGAGGCGCGCCTGGCCTCCGGATGAGGCCGAGCAACTCGTGGAACGGGCGCTTGCGCGCGAGCCGTACCCTCCGCGACCCAACGCGTCCGCCTCGATCATCGTGACCCTGCTAGGGCTGGAGGCCTTCGGAACGCTGCAACGACTGTGCGATGACATGCTGAGCGCGGCGCGGCGACGCTCGGCCGTGCAGGAACTGATCGGGGTCGCGAGCTTCTCGGCCTGGGCCTTGTATCGGCGTGGCGAACTCGCCGATGCCGAGGCCCAGGCGCGCTGGGCCCTCGAGCGCGCCACCGGGATCTGGGCGATCGATGCGCTCGCGCACCTGGTCGAGACGCTGGTCGAGCGCGATGCGCTGGACGACGCGGCCGTCGAACTGCGGCGCATGGCGCCGCCGCTGACCTCACATACGGTCGTGGTCGCGGCCTACCTGATGGCCCGCGGCCAGCTGCGCATGGCTCAGGGAAAATGCCAGGAGGCGCTGCAGGATTACCTGGCCTGTGGTGAGCGATGCGAGCGGCTCGGAATCATCGATGGCCTGTATGCCTGGCGGTCCGAGGCGGCGATCGCGCACGCCTTGCTCGGTCACGAGGCTGAGGCCCGGGAGCTTGCCCGGACGGCGCTCAAGGTGGCACGCGGTTTCGGGCGGCCTCGGTCGCTGGGTATCGCGTTGCGCGCCGCAGGCCTGGTCGAGGGCGGGGACCGCGGCCTCGGCCTGCTCGGCGAGGCGGTCGCGGTACTCGGGCGGTCGCAGGCGCCGGTCGAGCTAGCCCGGGCGCTCACCGACTACGGTGCGGCCCTGCGCCGGGCCGGCCAGCGGACTGCGGCGCGGACTCAGCTGGAGCGGGGACTCGACCTGGCGCATCACTGGGGCGCACGCCGCATCGCGCGCCAGGCCAGAGCCGAGCTCATCGCGGCAGGCGCCAAACCGCGGCGCGACGCGATCACCGGCCGCGACGCCCTGACCGCCAGCGAGCTGCGGGTCGCCAGGCTAGCCGCGGCGGGCAGGACCAATCGGGAGATAGCACAGGAACTGTTCATCACGACGAAGACCGCTTCGGCACACCTCAGCCGGGCGTACCGCAAGCTCGATGTCACCCGGCGAAGCCAGCTGGCCGAGGCGCTGGTCAGCAGGACGCCGGCCCGCGATAGGTCAGAGGCCGAACGGACTTCCTAGCGCGCCGATTTCCTAAGGCACGGGCGGCAAAAGACGGGGGTGGTCCGCCCGATGGCGCCCGGCGGGCTGGCCTTCAGACTCAGTTACGTCGGCCATCCGCTACCGGGGCCGGAGACGAGCTTGAAAGCGGGGAGACATGACCGCTGTGACGATCGAGCGTGACGGGGCGGGGCAGACTTTGCCCGCGTCCGCCATACCGAACCTGACGCTGCCGGAGTTCGTGCTCGGCGCCGCGTACCGGCGCGGGAGCAAACGGGCACTGGTCGACGCGGCGACCGGGCAGGAGGTCAGCTACGCCGGGCTCGCCGATGCCGTGCGAGAGATCGGCGCCGGGTTGTCTGCGCGCGGCATGCGCCCCGGCGACGTGCTCGCTTTGTGCGCGCAGAACTCCATCGAGTTCGCGGTGGCCTGGTACGCGGCCGCATCGGTCGGCGCGATCGTGACGACCGTGAACCCGCAGTGCACGGGCGATGAGATCGCCCGCCAGCTCCGGCAGACCGGCGCGCGGTGGCTCGTGACCACGGCCGGCCCGGCCGAGCAGAAGCTGCGCGGCGTCCTGGCCGGGACCGCGATCGCGGAAACGATCGTGATCGGCGATCACGCTGCCGGGACGATCCCCTTCTGGTCGCTTCGCGCCACCGCGCACGGGCAGGCCGAGCCCGTCTCCGCGTCGGATCTCGTGCTCCTGCCGACGTCCAGCGGCACCACCGGGCTGCCCAAGAGCGTAGAGCTCACCCACCGGAACCTGGTGGCTAGCCTGTGCCAGACGTGGCAAGTCCACCAGGTGGCCGAGGATGACGTGGTGATGGCGGCGCTGCCGCTATTCCACATCTACGGGCTGCAGATCACGCTGAACCTAGCCCTGCACGCGGGCGCGACCGTGATCATCTTGCCGCGGTTCGGGCTGGACTCGTTCCTGCGCGCCGTGCAGGATCACGGCATCACCAGGGCCGAAGTCGTACCGCCGATGGTCCTCGGCCTCGCGACCGCAGCCGCAGTCGACGACTTCGACCTGTCCAGCCTGCGCCTGCTCACCTCAGCGGCGGCGCCGCTCGGCGCCGACCTCGCGCGCACATGTGCGCGGCGACTCGGCTGCCGGGTCAAGCAGGCCTACGGCATGACCGAGGTGAGCGGCGGGACCCACATCGCGCCAGACGCCGGCCCGGACCGCCCCGATTCAATCGGCCCCGCGCTACCCGGCGTCGAGTGCCGGATAGTCGATCCCGGCACCGGTGCCGAGTTGCGCCCAGGCCAGCCGGGCGAGCTGCTGGTCCGCGCGGCGGGCACGATGCGCGGGTACCTCGGTGATCCGGCGGCGACCGCGGCGACCATCGACGCCGCCGGATGGGTCCACACCGGCGACATAGTCACAGCCGGCCAGGACGGATGGTTCTATGTGGCCGACCGGGTCAAGGAACTGATCAAGTACAAGGGTTACCAGGTCGCCCCCGCCGAACTCGAGGCCGTTCTGCTGACCCACCCCGCGGTGGCGGATGCGGCGGTCGTCCGCAAGCGCGACGCCCTGGCCGGGGAGGTGCCGAAGGCCTTCATCGTGCTGAAGGCGCCGGCATCGGCGCAGGAGCTGATGGCCTGGGTGGCCGAGCGGGTGGCCGGCTACAAGCGGGTGCGCCAGGTCGAGTTCACCGACAGCATCCCCAGGTCCCCGGCTGGCAAGATCCTTCGCCGCCTGCTCGTGGAGCAGGAGGCCAGCCCCCTTCGGCCAGGCCGACTCCGGTGACCATGGTCATGGAAACTGAAGGCAGCACGGCGACCGCCGCAGCGGCGCACAAGGGCGCTGGTACCCGTTCGCTAGACGGCATGGTCGCGCTGGTGAGCGGCGGCGGCCGAGGCCTCGGCAGGCTGCTGAGCGCCCGGCTGGCCGATGCCGGAGCCGCCATCGGGCTGATCGCACGGTCCCCGGGTGAACTCAGGGCCACGGTCGGTGAGATCAACCAGGCGGGTGGCGTCGCCGCTGCCGTCGCCGCTGACGTCACTGACATCCGGGCCACGTCCGCCGCCGTCGACGAACTGCGCCAGCGGCTGGGAGCAGTAGACATTCTCATCAACAACGCCGGCATCAGCGGGCCGGTCGGCCCGGCCTGGCAGGTCGGGCCGGCTGAATGGTGGCGGGCCATCGAAGTGAACCTTGGCGGTGCATTCGTCCTGAGCCAGCTGGCGCTCACGGATATGATCCCGGCCGGCAGCGGCCGGATCATCAACATCACCAGCTTCGCAGGCGTCTACCGATGGCCGCTGATGTCTGCCTACGCAGCCTCGAAGGCGGCACTGGTGAAGCTGACCGAGACCCTCGCCGAGGAGACACGCCCGCACGGCGTATCGGTGTTCAGCGTGGATCCTGGCCTGCTGCCCATCGGTATCGCCGAGGTCGCCCTGAGAAGCAGAGCCGGCCAGCAGACGCCAGAGGGTCGTGTCCACCGCTGGATTCGCGACCAGTTCACCGCCGGCCGCGGCGCCGACCCGGAGGAGGCGACCCGCCTGGTCCTCGCGCTGGCCAGCGGCACCATGGACCGCCTGTCCGGGCGCCATGTCAGCGTCACCGACAATCTCGACACCGTGTTGTCCAGGATGGATCAGATCGAGCGTGACGACCTGCACACGCTTCGGCTGCGAACCACCGGCAGCGCGGGTCCTTAGCTCCCTGTTCGCCGTCTGACCGGTGCCCGAGCTCAGGCCGTCCAGCCCGAGGCCACCTCGATCAGGCTCAGCTCGTTGGCGTGGATGCGCTCCGGATCGACGCCGAAGTGCGGCGGATAGAGAATCGCCCAGTCCACCACGTCGGCGTAGCGGCGCGACTGGCCAGCCACGTCTTCCGGCGCGCCGAACACGGCCCGCTCCTCGACCATCCCATCCCCCGCGGCGATCACGCCGGCCGCGTCGCCGCGGGCAAGGGCTTCGCGGGCCGCGATGCGCTCGGCGGCGAACTGCCCGTCGGGGAAGAGCGCGTCGTAGCCCTTCGGCGTGGAGTAGAAGCCGACCTGAGCCGCGGCGTCCCGGCGCGCGGCGCGCGGGTCGGTGCTGGCCGCGGCCACGATCTGCCTGGTCATCCGCAGCCGCGCCGCGTCCCGGCCTGCCCTGGCCGCACCCTCGGCCAGCAGCGGGCGCGCCGTGTCACGCAGATAGCCGGCCGAGGCGATGGTGTGCCCGACGAACCCGTCGGCGCATTCCCCCGCGACCCTGACCATGTGCTCACCCACGCCCGCCGCGAGGATCGTCAGGCTATCCGGCAGCGCGGTACGGTCGTAGTGCGCCATCGAGACGTGGTCGAACTGGCCCTCGTACCGGAACGGCCCGCTGCGATACGCCGTCAGCTGCCTGATCAGCTCGATCCGCTCCCGGACCTGAGGCGCGGGATGCTGCAGCGCGGTTCCGTACCAGTCCTGGTTCATCCGGCGCGTGCTGCTGCCCACCCCCAGCACGAAACGGCCGCCGGCGATCCCCTGGACGTCGGCCGCTGCCGCGGCCAGGGCCAGCGGCGCACGGGCGAACAGCGGGGTCACGCTGGTGCCGACGATCGCGGTCTCGGAAACCGCGGCGAACGCCGCCGCGCGGGTCAGGCTGCTTCGGTTGTAGTAGTCGATCGACCAGAGGGAATGGACGCCGGCTCGGTCGGCCGCCCGGACGATCGTCAGGGCGTCGGCGGGGTCCTCGTCCATGACCACGAGCCCGACCTGCATTGCCGTTCTCCCTCCGCCGGCTGCGCTGGTGTCGCACACGTGACTATAGATTCGGTTCGGTGACGGAGGCGAGGGCCGACCATGGGCCCAGAGAGGAGCCGGTGATGGGCAGGCTCGAGGACAAGATCGCGATCGTTACCGGTGGCGGGCAGGGTATCGGCAAGGCCATCGCCGGGAAGCTGGCCGCGGAGGGGGCGACCGTCGTCGTCATCGACCTGGACGAGGCCAGCGCCAAGGAAACGGCGGACGCGCTGCCGGGCGCCGTCGCGATCCGCGCCGACGTCACCGACCGCCAGGGCGTCCAGGAGATGGTCAGCCGGGTCGTGGAGCAGTTCGGCCGCGTCGACGTCCTGGTCAACAACGCCGGCTGGGACAAGGCCAGCTCGTTCGTTGACTCCGACCCGGCCGACTGGGACCACGCGATCGCCGTCAACCTGTACGGCGTGCTGCACACCTGTAAGGCGGTGCTGCCGCTCATGGCCGAACGGGGCGGAGGGGCGGCGGGGCGGTGGTGAACCTGGGCTCGGACGCCGGCCGGGTGGGCTCGTCCGGCGAGGCGGTTTACTCCGCGGCCAAGGGCGGGATCATCGCCTTCACCAAGTCGCTGGCTCGGGAGATGGCACGCCACCAGGTCAGGGTCAACTGCGTCTGTCCCGGTCCCACCGACACCGCGCTGTTCGCGTCGTTCGCGGGGCCGAAGCTGCGGGAGGCCCTCACCAGGGCGATCCCGTTCCGGCGGCTCGGCCAGCCGGACGACGTGGCCAACGTCGTCGCGTTCCTCGCCTCGGACGAGGCATCCTTCGTCACCGGCCAGACCGTCAGCGTCAGCGGCGGCCTCACGATGAGCTGAACCCAGGGAGCAGTCCATGAAGTTCTCCGAGTACGAGCAGCTCCGATTCGAACGCCGGGACCACGGCGTGCTGCTCATCACCATGGACCGGCCGGATAAGTACAACGCCGCCGACGAGCAGATGCACGGCGAGCTCGCCCGGGTCTGGGCCGAGGTCTCGGCCGACCCGGAGACGCGGGTCGCCGTGATCACCGGCGCCGGCCGGGCGTTCTCGGCCGGCGGCGACCTGGACATGGTCCGGCGAATGGCTGGCGATCACGACCGCGTGGCGCACATGCTCCGCGAGATGAGCGATCTGGTCTACAACATAATCAACTGCGAGAAGCCGGTGGTTTCCGCGATTAACGGCGTGGCCGTGGGCGCGGGCACGGTGGTGGCGCTGCTGGCCGACATCTCGATCTGCGCCCTGGACGCCAGGCTCGGCGACGGTCATGTCCGGCTCGGCGTGGCCGCCGGCGACCACGCCGCGATCTTGTGGCCGCTGCTGTGCGGCATGGCCAAGGCCCGCTACTACCTGCTGACCGGCGAGATGATCACCGGCGAGGAGGCCGAACGGCTCGGCATGGTCAGCAAGGCCGTCCCCCGCGACCAGGTGCTCGACGAGGCGTTGCGCATCGCGGACAGCCTGGCCACCGGCTCGCAGCCCGCGATCCGGTGGACGAAGCGGGCGCTGAACAACTGGCTCAAGATGGCCGGCCCGATCTTCGACCAGTCCGCGGCCTACGAGATGCTCACCTTCATGGGCCCCGACGTCGTCGAAGGCGCGGCGCACGGGCACAGACCATTGTGGATCGTGAGATCGCTGTGAAAGCAGACCAAGATCTCCACACCATCTCCATCTGTTCTCCACGCCATCTCCATATAGATGTAGATCCGTAATTATTGGTGCCCTGCGTTGCCCACTGGGTCGACAGCGTGGACGGGAAGGTACTGGACTATGGCTCTTGCCTTACCTGCGTGCTCTCGTGTAGCCGCGCCCTCGGCCGCCTGGCGGGCGTTGGCGGGAGCTAGCAAGCCGACCGTTTACCTCGCCGCGATGCCGAGGAATTCCCTGCGTCCGCGCGAGACGCATTTCGTGCGCTGTGCACACAAAGTCGTATGCCCGGATTTGAGTCGGGTTGACGCTGCCTATCCTGCTCGGGTTCAGCCCTTCGGTTAAGTGGCGGAGGGAGGGGGGTGAGCTAATGACGGGAACCATCCGGCTGCTCATCATCGATGACACGTGCCTGTATCGAGAAGGGCTGGCCGCTATCCTCGGCCGCGAGGAATGGGTGGCCACGGCGCACACCACGGCCGACGCGGACGGCGCGTTCCATGAGCTGGACGTCTTCCAGCCCGACGTCGTCCTGCTCAACATGGCGACGGTGGGCAGCGCGGCTATCCTCGATACCGTGGTGCGCACGGCCCCAGCGGTCCGGGTCGTCGCACTCGGGGTACCGGATAACGAGGCGGAGGTAGTCGCCTGCGCCGAGGCAGGGGTTGCCGGCTACCTGCTCCGTTGCCAGTCACTGGCCGATCTTGTCGCGGTGGTGCAGAGTGTGGCGCGCGGCGAAACGCTGTGCACACCGCGTACGGCGGCCGCCCTGCTGCGCCGGGTCGCCACGCTAGCGGCCGAGCGGCGCTGGCCGACGGAATCTGCGCGCCTCACCGCGCGAGAGCGGGAGATCCTCGACCTGATCGATCAGGGGCTGTCCAACAAGGAGGTGGCCAGGCGCCTGTGCATCGAGGTGCGTACGGTCAAGAACCACGTACACAACATCCTGGAAAAGCTCAACGTGCACCGGCGCGGTGAGGCCGCCGCGCTGATGCGCGCGGCTCGCGCCGCCGAGTGCCGGTAGCGGCCGGCCCCCTGATCCTGGCCGGGTACTAGGACCGCTGCGCCACGGGGACCAGTCCTCAAGGACGCCGCCTGCCGAGGCTGAGGTCGGCCGGGCCAGGGTGTGGTGACCGCGCGGGCCCGGCCGGTGGCTGCCCCGCCGGCCGACCAGGTCCAGTCCCCCATCTGGGTCTTATATGTGCCTCCGGCTCCATTCTCTGGCGACGGTCCGGCTGCCTACAGTCGGAGCCTGCGGTTGAGAGGAGCCCACGGGTGAGCGTGCGTATCCGGGTGCTGCTGGCGAACATGCCGCCAATGCTGGCTGGCGTGGTCGAGCAGGTGCTGGACCAGGCCGATCTCGAGGTGGTCGACATCGTCAACGACAACTTCGAGGTGCTCCTGGCCACCGGCCGCACCCAGGCCGACGTCGTTGTCCTCGGCATCGACGAGGACGCGCTGCCCGGTCCGGCCAGCTACCTGCTGGAGGAGTACCGGCACGTCAAGGTGCTTGCCGTCACCCCCGACGGGCGACGCGCGTTCCTCTACGAACTGCGCCCGCACATGGTCCCGCTGGGCGACGCCTCGCCCGATCGGCTGCTCGCCGCCATCCGGACCGCTGTCCGGGCGGAGGCGGACGGATGAGCGAGCGCGGCGGGAGATGACGGTATGCCGAGCACGGTGGTAGACGACGTTTCCCGGTTGTGGGCCCCGTCCGCGCCGACCGTCTCGTCTGATGCCGCCCCCGGCCGGCGCCCCGATCAGGTCGCGATGCACGTCAGCATCCAATCCGGGTCCGCCATCGGTGCTGGTGTCGCCTCGGCGTTGCCCCTTCCGCTGGATCTCTCGAGCCTGCCCGAGCTGAGGTTCTGGGCTCGCGGCTACGCCCCGGCCGATGGCCGCCCTTCCGCCCCGTTCCGGCTGGAGCTGGGCTACCGGGACGTCGGCGACGCGGCGGGAGACGAGCACACCTGGCTGGTTCCGGTCGACCAGCCCGGACGCTGGGAAGAGCACCGGATCGGGCTGGGCGCTGAGCGCCGGACCGCGGTGACCGAGGTGTTCCTGCGCGCCATCACGGATCAGCCCGTCGAGCTCACCATCGCGCCGCTGATCGCGGTGGACGAGCAGATTCCGGCGGACGTGGCGGCAGCCCTGGCCGATCTCGTCGCGCAGCGCGCCGGGCAGCCGGGCCCCTCGAGCACGACGGCCGTGGCCGCGGCGGCAGGCGCCAGCACGCTGATCACCACGTTCGAGCCTGGCCTGCGGGCCCGCAACCGGATCCTGGTCGAACTGGCGGCCGGCCCGGTGCCGGCGGACGTGGCCGCGGTGGCCCATGACGAGAACGCGGGGCAGACCACCCTCACGCTCCAGGCCGCGCTGCCGACGGCCGTGACCGCCGGAACTCCCGTCCTGGTCACGGCGCCGGTCGTATGGGAGCCAGCCGCCGCGCTCAGCGGCGCGCCGGCCGGGCCGACCCCGGACCCCGCGATTCTGCTCAACCAGAGCGATATCCGCGAGGAGCTGTCCCGTGTCTGGTCACTGCCGCTGCGGGACTCCTTCCGCGGGCGGGGCGGCGTGACCGTCTGCAGCCTGCGACCACCACCGCTGCCGGTGGCCCTGGAGTACCAGATCCTCGTCCTGGCCGGGGATGACGGCCAGCGGAACCGGATCCTGGCCGGCCTCCTCCCCCTGCTGCGGTCGCTAGCGGCCCTGACGGTCAACGGCATCGACCTGCCGATGGGATCGCTGGCCCCGCCACCGCGGTTCTACCGCGACCGGGCGCCGCTGGCTCCGCTGGCGATCCAGGTCGACGCCCGGGTGGAGACCGGCCCGCGGGCCGAGGTGCCCTGGGTCCAGGTCGCCACGGTCGACAGCGGACAACTTCCCCCGGCAGATGACAGCGAGACGGTGGTGATCCGATCATGACCGAACCGGCCGGCCCGCCCGCGGCCTTCCAGCTCATGGCCGGCCAGCGGCTGGTGTTCCGGGTCGGCGGCGGGCGCTGGCAGGAGGTGGAGTTCCGGGCCGCGGACTTCGCCGACCTTTCGCGCGCCCAGCCGGATGAGCTGGCCCAGCTGCTCGGCGGCGTCGGCGGCCTGGTCGCCCGGGTAGAGGACGGCGAGCTGGTGCTGGAGTCACCCGACACCGGTTCGGGCGCCTCGGTCGAGTTCGACCTCGAGGCGTCGACCGGCGCCCCGGCGCTGGGCCTGGCCGTCCCGGGCTCGCCCGCCGCGACCGCGCACGGCACCGGGCCGGGACCGGCCCGGCTGACCGGTACCGCGCAGGCTCCCTTCGCGCTGCCGGCCAAGGCCAGGATGACCGTCCGGGTGGACGGGCGCAATCACCGTGTCCTGTTCGCCGGCGATGCCGGGCCCCAGTCGGCGGAGGACGTCGCGGCGAAGATCGACGCGTCGGTGCGGCGGCGGGTGGCCCGGGTTACCGGCGACGACCGGATCGCGCTAACATCTCCCACGATCGGGCCCAGTTCGGCGCTGGAGGTGCTGCCCGCTCCGGCCGGAACGCCTGACGCCGCGGAGGTGCTCGGCCTAATCGGGGAACATGCCCGGGATCATCCGTGGCGCAGCGAGCCGGCCCGGCTGCGGCTCTCCCCGCCGGCCGCATCGGTCACCATCATCAACCTGAGCGCCGCGCCCCTCGAGCTGCACCTGGCTACCGGCCAGACGATCGTTCCCGCCCGGGGGCGACTCGCTGTCGACCGCCGGCTGGCAGCAGACCCCGCCGTCGCACGCCTGGCCGACCGTGGCTTGCTCGCGGTCAGCCCGGCGACGATGCCCGAAACCGACCCCGGCTGATCAACCATGCTCAGCACGCCACTGGACCACTCACCCTTCCCGGCCGGAAACCGCAAGGAGCCTCTATGCCACTGCAGATCGGCGTCAACGTGCTCGAGGTCGACGGTCCGGCCACCCCGACCCTGCAGGCCGCACCCACGTCCGTGGCCGCATTCGTCGGGCGGACCCGGCGCGGTGTCCCGCACCAGGCGGTCCGGGTTACCGATCCGAGCCAGTTCCTCACCCGCAGCGGCGCACCGCGCGCGGACGCGTACACCGGGCTGGCCGTGCTCGGGTTCTTCCTGAACGGCGGCCGCGAGACCTATGTCGTGCGCGTAGCGGGCGCCGGCAGCGCCGCCGCCTCCAGGCCGCTGACCAGCCGGCGAACCCCGGCAGCCGACAGCCTCCAGCTACAAGCGGGATACCGTGGCAAGCAGGATCCCGGCGCGTGGGGCAACGCCCTGCGGGTGGACGTGCGCGACGACCCCCAGGCATCGACGACGGTAACCGCCGCCGTGACCGCGACCGACACGGGCGCGGCACTGGGCTCGCTTTCCGGGATAGCCGTCGGCTCGGTCCTGACGCTGCCGACGTCGGGCGTTATCAGCTTCCGGACCGTCACCGCGATAGATGCCGCCGCCAGCCGGGTGACGTGGAACGGCGCCCTCGGTGCCACCGTGGCGCAGGGCGCGGCGGTAACCACGGCGGAGTTCCGCCTCGTGATCCGGCTGCAGGACGAGGCCACCGGCGCCTTCCCGGTGGTCGAGGACTGGCGCTGGCTTTCCATGCAGCCAGGCACACCCGGGTACGTGGCCGACCGGCTGAACCACCCGGCCACCGGTTCCCGCTTCGTCACCGTCGTCGACCTCGACCACGGCGTGCACACCGGCGCGAACCTCCCGGCCATCGCCTCGGGCGTTGCCCTGGTCAATGGCTCAGAAACCGCTCCGACGGTGGCGGATCTGGTCGGCTCGCCCGGTGACGGTACCGGGTTGTACGCGCTGGACACCGTGCAGCCGCAACTGCTCGCGGTGCCCGACGCGCACCTGCTCGACGCCGACGCGGCGCGAACCGTCGCGCAGGGAGCGATCGCCTACTGCGCGGGCCGCGGCGACTGCATGTACGTCGGCGCCCCGCCGGACCGGGAGGGCGGAACGGTCAGCCGCTACGTCGACTCGATCAAGACATACGCCGCGGGCGGCCTGCAGGGGCGCAAGGTGTACGGCGCGCTCTATGCACCCTGGATCGTCGTCCCGGACGTGGCCGCCAGCGGCCCGAACCCGGTCCGGCCGATCCCGCCGGACGGGCACGTCCTCGGCATCTACGCCCGGACGGAGCTCGAGCGGGGCATCTTCAAGGCGCCCGCCGGTGACGCCGCCGTCGTCCTCGGCGCAAACAGCCTGCGTGCGGACTTCAGCGACGGCGAGCACACCGACCTCGTCCAGAACGGTCATGTCAACGGCATCCGGGCGGTTCCGGGCAGCGGCATCGTGGTGGCGGCTTCGCGGACCCTGTCCACCGACCCGCGCTGGCTGTTCGTGAACGTCCGGCTGCTCTTCAATTTCGTCAAGGCGACGCTGCGCGACGGCCTGCGCTTCGTCCGGCAGGAACCGAATACCGAGGCGCTCCGGCGCAGCGTCGCGTTCAACGTGGTGACGCCGTTCCTGCTCGGGCTCTGGCAGCGCGGGGCGTTCGGCTCCGACCCGCCGACCGCCGTTTTCACCGTCAAATGCGACGCGGAGAACAACCCGCCGGCCCAGGTCGACTTGGGCAACTTCCAGCTGGAGGTCTATTTCTACCCGGCCCGCCCGGCCGAGACCGTCCAGATCATCGTGGGCCAGCTGCCCAGCGGCGGCACGGCGGCCGAAGCGTGAGGAGGATCGGATGACAGCCGGTCTCGGGGTGACCGTCGTCGAGGTCGACGGCCGCTCATCGCCCAGCATCACCAGTGCGGCGACATCGGTCGCCGGCCTGCTGGTGCGGACCCGTCGCGGCGTGCCCAACCAGCCGGTGCACGTGCGCGGCTTCGCCGACTTCGTTTCCAGCTTCGGCTCCTACGCCCCGCAGGCGTTCGGGGCGTACGCGGTGCGGGGCTTCTTCGACAACGGGGGCGCCGACGCATATGTCGTGCGCGTGGTCGGTACGGGCGCGGCTCCGGCGACGGTCACGCTCAAGGACCGTTCCGGCGTGTCCGGCAAGGACACGCTGTCCGTCAGCGCCGGCGCGGCCGGCCGGCCCGACCCGGGCGAGTGGGGCAATGCGCTGAGCGTCGAGATCGCGGACAGTCCCCGTGGAAACGCCCGGCTGCAGGCGCAGATCATCGGCACCAAGACCGAACCCTTTGCCGTCCCGGCCGAGGTCCACCTTACGGTGCAGGTGCGCGGGGTGAGCACGCAGGTGAATTTGTCCTTCGACCTGGCGGCCTTCGCCACCCCCACGGCGGCGTCTGCCGAGGACGTGGCGAAGGCCATCAACCAGCAGACCACGCTGGTGCGGGCCGGCGTGATCCCCGGCGGGCGCCTGATCCTGTACTCGACCAGCCTGGACCCGCGGGCATGGATCCGGCTCGTCGTCACGGACGGCGGCGTGAATCTCGGGTTCGACGATAACGCCGACAACGACGACCCGCTCGCGAAGGAGACCACCGCGGTAGCGGTGACGAGCGCCAGCGGCTTCGCCCCCGGCTCGGCCGTTCGGCTCGCCAGCCGCGGGCACGTCGCCGGCGCTGCAGCGCCCGGTCCCGTCGCCGACGGTTCCGGCATCCTGATCAAGGCCGACGGGGCGGCCACCGGCGAACAGGTGACCTTTCACTCGGCGGATTTCCCCGACCCGGCGGCGATCACCGCCGCCGACGTCGCGGCAGCCGTGAATCGCCAGGCCAGAACCGTGTCGGCCGAAGTGACCGGCGACAGCCGCCTGGTGCTCCTCTCGCTGCGGGACGGATCCGCGTCGTCCGTCGCGGTCGAAGCCCCCGCGGCCGGAACGGCGGACGCCAGGGCGGCGCTCGGACTGGATACCTCCACCCCGGTGAACGGGATGGAGGCGTTCCGGTCGCTGACCGCGGCGTCCGAGACGTACCAGGTGCTGGCCTGGGCGGGCGGCGCGGACATCACCGGCCTGGTGCCGGGGGCCGCCACAGTACGGTCGGCGGAGTTCGACCTCGTCGTCCGCCTGGACGGCGAACAGGTGGAACGGTTCGAATCGCTGTCGATGGTGGACACGCATGCCGCCTACGTCGAGGCCGTCGTGAACGACCCGGCCGCGGGGTCGGCGTACGTCGTCGTCACCGACAAAGACAGCCTGTCCGGCCCGGGTCTTGACGTTCCGGCCCCGGGGGTATTCGCGCTCGGCGCCACAGCGTCCACCGCCGGCCAGGACGGCACGGTGCCGGCCGACATCGACTTCATCGGCGACCCGGCGGCCCGGACCGGGCTCGAGGCCTTCAACAGCGTGGAAATCCAGTTGCTGGCCTGCCCGGACAGCACCTCGCTCGGGGTGGCGACGGCTTGCCTGGCCTACTGCGCGCGGCGCGGCGACGCGATGTTCGTGGGCACCGTCCCGTTCGGGCTGGATCTCGAGGCGACCGCGGCATATGCCGCCCCGCTGCGCGGGCGCAAGGTCTACGGCGCGCTGTACGCCCCGTGGATCGAGGTGGTGAACCCGCTGGACCGGACCGGCGTCCAGCCCACGGTCAGCATCCCGCCCGTCGGCCAGGTGCTCGGTGTCTACGCCCGGATCACGGATGCGCGGGGGGTGTGGAAGGCGCCGGCCGGCGACGAGGCGCAGCTATTGGACGCCGTCGGTGTCGAGTACGAGATGACCGACGCCGACCACACCATACTGGTCCGGTCCGGCGGGGTGAACGGGATCCGGGCGATCCCGGGCTCGGGGATCGTGGTGGACGCCTCACGCACCCTGTCCACGGATACACGATGGCTCTTCGTGAACGTCCGCCGGCTGTTCCTGTTCGTCGAGTCGTCGTTGCGGACCGGGTTGAGGTGGGTCGTGCAGGAGCCTAACACCGAACAACTCCGGCGCAGCGTGAAGTTCAACGTCGTCACGCCGTTCCTGCTCGGGCTGTGGCGCCAGGGCGCCTTCGGCTCCGATCCCCCCAAGGCCGTCTTCAGCGTCCGCTGCGACGCGACCAACAACTCCCCGGCCGACGTGCAGCAAGGGCTGTTCACCGTCGAGATCCTCTTCTATCCGACCAAACCCGCGGAGTCGATCCTCGTCATCGTCGGCCAGCAGGACAGCAGCGCCGGCACCCGCGAGTCCTGAACCTCTGGAAGGAGCGCCGCCATGGCAGAACTGAACTTCGCCGAGTCCTACCGCACCAACGGCTTCGTGGTAGAGATCGAGGGGACGCAGTGCCCCGTCACCAAGGTCACGGGGCTCACCGAGGGCGCCAGTGGCACCATCGACCAGCCGGACGCCGGGTCGGGCGTCGTGCACAAGATCTCGGACGGGAAGTTCACGTTCGAAGAGGTGTCGATCGAGCGCAACGTGGACGGCACCCGTTTCGACGCGTACTTCAGGGACTGGTTCAGCGAGATGTTCCAGCTGCATGGCCCGAGCCTCGGGTCGTCCGTGCGGCGCAACGGAGCCTTCATCGTGTACAACAACGGGAACGAAGCGGCGCGGTTCGCCTTCTACGGCGGGTGGCTGAAGTCATCCAAATTCTCTGATCTCGAGGCCGGCAGCACCAACCTGTTCAAGCAGACCGTGGTGATGGAACACGACGGCATGGAACGGGTGGTCTGACATGACGCATCAACCTGGAGGAGAAGCCATGGAGGCACAACGCCGGGAGTTCGAGTTCGAACTGCCGATCGGGTACGAGGACGCGGATGGCCAGGTCCACCGGACCGCCGTGCTGCGCAAGATGACCGGCCGCGACGAGGCCGTGATGGCGGACAAGCGGAGCCGCGCCAACGGCGCCCGCATGATCACCGAGCTGCTGGCCGGCTGCCTGGTCCGGCTGGGGTCGATCGAGAAACCCGGGGTGAAGGTGACCCAGCAGATGTTCTCCGCGGACCGGCATTTCCTGCTGGTGAAGCTGCGCGAGATCACGTTCGGCGAGGAAATGCAGGCGACCTATTCGTGCGCCACCTGCCACCAGGCGACCGTGGTGGCCGAGGACCTGTCCGAACTGGAGGTCATCCGGCTGCCCGCGGGCAGCCTGCCTGAGGACATGATGGTCCAGCTCGACGACGGCTACGTAGACCGGAACGGCGAGGTCTACCAGACTCTGCTCTTCCGCTACCCGACCGGCCTGGATGAGGAGCGGATCGCGCCGGCCGTCAGAGAGAACGCTTCTCGCGGCAAGAACGCCCTGCTCGCGCGCTGTCTTACCTCGATGGGCGACGTGCCGGAGGCGAAGCTGCAGGCGCTCGGCACGTCGATCTTCGCCGACCTGACCCTGGCGGACCGCGGCGCCATCGACCACGCCATGAACAACGGGGGCCCGGGCATCAAGCTGCGCCGGACCGTGCTCTGCGACAACTGCGGCCGGGAGTACGAGGCGGCACTGGATATGTCGAATTTCTTGGTGGCTTCGTAAGGGAGGAGGACAGCCTGCGGCGCGAGATCTTTTACCTCGCCTACCACCTGCACTGGGGGCACGGCGAGGTGATGGATCTGCCGATCGCCGAGCGCTGGGCCTACATCCAGATGCTCAACGAGCAGCTGGACGCTGAGCGCCGGGCTATAGACGAGGCGCATCGCGGTGCTAGGTGAAGGGCTGGCCTGAAGGGAGGTGCGGGATCGTGGAACTTGACATGCTGCTGGCCGCGGTACGTCAACTCCAGGATCTCGTGCGTCAAGAGGGCCTCATCTCCGGCGGGATCCCGCATGCCCTGGAGCAACTGCAGACCCATCTGCAGGCGACGATCGCGGGCCACGTTGCGGAGATGGAGCAGCAGGTACGGATCACCATCACCGAGACGCAAGGCTTCTTGGTCGGGAGCATGCAGGAGTCGACCCGCCAGCTACAGCGCTCGGTGGACAACGCGAACATCAGCCTTGCCGAGAACGTCGACAAGAAGACAACCGAGAGCGCCGCTCGTGTGATCAACGATGCTCAGACATATCGGGACGTCCTGATCAACGCAGTGCTGGGCAAGACCTCCGCCGTCAATGCGACAAATGTCGAACTCACCCCGTCCGTGAAGGGGCGGGTTGAGTCCGAGTTGACTGAGCTCTTCCACACGATGATCGCCGAACGTTTCTCTCCGATGCTGCTGACGGAGGGTTTTGAACGACTCAAGATCCAAGACGCAGCTGGTCATGTCTTCGATACCTCGATCAAGTGGTTGTTCGGGCCTGATGGTCCGATCGCTCTCGTCGCGCTCGATGCGGCCGGTCATAGTCCGAACTTCCACCCGGCCATGGAGGTGCTGTTCGGGCCGAGCGGGAAGGTAGCCGATGCGGCCGTCGAGGCCGTGGCCGGGACCAACCTCACGCCGGCCGAGCAGGGCCTGGAGAAGAAACTCGAGGACGGCGTCACCCAGGCGCTCGACCAGGCCGGGACGGTGGCCAAAGAGCATGCGGCCGGGAAGCTGACCGAGAGCATCTCGGCCGGGGCGACGGCCCTGGGCAACGCGATGACGGCGATCCCGCAGCTCCACGAATCGGTCAAAAAGCTCGGCGAGGCCTGGGACAAGCCGCTGAACTCGACCGAGGACTACATGAACCTGCTCACGGCCGCGGGCGGCGCGGTGAGCCAGGCCGGCCAGGTGATGCAGGCGTTCTCGGGCATCACCCAGGTCGCCGCGGCGGCCCAGGCGGTGTTCAACGCGGTGATGGCGCTGAACCCCGTCGTCCTGGTAGTGATCGCCGTGGTGGCGCTGATCGCCATGATTGCCTTGCTCATCACCTACTGGGATCAGGTGAAGGCCGCGTTGCGCGACAACCCGTGGCTGGCGGTGGCGGCGTCGCTGTTCGGGATCATCGGCCTCATCGTCGTGATCATCGCCTACTGGGACGAGATCAAGCTGGCCGTCCTGGTCGCGGCCAACTACATCAGCATCCAGCTGAAGCGGATCGGCTTCTTCTTCGTCGGGCTCGGCACGCTGATCGGCCAGGTGTGGGACTGGATCACGGCGACGGTTGCGAACGTGGGCATCGCTATCGTGAACGCGTTCATCTCGGCTGGGGTTGCGATCGAGAACTTCTTCATCGGCGTGATCAACTGGATCCTCGGCAAGTACAACGATCTCGCCGACAGCGCCCTCGGCGACCTGATCGGGCTGGAACACGCGGATCTCATTCCCGAGGTCGATGTTCAGACGAAGCTCATCCCGCCCAAGGAAGTCCCGACCATCGACGTCGACGCGGCGTTCAAGCCACGGCAGATTACCGGCGGGCTGGAGAGCCAGATCGCGGCGCAGGAGAAGGTCGTCGCCGAGGGGCAGCAGAAGGACGCCGACCGCCGGGCCGCGAAGGCGGCCCAGCCCGCCGCCGCGCCGGCTGCCGCGCCCGCTGGCGACATGGGCGGGCTCGGACGGCCCGCATTGCCTGCCGCTCCCGGCGGCGCCCTGCCCGGGGGCGCGGCCCTTCCCGAGGGCGTACCAGCCGCAGCCGCCGCGCGTGGCGCCGATCAGTCTGTTCGGGTCGAGGGCGGGATCAACGTCACCATCAACGCCGAGCGGCTCGAGGCGGACTCGGCCAAGCTCCTGACCGACGAGTTCATCGCGAAGGTCCAGGCCCGGCTGGGTGAGCTGCGGGCGACCCAGGACTTCCGCGTCGGCGCCCGCCCGCAGCAGGCATGAGAGGAGCAGCGATGTTCACCACCCGTCGTCCGGTGCGTGGATGCCTGATCAGCGTCGGGGTCAGCCCGCAGATCGTGATCGACTTCCAGTTCAATCCGACCAACCTGGCCGACAAGCGCACCGCGAACTACGCGCCGCTGGCCGCTCCCGGAGCGCTGCTGCCGAGCAGGCAGTACACCTCCGGCGGCGATCGCACGCTGACCTTCACGGTCACGATCGACGGAATGTCCGTCGACCAGCTGGACGGCCCGAGAATCGACGTGGATGAGGACGGCGGGATCGGGCCTGAGCTGACGAAATACCGGGCGCTCGCCTACCCCCGCACGCCGGACTGGCAGAACGCCGCGTACCTCTCCGACGGGTTCACCGGCTTGTACGCCGGCCAGGATCCCGCCATATTCACCTCGCCGCCGCAGGTGATGTTCGGCTTCGGTGATCAGGTGATCGACTGCCTGGTCACCGAGATCAGCATCACCGAGACGCTGTTCACGCCGACACTGGCGCCGCTCCGCGCGGACGTGGCCGTGACCCTGAGCGAGCTGAACCCCTACCAGCTCGACGTCGACGGGACCATGCTGTGACGCCGCCTATGCCCTCGGGGCGGTTCAGCGGCCAGCCGGTGACCGAGGTGCTCGCGCCGGACGGGACCACGCGCCGGGTGGTGCAGCTCGGGCTCGGCGGCGGCCAGGTGGTAACCGGCACGGCCCTGCACCGGGTGGTGCTCGGGGACGCGATCGACGCGATCGCCCGGCACTACCTCGGCGACGAGAGCCTGTGGTGGACGGTGCTGGACGTCAACCCCCTTCGCTACCCGTTCGACCTGGTTCCCGGCGAGTTGCTGCAGCTGCCCGAGCCGGGGCTGTCCACCCGGGCCAACCGGGCGCGGAGCTTCTGATGATGACCAGGACGCCCTACTACAAGGTCACCGTCGAGGGCGAGGACATCACCGCCTGGGTGAGCTCCGTTCAGGTGGTGGAGGACGACCGGCAGGCCGACAGCGTCAGCATTACCATCCCCGACCCGCGGATGGTGTTCGCCGACGCCTTGATGGAGGGCTGCCAGGTCCAGGCCGACCTCGGCTACGCCGAAAAGGACCAGCACGCCCTGCTGATCAAGGCCATGATCACCAAGGTCGACGTGAGCTATACCGATGGCGGAATTCCCGGGGTCAAGCTCAGTGGCGAGGACAAGTCCATCGAGATGGGCCTGACCGAACGGACCAAGCTGTGGAGCAAGACGACCGTCGGTGCCATCGTCCGGCGGATCGGGCAGAGCTACGGATTCAGCTCGGTGTCGGTCCGGCTGAGCCCCGATCCCAAGGTCGTGGCGGAGCACCAGGACGGCAAGACTGACCTGGCATTCCTGCAGGACCTGGCGAAGACCTACCACGCCAAGTGCTTCGTGGAACTCGACGAGAACGATCAAGAAGTCCTCTACTTCATTCCGGAGCGCCGGGTGATCACCCTGCGGCGTCCGGACACCCTGGTGCTGCGCTACCGGCAGGGGCCAGGCAGCACCCTGCAGTCGTTCTCGCCGTCCTTCGACGCCAGCTACCTGGATCGGATGCGGGACGTGAAGGATGTCGGCGACAAGGGCGACCAGCTGAAATCACCGCCTGAGCCGCCCGCCGAGGTCGCCATGTGGTCGCTGCCCCAGGACCTCGAGGCGCGCGTCCGCAGCGGCGATTTTGTCCGGCTGAACGCGCTGTTCGAGGCCGGTGCCGGGCACCGCAAGGAGCTGCAGGCCAAGCTGGCCGCCCGGCGTCCCAGCCCGGGGAGGGTGGCCCGCACGCAGGCGGACCTGGACGCCACCAGCGACGTGCTGGAGTCCCGGCGGCTCGGGATGTCCGCCACCGGAAGCACCTTCGGCTCGATCTGGCTGCGGGCCAAGTCCAACGTCCTGGTCGCCGGGGTGCACGAGCGGTTCGCAGGCCAGTGGTACGTCACCAAGGTCACCCACACGATCGACACCGGGGGCTACCGGACCGAGTTTTCGTGTGTCCGGTGAGGCAGGAGGAAGAGATGGCGGATCGGTACTACGGGGTCTACGGGGCGCTGGTCGACGGCAACGACGCCGGCGAGGGGGTGCTCTCGGTCACCATCCCGGCGGTGTTCCCGGCGGGGGAGGTGGTTCAGGCCCGGCCATGCCTGCCCTACGGCGTCCTGTTCCTGCCCGAGAAGAACGACAAGGTCTGGGTGCAGTTCGAGGGGGGTGAACCGACCCTCCCGGTGTGGACGGGAGTGCAGCAGATCGGCGACGCGTGGCCGAGCGACCCGGGTCCGCCGACCGCGCGCATGCTCCGCTCGCTGAAGGATCACCGCCTCACGCTGGACGACGACACCCCCGCGGTGGAACTGCGCTACGGGGGCAAGAAACACGCCGTCTCGCTGACCGACTCGGCCGTGACCGTCACGCACGACGCCGGGCACGCGGTCACCCTGGAGCAAGACAAGGTGAGCATCACCGTCGCCTCGAGCGGCCCGTCGGTGGAGCTCGGGAAGAGCTCGGTGACCGTCTCTCTGGGCGGCGCGTCGGTGAAGCTCGAGCAGAGCTCGGTGACCGTCTCGCTGGGCGGCTCGTCGGTGAAGCTCGATCCCGCGTCGGTCACCCTGAGCGGCCCGCTGGTCAAGCTCGGCAGCGCCACCCTGCCGGTGCTCCACGCCACCGACTTCGGCGTCGGCAACCTCGGCGCACCCGTGGTCATCACGCCCACGCAGATCACCGTGCTGGCCTGAGGGGAGGCCCGCTATGGCTCTCGGCTCCGACGCCACCGGCTGTACCGACGAGTTCGTCGCCGCGATGCGGGCCCGGCTGAACCAGCTGCAGCCGCCGGCCGGCGCCAACGTGGACCGGCCCGACGTGCGGGCCAACCTGGCCGCGCTGGCCACCGCGGTCTACCGGGTGCTGACCGCGGACGGGCGCGCCGAGACGACATCCTCCAGCGACCACGACGCCGCGTTCTGGGGCTGGGTGACGAGCCTCACCGCGGAGGTGGCCGCGCTGCGGACCTGGCAGCAGCAACTCACCGCCGCGGCCACCGCGTGGGTTCCCGCCGACGCACCCGGCCAGGCGTTCAAGACGGCCCTGCTGGCCCTGCCGCAGCCGGGCGCGGTTCCGGCGGCACCCGCCAGGCTGATGGGGCGGGTCACATGACCGGCGTGCGTCCGCTGCGCGGCCTGGCCCTGCCGTTCCGGATCACCGGCGGCCGGGTCGCGACGGCGGAGGACACCCACAAGGCCGAGCAGGACCTACGGCACCTGCTCACCACCCGCGTGGGGGAACGCGTGCTGCGCCGGGACTACGGCGGCGGCATGCACCAGTACCTGCACCAGGCGGACAACCAGGCGATCCGGGCGCTGCTGCGGCACGACGTCGAACTGGCCCTGCGCAACCACCTGCCGCAGCTGCGGCTCGCGGGCCCGGTCCGGGTAGTGCACGGCGAGGGTGAGCTGCGGGTCCTGATCGACTACCGGCTCAACCCGGCCGACGTGGTGCGCTCCCTCGAGGTACCGCTCACCGCCCCGGACGCCGGCCGGGGCGGCGGTGGGGCGGCGGGCAATCCGTTCGGCAACCCGGTGGGCGGAACAGCGAGGACGTCCCCATGACGACAGTGCGCGGCGTTCCGGTCGACTACACCTCGCTGGGGTACGAGGCTCTCCGCTCGGCGATGCTGGACATCGCCGAGCGGACGTTGCCCGAGTGGACCGACCGCTCGGAGAACGACCTCGGGGTGCTGCTGATCGAGCTGATGGCGTACGCGTCCGACGTCACCATGTACTACCAGACCAGGATCGCGCAGCAGCTGTTCCCCGGTTCCGCGGACGACCCGGCCGCGCTGGTGCCGCTGCTCCGGCTGCTCGGCTATGAGCTGCGCCCGCCCGCGGTGGCGACCGCCGACCTCGCGATCGCGGTGGACGCCGCGACGCCGCTGCCGCTGACCGTGCCTGCCGGGACCGGGTTCGTGGTAGAGCTGCCGTCCGGCGACCAGGTCCGTTTCGAGACCGTCCGTACCCAGCTGATCGCCGACGCCGACCTCGGCCCGGTCGAGACCGGCAACGTGCGGCGTTTCACTCCGCTTCCGGTCGCCGAGGGGCGGACCGTGACCGACGAGGTGATCGGCCGAAGCGACGGGTCACCGAGCCAGCTCTGCCCGCTGGCGCAGTCGCCCGCCATCGCGGGCTCCATCTCGGCGACCGTGGCCGAGCCGGGCGGCGCCACGGTTTGGCGAGAGGTAGCCACGATGGTGGACGCCACGCCGGTCGACCGGGTATTCGTGGTGCAGCGGGACGCGACCGGAACGGCCCGGCTGCTGTTCGGGGACGGCGTCAACGGCCGCATCCCGCCGGCCGGCACGGCTTCGGTGCCGGCCGACATCACGGCCACCTACCGGGTGGGCGGCGGGCCGCAGGGGAACGTGCCGGCCGGGACCCGGCTCACCTCCGCGGTGCCCGAGATCCGCGAGGCGACCGCGCCGGCCGGCGGACGAGGAGGCACGCCGGCCGAGAGCATCGAGCGGGCGACGGGTTTCGCTCCGCGCCTGTTCCGCTCGCAGGACCGCGCGGTGACCGCGCAGGACTACGTTGACCTGGCCCTCGGCATCCCGGGGATCGGCAAGGCCGTCGCCGTGGCCACCGGCTGGAACGGCGTCGACCTCTACGTCGCCCCGTCCGGCAGCGTCTCCGATCCCGGCGAACTGCTCCGGCGGGACGTGCTGGCCGCGTTCGAGCCGACCCGGATGCTCACCACCGAGATAACCGTGCACGGCCCGCAGCCGGTCGACATCTACCTACGGGCCGTGGTCCGCGCCGAGCCCTACGTCCTAGCCGACGACGTACGGCAGGCGGTCGAGCAGGCGGTCGGCATGCTGCTCGCGTTCGACGCCGTGGACTTCGGCCAGCCCATCTACCTCAGCCGGGTCTACGACGCCGCGCAGAGCCTGCCGACCGTCGCTTCCCTGACCGTCACCCAGTTCAGCCGGGACCCGGACGGGACGGTGGACGCCGACGGGGTGATCGAGCTGGGGCCGTTCGAGCTGGCCCGGCCCGGCTACCAGCCGACCATCCTGGTGACCCTCGAGGGCGGGGTGGTCCGATGAACCTCGCCACCGCGCCCAGCCGGGCCAGCGCCCGTCCGTACCTGCTCGGCGGGCGGATCGACGTGAGCTGGAGCAACCCGCCGGCGTCCGCCAGCGGTCCGGGGCAAGCGCAGGTCGGGGCCCGGGTGATGCGCCGCGAGCGGACCTACTCGCTCGGCCCGGACGACGGCCATATCGTCTACGACGGGCCGGTCGTAGACCGGGTCACCGACTCCGGGCTCACACCGGGAACCCGTTACTACTACACCATCTTCGTGTACGACGGCAGCCGGTACCTGACCGGCGACGGCGCCCGGGTCAACGCGCTGGCCACCGGCTACGGCCGGCTGCCAGGGGAGCTGTACGCCCTGCTCCCGGCCGTGCACCAGCGCGAGGACACCGGGCTACGGCCGGACGAGATCGCTGCACTGCCCGCGGAGGTGGCCGCCCGGCTGGCCGGCCTGCCCCCGGAACTGGCCGCGGCGGGACAGCTCCGCCGGTTCCTGGAGGCGGCGCTGGCCCCCCTGGCCGCCGCGCGCAGTAACGCCGAGGCGCTGCCCCAGCTGCGGGACCTGGAATTCGCCGCCCCCGAGTTCCTCCCGCTGCTGGCCGGTTTCCTCGACGCCCCGATCGACCAGACGCTCCCGGTCCACCTGGAGCGCGGCGAGCTGCGCGCTGCGCCACCGCTGCTGAGGATGACGGGCACCGTCGCCGCCCTGCGCTCGGCCGTCGCCCGGTACAGCGGCTGGCAGGCCCGGGTCACCGAGTACGCGCAGAACATCGCCCGGTCCAACGACGCCGCCCAGTGCGCGGTCTTTGCGCTTCGCACGGCCGAAAGCGTATGGGTGGGGGCGGACGACGCGGCGCCCGAACTCGGCTTCGGCCCGGGGAACACGTCGAGCGCCGGCACCGGGACCGCACCGGCCGTCCTCAGCGGAAGCATCCCCGGCCCGTTCCGGCTGCGGGCCGGGATGGAGCTGTCCGTCCGCGTGGACGGCCTGCTGCCGGTCACGGTCCGGTTTACCGAAGGCGACGCCGAGAACCTCGCCGCCGCCACCACCGGGGAGCTCGTCGAGGTGCTGACCCGGCTGCTGCCCGAGGCCGGTGCCCGCAGCCTCCCCGACGGGCGGCTGCAGTTGCGCTCTCCGGGCGGGGCACCCGCCTCCACCGTGACGATCACCCCCTCGGATGGCAGCCCGATCACGTTGCAGGGAGCCGTCCGGGGCCGGATCGCGGTCGCCGACTTCGGATCACCCTATGGCGTACGGGTTGGCTACGAGGTGGACGACGGCGCCGGCGGGCGGCGGCTGACGGGGCTGGCCCTGCACGACGGCGTCCGGGGCGACCCGTTCGCGCTGCTGCCGCGCGGACCGGCGGCGCAGGGTCAGCCGGCCCTGGTCGCTCTCCCTCCGGCCGCCGCGGGAAGCTCGCCCCGCGCCATGCTGGTCTGGGTGGCCGACCCCGGAACGGACCATGCGCGCCTGCGCTGGCTTATCGGCACCGTGACCGCGCCTGGGCCGGCCGTGCTGACCGGTGAGAGGGCCGGCCGACTGGCGGTGCCTGACGGCTCCTGGCTGGTGCTGCGCAATGGGCGCGGGCAGCGCCGGGGCGTGCGATTCGTCGCCGCGGACTGGGCCGACCCGGCCGGCGCCACACCCGCGGAAGCGGTCTCGGCGCTGCAGGCTCGGCTGGCCGGCTTCGCGTCGGCGCGGGTCGCTCCCGGCGGGAGAGTGCAGCTGGTCTCCTCGGGGACCGGGCCCGCGGAACGGCTGGACGTGGACCCGGACCTGTCTTCGGCGGCAGCAGCCCTGGGATTGACCGGTTCGGCCGCGTCGGCGCGGGGCAGCGCCAACGACACGATCGAGTGGGTGGCCGGGCCGGATCCCGACGGAAACTCGACCATCGCCACCGTCCCTGCTGGGTGGCTCGCCGATCCGGCTGCAGCGCTCGATCCTGCCGGCGGCGTCACGGTGGCCTACGCCCGGCACGACGGGCAGCGCTGGCAGGTGCGCACCGTGCGCTGGGACGGTACCGCCTGGTCCGGCGACACGCTGTTGCCGGACGACATCGGCTCGGCCGGCGGCGCACGCGAGCCGACGCTGGCTGTCGTCCAGAACGAGTTGTGGGCGGCCTGGTCCGGCCGGGAGGATGCCGCCGCGCCCTGGACCCTGCGGTTCAGCGTGCGGCAGGCAGGCGGATGGAGCAGTCCAGCCGCGCTGCTGCCGGCCCCGGTCCCGGCAGCCATCCCCGGGCCCGACCCGGACCGCGCTCCACTGCTGGCCGGCGACCGGCAGCCGGCCCTGCTGACCACCGCCGCAGCCCAGCCGACCGTCGTGTTCGCCTCCGACCGCGGCGGCTCCGCCGCGCTTTGGACGGCTCCGGCCGGCACCGACCCCACCCCGGTGACCAGCGGACCGGCCGCGGACGGCTGGCCGGCCCTGATGAGGATAGACGGGGACACCTGGCTGCTGTTCCGCAGTGACCGCAATGTCGCGCCCGCCCGGGCCGGGCGCGGGCGCGGGCAGGACACCGGGACGTTGCGCCGCCGTGCGGGCACGGTTACGCCCGTCCCGCGCGACCTGGGGCGCATCCGCGGCGCGGGTGGCTGGGGCGACCTCCTGGCCTACACGCCCCAGCGACCGGAAGGCGAGAGCCCCGGCCGGCCGCTGACCGACCTGGACCGGTACACCCGCGGGACCGTCGGGCTGCACCTGACCCAGGCTGCCTCGGGCCCGCTGGACGCCGCGACCGCGGCGCGGCTGCGGGTCATCCTCCGCCGGGTCGTGCCCATCACCGTGCGGGTACTCGTCCATCTCGCCTCACCGGTGCTGATCGAGGAGGTCTACTCGCCGGACGCCGACCTTCAGGAAAGCCACCGCGACCGGTACCCCGAGATCGAGCATCTCGCGCCGGTGACCGAGACCAGCACGATACGCGGCATCGGCTGGGCCGTACTCCGCAGCGCCACCCCGAGTACCCCGCCCCCGGCCGACCCGGAGGCGGGCGGCGTGGCCGCGGATCCGAACGACCGCACCACGCTGCGCCGGCGCACCCAGGCGCCACCCCTTGAGTAACGCCCACTGGGAGACCTCGAGAACCTGAGCAGAGGAGGACCCGATGCCGATCACTGACAACGCCGGTGACGGCCTGCATGGCCGGTTCCGCGACGTGCTGCGGGATGGCGCCGGTGAGGTGCGCTGGGACTCCGGCTGGCTGAAGAACGCGATCGTGACGGACTTCCGGCGGGTGCTGGCCGGCTTCATCCGGGGCGCCCCGCCCGCCGTCACCGGCATCGTGGGCCTGCGGGTCGGCGCCGGGCTGGCGGCCTGGGATTCGCCGCCGGGGCCGCCCCCGGCCACGCCGGACGCGACCGCACTCGTGGACCCGTCCCCGTTCACCGTGGCCCGGGGCGACCTGCAGATCGACTTCGTCGATCCGGTCACCGGCCTCACCAGCGCGGCGCCCACCCGCTCGCTCCAGATCCGCGCCTCGCTCGGGCCGAACGTACCGCCGTGGCCGGACCCGGCGCACCCGACCAGCACGCTTCGCGAGTTCGGCCTGGTCGCCACCCTCGGCGGCGCCGACGTGCTGCTCAACTACCGCACTCATCCCGCGATCGCCAAGGACCCGGCAAGCACCCTCGAACGAACCATCTGGCTCGTTTTCTGAGCCGACCAGGAGCTGACTATGGCCTCGATCACCACCAGCACCTTCGACCCGCTGCGGCGGTTCGTGAACGTACGGCTGCAGCAGGGCGTCCCCATCGTGGACTCCGACTGGAACGAGCTGGACGACGTCCGCAAGTTCGAGTTGCGCGCATTCCTCAAGTGGTTCGTCGGAGACGGGGTCCCGGCCGGCAACGACGGATTCCGGGTGATACCGGCCGGCACCGACAACGACGTCATCATCCAGGCCGGCGCGCCGGCCCCCGCGAACGGGACGGACCACCAGGCGATCGCGCTCGGCCATGTCGGCCGCGCGCTGGTCGACGGGCTCGACGTGATGATCGAGCAGGACCAGAAGTTCAGCGGGCAAGAACTGGTCAGGGGGAACCCCGGCGCCGATGCGAAGGCAGGCCAGCTCGGCGTCCCGGTGATCGAACCGCTGATGACACCTGCCACCGACGGGCCGGTCCTGGTCTACCTGGACGTCTGGGAGCGCCTGGTCACGCCGGACGCGCAGCCCTCGCTGGTGCTCACCGGGCTCGGGGTGGAGTCCTGCGCCCGCGTGCGCCGGGAGTGGGTGATCCGCAGCCGCGCCCATCCGGACGTTCCGGCACCGGCCGATCCGGACTACCTGCCCGGCCATGCCTACCTTCCGCTCGCCGTCCTGAACCGCCGCAAGGCCGCGGCCGCGGTGACGGCCGACGACATCGTCGACCGCCGCGAGCGCGGCCTGCTGCTGCCACCGTCGAGCCTGCTGGCGGACACCCTCGGGGTGGATCCGGAGAGCTACCGGCGCGGGGAGGGGCGGCCGCCGATCAGCCTGCGCGAGGCCGTGAACGCCCTGCTCTCCGGCGAGCTGCCGAGCACCCCTGAGCTGCCGGTGTCCCCGGCTCCGGGGCTGGACGTGGCGCGGCGCGCCTTCGTGCTGTCCGGCGGATCGCTGGTAGCGGTGTGGCAGTCGCCCCGGGTCAGTAACACCGACCAGATCGTCACCTCCCGTCTCGACCTGGCCGACGTCCGCGCCGGGTTCTCGGCGGCGCAAGTGATCACCAGCGGGACGACCCACCAGGCCCCCAGCGCCGTCGCGGTGCCCGGGGGGGACGTCGTGGTGGCTTACCAGACCGGAGCGATCGGTGACCCCACGACGAACATCGTCATGCGCCGCGCCGCCTTCTCCGGGCTGGCCGCGGCCCCCGAGGTGCCGGTGTTCAACGCCGCCGGGGCCGCCGACGAGCGGCCGTACGCCGTGGCGGTGGACAACCTGGTGGTGTTCTTCTGCTACACGCGGAGCACGAGCGCCTGGGTGTACCGCCGCTACCGGCACGCGGACGGCACCTTCCTGGACGCCGTCCCGCAGACCCTGATCGCCGCGGCCGCACCCACCGTCGAGCCGCACATGGCGGCGTCACCCGGCGGCCGTTCGGTGTGGGTGACGTTCGTCGACAACGGGACGGCCCGGGTGCTGTCGTTCCAGCCGGCCGACGGCGGGATCGACAGCCAGACCCAGTTCCCGCCAGCCGACGCCGCGCATCCCGCCGTCAACCCGTTCGTCCTCCCGCGCGGGCCGGATGACGCCACCCTGTTCTGGCAGGAGCCGGACAGCCCCGGTTTCGGTCTGGGCCTCCGTTTTGCCGACTGTACGGCCAATGTCTGGGGGAACAAGTCGCTGGTTCCCGGCTCGGGCGACATCGACGCCGGCGCCGCCCTTGACGGCGACGGCCGGACCTGGCTGTTCGCCAACCAGACGATGGGCGGCAACGTCACTGGCATCTTCCTGCGGACCCGGAACCCGACCAGCGGCGACTGGTCGGAGAGCCGGCGGGTGGTCTCCGGGACTAGCGCTGACCGGTTCGCGTACCCGGTATTCGTCGCCGGGCAAGGAATCTGGCTGCTCTGGATGAGCAACCGCCTCGGTGGCGCCAACCTTTTCGACCTTTTCGCCAAGCGCATCGTCACTGCGCTGTGACCAGCCCCGGGAGGCTCTACCATGCCGAATCCGAGCATCACGCAGACCCCTAATACCTCGCTCTACAACATCACCAACTCGAAGGGACTCATGGCGGACCTGGTACTGACCGCCGGCGCATTCCAGGCCAGGTTCGTCAACCTCTCCGTGGCCGCCGGTGCTGCCGGGCTCGTGATCGAGCTGGTGCAGAACGGCCCGCCGCTACGGATCGTCGCGATCAGCGGCAGCGCGGGCAGCGACACCACGGTGCCCGGGTTCGAGGTCAGCTGGTCGAGCGCCACGGCGGGCGCCGTCACGACGGTCAACATCAATATCCGGGACTCGAGCGGGGGAGGCTTCGTGAACGTCCCGTGGACGCTGCGAGCCAAGGCCAGCGCGCCGGGCACCTGGACCTTCGAACCTGACCCGGCGGCCCCCCTGAGCCGAGTGATGTGCGACCCCGTCGCGTCGATGTCCTCGTCGGTGGCGGGACAGGTGCCAGAGAAGACGGCGGTCACCCTGACCGCGTCGAGCGCCCTCACCGGCACCGTCCTCGGCGCCCCGCTTCCGATCGTCAGCTACCGGTTCGCCTCGGTCGGGCCGACGGCGGTGTCACCGCTGCCGGTCTGCTCGGCCAGCCCGTTCGTCAACTTCAGTACGCCCGGGGTGTACGCGGCGAGCCCGGTCGACCTCGTGCTTCAGGTGGCCTTCTCCGACTGCGCCAGCGTCAGCACCGCCTGGCTGACCAACACCAGCACAACCATCAGCCTGACCATCCAGCCACGGCCGCAGCAGGTCGCCGTCCTGCTCGACCGCTCGGGCAGCATGTCGGGTGATCGGTGGACGAACGCGGTTGCCTCGGCCCGCGCGATCGTCCGGCTGTTCAGTACGTTCCGCGGCGGCGTGCACCCCGGTGACCGGATCGGCCTGCTGGCCTTCGAGGACACCGGTTGCGTGATGGGCGCCGGCTCGGTGCCGCAGACCCCGACCCTGCTGCCGCTGAACGATCCGGCCGCTGCGGACGCCGCGATCTGCGGGGTCGGTCTGGGCAATCCGGGGAGCTGCACCCCGATCGGCCAGGGGCTGGTGGCGGCGATGGATCTGCTGGCCGGCGGCGGCCAGGCGGCGGACACCCGATACACCATCGTTCTGCTCACCGACGGCTACGAGAATGCCGGCCCGGTCCAGGTCGGTCCCGGCACCCCGCCGCCCGGTGTCGTGTCGTTCGCGACGGCTCGTACCGCCACCCCGGGGCGCAGCTTCGTCAACCAGCGCCTCGCGCTGTTCACCGTCGGCCTCGGCGGCACCGTGGACGAGCCCGTCCTGAACAGCCTGCCGGCCGTGGTGCCCGGCGGGGGCGAGTACCTCAAGATCACGGATCCGCGGGACCTGGGTACGGCGTTCGGCCAGATGATGAGCTTCGCCCAGGAAGCCAACCCGCTGCCGACCACCGCGACGGGTACCGGCACCCAGTTCATCACCAGCGCCGGCGCGGAGCGGCTGGCGGTCGCCGTGCTGACCGCCGTCAGCGGGGTGCAGATCGGCTTCCGTGCCGCCGGCTCGGGTATCCCCTTCACGCCGGGCCCGGCGGCGGGGTCCTGTCCGGCCATCAACGGCCTGGCCGTGCACGCGTTCTCCGTTCCCGACGTGCAGGCGCTGGGCCTGAGCGGGGGGATCGAGTGGGAGGTCGCGGCCACGGCGGGGTCGCTGCAGGCCAAGGACGTGCTGGCGTTCGAGGACCTGCGCCTGAAGGCCGATCTCGTACTGGACCGGAACGCCTACCAGCTCGGGGACACCATGCAGGTCACCGTCCACCTGCGGGACGGCGGCGAACCCGTCACCGGGGCGACCGTGCGCGTGCTGCTCGAGGCGCCGACGCAGGGCCTGGGCGAGGCGCTGGTGAAGTACAGCGCCAGCTACCGCCCGGTTCCGTTCGACTCACCGGACCCGCCGGCTGGGAAGGGGCTGATGGTGGCCTCGATGCTGCGCGATATGCAGCTGCCGGGCCTGCCGACCGCCCAGATCAACGGCGTCTTCGTGGACGGGACCAACGAACTGCACGACGACGACGGCACCGGCAACTACCAGAACGAGTTCGCCAGGTTCGACCACGAGGGCACCTACACTATGCAGATCGTGGCCGAGGGCAACGATGCCGCCGGCGCGCCGTTCCAGCGCGTGCTGACCCTCAGCACGTGGGCGGGGCTGCGGATCGACGCGGGAACGACGGGGGTGGCGCAGGAGGAGATCAAGTCGCACCCGTCCGGCCTGACCGCCGTTCAGGTGACGGTCTTCCCGCGGGACGGCCAGGGCCGTTCCCTCGGCCCGTTCTGGGACAGCGACGTGCTGTTCACCGTTAAAGACGGCCGGTTCGAGGGAACGGAGGCGGGCGAGCCCGCACCCCCGGTGCTGTTCGACGGGAATTACCGGCGCACCGTCCTGTACGGCGTCGGCCAGATTCCGCTGGTCACGGTGTCAGTGCTCGGCACGACGATCGGCCCGAT
>WNGE01001305.1_pt1 | contig 33051 bp, 33 predicted proteins | sample 5400651 | NCBI WGS metagenome assembly WNGE01 (sample SAMN13153370, study PRJNA577476) | soil metagenome | isolation source: 60 cm soil or saprolite under grassland replicate 2 | place: USA:California | collected 2016-06-15
TACTCCGGGCGCTTGGGGCGGCGGACCTTGATCACAACGCCGTCCGCGTCTGTGACCTCGCGGCCCTTGGCGTCCAGGAGCGGGACCATCGCGACGCGGTAGGCGGAGGTGTCGTTCTCGGTGATGTGGTGGGTTGCGGCGGGCCCGACGCCCCAGCCGAGCTCGTCCGAATAGTCGAGCAGGTCGGCGATCTGCGCGGACACCGCGTCCTCATCCATGATCTTGACGCCATCGCGCACCACCCAGTCCGCCGAGCTGATCCGTGCCAGAAGAAGCGCCCGACACGGAGTGACCAGGGACGGGGACATGCTCAAAGCCTAGCCAGGGCAGGCTCGGCTGACTAGCTTTAATCTATGCCGCGTGTTGGCGTGGCCGCTGATCAGCGGCACCTGGCTCACCACGGCCTTGACTCGCCGGTCGATCGCGGCCACCACCAGGACGTGGCCGCCGGAGTAGCTGCTGCCCCAGATCCCGATCCGCCCCGGATCCACCTCGGGCAGCGTGTGCAGGTAGGTGATGGCGTCCCGGTAGTCGCGGACCTGCGCCCACGGGTCGATCTCCTGGCGCGGCTCCCCGTCGCTGGCGCCGAAGCAGCGGTTGTCGAAGACCAGGGCGTTGAGCCCGGCCGCGGCGAACACCTCGGCGAAGCGGTCCAGGTACATCTCCTTGACCGCGGAGAAGCCGTGCGCCATGACCACGGCGGGCCCGGGCGAGCCCGCCCCTTCCGCGGGGTAGAACCAGCCGCGCAGGGTGACGCCCCCAGCGTCGAATTCAATGTCTCGCCGTGCCATCCCGAACACCTCCGCCAACATCGTCGTGGTGATCTCAGTCTCACGGGAACCGCCACCGCGGTCCAGGCCCGTCCCACACTGAGACTGGCCACACGGGGACTTGCTCAGCGGTACAGCTCGCGGGCGATGATCGTCCGCTGGACCTCGGAGGCGCCCTCGTAGATGCGCGGCGCGCGCACCTCGCGGTACAGGTGCTCGAGCAGGTGCCCCCGGCGCAGCGCCCGGGCGCCGTGCAGCTGCACCGCCGCGTCCACCACGAACTGGGCCGTCTCGGTGGCGAACAGCTTGGCCATAGCCGACTTCGCCGCGAGCCGCTTCCCGGCAGCGCCACCGGCGGCGCCGCCAGCGCCGGCAGCGCCGGCAGCGCCGCCAGCGGCGCCAGCGGCGTCGTACGCCGCGGCGGCCGCATAGACCAGCAGCCGGGCTGCCTCGGTGCGGGTGGCCATCTCCGCCAGCAGGTGCGAGACGGCCTGCTGGTCCTTGAGCGGCCCGCCGAACGCGGTCCGCGTCCCCGCGTGCGCCACGGCAGCGTCTATCGCGGCCTGCGCCATGCCCACCGCGAACGCGCCCACGCTGGGCCGGAACAGGTCCAGCGTGCGCATCGCCACCCGGAAGCCGCGGTCCTGCTCGCCGAGCAGCTCGGCCGGCTGCACCGGCACCCCGTCGAAGACCAGGCGGCCGATCGGGTGCGGGCTGATCATGTCGAGGTGCTCGCCGCTCAGGCCGGGCCGGTCGGCGGGCACCACGAACGCGCTCACTCCGCGCGCGCCGGCGCCGGGTGTGGTCCGGGCGAAGACGGTGTAGAAGTCGGCCTCCGGCGCGTTGGAGATCCAGATCTTCTCGCCGGTCAGCCGCCACCCGGGGCCGTCGGGTTCGGCCCGCAGCGTCAGCGCGGCGGCGTCGGATCCGGCCTCGGGCTCGGTCAGCGCGAACGCCGCCACCGCGTCCCCGGCGGCCACCGCGGGCAGCCAGCGCCGGACGACCTCCTCCCGCCCGGACTGCAGGACGGGGTAGGAGCCGAGGCCCTGCAGGGCCAGCGCGGTCTCCGCCTCGGTGTTCTGCGTGGCCAGCGCCTCCCGCAGCAGGCACAGGTCCATCGCAGTGCTCTGCTTGCCCCCGGGGGGCGACCCCCCGGTGACCCCCCGCTTGGGGGGCTCCCCGCCCCCCAAACCCCCCTGGCCCCCCTGGCCCCCCTGGCCGGGAAACAGCCGGGCGAGCAGGCCGAGGTCGCCCATTGCCTTGATCAGCTCGCGGTTCACATGGCCGGGCGTCCCTGCCCCGGCGAGCGCCCGGAGCTGTCCGGAGGCGATCTGCCGCACCCGTTCGGCCAAATCTTGCTGCTCGGACGTTAGCGCGAACGCGGTCACCCGCCACCTCCCGCCGCCGAGACGCCAGGCCGCCACCTGGCGTGCGCCGTCCCCGGCACCCCGGCCCGGATCAGCTCCAGCCGCGGCCGCGGGCCGTCCGTGCGTCCCCCCTGCGGCCTGCGGCTGCCCGCGGCGAACGGCATCGGCCAGGTCGCGCCGGGGCCGGCGTACCCCTGCTCGGCGGCGGCGTGCAGGGTCCACTGCGGGTCGTACAGGTGGGTGCGGCCGAGCGCGCACAGGTCGGCCCGGCCCGCCAGGAGCAGCGAGTTCACGTCGTCGTAGGAGGAGATCGCGCCGACCGCGATCACCGCCACGCCGTACTTGCGGCCGATCTCGTTGCGGATCCGGTCCGCGAACGGCGTCTGGTAGCTGCGGCCGAAGGCCGGCTGCTCCTCGCTGACCACCTGCCCGGTGGACACGTCGATGCCGGCCGCGCCGTGCTCGGCGAACGCCCGCGCGATCTCGACGGCCTCCTCCACCCCCACGCCGCCCTCGCACCAGTCGGTGGCCGAGATCCGCACCGTCATCGGCCGGTCCTGCGGCCACACCGCGCGGATCGCGTCGAACACCTCGAGCGGGTAGCGGAGCCGGGCGGCCATCGACCCGCCGTAGCGGTCGGTGCGCCGGTTGGTCAGCGGGGACAGGAAGGAGGACAGCAGGTAGCCGTGCGCGCAGTGCAGCTCGAGCAGGTCGAAGCCGGCCCGCGCCGCCGCCCGCGCCGCCGCCACGAACTGATCCCGGATCGCACACAGCTCCGCTTCGTCCAGCGAGCGCGGCGTCTGGCCACCCGCCTTGTAGGGCAGGGGGGAGGGGCCGCATACCTCCCAGTTGCCCTCGGGCAGCGGGTCGTCCATCCCCTCCCACATCAGCCTGGTCGAGCCCTTGCGCCCGGAGTGGCCGAGCTGGATGCCGATCTTCGCGCCGCTGCGGTCGTGGACGAAGTCCGTGATCCGGCGCCAGGACTCCTCCTGCTCCGTGTTGTACATCCCGGTGCAGCCCGGAGTGATCCGCCCGGACGGGGAGACGCAGACCATCTCGGTCATCACCAGCCCTGCCCCGCCGAGGGCCTTGCTGCCCAGGTGCACCAGGTGAAAGTCGCCGGGCACCCCGTCGCGCGCCGAGTACATGTCCATCGGCGAGACGATCACCCGGTTGGCCAGCTCCAGGCCGCCCAGCCGGAACGGCTGGAACATGGGCGGCCGCACCCCCGGTGAGCCGGAAGCCGAAGCGAACCACCCGTCCATGTCCGCCACGAACTCCGGGTCGCGCAGCCGCAGGTTGTCGTAGGTGACCCGGCGGCTGCGGGTCACGATGTTGAACGCGAACTGGTGCGGATCCTGGTCGGCGTACTGGCCGATGTTCTCGAACCACTCCAGGCTGGCCTGCGCGGCCCGCTGGGTCGAGGCGACCACCGGCCGCCGCTCCGCCTCGTAGGCCGTCAGGGCCGCCTCGACAGAACCCTGTTCGTGCAGGCAGGCGGCCAGCGCCAGCGCATCCTCCATGGCCAGCTTGGTGCCCGAGCCGATGGAGAAGTGCGCGGTGTGCGCCGCGTCGCCGAGCAGCACCACGTTCCGGTGCCGCCAGGTGCCGCACCGCACGGTGGTGAAGGTAACCCACCGGGAGTTGTTCGCGAACAACTCGTGTCCGCCGAGCACGTCCGCGCACAGGCCGCGGATCATCTCGATCGACGCCCCGTCGCTCTGCCCGGGCGGCAGCCCGGCCGCGCGTTCCGCCGGTGGCCCGAACCCGGCCCGCCGCCACACGTCCTCGTGCATCTCCAGGATGAAGGTGCTGGCTTGCTCGCTGTACGGGTAGCCGTGCATCTGCATGATCCCGGCCGGGGTGTCCAGGATGTAGAACTTGAACGCGTCGAAGACCAGGTCAGTGCCGAGCCAGATGTACTTGCACCGGCGCTGCTCCAAGTCGGGCTGGAACGTCGAAGCGAACCGGCCCCGGGTCGCCGAGTTCATCCCGTCCGACGCGACCACCAGGTCATACTCCGCGCTCAGCGCCGCCACGTCCGGGGCCTCGGTGCGGAACAGGATGCGTACCCCGAGCTCCGCGCAGCGGGCCTGCAGGATGGCCAGCAGCCGCTTGCGGCTCATCGCGGCGAAGCCGTGCCCGCCCGAGGTGAACGTGGTTCCGCGGAAGTGCACGTCGATGTCGTCCCAGCGGGCGAACTCGCGCCGCATGGCCGCGAAGATCTCCCGGTCGGCGTGCTCGATGCCGCCGAGGGTCTCGTCCGAGAACACCACCCCGAAGCCGAACGTGTCGTCCGCGGCGTTGCGTTCCCAGATCGTGATCTCGTGCCCGGCGTCCAGTTGTTTGGCCAGGGCGGCGAAGTACAGGCCGCCCGGACCGCCACCCAGGACCGCGATGCGCATGACCCGATCGTATGCCGGAATCGCTACGATCGTCAATAAGCCGCGATACCGGTAGGCTGCCGTCATGACCACGGAGCGCATCAACCCCGCCGAACTCGCCCGGCCCTCCGGCTTCTCGCACGCCGTCTCTGCCGCCGGGGGAGCGGCCGCCGGCCGGATGGTGTTCCTGGCCGGCCAGACCGGCGTGGACCGGGACGGGAACGTCGCCGACGGCGGAGTCGTGCCGCAGTTCGAGCGGGCCATGACCAACCTGCTGACCGCGCTGGGCGCGGCGGGCGGCCTGCCGTCCGACCTGGTCAGCCTGACCATCTACCTGACCGACGTACCGGACTACCAGGCTCACGCCAGGGAAATCGGCGCGGTCTGGCGCCGGCTGGCCGGAACGGAGTACCCGGCCATGGCGGCGGTGGGCGTGACCCGGCTGTGGCTGCCCGAGCTGCTGATCGAGATCCAGGGCATCGCCGTGGTCAGCGGCTGATGGCCGACTTCACGTAGGCCCGGGCCGGCTCCTCGAGCAGCGCCCGCAGGGCGAAGAACAGCTCGGCGGCCCTGATGCCGACCCACCCCTCGGGCAGCAGCTCGGCGGGCAGCCCGGGGTCCAGGTAGGGGAGCCGCCGCCAGTCGGTCAGCACCCGGACGTACCCGGCGAACGCCTCCGGACCCCCGGGAGGCCCCGAGCCGAGGGCCCGCAGGGCCGGCTCGTGCGCCCGGATGAACGACTCGTAGTGGCGCTCCAGCTTGTCCAGGTCCCACCACTGGCGGACCTTCGCGGCCGGGTCACCGAAGGCCAGGTGGTCGGCGCGGAACAGGTCGGCGTACGCGTCGAGTTCGAGCCGTCGCAGCGTCTCGGCCGTCGTGTCCTGCGGGTGGGCGGGCACGATCCATACCCCGGGCGCGACCATGCCGAAGCCCAGCCTGGTCAGCTCGGACCGCAGCACGTGCCGCCGGTGCCGCTCGGACTCGGGCACCGAGAAGACCGCGAGTACCCAACCGTCGGCGGGGGTGGCCCGGCCCCGCCGGAAGATCCGCGCGTCACCCTCGCGCAGGATGGCCAGCGCCCCGGCGGACAGCTGGTAGCCGGCCGCGCCGTCGTGGCGCCGCGCCTGCAAGATGCCGCGCCGTTTCAGCCGGGATATGGCCGAACGGACGGCCGGCTCGTCTATCCCCAGATCGGCGAGCAGCCGGATCAGGGTCGCGACCGACAGCCAGCCGCCGTCGTGCCGGGCGTAGAGCCCGTAGACCGTGATGATCAGGTGCCGCAGCCGTGCCGACCGCGCGGTGGCATCCGCTCCCGGTTCGTCCGTTTCCGTTGCGACCGTCACCCAGTCACGATACCAAGCTCACTCCTTGACCTCCCGGAGCCGGCCGGTCTCGACCTCGTAGACGAAGCCGCGGATGGAATCCTTGTTCGGGACGAACGGACTGGCCTTGATCCGGGCGATGGACTGGCGCACGTCGGCGTCCGGGTCGCCGAAGGCCTCCAGCGCGAACGAGGGCCGGATGCCGGTGTCGGCCTCGATCTGGGCCTTGACGTCGTCGTCGCGGAAGGTGAGCATGCCGCAGTCGGTGTGGTGGATGAGGATGATCTCGTTCGTGCCGAGCAGCCGCTGGGAGATGGCGAGGGATCTGATGACGTCGTCGGTCACCACGCCGCCCGCGTTGCGGATCACGTGCGAGTCGCCTTCGGAGAGCCCGAGCACGCCGTAGGGGTTGAGCCGGGCGTCCATGCAGGCGACCACGGCGGTCTGCTTGGCGGGTGGCAGCGGCAGGTGCCCCTTGTCGAAGCTGGCGGCGTACCGTTCGGCATTGGCAACGTAGGTTTCGGTGCTACTCACGGTTCCTCCCCAGAGGAATGGTCAGGTATCGGCGGGATCGTATCCATTCCCGCCTTAGCCTAATCCTGAGGTGCCAGATCGGAAATACCGGATTATGCAGCAGGCGGCTCTATCGGTGGCTCTACCAGTCGCGGAGAAAGCTGATGACCCGGTTGCGGACCTCGGCTACAGTCTCCGGGCGGGCGCGTCCTAGGTGCCTGATCACCCGCTGCGCCGAGATGGCTCGGACCGATTCGGACTGAACCCAGCTCGGCATGCGCAGCCCGCAATCGGCGCCAACGGGGATATGAAACGGCAGCCCGCGCTGGCGGCTGGTGATCGCGGCCACGATGAGCTGCTCGTTGCGTAGCTCGTTATAGGACGAGCCGGAGAGTACCAGTACGGGACGCCTGCCTCCTTGCTCGTGGCCCGCCACCTGATCCAGGTCGGCAAGCAGCACGTCACCGGCCTGGTAGGGCACCTGCCGCGCTTCCGGCGTCGTTGTACTCAGGCCAGTCGGACGGGGCTGCCGTCAGCCCGTCGCGGGCCGTGCCTGCCTCGAATGCGCCCAGCTCGGACACGTACTCCTGCCATGCCGCGGGGTCCTCGCCACGCATCCGGTCCATGACCTCGTTGGCACGCCGCATCTCACGCTGGTACTGCTCACGCTCCGCCAGCCCGCTGAGCAGATCGCCGAGCGTGACATGATCCTCATCGGCGAGCGCGCGAAGCTTGTCACGCACCGCGCTATCCAGCCGGATCGTGGTATCACTCATACAAGCAGCATACTGGATCGTATGCAGAACAGGCCACGGATATGGCCGGCGGCCACAGCTCCCGCGTCAGGCCCGGGCGGCCTGGGTCACGGAGATAGCCATCTCGCCAGGCCGGGACAGCGTCTGGTACACCACGCAATACCGCTCGGTCAGCTTGATCAGCGTCTGGACCTGTTCGGCGCTGGCGTCGGTGTCCAGGTCGAAGGCCAGCCGGATGGCCCGGAACCCGACCGGCGCGTCCTTGCTGACCGCCAGGGTGCCGCGGAAGTCCAGGTCACCCTCTGCCGCGACGGTGCCCCCGGCCACGTCGATCCCCAGCGAGGTGGCCACCGCCCGCAGCGTGACCCCGGCGCACGCCACCAGCGCCTGCAGCAGCATGTCACCCGAGCACAGCAGGGTGCCGTCCCCGCCGGTCGCCGGGTGCAGGCCCGCGACGGCCAGCGCCCGCCCGGTCTCCACCGAACAGGAGACGGCCTCGTCCAGCTGGCCGCGGGCCCGCAGCGTGACGACCGCCTGCTCCGGGTCCTCCCGGTAGGCGTCCTTGAGCGGCTGCTGCAGGGCGCGCAACTCCGCGCTGTCCATGTGGGCTCCTAATCTGTACGGGCGGTTCTTCCACCATAATGTCGGCCAGCGGCGCTGCGAGGCGTCGTAGTCGTCCAGCCGCCACGCCATCGCCGACCGCGGCCGGATCGCCCAGACCACGTCGAAGTCGGGATCGTGGTCCGGCAGGTACTGCCGGTCCTGCGGCCTGGTGTACTTGGCCGCGAGCGCCGTGACCACCGAGGGAACCGTCGCCGGCGGGCCGATGTCCTCGGCCACCCCGCGGACGATCAGGACGTCCTCACCGCTCTCCAGGTGGACGACGACCCGCGGGTCGGCCGCGACGTTGCGCGCCTTCACCGTGCTCCGCTCGCTGTACAAGTAGAGCGTCTGGCCGGTCACCACCCCCCAGACCGGCGCCGCGTGCGGGGCCCCGGCCGACCCTCCCGCAGCTGATCTCGGCGATCGCGCCCTGGCCATGCCTGACGGTGATAGCGTGCGGGATCGGCAACGTTACCTGCAGGAAATCCGGTGGCATGGTCAGGCACCAGGTAGCCGGCGCTCTGATCGGCGGCGTTCTCTCGCTGGCGCTGGCCTGCTCGGGATGCGATCCCATCTCTGGCGGCGCCCCGGCGTCCGGGGCCCCTGGAACCCCCACGGCGGCGGCCGTTTCCGCGCGTCCCGCGGCCACGCAGGCGTCGCCGTCGCCGCAGGCACCCAAGCCGCTTTCCTGCGCGGCCCGGGTCTTCGCCCGGATGACCACGGCCCAGCGGGCTGGCCAATTGTTCGCGGTCGGCATCGCCGGCAGCCCCGGTTCCGTGGTCGCCCGCGCGGTCGCGGCCTATCATTTCGGCTCCCTGATGTTCGGCACCACCACAACGGCCAGCCTGGCCGAAATCCGGCAGGTGACAGCGGCCGACCAGGCGCTGGCCTCCGCGGCGGCCACCGCGGGGGTCCGGTTCTTCATCGCCGCTGACCAGGAAGGCGGCGAGGTCCAGCGGCTGCGCGGGCCGGGCTTCGCGGCGATCCCGTCGGCCGTGACCCAGGGGGAGCTGGCCCCCGGCACCCTGAAGCGGGAGGCCGCCGGGTGGGGGCGCGAGCTGAAGCAGCCCGGCGTCAACCTTGACCTGGCCCCGGTCATGGACGTCGTCCCGCCCGGGACCGCCGGGCGGAACCAGCCGATCGGTGCGCTGCGGCGCGAGTTCGGCACCGATCCGCAAACGGCGGCGGCGCACGGCGTGGCGTTCCTGCGCGGATTGCGGCAGGCGGGAGTCGCCGCCACCGCTAAGCATTTCCCCGGGCTGGGCCGGGTAACGGGCAACACCGACCTCACCGCCGGGGTCGTCGACCCGGTGACCGCCCCGGGCGACCCCTACCTCGGGTCCTTCCAGGCCGCCATCGACGCGGGCGTCCCGTTCGTCATGGTCTCCCTGGCCAGCTACCCGCGGATCGACCCCCGCCATCTGGCGGTGTTTTCCTCCCGCACAATGCGGACACTGCTGCGCACGCGGATGCACTTCGGCGGCGTGATCATCTCCGACGACATGGGCGCGGCCGCGGCGGTGGCGAGCCTGTCCCCGGCCGCCCGCGCCATCAGCTTCGTGGACGCCGGCGGGGACATGATCCTCTCGGAGAGCCTGCCTGCGGCCGCCACCATGGACGCCGCGGTGTTGGCCAAGATGAAGCGCGATCCCGCGTTCCGGTCCGAAGTCGACTCCGCGGTGATGCACATCCTGGTCGCCAAGCAGACCTACGGCCTGCTGCCCTGCGCGGCCGGGTAGACCTGCCCCCTCAGGCGGACCAGGAGTGCAGGAACGCGGCGTCCTTGGTCGCGAGGTCGGCCCGGAACATCGGGTGCAGGTCCATCGACGGCGAGTACTTGCTGGCCGGGACCACGCGGCCCAGTGCCTCGGCCATGGCCCGGACGTGGTGCGGACCTGCGCCGCAGCAGATGCCCACGTAGTCCACGCCGAGCTCGCGGGCCTGCGAGGCGAACTGTGCCATCTCGAACCGCGTGCAGGTGAAGGAGTCGAGCGCGATGGGGAAGGCCCGCTCACCGTCCGCCGACCGCAGGGTCTCCATGGTCGGGGCGGCCGCATCGGTCCGGTATGGCACCGGCTGGACGGCGACGGCGCAGTCCACGGCCTCCCGGATGTCCGCGATGAGCGGCAGCATGGTCAAAGGCCCGCGGTCGCAGTTCAGGCCGACCACCTGCGCGCCCTCGGCGGCCAGGATCCGGCACGCCTCCGCGTATCCGTAGCCGTCGCGAGTCTGGTCCGGCTGCGTCGGCGCCAGCGTGACCATCGCGGGCAGGCCCAGGTCGCGGATGACCTCCACCGCGATCAGCGCCTCGCCGAGGTAGTCATTGGTCTCGGAGATGACGAAGTCGACGCCCTCCTCGACCGCCCAGCCGAGCTGCTCGGTGTACATGGCCCGAACGGTCTGCCCGGTCGCCGGGTCGTCCGGGTCATACGCCCAGGTGTTGCAGACGTTGCCGGCCACCAGCGCGTCGCCCTCGCTCGCCACCTCGCGGGCGAGCCGCACCGCTTGCCGGTTCATCGCCTCCAGGTCGCCCTCGCGGCCCACGTCGCGCAGCTTCTCCCGGTGCGCGTAGTAGGTCAGCGCCACCATCACGTCCGCGCCCGCGCGCAGGAACTCGCGGTGCAGCTCACGCACGGCGTCCGGGTAGTCGAGCACCACCTCGGGCACGAACGGGCCCGCCTTGATGTAGCCGCGCCGCTCCAGCTCGAAGACGTAGCCCTCGGCGCCGAGCACCGCGCCCGCCCCCAGCCGCTCCATGATCGACGAGCTCACGCGCCCCTCCAGCTCACTCACGAAACCACCCCTTCCGCAACCCCGCCGAACCTGGCCGATGTGAAGCGCCCGGTGTAGTACATGGTGCCCCGCTGCAGCGCGAACTGGGCCAGCACCCGGCCCACCCGGGGCGCGAACTTGTAACCAGGTGCGCGCCAGCCTACTCCGGTGTGTCAATATGAGCGGCGGGCCGGGCTCCGCGCCGGAGATGTCGCGGCTGAAGCACTGGCCGAGGAGGGGAGCGCTGATGGTGGTGCTTGACGGCGCCTCGCTGACGATCGAGTCCCTCGCGGCCGTCGCTGAGGGGCGGGACAAGGCCATTCTCGCCCCGGCGGCGCGTGAGCGGATGGCCGAGGCGCGGAAGGTTGTCGAGGAGGCCATGCGATCGGAGGCGGCCGTCTATGGCCTGACGACCGCTGTCGCCGAGCGAAAGCGCGTCACGCTCGACGCTGCGGGCCGCCGAGGCTTCAGCCAGACCCTGATCCGGAATCACCTGATCGCCCAGGGAACGCCCGCCCCTCCCACGGTGGTGCGGGCCGCGATGGCCTGCCTGGTGAACGGTTACGCCAAGGGCGCGGCCGGGGTGCGCCCCGAACTCGCCGAGATGATCGTCGATGCCTTGAACCGCGGTGTCTCGCCGACCGTGCGCAGCCTCGGTTCGGTGGGGCAGGCTGATCTGGGTCCCCTGGCCGACCTCGCTGAAGGGCTGGTCCGCGAGACCGGCTTCGTTCTGCAAGAAAACGAAGGCCTGGCGCTGATCAATAACAACGCCTTCGCCACCGGCTGGGCCGGGCTGGCTCAACTCGCCGCTTCACGGCTACTCGGGGAAGCCGAAGTCTCCGCCGCGCTCGCGCTCGAGGGGTTCGCGGGCAACCTCAGCATCCTCCATCCCGTGGTCGCCGAGATCCGACCCCACCCGGGCCTGGCCGCGGCGAGCGGCCGCCTCCGCGCGCTGCTCGCCGGGAGCTCCCTGTTCGAGCCCGGTCACGCCCGGAACCTGCAGGACCCGCTCACCTTCCGGAGCATTCCCCAGATCCTCGGCGCGGCCAGGGACACCCTGGCTTTTACCCGGGCCACGATCGAGACTGAGCTGAACTCCACCCCGGCCAACCCCGCCGTCATCCTGGCGGAACGGCGCATCGTGTCGGTCGGCAATCTCGACGTGGTTCCGGTCGCCGCCGCGCTCGACTTCGCCCGCATCGCCCTCGCGACGGTGGTGACCAGTGCCGCCGAGCGAACCGTCAAGCTCCTGCAGAGCCCGCTGTCCGGCCTCCCGGCCGGGCTTGCCGCGGAGCCGGACACCGGCGAGGACGCGCTCGCCGAGTTCGCTGTCGCCGCTCAGTCGATCGCCGCCGAGGCACGCGCGCTCGCCCACCCGGTTTCCTTCGAGGTCGTGAGCTCGAGCAAGGCCGAGGGGATCGAGGACCGCATGACGATGGCCCCGCTGTCGGCGCGGCGCCTGGCCGCCATGGCCGACCTCGCCGCGCGGGTTGTCGCCCTCGAGCTTTTCGTCGCGGCCCAGGCCATCGACCTGCGCCGGTTTCCCCGCCTGGGGGAGGGGACCGGGCGGGCGCTTCGCCTGCTGCGCGAGCTCGCCGCCTTCACCGGCCACGGGCAGGCGCCGCCCGCAGACCTCGAGCTACTCGTCGACGCGGTTCGGGCGGGCCGCTTCACCGATGCAGCCGGGCTGACCCCGTGACCGCCCGAGCCTGTCTCATGAGCCCCGGCGGCCGGTACTGGATGGTCGCCCCAAACGCTTATGACCTGTCAAGAGCCTGTAAATACGTATGAACAAACTGGAAATAATGGCGGAACCGGCTGGCCACGGCTCCGCAACCGGTCCTCCGGACCGTCCTCCCAGGTTAGCTGCTCCGGGATGCTGAGATCATCGGCAATTGCGATCTACGTGGTCCTCAAGTGACGGGACCCCGCTGCGGGAAGCCCGCGGCGATCATAACGATCCGGTTTCCGAGCTAACTCTGCAGTGGTTAGAATGTACAAACAAACGAGCCTAGCCACCGCCGGATGTCGACGATGCCTGAACGCGAACCAAGCTCCAGCGGCCCGATTAGCATCGACCGGACCAGTCCGGTGCCGCTCTACTTCCAGCTGGCTCAGCACTTCGAATCGGCCATTAGGTCCGGCGCGCTCAAGGTCGGAACCCGGCTGGAGAACGAGGTCCAGCTGGCAGGGATGCTCGGCCTGTCCAGGCCGACGGTGCGGGCGGCCTTCCTCTATCTGGCCAACAAGGGGCTGGTGGTGCGCAAGCGCGGCGCGGGGACCGTGGTGGCAAACGAGCGGATCGATCGCAACGTGGAGCTGACCAGCCTCTACGACGACCTGGTGGCCAGCGGCCGGACGCCCGCCACCCGGGTGCTCAAGGCCGAGGTCAGCCACGCCAGCGACCAAGTCGCGCAGGCGCTGCAGCTGCCCGAGCGGGCCCTGGTGATGTCACTGGAGCGGATCCGGCTGGCCGACGGCGAGCCGATGGCCCTGATGCACAACTACCTGCCGGCCGGGCTCGTCCAGCTGAACGTCGAGATGCTCGAGGAGCACGGGCTCTACGAACTGCTCCGGGCGTCCGGCGTCGGGCTGTACTCGGCGACCCAGCGGATGGGGGCCAAGAACGCCTCGGCCGCCGAGGCCCGCACGCTCAACGAGACCCGCGGCACCGCCCTGCTGACCATGGAGCGCATCGCCTACGACCAGTCCGGCCGCCCGGTGGAGTTCGCCCGGCACCTGTACCGCGCCTCCCGCTACGCCTTCACCACCAGCTTCCCGCGCCCCGATTCGGCCCTCGGCTAAACGTGCCCCGTGCGGCCCGCCCGCAGGTGCCGGGCGACCTCGCTCGGGCCGCCCGTTTCCGCCCCTGGCCCGACTTTTATCAGGCGGGGCTGGTGTCGTTGAGTTCGATGTAGTCGAAGGTGACGAGATCGTGCTCGATGAAGGGCAGGCTCGCGAGTCGGCCTGGCGCCTCGGCGGCGGTCGTGTCGTTGAGGAGCAGGATCGGGCCGGTCCGGTCCGCCTTGAGGAAGACGTCGCGGATGAGGCCGTCCGCGCGGAGCCCGGCCACCGCGCGGCCTTCGGCTTCCAGGTGCGGTCTGATGTCCTTGCCGGTCAGGTGCCCGATGACCAGAACCTTCATGATGTTCCTTTCGTGATGAGACGGCCAGGCCGGCCGACGGTGGCGAGGCCCGGCTGGACCTCGGCCAGGAAGCCAGGGACGACGCGCTCGAGCCGCGCCGGGAACCACCAGTTCGCCCGGCCCGTCAGCCGCAGCACGGCGGGCGTCGCCACCATCCGCACCAGCGTGGCGTCCAGCAGGACCGCCACCGCCATGCCCAGCCCGATGACGCGTAGCACCCGCAGGTCACCGAGGACGAAGGCGGCGAAGACGCAGATCATGATGGCGGCCGCGGAGGTGGCCCGCGGCACCACCGTGTCCCTGAGCTGCCGGACCAGCGCCGAGGTGCAGGCGTCCTGGGGGGAGGTACGCGGGATCACGGTGAGCGCGGCGGCGGTGCGGCCCGGGTTGTACTGCGCCGGGCCGACGTACTCCACATCCGGCTGGCCGGCCAGGTCGGCCCGCAGCACGGCCAGCGGCGCGCCGTCGGCCGGGCGCGGCAGGGCGACCGCCACCACCAGCGGGCCGTTGGTCTCCGGGCTGAATCCCTTCGCCAGCAGGTCATAGGCCTGGCGCGAGGTGTATGACGCCGGGTTCGTGCCCGCGTCGGTGAAGGCTAGCCGGAGCGAGAGGAACGGCACCGCGGTGCTCCGCTTCGACCTCGGGCCAGGCCGGGAACCGCTACGCACCCTGACCGGCGCCGCGGCGGTCGCCGGGCACGTGATGCAGACGGCGCCGCGGTTCGTCGCATTCGCCCGGCTGGCCGTCGTCAACGGAGCGGCCGGACTGCTGTTCGGCACCAGGGACGAGCCCATCTCCGTGCTGAGCTTCACCCTTTCCGGCGGCCGGATCGCCGAGATCGACCTGGTGGCGAACCCAGCCAAGCTGCGCCGTCTGGCCATCCAGCACTGAGAAGGACGACAGGTCCCTAGCCGGCGTGACATCGCGCCGCCCGCCGGGAACAACCAGGGGGAGAGGTGACGGGGTATGCAGTACATCGAATCGAGCGTGATCGGGATCCGCTCGGCGGTCATCACGCTGAAGCGCCGGGCCTCCCCGCTGCGTTTTGTTCTCATCCCGATGGTGCACGTGGCCGAGCCGGACTTCTACCGTGAGGTCGCGGCCCTGGCCTCCGGATGCGGCCTGATCGTTGCCGAGGGCGTGCCGTCCCGGTACCTCCCGATGCAGGCGCTGATGTCGAGGATCCGGCGGGACCGCCTCGTCGACCAGCTGACCGCCCTCGATCTGGAACGGCTGGGGGTGCCGGTGCAATGGGAGTACATCCTGGACGACCGGCCGAAGTCGGGCCTGGAACAAGCCAAGGCGAGGGCCAACGACGCCACCGCGGCCGTCGTGCTGCGGGTGCTGGGCCGCTACGGCAGCCCATTCGGCCTGCCCAGCCTGGATCAGGCGGACGACCACGACGACCGGTGGGAGCCGCTGGGCGGCGGCCGGATCGGCCGGTTCCTCGACGGCCAGCTGCACGGGCGGGACTCCCAGCTGGTCCGGGCGCTGGGCGTCATCCACGCCGAACGCCAGCACGAACCGGTCAAGATCGCGGTGGTGTTCGGCGCCGCCCACATCCCCGCCGTCGTCGACTACCTGACCGGGCAGTTCGCCTATTACGTCGGCGACGCTGCCTGGCTGACCGTCGCCCACGCCCCGTCCTGAGCCAGGCCCGGCCGGGCCTCGCGCGGTACGGTACGACGATGGCGACTCTCGACGACGTGGCCCGGATGGCCGGCGGGCTGCCCGAAGTGACCGAGGGGGAGCGGCACGGCAACCGGACCTGGTTCGTCGGCGGCAAGGCGTTCGCCTGGGACCGGCCGTTCAGCAAGGCCGACATCCGGCGGTTCGGCGACCAGGTTCCGCCGGACGGCCCCATCCTGGCCGTCCGCGTCGGGGACCTCGGCGAGAAGGAAGCGGTGCTGGCCGCGAACCCGGACGCGTTCTTCACCATCCCGCACTTCGACGGGTATTCGGCGGTCCTGATCCAGCTGTCCAGGGTCTCCGCCCGGGCGCTGCGCGAAGCGATCACCGACGGCTGGCTGGCGTGCGCCCCGCCCGCTCTCGCCCGGCGTTTCGAGCGGTAGGACATAGCCCGGCAAATCCGGGTGTATCAGGCGCACGGTCCGGCCCTCCGATTCAGCAAGGGCGCCCTCGCGAAGCTGGAGCGGGGTGAGAGGGAGCCCAGCCCTGCCGGGCGGACGCGCGGCGTTGTCCGTCCGGCAGGCTCCAGCGGAACGGGGGAATGGGGGTTCCCGATGGATGCCAGCGTGATGTTTCTTGACTGCCCGGCGTACATGGACAAGACCGGCTCGGTCCGGTGCGGGCTGCCCGCCGAGGTACAGGACCGCTACCTGATGAGCTCGACGGACGGCGCGCTGGAAAGCGCGAGGATCCGCTGCCCGCGCGGGCACTGGTTCAACGGCCCGATCGAGTCGCTGACGGTCGAGCGGCGCCCGGCGCTCGCGGACGAGAGGTCCGCTACGCGGAACAGCCGCCGCTAGCGTCATAGAAGCCCGCGCCAGCCAGCCCGGGCCCGGTGATGGCGGGCTTGCTGGTGCCGCCGCCGCTCGGGTAGGCGGTGTCGAACCACTGAGTGAAGAACTGGCCGAGCCTGTTTTCGCAAGCCGCGCTCTTATCGGGCAGCCAGTGCCGGAAGCCGGCTTCCAGCTGGGGTTCGGTGATGTGGCCGCCGCCGTAGTGGCGCTGGATCTGCCGCAGGGCCTTGGTGAACCTGGCGGTGCCGAGGATCTGCCACAGCGCGACGTAGGCGGCACCGGGCCGCTCGTAGGTGGGGGCGTTGGAGAACAGGCCGAACGGGGTCGGGTTGGACGGGGCGGCCGTCCAGAAACTGCCGGCCCGGGCGTAGGTCTTGTTGAACTGCGCGATCAGGCTGCCGGTGAACGCCTTCTTGCCCGCGGTGGTGCCGGGGCCGCCGGCCTTGGTTTCGGCGTCGCGCGCGGCCTGCAGGTACTCGCCGAGGGTGGCCATGCCCTCCTTGAAGAAGGTCAGGTTGTACCCGCCCTCGGTCACGTTGTCACCCCACCACTGGTGCATGTTCTCGTGGTAGAGGGTCCCCAGGTCGATCTCCCCGCCGGCGAAGGTGATCATCGTCTGCATTTCCTCTTCGAAGCTCGCGTCGGGAGTGCCGATGATGATGCCGTCGGAGGTGAACGGGAACGGCCCGTTGAACTGGCTCTCGAAGTCGGTGATGTCCTGCTGCTGGTTCATGATGGCCAGGTTCTTCTGCTGCTGGGCCGCGCTGATCGACGCGTCCTGCGCCTGGTAGTACCTGATGCCGTCGCTGCCGACCCGCGAGGTCAGCGTGTAGTGGCCGACGCTGTTCTCCACCAGGTAACTGGCGATCGGCGCCCGCCAGTGCCAGTGCCAGGTAGCCGAGCCGCCGGTGAACCGCGCGTCAGGCCCGTGGTGCGTCACGGACTTGAGCACGCCGTTCGCCACCGCGGTCAGGCCGGCCGCGACCGTGTCGTAGAAGTCGTAGGTCGGCTTGACCGTCGGGTGGTCGTTGAGCGGCATCCAGTCCTCGCTGCCCACCGGTTCGGTGGTGACGAAGCCGCCGTCGCTCGACCGGAACCAGCCCTCGGTGGTGCCGTCGCCGTCGTTGTGCACGCCGGGCTTGCCCGTGTAGCGGACCGTCACGGTGAACGCCGAGCCGTCCCTGATCGGGGTCTTCGGCGTGATGACCAGCTTGTTGGCCGGGCACTGCGTCCCGTTCAGCGAATTCGCGGCGGCGTCGGTGTCCGGAAGCTCGGGTGAGCAGGCCGGGGGCAGCGGGTTGTTCGCCGGGCCGCCGACCGGGTTGTTCTGCGAGGCTTCGTGCGCCAGCGGGTTGGGGTCGTCTTGTCCGTTCGGGTCGCCGGGGTAGGCCGGCTGGACGAACGTGAAGGTGGCCGCGTGGCCGTTGACCGTGACCGAGTTGACGGTCATGTCGGGCCCGTCCGCCGTGTTCGCGGACTTGCGCTCGAAGTCCAGGCTGAAACTGGTCAGGCATTGCGTGGCGCGGTCGGTGAGCACGACGTGGTTGCCGGGCAGGAACTTGTTCGCCGCGCCGTCGTAGACCAGGTGCACGTCCGTGTGGACGCTGGTGTAGCCGCCGTTGCCGGTGTCCGGGTAGACGTGGGCGCCGGGCGGGGACAGCGTGTGCGCGCCGGCCGAGCACGCCCCGCCCTGACCTGCAGAGCCCTGACCTGCAGAGCCCCGACTAGCAGCGGCCGCCCAGGTCGGCCCGGCGAGCCCCGCGCCCGCGAGGGCGAGGCATGAGGCCGAGGCGACGGCGCTGATCAGCAGTCGGCGTCGTGCCATCGAGACCTCCCAGGTCGCCGTCCGACCCTACCAGGGCGCTTACGGCCGAACCGGGCCCTGTGACCGTGCTGGAATCCGCCGCCGCCAGCTGTGCGGGTACGCTGCATTGCGGCCGTCACCATACCTCGTTCGGAGCCGCCCGCCCATGCTCAGCCAGGACATCGTCGATTCCCTGTTCCCGCCGGACCTGCCGGAACCGGATCACTGGGAGCACCGCTACCCGCCACGTGACCTGCCCGAAAGAGCGAAGGTCACGCGGATCGCGCCGAGCCCGACGGGTTTCCTGACCATCGGCGGCGTGTTCACGGCGATGATCGACGCCGATCTGGCCCGCCAGTCCGGCGGCGTCTACCTGGTCCGCCTGGAGGACACCGACCAGGCCCGGTTCACCGAGGGCGCGGCCGAGCAGTTCGCCGAGGCATTCGAGTATTTCTCCATCAGCCCGGACGAGGATGACCGGACCGGCCGCTATGGTCCCTACACCCAGTCGGCGCGGGCGCAGACCTACCTGACCTACGTCCGGGAACTGCTCCGCCGGGGCCGGGCCTACGTGGACTTCGCGACCAAGCAAGACCTGGAGGAAATCAGCGCCCGGCAGCGGGAGGCGGGAGCCCTGCCCGGCTACTACGGCAAGTGGGCCATCTGGCGCGACGCCGATCCTGACGAGGTGGCCAAGCGGCTCGCGGCGGGCGAGCCCTACGTCGTGCGATTCCGCTCCCCGGGCGTCTCGGGGAACCGGGTGAGCTTCACCGACGCGATCCGCGGCGAGCTGTCCATGGACGACAACCGCAACGACGCGGTCATCCTGAAGAGCAGCGGCACCGAGCCGCGGCTGCCCACCTACCACTTCGCCCACGCGGTGGATGACCACCTGATGCGCGTCAACCTCGTCATCCGCGGCGAGGAATGGATCTCCTCGGTGCCGCTGCACCTGCAGCTGTTCGACGCCCTCGGCTTCGAGCGGCTGCAGTACGCGCACGTCGCGACGCTGATGAAGCAGGACGGCAGCAGCCGCCGCAAGCTGTCCAAGCGTCGCGACCCGGAAGCCACCGTGAGCTTCTACATCGAGCAGGGCTACCCGGCGCCCGCGGTGCAGTACTACTTGCGCGGCCTGGCCAACGGCAGGCTCGCCGAGATGCCGCTGGCCGAGGCGCTGGCCGCGCCGATCCGGCTGTCCGAATGCGGAACCGCGGGCCCGCTGGTGGACACGGTCAAGCTCGACGACATCAGCGGCGACTACATCGCCACCCTGTCCGGCGAGCAGATCCTGGCCGAGGTGAGTACGTGGGCCGCGCGCTACGACCCTGAGCTGGCCGGTGTCCTGGCCGCCGAACCGGACCTGGCCCTGCGGGCGCTGGCCATCGAGCGCGAGGGCGTCCCCAACCCGCGCAAGGACCTGCGCAAGTGGGCGGACTTCCGCGCGGTCTACGGATACTTCTTCCCGCAGATCTTCGAGCTGGTCTCCGACCCCGCGGACGCCCGGTTCGCCAGCTTGAACCTGGACCCGGACACGGTGCGCGCGGTGGCCCGGGCCTTCGCCGCGGCCTATCAGCCGCCCGCGGCCGATGCCATCTGGTTCGACCAGATCCGCCAGCTGGCGGCCGATATCGGGTTCGCGCCCAGCCAGAGGGTTTACAAGCAGGACCCGGCCGCCTACAAGGGCTCCATCCGGGAGGCCTCCCAGGTCATCCGGATCCTGCTGACCGGGACGCCACGCAGCCCCGACCTGCCCCAGGTGGCCGGCGCGCTCGGCGCCGAGGAGGTCCTGCGCCGCGTCCGCGCGGTCAGCGCCGCCTAGTCGCCGTCGGCGCCGGCATTGTCCTCGGGGGCCGCGTCCTCGGGTGGCCAGGTGCCGATCGGCGGCAGCCGGTACAGGCTGTCCAGGTCCAGCTGCTGGGCGTCCTTCAGCACCACGTCCTGCTGCTCCTGCGCCTTTTCCGCCGTCTGCTTGGCCAGCTCAGAGGCCAGGCCGCCGAGCTGGCGGACGCCGACGTCGTCGACGACCTCGTGGCTGCTCGCGAAGATGACGATGCCCTCCACTCGCCGGTCCTTCTGCTCGGGCGGCGACAGGGCGGCGCCCACCTTTGCTCCCTCGGCCGGGTTGGCGGCGCGCGCGGCGAGCTTGTCGCGCTCCTCCAGGATCCACTGGTGGAACTTCATCACCGCGCCGTGCAGGGGCAGCTTCCTGACGTCGTCGTTAGACAGGGCAAAACGCTTGCCCTTGCTGAAGCAGCGGCCGTAGGCGAGCACGGCGGACGACCACAGCGCCAGCGGCATCAGCGGGTCCCGCTCCTCCTCGGGCTTGGCCAGGTCGGCGAGCAGCCGCTTACAGCAGTCCATGACGAACTGGAGCTCTGAGATGATCGACGCCTGGTCGGCGAGAACTTGCGCGGACGGCACGTCGATGGCAACGGTCGGCATCGGCATCTTCAGATCCTCCCACAGAGGCTTGCCCGCGATGTCTCACAACGGGACGGGCGGCGGCGCGCTGGTGGCCCAGCGGATGGCACGGACCATGGCGTGCCCGGCCGGGCGGACCAGCACGGTCTCGGTCACCGGCAGCCGGGGCAGCCGCAGCGGCCGCCGGGCCCAGCCGGGCAGCAGTGACACCGCGGCCGCGGCGAGCACTCCGTAGGGCGCCCGGGCGAGCGCCGGGAGCGGCGGGCTGAGCAGCAGGAACCGCGCCGCCTCGCGGGCCTGCACGGTCGCGGCCAGCTCGGCGCGGTACTGGGCGATCCGGTCGGCGAGTTCGGCCTCGGTGCGCGGCGGGTCGGGTACGCCAAGCTCGGCGCCGATCCTGGCCATGTCGGCGACGTAGCCGTCGCGCCCGGCCTGGTCCAGCGGCCGGGTGCCGAACCGGGTGTGGGCGCGCAGGAAGCTGTCCGCCTCGGCGATGTGCACCCAGGTCAGCAGGTGCGGGTCGGAGGCGGCGTAGGGGCGCCCGTCCGGCGCGGTCCCGGTGACGTGCTCGTGCACCGCGCGGACCCGCGCGATCGCGGCCCGCGCGTCCTCGGTCCGGCCGAACGTGGTGACGGCCAGGAAGTAGCTGGTCCGCTGCAGCCGGCCCCACGGGTCGCCGCGGTAGTCGGAGTGCTCCGCCACGGCCGCCATGGCCAGCGGATGCAGCGACTGGAGCAGCAGCGCCCTGATCCCGCCGATGAACATCGACGAGTCCCCGTTCACCCGGCGGACCGGCCGGTCATCGGCGAACCAGCGCTCGCCCGCGCTCAGGTGGATCTGCCGCCGCCGGTCGCGGCCCTGCGGCCCGGCGACCCGCTCGAAGATGGCCCCGCCGACCCGGGCCCTGAAGCTGTCCACCTCCCTATTATCGGCGCTGCCAAAAATCGTTTTGCCGCAGGTGCGCGGGCTCCTAGGCTGGGCCAAACCGATCCAAGGGAGGCGAGATGCGCCAGGCGTTCATGTCCATCACGAAGGTTTCCATGACCTCGAGGGGTATGACGCTTGACGCGACGAACGCTCAACCTCGGCATCCTGGCGCACGTCGACGCCGGTAAGACCACGCTCACCGAGCGGCTGCTCTACGCCGCCGGTGTCATCGGCGAGATCGGCAGCGTCGACGCGGGCACGACGCAGACCGATTCGCTGGCGCTCGAACGCCAGCGCGGGATCACCATCAGGTCTGCCGTGGTGTCGTTCGCCGTCGGCGGCGTCACCGTCAACCTGATCGACACCCCCGGCCACCCCGACTTCATCGCCGAGGTGGAACGGGTGCTGAGCGTCCTGGACGGGGCCGTCCTGGTGATCTCGGCCGTCGAGGGGGTGCAGCCGCAGACCCGTGTCCTGATGCGGGCGCTGCGGCGGCTGGGCATCCCGGCGCTGCTGTTCGTGAACAAGATCGACCGGGCCGGGGCGGGGGAGGAGCGCGTGCTGCGGGCGATCGCGGCCCGGCTGTCGCCGGCCGTCGTCCCGATGGGTTCCGCCTCCGGGCTCGGCACCCGCGCGGCGGGCTTCACGCCGTGGGGGGAGGCCGACGCCGGCGCCCGGGCCCGGCTGGCCGAGATATTGGCCGAACGGGACGAGGGAATCCTCGCTGCCTATATAGACGACGAGTTGAGCCTGCCGTACGCCCGGCTGCGCCAGGAGCTCGCGGCTCAGACCCGGCGGGCCCTGGTGTACCCCGTCTTCTTCGGCTCCGCGGTCACCGGGGCGGGCGTGCCGGAGCTGATGGCCGGCCTGGCCGGGCTGCTGCCGGCCGGGACGGGCGATGCCGGCGGGCCGGTCTCCGGCCGCGTCTTCAAGATCGAGCGCGGCCCAGGCGGCGAGAAGCTCGCCTACGTCAGGATGTTCTCCGGCACCATCCGCACCCGCGACCGCCTGCGGTTCAGCGCCAGTCCAGAAAGCAGCAGTCGCGAGGGCAAGGTCACCGCGATCGGCGTGTTCGAGCGCGGCACCGCCAGCTCCCGGGCGTCCGTCTCGGCCGGCCAGATCGCCAGGCTGCGCGGCCTGGACGAGATCCAGATCGGCGACCAGATCGGGCAACCCGGCCCGGGGGTGATCCAGCCGCAGTTCGCTCCGCCGACGCTGGAATCGGTGGTGGCGGCCCGGCGGCCCGCTGACCGGGCCGCGCTGCACGTCGCCCTGGGGCAGCTCGCCGAGCAGGACCCGCTGATCAACGTCCGGCAGTCGCCCGGCGAGCTGGCGGTCTCGCTCTACGGGGAGGTGCAGAAGGAGGTCATCCAGGCGACGCTGGCCGATGACTTCGGCATCGAGGTGACGTTCCGCGAGACCACGACGATCTGTATCGAGCGCCCGGTCGGCTCGGGCCAGGCCGCCGAGCTGCTGGACGCGCCGGGCAACCCGTTCCCCGCCACGCTCGGGCTGCGGGTGGACCCGGCGCCGCCCGGCTCCGGCGTCGCGTTCCGGCTCGACGTGGACGTCCGCTCGGTGCCGATGTACGTCTACAAGACCACCGGCAACTTCGCCGCGATGATGACCCAGTACGTCATGCAGGCGCTGCACGAGGGCCCGCACGGCTGGCAGGTCACCGACTGCACCGTGACGATGTTCGACTGCGCGTACATCTCCCCGTCCACCACGGCGGCCCACTTCCGCAAGCTCACGCCCCTGGTCCTGATGGCGGCGCTGGACCAGGCGGGCACGATTGTCTGCGAGCCGATGATCCGGGTCAGCCTGGAGATCCCGGCCGAGACCGTCGGTTCCGTGCTGGCCGCGGTGGCCCGGCTCGGCGGCACCGCGGGAACCCCCGTCCTGCGCGCGGACATAGCGATGCTCCAGACGCTGCTGCCAGCCGTCCGGGCGCAGGAACTCCAGCGTCAGCTGCCCGGCCTGACCAGCGGCGAGGGAGTGGCGGAAACCAGCTTCGGCGGCTACCGGCCGGTGGTGGCCGCCCCGGCGGAGCAGGCACAATCGAACGCGAGGTACTGACCGACGAGGCCCCGTAACCGGCCCGGTAACGCGGGCTGCTCGGCCTGCAGCTGCCTGACTACCTCGAGCGCCTCGCTGACGTGGCCGTCGATGTTGGTCATCGAGTTGAAGACGTGCCGGACCGTGCCGGTGCGGTCGATCACGTAGGTGACCCGGCCGGGGAGCAGCCCCATCACGGCCGGCACCCCGTACGCCTTGCGGACCCGGCCGCCCTGGTCGGCCAGCAGCGTGAACGGCAGCCGGTGCTTGCTCGCGAAGCCGGCGTGCCGGTCCGCCGAGTCGGAGCTGATCCCGATCACCTCGGCCCCGGCGTCGGTGAACGTCTCGTGGCTGTCGCGGAAGGCGCACGCCTCGGCGGCGCAGCCGGGGGTGTTGTCCTTGGGGTAGAAGTACAAGACGATCACCCGCTCGCCGAGCCGGTCCTGCAGCCGGACCTGGTCGCCCGATTGCGACGGGAGGGTGAAGTCGGGGGCCTTGTCGCCGGCCTGGATGCCGCGTGCCACGCTGGGCCTGCCTCTCTGGTGGTCCCCCCTCGGGCCCCAGTGTAGTCAGGGTTAGGGTGCGGCTATGGAACCCGTACGCCCCGATGACGAGGTGGTCGCGGCCTTCGCCCGGGACGGCGTGGCCTGCCTGCGCTCGGTCCTGGACCCCGCCGGGGTGGCGGCCGCGGCCGCCGCGATCGACGCGGTGCTGGCCCGGCCCGGGCCGCTCGCCCAGGTGGCCAGTGCACCCGGTGATCCCGGCACGTTCACCGAGGATTTCTGCCGGTGGCGGGACATCGGCGAGATCGAGCGGCTGGCCCGGCACTCCCGGGTGCCCGCCCTGGCCGCCGCCCTGATGGCCACGCCCCAGGTCCGTTTCTACCACGATCACGTCCTGGTGAAGGAGGGCGGGACCAGGCAGCGCACGCCGTGGCACCAGGACCAGCCGTACTACAACGTGGACGGCCGGGGCGTCAGCGCGTGGATCCCGGTAGACCCGGTGCCCGAGGACGGGTGCCTGGAGCTGGTGGCGGGCACGCACCGTGGTCCGTGGCTGATGCCGCGCACGTTCCTGAAGAAGGAGGCCCGCTGGTTTCCCGAGGGCAGCCTGGCCGAGCTGCCCGACATCGACGCGGATCCGGCCGCGTTCGACATCCGCCGGTTCGGCCTGCGGCCGGGCGACGCCATCTTCTTCGACTTCCTGACCGTGCACGGCGCCCCCGGGTTCCCGCACCCGGGCCGCAGGCGGATCTTGTCGCTGCGCTACCTGTCCGCGGATGTCCGGCACGCTCCCCGCGCCTGGCGCACCTCGCCGCCCTTCGGCGACCTGGACGCCGAGCTCCCGGCCGGCGCGGACATGGACCACCCCCTGTTCCCCGTGGTCTGGCCGGCCTGATGCCGGACGAACACCAGGTCCGGCTCGAGGCCATGAACCTCACCTTGTTCCGAGCCAGCTCCCCGGCAGCGGGCGGCCACGCTGCCACGACGCCGGAGGACGGGCCGACCTGAGCGGTGCCGGTTCGGGATAGCTGAGCCGGTCCTGGCGCCAGGAGCGCATGGGTTCGGCGAGTTCCATGTCGGCGAAGAAGGCCGACCAGTCGCCAGGCCCGTAACCGGCGCCCAGGTCGCAATGATGCAGCTCCACTTCTACCAGCCGGCGGGTCAGCAACTCGGCGGCGGGAAAGAAATCCATCCCGTCCAGCATGCGCACCGGGACCTGCCACCCTGCGTCGGGCAGCTGCCGGGCCACGGTACGCAGCGCCATCGCCGAGCTGGCCAGGTCGGCCGCCTGCTCGGTCGCCCGCCTGCCCGCGTCCTGCTCGATGCCTGCCTCGCGCGCCTCGGCGCTGGCGTAGGCCGGACGGTCCTGCCCGGTCCGCACGCCGGCCAGCACATTCCGCATCCCGTCGGCGTTCCTGGCCACGTGCGCCAGGACATGCCCCCGGGTCCATCCGGGGAGCATCGACGGAACCCGCAGGTCCGGATCGGTGATAATCCGCGCCGTGCCGAGCAGGCGCTGCGTCGCCTGGTCGATCTGGTCACTCAGCTCACGTAGTGCGGCGTCCATCAGCTCACTCTAAGGACTCCTGGCATGATCTTGCCAACGCCGCCCCTCACCGGGAATGCTGGCCCATGTGATCGACCCTGACTCGGCGGTACCGCCGTATGAGCAAGTCGCGAAGATGATGCGAGACGAGATCGCCCAGGGGGACATGACCGGCCGGATCCCCTCGCTCCACACGATCGCCGAACATCACCACGTCTCGCACCGCGTAGCCGCCCGCGCCCTGGAGATCCTGAGGGGCGAGGGCATGATCGTCGACGTGCCCGGCGAGGGGGAGTTCGTCCGCCGTCCCCGAACCTAACGCGATTCAGGCAGGGCCAGTGCCTCCGCGGCCAGGGTGGCTCGCTGCAGAGTCTCGCGGAACGCTTGCGCCGCCTCGGCCGCCTGCTCGGCCAGGCCCGTGATTTCCGCGGTGGCGCGCTGGTCCGCTGCGGTACGTGCCACCAGGTCAAGGTACTTGTCGTTGTTGGCCGCCATCCGATGGGATGTCTCCCAGTCCCGTCGCGCGGCCTCGGCCGCCGCCACCTGCGCCGCCAGGAGTTCAAGCGCCAGAACCCGGGCCGTGGTGGCGTCCCGGGCTATCGATATCGCGCGATTCTGGGAGACCAGGACGGCGGCTGTCATCGGCCCGGCCGTGCCCCCGCCGTAACTCGACACTAGATCAAGCAGCAACTCGGTGATCTCGCGCAACGCGACGGCGATTTCCCATTCATGCTGCCGCAGGACAGGTTCCTCCACGGTCCCCCGCAGGTCACCCGCGTAAACCTGCGACGTCACGATGGTCGCGATCGCGCGCTGGGCGCGCTGGAGCAGCTTCCGGCATTCAAGTTCGAGCGCGAGCGGTGAGACGACCCGGTCACGCTGGCGGACCTGGCGTAGCGGCCCGGTACGGCCCGCGATCTGTTCCTTCGTCATGCGGATGAGACGTCGCCGCCTGGCGTCGCCCAAGCCGGGGTTCACCACGGGCTCGACGCTCCGCGCGTCGGCATCGCCGGCCATAACGGCATCTTAGATGCTGGGAATCCAGTCCAAGGTCCCAGAGCGACCGCTCATCCACCGCGGACCCGGCAGTTGCCTGCCTGGCCGTCGAGGATCTTGCGGAAGTACGCGGCGGACTCCTCGTACCCCAGCGCACGGTAGAAAGGCGCCGCCCGCCGGGTCGCCAGCGCGACCAGCGCACAGTCCCGGGTGGCCGCCCACTGCTCGAAGGCGCTCATCAGGGCACGGCCGATGCCGCGGCCGCGCTCCTGGCCACGCACGAAGATCTCCTCGACCCAACCCACCGGCCCGTTGGCGTAGAAGGTGAGGTGCCGGAAACCCAGCAGGTACCCCAGACTGTCCTGCCCGTCGACGGCCAGCAGCAGGCAGGCGTCGCCCTCCGCGAGCAGGGCCGGGTAGCTGAGGCCGAACCTGGCCCGGGAGAACGGGAACGACTGCGCCAGCCCGGCGGCCAGTTCCGCGACCGCCTCCGCGTCACCAGCCTCGGCCGGCCTGACGTGGCACACCGCGTCGCTCACCGTCCCATGATCTCCCGGCCTACCCAGGCGTTCCGGCTATCTCAGCCGCGCCGCGGGTGTTGATCACTCGGTCCGCAGTGATGCCCGCCCGTTCGGCCCGAACCGTGCCGTTGACCAGCCAGTCCAGCTGGCCGGGGGCATGTGCGTCGGTGTCGATGGCGAACAGGCAGCCGGCTTCGGCGGCCTGCTTCAGCAGCCGGTCCGGCGGGTCGGAGCGTTCCGGCCGGCAGTTGATCTCGACGGCCACGCCCGCCTCCCGGCAGGCCTCGAAGACCGTCGCGGCGTCGAACTCCGACTCGGGCCGCCGGCCCCGGCCCTGGCGGTTCGGACCGATCAGCCGCCCGGTGCAGTGCCCGAGCACGGTCACGTGCGGGTTGCGGACCGCGGCTACCATGCGCCGGGTCATCGGCCCGGCCGGCATCCGCAGCTTGGAGTGGACGCTGGCCACCACCACGTCGAGCCGGCTGAGCAGGTCCTCGCGCTGGTCGAGCGAGCCGTCCTCGAGGATGTCCACCTCGATGCCGGTCAGGATCCGGAACGGCGCCAGCTCCGAGTTCAGCTCATCGACTAGCCGCAGCTGAGCCTCCAGCCGCGCCGCGGACAGGCCGTTGGCCACCGTCAGCCGGGGGGAGTGGTCGGTCAGCGCGATCCACTCGTGCCCGAGGTCGCGGGCCGTCTCGGCCATCTCCCGGGGCGGGCTGCCGCCGTCGGACCAGTCCGAGTGCGTGTGGCAGTCACCGCGCAACGCCGTCCGCAGCCCATCGGAAGCCGACGGCGGCTGGTCCGCCACCAGCCGGGCCAGGTAACCAGGCACAGCACCACGGGCAGCCTCGGCCACCACCTGGGCGGTCGTGTCGCCGATGCCCTTCAGCGCCTGCAGCGTGCCCGCCTGTATCCGGAGCTCGAGCTCGCCCGCGGGCAGGGCGGCGAGCACGGCGGCGGCGCGGCGGAAGGCCTGCACCCGGTACGTCGGCGCGCCGCCCCGCTCCAGCTCGAACGCGATCTGCCGCAGCGCCTGAAGAGGATCCACGTCCGGACTCCTACCCACGCCAGGCCGGAGGCGACCGCGGGCGAGCCGGTGATCCATCTCCATCGTTTCTCCACATGATCTGCATCACGGTTCCACGTCCGCCTGGTTGGATGACGCGGCGTTCGTGCCGATGGGCCTGCGTTGCCCATTCTCTCCCTTCTCCGGAGCATCGCGATGATCGTCAGCCGGGTGGCCGAACGGGCCCGGCTCGACGCTCTACTCACCGCGCTCGTACGCGGTGAGGGCGGCGCCCTGGTGGTGCACGGGGAGGCCGGAATCGGCAAGACGACCCTGCTCGAGGCGCTGGTCGAGCGCTGCGACGGCGCGGTCACGGTGGTACGGGCCTGCGGGGCCGAGACCGAGGCGGAGCTGGCCTTCTCCGCGCTGACCGACCTTCTCTACCCTGTGCTCCGCCGGCTGGACGCGCTGCCGGGGCCGCAGGCCGCCGCGCTGATGGGCGCGCTGGCACTGCAGGCGCCCGCGCCAGGTGACCGCCTGGCGGTATGCGTCGCCGCGCTCGCCATGCTGCGGGCCGAGGCCAGGCACCGGCCGGTCCTCGCCGTGGTGGACGACGTCCAGTGGGTCGACGCGTCCTCCCGGGAGTGCATCGAGTACATCGCCCGGCGGGCCAGCGGGCCGCTCGCGGTCGTGCTGGCCGCGCGGGACCCGTGGTACCCGCCCGAGCGCATCCGGCTGCCGGATCTGCCCGTCGGGCCGGTCGACGACGCCGCGGCGGCCGAGCTTCTGCGGCAGCGCGTCCCGGAGCTGGCGCCATCGGTCGCGGCGGCGATCGCGCAGGCCGCGGCGGGCAATCCGCTGGCCCTGGTCGAGTTGCCCGCGACGCTGACCGCCAGCCAGCGGGCCGGCGTGGCGGCGCTCGAGCTCCCGCTCGGACCCGGCGGACGGCTGCACCGCGCGTTCGCGGGCCGGGTCGAGGCGCTGTCCGGGCCCGCGCGGCAGGCCCTGCTTGTCGCGGCGGCGTACGCGGGGACCGAGCTGCCCGTGATCGCGGCGGCGTGCCGGCAGGCCGGGACCGACGCCGGTCAGCTGGCGGACGCCGAGGCGTCCGGACTGGTGCGGCTCGCCGGCGGCGAGGTGACCTTCGCGCACCCGCTGATCCGCGGCCTGGTGTATTCGGAGGCGCGGGCAGGCGCGCGCCGCGCCGCGCACGCCGCCCTGGCCGGGGTGCTGCGGGATGACGACGACCGCCAGGCGTGGCACCTCGCCGCGGCCACGGTCAGGCCCGACGAGGAGGTGGCGGCCACCCTGGAGCAGGCCGGCGGCCGGGCGGTGGCGCGCCGGGCCTACGCCACGGGCTCGGGCGCGCTGGAGCGAGCGGCGCGCCTCTCGCCGGATCCAGAAACCGCGGGCCACCGCCTGATCACGGCCGGCCAGGCGGCAGCGGCCGCGGGCCTGGCCGATCGTGCGCTCGCCTTGTTCGCTGAGGCGGCCGAGCTGACCTGCGACGGAGAGCAGCGTGCCCGGGCTCAGCAGCTCCTTGGCCGGCTGCAGATCTGGCGGGGCCGCCCCGCCGAGGCCACGCCGCTGCTGGTCGGCCAGGCCGACCGTGTCGCGTCCCGGTGGCCGGTGCTGGCGGCGGAGATGCTTGCCGACGCCGCCAACGGCGCGACCACCATCAACTCCTACCTCGAGGCCGAACAGCTGGCCCAGCGGGCCGTCGGCCTGCTCGGCGGCGCCGGCGATCCCGCCGTGCGCGCGGCGGTGCTGACGATGCGCGGCTGGACCCTGCTGCTGCGCGGCAAGGCGCCCCAAGCCCGGCCGGTACTAGCCGAGGCGTTCCGCCTCGCGGAGGGCCTGGACAAGCTCGGCCCGGACTGGCCGTGGCTGCACATCCTGCTCAGGACGCGCATCCCGCTCGGGGAGTTCGAGCAGGCGCGAGCCGAGAACGCCGAACTGTGCCGGCGCGCGCAGGATGCGGGTGCCCTGGCGACGGTGAGCGCGGCCGGGCTGCTGGTGGCCGACGCCGCATTCCGTCTCGGCGACTGGGAGGCCGCCGACGCCGCGGCCCTGCAGACCTTCCAGCTCGCCGAGGAGGTCGGCCATCGTCACATGGCAGGCTGGGCGCTGACGATCCGCACCCGGATCCTCGCCGCTCAGGGGCGGTCCGAGGAGAGCCGCGCCGCGGCCGCCCAGGCGCTCGCGATCGCCGAGTCCGACGGGATCAGCACCGGCCTGCGGTTCGTGCACGGCGCCCTCGGGTTCCTCGAGCTCGGACTGGACCGGATCGACGCGGCCATCTGCGAACTCGAGACCGTCGAGCGGCTGACCCAGGGCTCAGGGCACGAGGAGCCGGTGATCGTCCCGTGGGTCCCGGATCTCGTCGAGGCCTATGCCCGTCAGGGGCGGGAGGGCGACGCCCGCCGCGTGCTGGCCCGGCTCGAACGCCAGGCGGTCTGCAGCACCAGTCCGGTGGCCGCTGCCGCGGCGGCCCGCTGCCGCGGCCTGCTCGACGACGACTTCGACGCGGCCTTCGCCGGCGCGCTCGCGTTCGACGACCGGCGGCCCATGCCGTTCGAGCGGGCCCGTACCCTGCTGGCGTACGGCCGCCGCCTGCACCGGGCCTGCCGGCGGGCAGCGGCCCGCCAGCACCTCCGGGCCGCGCTGGAAGCATTCGAACAGCTCCGCGCGGACGCCTGGGCCAGCCAGGCCGACGCCGAGCTGCGCGCGGCCGGCGGGCGGCACAAGCCGCCGCAGGACGACCGCGCGCTCACGCCACAGGAACGGCGCGTGGCCGCCGCGGTGCGGCGCGGAGCGTCAAACCGTGACATCGCGGCCGACCTGTTCCTGTCGCCCAAGACGGTCGAGTTCCACCTGCGCCAGATCTACCGCAAGCTCGACGTGCACTCCAGGACCCAGCTCGTCGCCGCGCTGGCAGCGGAGAAGGACACCGCCGCCCCCTGACGATCCTCACTGGCGGAGGTTACAGCCTGATACACCTGGTTATCCGGCGGATCCAGTTCCGGTCAGGTGGAGGAATCCCGGGTGGTCCCGAGGAGCTTCCGCATCACCGGGCGGTCCGGCTTGCGCCGGGCCACCACCTCGAAGCCGTGCCGGGCGAAGGCCGCCGCGATCCCGGGGAACAGGTTGCCGGTATGCGACGGCACGGTCGTGTCGACCGGATAGGCCTCCAGGGCCGGGGCGCCCGCCGTGGCCGCCGTCGGCAGCGCGGCCTCGATCAGGGCGTCCATGACACCCTGGCCGCGGTGCGACGACCGGACGTAGAAACACGGGACCGACCAGACGGGCAGGTCATCGACCGGGCCGAGGTACCGGGCCCGCGCCAGCCAGGCCAGTTCGGCACGCGGGGCGAGCTCGCACCACCCGACGGCCCGGTCCCCGTCGAAGGCGAGCAGGCCCGGCGGCCGCCCGGACGCCGCGAGCTGCCGGAGGTCTTCCTTGTTGTCCGCGCGCGGCCGGTCACGGTACCGCGGGCCGATGCGCCAGTACATGCACCAGCATCCGTTGGAGGCCCCGGACCGGCCGAACAGGTCCTCGAGCGCGGGCCACCGCGCGGAGGTAACGGGCCTGACCGTGAAGTCCATCGTGGACACCAACGATAGTGAGCCCGTTCGATTACCCGTTCCGCAGGGCCTCGATGTCCGGTGAGGGCACGCCGAACCGGCCGAAACACAGATCGCGCAGGCTGCTGTCATGCCACTGGCGCAAGGCGACGAGGGTGCCCTCCTGTTCGACGTGGTCCGGAAGGCTCTCGAAGATCTCCTGGCTGGTGATACCGGTCTCCCCGTGGGCCAGCAGTTCGGCGACAGCCCGCTGCGAAGCCGCGGTCGCCCTGGCCGCGTGCAGCGCGCCGTCTCCGCCGGCCAGCAGCGTGCGGTCGCCGTGGATGCGGAAGGGTGCCCCGTCCGGCCCGGCCGCCACGACCAGTGACCGCTTGTTGAGGTATCCGTGCAGCAGGCTGGCGGCGAGCTGGGCCACGGTGCTGCCGAGCATGGCCAGGTAGGCGGCGTAGGCGTCACGACGCTCCTGGTCGCTGCTCCCGATGACCCCGCTGGCTTCGATGCGGGCTTCCAGGGTCGGCGCCTCGACCACGCCCTGCGGATCCCAGGGCGGAAGCGCCGGGGCGCCGAGCCCGGCGGCTATCCGGTCGTAGTGACCGGGACCGTGCAGGAACGGCTGCCTGCTCGTGGTCATGCGCGCGAGCACGTGCCGGTCGAGGCAGGGAATGCGGGCATCGGCCAGCCATTCGATGTACCACTGCATCACCAGGGTCTTGTTGACCAGATGCCCGGCCGCATACGAGTCCTGGAGGAAATGGTCGGCGTACCCCGCGTAGATCCGCGCCCTGGTTCTCAGCTTCTCCCGGTCCTGCCCGGCCGCCGTCAGCGACCGTGCGATCAGGTCCCGTGCCATGAGGTGATAGGACCGCCAGCGATACCAGGAGAACGGGGCGAAGTGCCCGGCGTTACGCCCGACGGCAGAGGAATACAGCTTCCACGGCGCGAATCCGCAGCGCCGCCCCAGCGCATCGACCTCCAGGACCTCGCCGATCTCGGCCAGCTGGCGCAGCCGCGGGTATCTCAGCGAGCCCGGTAGCCGGGGACGCGGGCCGGGCCGGAACCCTGATCCCGCCAGCCGGCGCAGTTCGGCGATGTTCAGGCTCCGGACCGACTGGATCAGCGGAAGCAGGAACGCCTCCGGCGCGTTCTCGATCTCCGCCGGGTGGGCCAGGTAGTCCGGCAGCACGTTCAGTTCCCCGAGCGTCACCACCAGCCCGCTGCCGGGCAGGCGCAGAGTCTGGGCGCCTGGATGCTCGGCCTGCAGTCGTACCTCGTCGACGTGACGCGGGTCCCGGCCGAGCTGCTCGAGCAGGGCGCACTGCGCGTCCAGGCGCTCCGCGCCGAGCCGCGCGGGGTCCAGGTCGCCGAGCATGCAGTGCTCCCAGGCCATGTACCGCTGGACCACGCACCGGTCGGGGCCGCTCGGCGCGGCCGGGAATCCGGCCGCGCCGAAATCGAAGCGGCGGCCGGAGAGCAGGGCGTCCGCGGCCGCGTCTGCCTCGCGCTCCTCCGCCGATCCGGCCGGGGCCACGGCGAGGCCGCCCGTGGCTTGCGGCGCGGCGACGGCTCCGCGA
>WNGE01001206.1_pt1 | contig 33026 bp, 35 predicted proteins | sample 5400651 | NCBI WGS metagenome assembly WNGE01 (sample SAMN13153370, study PRJNA577476) | soil metagenome | isolation source: 60 cm soil or saprolite under grassland replicate 2 | place: USA:California | collected 2016-06-15
CCAGCAAAAACGACGGTGTCGCCGACGAGCTCGCCGTCTTCACCGAACCCAACTGCAAATTCCGCCCACACGTCCCGTTATCCAACTGGGCCGTATTCGTCAACGCCCCCCACGACGACCCCACACACACCAACCCCACAACAATCAACGCCAGGAGGAGCACGATGCGAGTCGGGGCGGGGAACATGCGGCGACGATCACGAGAGCTGCGGTGCCACACCACAAACAGAGTCATCGACGCAAACCGCGGCCATCTCTTCCCCCGAACGGGTGATCCGCCTCCCGGGAGAGGAGGAGCGGTGGCCAAAACACCCTTTCCATCCGTGGATTTTCGGGCTACTCTCAGGAGGAACGTGTTCGCGGGCCGGGCAGTCTCCTCCTCGTTTCCCATCGCGCTAGCCGCGGCGGCTCTGGCGCTCCTTTTTCTGGTCCCGGCCGCCCGCAGCGACACGGCAAGCGTTATCTGGAGCTCGCCGACACCGGCCGACCAGGCGAAATTCACCGTGAGCACGGGGAAGAAGGTGAGCTTCTCGCTGACCGCCTCCGCGGAGGAGGTCGGAGGAATCGTGCAGATCTCGCCGGCCGCGAAGCTACCCAAGGGCGCCTTGTTCAACTCGTCCGACGGCATCGCGGCCCGCGCGACCTTCGGCTGGATTCCGGAGGTACCGGGCGACTACACGGTCAAGTTCACGGCCACACTCGTGGGCACGACGACGGTCGCGCCGACGCTGACGTATCTCATTCATGTGAAAGCGACCGTCGTGCACTACCCCCTGACGTACAAGCTGACCGACGACAAGGTCGCGCACTGGGCACAGGTGCTTACGCGCGCCGTCGTGCACGCGCAGCCCAAAGCGTCGTCCCGCGCCGTGACGAAGCTCGACACGATGACCACTGACGGAACGCACAACATCGTGCTCGTGCTGACGCAGCAGGACACGAGCGCGAGAAGCACCTGGTATCGCGTGCGCCTGCCGATCCTTCCCAACAACTCGACGGGCTGGGTTCAGTCCAACGCGCTCGGACACTTGTTCAGCGTCAACACGCACCTGTACGTCGATCGTGCCCACTTCAGGGCGACGCTGAAACGCAACGGCAAGACGGTGTTCACGACCATCGTCGGCGTCGGTAAGTCGATCTGGCCCACGCCTCGCGGCGAGTTCTACATCCGCGACAAGCTCACGAACTTCGACGACGTCTTCTACGGGCCCGTCGCGTTCGGGACCAGCGCCCGCTCCGCGACGCTGACCGACTGGCCCGGCGGCGGCTTCGTCGGCGTGCACGGTACGAACCAGCCGGGCATCCTTCCCGGCCGGGTCTCGCACGGCTGCATCCGCATGCCGAACGCGTCGATCCTGAGGCTCGCGCAGCTCATGCCGGTCGGCACGCCGTTGACCGTCATCTAAGCAAGCGCCGAGCGTTTGCGCGTTAGAGCGCAGTCGTGACGAAGTTGCTCGGGACGAGGGAGGTCTGCACGACCTGGTAGCCGGCGTCCTCGAACAGGTAGCGGCGCTTCAGCGACTGCCAGACTCCGCCGTTCGTCTTTGCGAGCATCACGTTCGAGAAGAGGTAGGCGTAGGTGTTGCACGTGCCGGTGCCGCCGTTCCAGTTCTCCGCGAGAGCCTGCGGATAGAAGGCGCCGTGGCTCCCCGGCAGATCAATCGGCTTCGAAGCGGGCTTGTCGTCGACCCACACGCGCCACCAGGAGTTGCGCTTGTGCATCTCGAGCAGGGCCACCTTGTGCTGCTCGCCGGCCTGAACGTTCGCCTTGAGCTCGTGGTAGCGAGGCTGCTTTCCGGCGACCGTCACCTCGTAATACAGCCGGATCGAATTCGTCGGGGCGAAGGAGGCAAGGCCGACCTGAAGCCACTCGGCTGTGCCGTGTGGTCCCGCATCGGTGCCGCCGACTCCGATCCACCCGGCGACGTGTCCATCGGACACGGACGGGACGGCGAGCGGTGCGATCATCGCGGACACTCCGTGCGCGGTGTTCTGGCTCTGAAGGCCTGCGTACGCGAATTCTTTGGCTCCGCACTCGCTCGAGTTTGATTTGCCGCCCTCGGCCGGCGTGACGGCGAAGAAGACGACCGAAAACAGTGCGAGAATCGCGATGATGCGGGCCAAGGTGAAACCTCCGAAAGCGGCAGTGGGCGGCGTTCCTGACCCTGAAATCGACTGGAGGTAACTCCTGGTGCATCCCTCGAACGAGGCTTAAGCTCTCTCGTTCGAATGCCGCCCCTCGCGGTGCAGACCGTCAGCCGACGAGTACCGCGTGACCCACGCGTTCATCGTCACGCTGGCCGTTCTGACTCGCAACGCGGCCGCGCTGCTGCGCTCGCGGCAGGGAGCCAGAACAAGCTCTTCAACTTCATGCAGTTGCTCTACGACAACCAGGGGGCCGAGAACACCGGTTGGCTCAGCGACGACCTCATGAAATCGGCGGCTGCGAGCGTTCCGGGTCTGGACGTCAACCGCCTCCTCGCCGAGCGCAACTCCGGCAAGGTCGACGACCGCGCAAGGGCGATGGACGCCCAGGCCGGTGCCGACAGTGTCCACTCGACTCCGACGATCCTCGTCGGCAAGACCGGAACGGCGCCGAAGGTCGTCACGCTCGCGTCACCGACCGACTCGGCCCCGGTCGCCGCCGCGATCGACGCAGCCGCCTAGCTCCAGCCGAGGTCGCGGCCGAGGAGCTCGTACAGGCGGCGGTTCGGCTCGGCGTAGTGCTCGCGAAGCCTGGATCGCGTCTGCGGATCCATCTCGCCGTACTCGCGCACGAAGATCCGCGGGTACGCGTCGAGCTCGTGCGCCGGAGCCCCGAGGAAGTCGAGCACGTGTTTGTAGGTCTCGCTCGGCCGTTCGAGTAGCTCCTCGCTCGGAAGGATGAGCAGGCGTTCCCGGGGAACCAGCTCGAGCCAGCGCTCGAGCTGCTCGGCGTAGCGGCCGCGTGACAGGTAGGTGAAGTTCCACCACGCGTGGCTGAAGTAGCGCGGGTCGCGCAGACGCTCCAGCTCGCTCTCCATCCGCGCGTCCTCCTGCTCGAGCGCCTGCTCGAACGAGAGGGGCTCGCGTCCGAGCGCGACCTCGTGGTGGTAGTGCGAGAGCGCCCGGTCGATCGGATTCCTGACAAGCGCGATCAGGCGGACCTCGGGCAGCAGCGCTGCGGCGCGTGCCGGCGCGAAGGGATGGAACAGGTAGCTCGGGCTCGCCTCGCCGACGAGCGGCTCGACCCCGGCCCGGCTGCGTATCCGTCTGAGGTAGAGCGTGTTCGGGAAGTGACCGCGGTACCACGCGGCGCCGCGCCAGAAATGCCGGTCGAAGAAGCTGACCTCTTTCCACGGCGGCCCTGCGACCGCGGGATGCTCGCGGAGATACGCGTACAGCGCGGTCGTGCCCGCCTTCTGCGCGCCGATGATCAGGAAGTCGGGCAGCGGCCGGGCTGCGGCCGTCACGCGCCCGTACGTCCAGACGGCGTTCCGGGCGACCAGACGCACGGGTGCGGGAATCGTCGGGATCAACTCCGCCCGCAGCCTCACGCGGCGACGTTACATCAGGAGGCCTTCCGCACACGACGCGCGACCGCGACGCCGACGAGGCAGAGCGTCCCGCCGAGCAGCGCGAGCGCGGGCGGCGTCTCGCCCAGCAAGGTCCAGCCGAGGAGGATTGCGATCGGCGTGACGAGATACGTCGTCGATCCCATCCGTCCCGCCGTCGTGCGTGAGAGCGCGTACGCCCACGCGATGAATCCGATCGCGGTCGGAACGACTCCGAGGTAGATCGTCCAGCCGATCGCTGAAGCGCGGGCGCTCGACGCGTCGTGCCAGAGCGAGCCCGCGAAGGGAAGGCAGGCCAGGGTTCCGGCGACGGCGGCGAGCCACGTCGCCTGGAGCGGGGTCACTCGCGCGAGCAGCGGCTTCTGCGTGACGACGCCGCCCGCGTACGCGAAGGCCGCCACGATGCACAAGACGGCGCCCCAGCTCGGGACGACGCCGTGGTCGGCCGTCGCAATGCCGATGACGATCGCGCCTGCGAACGCGATTGCGCACCCTGCGAGCAGGGTGCGCGGAAACCCTTCCCCGAGCACGACGCCTGCAAGGACAGCGATGAGAATCGGCCCGACGTTGACGAGCATCGCGGCGGTCCCGGCGTCGACGCTACGCTCGGCCTGGTTCAGGGCGACGCTGTAGAGCCCGAACCACAGGACGCCGAACAACGCGATTCCGGGAAGGTCCCGCCTCGAGGGCAGTCCCTCGCGCCGAGCGAGTGCGATCGCGCCCAGCGCGACGCTCGCCACGAGCAGTCTCCCGAGCGCAAGTGCACCCGGCGACAGGTCGCGGCCGGCCGAGCGGATGCCGACGAATGCCGAGGCCCACAGCACGACCGTGAGCAGTGCGGCGCCGAGCGCGAGCATCCGCTCGCGCTCGAGCGGAGCGTCATGCGCCGTCTCGAGTGTCGCCATCGCGTACTGAAACTCCGGGCCTGCTGTCTTTGTGAGAACGCATTCCGGAGGCGCGGCAATCCAAGGCGGAGGTTTTCCTGTAGCTGAGCGGGAAGGACGTTGCGTGCTGTCAAAGGCAAGGCGCAGCAGACCGTCGGCAAGGCGAGAAGCGCGGCGAAGAAGTCGACTCGCTGAACCGCGACGTTCGGGCCGCGCGGTTCGTTCGCGCGCCGGAGGCCACGGCGGCGGCGGCAATCAGCAGGGTCTGATCAACCTCTACGTCGCCGACAACACGGTCCAGGTGCCGATCGGCATCGCCGCGAACATCTGCGGCGTCGCCGCGAACATCCTCGCCCAGGACGCGAAGACGGGGGACGCGAACTGCGACGCCCTCGGCAACGCGACCGCCGGCGGCTGACGGACGACGGGCCCTCGCCCCCACTTACTCCTCGCCGGTCGGCAGCACGAGCCGAAAGCGCGCCCCGTGCGGCTCGGCAGGCTCATACGTCAACGATCCACCGTGGGCGCGGGCGAATGACTGCGCAATCGAGAGGCCGAGCCCGGCCCCTTCGCTCGAGTCGGTGGGCCCGCGCGTGAATCGCTCGAAGAGGCTGCCCACGAACTCCTGCGCGACGCCTGACCCGCGGTCTTCGATCGTCACGTCGAGCTCGCCGCCCCGGCGGGTCGCAGACACGACGATCGGCGGCGCGCCATGGCGAAGCGCGTTCGCGAGCAGGTTGGAAACGATCCGGTCGAACGCTTGGGCGTCGACGACCGCCTGGAGATCCGCACGCGCGTCGAGCGTGACGCCGTTTGCCACTGCGGCGTCAATGATCGCGGCGAGGCGCTCGGTGACGTCGATCTGCGTCGGCGTGATCCGAATCGAGTCGGCTTCCAGGCGCGAGAGGTCGAGCAGGTTCTCGACCAGGTCGAGCAGGCGCTTGGCCTGCTGCGTCAGCATCCGGCGCAGTCCCGCACGCTGCTCGGGGTCCAGGTCCTGCTCGCGCTCGTCCAGCGTGCGCACCGCGCCGTAGATCGCGGCCGCCGGCGTGCGCAACTTGTGCGACGCCAGCGCCGCAAACTGGCTCTTCAGCTCGTTGAGGCGACGCAGCTCGCCGTGCTCGATCGCCTTCTCCAGGAAGGCGGCGATGAGCGTCCCGAACGTCGTCAGCAGGTCCACCTCAGGCGGGTCGAGCGTGAAGGACGAGCCGCGCTCGTCGCACGTCAGGAAGCCGAGGCACCGGCCTTCGCTGACGAGCGGGACGATCACGAACGAGCCGAGCCCGAATCCGCGGGCGAGGTCTTCGGGCAACGCGTCTTCGGCGCCGGGGTCGGCGACGAAGACGGCGCGGCTCGTGGCGAGCGCGCGGCGGAAGGCGCCGAAGTGCGCAACCGGCAGGACGGCCGGCAGCGCTCCAGTCTCCGACGACGTCAGGCCGTACCCCGCGAAGGGAACCAGCGTCGACGTCTCGGGCACGAAACGGATGATCCCGACCCGTTCGAAGCCGAACCCGTGGGCGACGGCGGCGCACGCGCGTTCGAGAACGGCGCGCGCGCGGAACTCGCCGCCGGCGAGAGCGCGCGCCAGCGAATGCAGTGCTTCCAGCTGGATGTGCGGCTTAGTGGCTACAGGGATCCGGTCGCTTCCCGCCGCGGGAAACACCGAGTTTAGCGTGCAGGACGGTCCAGCACGACCTGGCCGCGCCGGCTGAAGCGGACCGTCCAGCCGTCGGCGGCGAAGTCGCGGACCGCGCGGGCGTTTCGGGTCACGACGCGGGTGACTCCCCAGCGCGCGGCCAGAGCCCGCCAGTCGCCCCGGTGGTCGATGACGTCGTACGCCCCTTCGAGCTCGGCGTCCGAGTAGTTCTCGAAGCGCCCGTCGATGGTTACGTGCAGCGACGAGGCCCGCCAGAGCAGATAGCTGCCGGTGCCCGGTGGTGCCGCGACGCGCCCCGGAATCGGACGCGTCGCCGCGTAGTCGGCCGCCGCAGTCAGGAGCTTTGGCTCGTTCGGCACCGGTGCGATCCAGACGGCCCACGCGGCGAGCGCGGCCGCTGCGACCGCCGTGGCCGGAAGGCTGACGCTGCGCGACACCGCGACGCTGCCCGGCCTGCCGAGCTGGCGGAGCAGGTAGAAGCACAGCGGGCCCAGCCACACGAGCTGCCGTGTCGCTGTCGTCGCGAAGACTGCGAAGCCTGCGAGCACGAGTAGCGGCTCGACCGGGCGCGGCCGCGGTGCATGCCCGTAGAGCCACGCGCCGTAGGCGACGACGAGCGCCGGATACACGAGCGTGTACGGGTGCTGCCAGGTCGGATCCCATTCGTACGTCAGTCGAGGAAGCACCTTGTTCGCCGAGAGGACGCGGAAGTAGTCGACGATGCGGATTCCGAGCGGCGTCGCGAGTGTCGCGGGCAACGCGAGTCCGACCGCGACGAAGCGCCAGCTGAACGTCCGCGCCGTGAAGCCTCGGCGGCGGTCGATCTCGGCGCCTGCGACGACGAGCGCGAGGAAGAGCAGCCCGACGAGGAAGGCGGCGTGCAGGTTCGCCCACAGCGCGAAGACCACGGGTATCCACCAGACGCGGCCGCGACGGCGGTCGACGTCGGTGAGCACGAGCAGGACGGCGAAGGCGAGCAGCGAGAATCCCTCGGCGCGCGGATCGAGCAGCGCAAAGAGCATCGGCAGCGACAGGACCCAGGCGCCGAGCACCTGCCGCGGCTGCTTGTGCCGGCAGCCGATGACGAGCGGCAGCAGCGCGAAGCCGACGAGCAGCCCGTAGAGAACCGACAGCAGGGTTCGCCCGCCGGCCACGACGGCCGCGTAAAAGGCGAGGCCGGCGAGCCACTGCTGGTCGAACCACTCGCGGCCGTGCGAGAGGGTGAGGAACGGATCGCGGTGCGCGACGCCGTGATGGGCTGTGTAGCGGCCCGCTGCCAGGAGCCAGTACACGTCGCCGTTGTAGTGCCGGTTCAGGTAGACGGCGAGCGTCGCGGTCGATAGGACGAACGCCGCAGCGACCGACGCTCGCCTCAGGTGGACGGCGCTAGTCAGACGGCCGCCAGGGATGAGCGAACAGCCGCAGGACGACGCGGATGCCTTCGCGGCTGACGTCCGGCGTCAGCTTCGACTCGCCCTGCGCGCGGGGCGCGAACGTGAACGGCACTTCGCGGATCCGGAGGCCGGCCCGCTTCGCTCTGTGCGTCGTCTCGATCTGGAAGACGTAGCCGCGCGAGACCGTCGAGCCGACCTCGATCGCGCGCAATGCGCCCGCACGCCACAGCTTGAAGCCCCCGGACGGATCCTTGACTGGCAAGCGCAGCAACAGATTCGTCGGGATGCCGGCGAGCCGCGACATGAAACGGCGGAGGGGCGACCACTCGCTCGTCTCGCTTCCGGCGACGTAGCGCGATCCGACGACGAGGTCCGCGTCCGCGAGCGCCTCGAGCATCGGCGCCAGCGTCTCCGGCGGGTGCTGAAGATCGGAGTCCATCTGACCGACCACGTCGTACCCGTGCTCGAGCGCCCACGCGAAACCGGCGCGGTACGCACCTGCGAGCCCGTCCTTGACAGGCCGGACGACGAGGTGGAGCCACGGCTTCGTCGCCGCCTCCTCGCGGACGAAGTCCGCGGTGCCGTCGGGCGACGAGTCGTCCACGATCAGCAGGTCGAACAGCTCGTGCGGGAAGCGCGCGAGGAACGCGGGCAGTCCCTCCCGCTCGTTGTACGTCGGTACGACGACGACCTTCTTCACGGTCCGACCTCCGGCAGCGGTCGCGCCACGCCGACGCGGCGAAGCAGCCAATAGATGCCCTCCGTGACCGCAATCGCCACGAGCTCGCCGAGCGTGCTTGCGAAGCGCAACGCGATCGCGACGGCCGTCCCCGGAGCGGTGCCGATCGTCGTCGCGAGGAACGTGGCCAGCGTCCCGTCGCGCAAGCCCAGCCCGCCGGGGAGGAGGGGCATGATGAATCCGAGCAGCCAGGCGAATGCGTAGACGCCTGTCAGCCAGGCGAAGGAAACGTCCGCATCGGCGGCGAGCGCGTGGACGAGCAGGTACGCGGCGGCGCCCGTGGCCAGCCAGCCGAGGCTGTTCACGGCGATGACGACGACCAGCAGCCGGCCGCGGAGGAGTGTCGGCAGCGCGAGTCCCCGCTTCGCGACGAGGCGCGCGCTGAGCCGTCGGAAGAACGCCGGCCGCGCGGCGACGGCGAGAGCGAGGGCGACAACGGCGATGGCGATGACCGCGAGCGGAGGCCACGCGCCGTCGGCCGCGAAGGCGCCGACCGCGACGAACGCCCCGGCGCAGAGGGCGGCGAGGTTCTCGTACCCGGTGACCGCCCAGATCTCCTCGCTCGACGCCTGCACGCGTGCACGCTCGCGGATGCGGATCACGATCGCCAGCGCCCCGGACGGCGCGTAGCGCAGAAGGAACGAGCGCATCCACAGAAGCAGGGCCTCCTCGAGCCGGGCGGGAACGGCCATGAAGCGCAGCGCGAGCCAGAACGAGAATGCCTGGACGAACGGAGGCAGCGCGAAGAGCGCGATCGCACCCACGAACGACGCCGGCGCGAGACGCCAGTCGAAATCCGCGAGCGCCTGCCGCTGTCCCCACAGAGCGACGGCGACGCCGACGAGCGTAGCCACGCCGGCGATCCAGCGGAAGTGCCTGCCGAAGAGGCGCCAGGCCCCGGCGAGAAACGGCCGCCACACGCCCTGCTCGCTCAGAAGCCGCGGATCATCGCAGGCGTTCCGATCACGATCAGTGGCTCGTTCTCGGGCCTCAGCCACCTCAGCACAGTGACGAGGTGAGGGACGGCCAGGCTCACGCAGCCGAGCGTCGGGCGGCCCGTGCTCGCGTGCAGGAAGATGCCGGAGCCGAGCCCCGGCACGATCGGATCGGTGTTGTAGCGGATGAACGCGAAATGCCGGTATGCCGTCGGCGAGCGCGAGAGGTCCTCGTCGGTGACGCGAAACGGCGGGCGCGTCCCGCAGGGCACGTGGTGAAAGCGGTTGTAGTAAGGAGAGCGCGGATCCTCGACCCACCAGTCCCCGCAGGCGACGCGGTGGTAGCGGTAGCGCACGCCCGGATCCGGCGCGATGCCGTACATCACCGAGCCGAAGCCGAAGACACCGGCCGGCGTCGTGCGATCGCCTTCGTGGCGGTCGGCGGAGACGCCGCGCTGCCCGAGCCACGCGGGCCACGGGCCGCCGGCTTCGAGCCAGCACTCTCCCGACCTGCGCCAGATCTGCACCGTGCCGCGCGTGGCCGAATCACGTGGTGCGACGACCGTGACGAGCTGCTTCGCCGTGACGGTCGACGTGAGCTCGTTCGCAAGCATCGGGGAGCAGAGCGACGAGCCGCCGCCCGAGGGGGCGGCGGCCCATGCTGCAAGGCACAACAGAATGACGAGCACGCGCGCCATCGCCTCGACAGCCTACGCGCGCGCTCGGGCGATGATCTGCTCCACGACGTCGCTCTTCGCGTCGGCGTAGTGCTGCACGTACTTCCACTCCTTCTGCGCCAGCTCGCGTTTCGTTCGCTCGTAGAGCTCACGATCCGCCTCGTTGCGGCGCAGCCAATCCCGGAACAGCAGCATGCGCTCGATCTCGGGGCAGCCTGGCGAGAACACGTGCAGGTTGACCTTCGTGTCCGGGCCCTTGAGCACGCGGTGCTCGAACCACTCCGGCTCGCGGATGCGCAGAACGTAGCCTGCTGCTTCGAGCGCCGGAACGTATTCGGCCTCGTCCGCCGAATCGGCCACGACGAGCACGATGTCGATGATGGGCTTCGCCGCGAGGCCGGGAACGGACGTCGACCCAACATGCTCGACCTGCAGCGCGCGATCTCCGAGCGCGCGGCGAATCCGACCGGCCTCGAGCTCGAACAGTCGCGGCCACTCCGGGTCGTACTCGGCAAGAAGGATGGGCCCCGAAGACGGTTGGGCATCGCCGACCAGCGCCGCGTGCAGCTGCTCCTCTGGCGTCAACACCAGCTCAGCGTCAATTGCACTCGGTCCGAGACGCAAACAACGTGAAGTTGTCGAACGCCACGGTCACGTCAAGCCGGCCGAACGTCGCCCCGTCGGTGCCGATGTCGAAGCTGATCAGGGCCGGCCCCGGGTGCAGCGCGGAGTCGACCTTGAGCCACCGCTCGCGTTTCCAGTAATAGGTCGTAAGGACACCGTCGCTGCGGGCTATGCGCAGGCGACCCTGGCGATCGTCGGAGGCAAACTGTACGTCGCCAACGAAGAGATACGACTGGTACTGGTCTTCTCCGCCGACCAGGCTCCTCCGGCTGATCTGCGGAAAGATGTATCGAGGAGCGCCGGGTCGCGGCCCGATTCGTGCCACCAGTTGGGCCGCTACGCCGTCTCCCCGCGGCCATTGCAGCAGGTCGTAGTCGACTTCCGCGTCGAAGTCCCCCGGCAGCGAGCAGCGCGACTCGTAGTTGCCGCTGATTTGTCCGTAGTTGTCGGACGGAGTTGCGTTTCCAGGGATCGAGACCTCGACTCGACCGTTTCGTTGGGTGGCCTCCGGCCCGCCTCCCTGCGTAAAGATGTGCCAGAACGTCTCGTCGGGCTTGCCGTCGAACGTGTCGGACACAAACGGGGGACCGAGAATGGTGTCGCCCGACGTGGTAGTGGTCGTCGTCGTTGCGACGTGGGTCGTCGTCGTCGTTGTGCTTTGTCGTTTGCGGGCGGCCGTCGTCGTCCGGAGCGAGGTCGTCGCCGGCATGGTCGTCTTCGCCGACGTGGCCGTGTGCGGCTCGACGATCTCGACCGTGCTCACCGCAGCCGTCCTTGTCGAGGCTGTGTGCGAGGGATGGTCGTTTCGCGCTTTCTGGCGTGGATTCTCTTTGTGCCTTGCCGCGGCTGTCGACGTTCCGCGCTCCGTCGAGGGCAGCGCGTGTGCCTGGGTGGTCGAGGCAGGCGGCGGTAGTGCTTCACGATGGCCGCGGCGGCCGAGTACGACGGCCGTCGCGCTCCCTGCGGCGAAGAGCGCAGCGAGACCGACGAGCCAGACGAGCTTCCGCCTCGGCGGCGTAGGCGCGTGCTCCGCCACCGCGGGGCGGGCTGGAGCGTCGAGCGCCGCGTCCTGGCGGAGGATCGCCCGCTCGAGCTCACGGAGCGCCGGCCCGGGCTCCAGCCCGAGTTCCTCCGCGAGCACCCGCCGCGTCTCGCGATAGACGTCGAGTGCTGCCGCCTGGCGGCCGGACCGATAGAGCGCGAGGATCAGCTGCGCGCGGAAGCGCTCGTCGAGCGGATGCTCGGCCGCGAGCGCCGACAGTTCGGGGATCAGATCGGCATGGCGCCCGAGCACGAGATCGGCGTCGATCCGATCCTCGAGCGCGCCAAGGCGCTCGTCTTCCAGCCGCGCGCGCTCGCGCGCGACGAATGCTGCGTTGCCCAGCGAGCCGAGAGGCTCGCCGCGCCAAAGCCCGAGCCCTTCGCGCAGGAGCCTCGCCCGCTCGGCGGGTTCAGCCGCGCCCGCCTGTTCGACGAGCTCGCGAAAGCGCGCCAGGTCGAGCTCGCCCGGCTCGACGCGCACCAGGTAGCCCGCTCCCGTCGTGACGACGCGCGTCCCGAGTGTCTTGCGCAACCGCACCACAGCGTTCTGCACCGCCGTTGCACCGCTCTTCGGCAGATCCTCTCCCCAGAGCTCGTCGAGCAGATCCGCAGTCGACACGGCCGTGTTTGCGCGCAGGAGCAGCAGCGCGAGCAGGGCGCGTACGCGCGGCCCGTCGAGCGGAAGCTGCCCTCGTTCGTCCTCGACGGCGAGGGGGCCCAGGACCCGGAAGTCCATTCCTGAGAGCGTAGCTCTGTCCAGCACACGCGAACACCCGCAAATAGCCCCCCGTTAGCCGTTCGATAGCGGTAGTGGCGCATGCTCGGCGCATGACGTTGCGTGTGCTCATTGCGAGTCGTAAGGCGGGAACGCGGGAGCGCCTGCGGGCCGCGCTCGAGAAGCACGGCTGCGACGTCTGCGCATCGTGCGCAGACGCGGCAGAGGTGATCGCCGCTTCGCGCCGGCGCCGAGCGCACGTTTGCGTCATTCACCTCGACCTGCCCGGCGGCGGGATCACCGCGTGCCGGGCGCTCGCGGCGCGGAAGCGACCGCCTCGGATACTCGTCCTCGCGGCCGCGAGCCGTGAGAACGATGTGGCCGCCGCAATGCGGGCCGGTGCGGACGGCTTCATTGTCGACGACCTCGACCCGCGGCGCATCCCGGAAGCCGTCGCCGAGGTGGCCGAGGGTCGCCCAGTCTTGTCCAGCAGCTCGACGGCGCGTCTCATCGCCGAGCTGAGAACGCCCGGCAACCAACAGATCGGCAATCCTCGAAGGGAGGAACGACAGTGTTGAGACAAGGCATGCGCAGGTGGGTGGTGGCAATACGCGCCGTGGCATTCGCCGGCGTCTTCGCGGGACTGGCGTTGGCGTTCGTGCCCGCGGCGATGGAGAGCCCCGCCGCGGACAGTCTCCAGGCATCGGTCGAGTCGAGCACACGCGGGCCGCTGACCACATGCGGCAACTGCTCGACCCCCAACGTCGTGTGGAACTTCATCTATGTCTCGAACGGCAATCGGCTGACGAGTGCGATCGACGGGCAGTTCGCCGCACGGGACACGTTGCACAATGCGTTCGTCGTCAGCAATGTCGAGTCGCACATCTTCGTCGACGGTGTCGACTACTCGAGCGACACGTACTATCCGCCGCCGAACGAGTATCCGCGCACGTGGGCGGGACACTGGCCGTCGACGCTGAGGTGTCCGAGCACCGGCCCGTGCACCGTCATCGGCAGCCCTGCTGTCGTTCCCGGCGAGGAGGTTGCAGTTCTCTACGCGGGCTGGGGCCACGGGGCCGGCGAGTTGAACGGCAAGTACGTGTTCAAGTACACGGTGCACGGGACGCTGAACGGCACGCCGATCGACCTCAGTGCAAGCTCACGGCCGATCTTCATGACCGACTGATCCAAGGCGATCTATCTCGCCAAGGCGTACCCCTGCATACCGCGGGGGTTCGCCGCGGCGAGCAGTTGTCCATCCTCGCGCTTGACCGCGCACACACGGCCGAGCGACCAGGGCGGCGTCACGGTCACGTCGTGTCCTCGCTTGCGGAGCGCGCGCACGACGTCGCCGCCGGCGCGCTCTTCGATCAGCAGCGACCGCGGCGCGAACCCGCGCGGATAGAACGAGTCGATCAAATGCTCGGTGTGGAAGTCGGGCGAGTCGATCGCCTCTTGCAGATTCAGGCCCCGGTCGACGTGACGCAGGAGCACGTGCAGCCCCCACTGCTCCTGCTGATCGCCGCCGGGCGTGCCGTACGCGAGCCACGGGTCACCGCCTCGCAGCACGAGCCCCGGCGACAGCGTCGTGCGCGGCCGCGTGCGCGGCTTCAGCGACGACGCGAGCCCCTCCTCGAGCCAGAACATCTGCGCGCGTGTCCCGAGCGGCCAGCCGAGCGCGGGGATCACCGGGGAGCTTTGCAGCCAGCCGCCCGACGGCGTGGCCGAGAACATGTTTCCGAAGCGATCGGCGACGTCGAGGTGGACCGTGTCGCCGCGGGTCGGCTCACCGACGCCAAGTGACAAAGTGTCACTAGGCATATGGAGTGACGGCAGACGGCCGAGGCCCGGCCGCAGCTCGGACGACGCCTCGCCGGTGACGAGCGTGCGCCGCTGGTCGTTGTACTCGGCGGACAGGAGCGTCTCGAGCGGCACGGGCTCGGCGTCGCCGTACGCCGCGTCGCGATCGGCGAACGCGAGCTTCGCGCACTCGGTGACGACGTGAACGAATTCCTCCTCGCTCAGGCCGCCGACGTCGAAGCCGGAAAGCAGCGCGAGCTGTTGGAGTCCGACCGGCCCCTGGCCCCACGCACCTGTCTTGCACACCGTGAGTCCGCGGTAGTCGAAGGTGACCGGCTGCTCGAGAGTCGCCCGCCACTCGCGCATGTCGTCTCCGCCGAGGAGGCCGCCGTTCTCGCGCGAGAAGCGATCGATCTCCTCGGCCACGAAGCCGTCGTAGAACACGCGTCGCGCGCGCTCGATCTCCTCCTCGCGCGAGCCGCCGCGCGCCTCTTCGAGGAGCCGCCTCCACGTCGTCGCCAGCTGCGGATTGCGGAACGTCGTCCCCGGCTGCGGCGCGGGAAGGTACAGCGCCGCCGAGCCGGGCCACTCGCGGAGCAGCGGCTCGGAGCGTTCGACCACCATCGTGATTCCGGCCACGACCGGGTAGCCGTGCTCCGCGTAGTCGATCGCGAAGCCGAGCACGTCCTCGAGCCGCCACGTTCCGAACTCCTGCAGTAGGAGGAGCCAGCCGCCGAACGCACCCGGAACGCACGCCGCGAGCGGTCCGGTGCCCGGCATCAGCTCGTGGCCGAGCCCGCGAATGCGATCGATCGTCGCCGCGGCGGGGGCGACGCCCTGCGCGCAGAGCACGACGGGCTCGCCCCGCGACGCCGGCCAGAAGACGGCGGGAAGATCGCCGCCCGGACCGTTCAGATGCGGCTCGACGACCTGGAGCGTGAAACCGGCCGCGACCGCGGCGTCGAACGCATTGCCGCCGCGCTCGAGCACGGCCATCCCGACGCCGGAGGCAAGCCAGTGCGTCGTCGACACCGCGCCGAAGCTGCCGCGCAGCTCGGGGCGCGTCGTGAACGGAATCACGACTGCAGCTCCGCGGTGTCGATCAGGTGCGCGTCGTCGCGCGCGCGCGTCACGAGATGACACGCGACAAAGTGTCCGGCGCCGACGTCGAGCAGCGGCGGCTCCTCGTCGTGCGAGCGCGGCGCCGACTCCGGCTCGAGCGGACAGCGCGTGCGAAACCGGCAGCCTGAGGGCGGAGCGAGCGGCGACGGGATGTCACCTTCGAGCACGAGCCGCGTGCGCGTTCGCTGCACGGCGGGGTCAGGCACGACCGCGGCAGAGAGGAGCGCCTGCGTGTACGGATGCTTCGGCGCGGCGAACAGGTCGGCGGTGCGCGCGGTCTCGACGATCTGCCCGAGATACATGACCGCGACTCGATCGCAGAGATACTCCACCGTTGCGAGGTCGTGGGTGATGAACAGGCACGAGAAGCCCATGTCGTGCTGAAGCTCCCGCATCAGGTTCAGGATCGCCGCCTGGACGGAGACGTCGAGCGCCGACACGGGCTCGTCGGCGATCAGCAGCGACGGTGATACCGACAGCGCGCGCGCGAGCCCGACGCGCTGTCGCTGGCCGCCGGAGAGCTCGTGTGGATAGCGGTGCCGGAGCTCGGGCCGCAGGCCGACCTTGTCGAAGAGCTCCTTGACGTTGCCGTCGAACGAGCGTCCCCGCGCGAGACGCTGGATGCGCAAAGGCTCGCCGACGATCTCGCCGCAGGTCATTCGCGGGTTGAGGGAGGAGTACGGATCCTGGAAGACGATGTGCATCTCCCGGCGCAGCGGTCTCAGCTCGCGGCGTGACACGTGCGTGATGTCGCGTCCCTTCAGCCGGACCGTTCCGGCCGTCGGCTCGAGCAGTCGCACGATGCAGTTGCCGACCGTCGACTTGCCGCTGCCCGACTCTCCGACGAGACCGAGCATCTCGCCCGGCGCGATCGTGAACGAGACGCCGTCCACCGCGTGCACGATCGCGCCGCCACCGAGCAGCTGCGCGCCGGCGTGAAAGTGCTTGACGAGGTTCTCGACCTCGAGTGTCGGCGTTTGATCAGTCATCCTCTGGGACTCGCTCCTCGTGTTCCTGACGCCCCGCTGGCGGTGCGAGGCCGGAGGGCACAGTGTGAGTAACACGGGCCCGGAGAGCATCGTGTCGCCAGCGGGGCGAGCCGCCGGCGGCGGCCGGCTCCGCCGGCCGGGAGCCGGCGGCGGTCAGGGGCGCGAGGGTCACTCCGGTCCCGGATGGAAGCAGGCCACGAGGTGGCGGCGCTCCACCTCGCGCAGCGGCGGCACCTCCGACCGCGTGCGCTCGTCCGCACGGGGACAGCGGTCGGCGAACGCGCACGCGCTCCAAGGGCCGTCGAGAGACGGGACGCGGCCCGGAATCTCGCGCAGCCGGCCTGTGTGATCTCCACCGCCGGGGCGTGGAATCGCCCCGAGGAGGCCGATCGTGTACGGGTGCTGCGGGCGTGCGAACAAGTCGTCGACGGGGGCCTCCTCCACCTTGCGGCCCGCGTACATCACGAGCACGCGATCTGCGATGTCGGCGACGACTCCCAGGTTGTGCGTGATCAGGACGATCGCCGTGCCGAGCCGTTCGCGGATGTCTCGCATCAGGTCGAGGATTCCGGCCTGGATCGTCACGTCGAGCGCCGTCGTCGGCTCGTCCGCGACGAGCACCTTCGGGTCGCACGCGAGCGCCATCGCGATCATCACGCGCTGGCGCATGCCGCCCGACAGCTGGTGCGGGTACTCGCGAACGCGCCGGTCGGGTGCGGGAATCCGGACGAGGTCGAGCAGCTCGACCGCGCGCCGGTCCGCTGCTCGCCGCGAGAGATCGAGGTGGCGCTGCAGCACCTCGGCGATCTGCCGGCCGACGCGGAAGGAGGGATTGAGCGACGTCATCGGCTCCTGGAACACGAACGCGATCTCGCTGCCGCGGATCCTGCGGATCTCCCGCGTCGGCGCGCTCAAGAGGTCGACGCCGTCGAAGCGGGCCGTCCCGTCGACCTTCGCGCTCGGCGGCAGTAGCCGGAGGAGGCTCATGAGGCTGACGCTCTTCCCGCAGCCCGACTCGCCGACGATTCCGAGCACCTCTCGCTCTTCGAGCTCGAACGAGAGCTCGTCGACAGCCTGGACGACGCCATCGTCGGTCTCGAAGCGCACACTCAGCGCGTCGACGTCCAGCAGCGCGGCCACTAGCGCGTCGTGCGCGGATCGAGAATGTCGCGCAGCCCATCCCCGAGCAGGTTGAACGAGAGAGAGCAGAAGAAGATCGCGAGACCGGGATAGAGCGAGAGCCTCGGGGCCGTGCTCAGGAAGTCCTTCGCGTCGGAGAGCATCACGCCCCAGGAGGTTGCCGGCGACTGCACGCCCAGTCCGAGGAAGGAGAGCACGGCCTCGCCGATGATCGCCGCGGGAATCGTCACCGTCGCCTGCACGATCAAGGTCGAGAGCATGTTCGGGAAGATGTGCTTGGCAAGGATCCTGGCATCGCTCGCACCGTTCGCGATCGCGGCGCGAACATAGTCCTCCTCGGAGAGCGAGAGAGCCTCCCCGCGGGCGACGCGGATGAGGAATGGAACCGCGCCCACGCCGAGCGCAATCGTCGCGTTGCGCAGCGAAGGGCCGAGGATCGCTGCGAGGCCGACCGCCAGAATGAGGAACGGGAAGGCGAGCAGCACGTCCGTCAGCCGCGCGATGACCGGGTCGATCCAGCCGCGGTAGTAGCCGGCTGCGAGCCCGATCGGTACGGCGATCACCATCGCGAGCAGCGTTGCGAGGACGCCGGCCTCGATGGACGCGCGCGATCCCCAGACGATGCGCGAGAAGACGTCGCGGCCGAGCTCGTCGGTGCCGAGCAGGTGCTTGCCCGAGCTGTGCACGAGCAAGGCGTTGAAGTCGTTCGTGTCGGCGTGATACGGGGCGATGACAGGGGCGAAGATTGCACCGCCGATGAACGCCAGCGCGACGATGAGGCCCACGATGGCGAACGGTCTGCGGAGGAACCGCTTGCGGAGCAGCCGCCGCCGCCGCGCGCGCCCCGTCAGCTCGACCGCGACCGACGGATCTGCGTAGCTCATGACTTGGCCCCTGCGACGCGGATGCGCGGGTTGAGCACCGAGTAGAGCAGGTCGACCGTCAGGTTGACGACGACGTAGCCGGTGGCAGAGACGAGGACGACACCCTGCAGCAGCGTGTAGTCGCGCTGGCCGATCGCGTCGAGCGTCAGGCGGCCGAACCCGGGGATGACGAAGATCGACTCGGTGATCACGACACCCGAGATGAGCGCCCCGAGCTGGACGCCGACGATCGTCGTCACGGTGATGAGCGAGTTGCGCAGCGCGTGCTTGAGGATCACCGACCACTCGGGAAGGCCTTTCGCGCGCGCCGTACGGACATAGTCGGCGCCGAGCGAGTTCAACATCGACGAGCGCATCTGGCGCATCAGAACGGCCGAGAGCCCCGTGCCGAGGACGATTGCCGGCATCACCATATGGCGGAGGTTCGCGATCGGATGCTCTGAGAACGGGACGTAGCCACTCGCCGGTAACCAGTGGAGATTCACGGCGAACAGGCTGATCATCATCAAGCCGAGCCAGAAGTGCGGCACGCTCAGGCCGACGAGCGCGGCCGTCGTGGCGACGTAGTCCGCGGGCTTGCGCTGCCTGACCGCCGCGATGATCCCGGCGGGGATGCCGATCAGGATCCCGACGAGGATCGAGAGCCCCGCGAGCTCGAGCGTCGTGGGCAGCCGATCGACGATCGTCTTTGCCACCGGCAGCTCACGCTGATCCCGCCCGAGGTCGCCCTGGACGGCGAGCCCGAGCCACTTCACGTACTGCACGGGGAGAGGCTGGTCCAGCCCGTAGTGATGTCGGACGGCCTCCATGACCGCAGGGTCCTTGTTCTCCGCGCCCAGCGCGGTTGCCGGGTCGCCGGGCAGGGCCCGGATCCCGAGGAAGACAAGCATGCTGGCGAGGAGAAGGACGACGAGGGCGGCTCCGAGCCTGCGAAGCAGGAAGCCGCCCATCGTCTCAGTGTCCTACCTCTTGAACCCTGCGTACTGCGCGCGGATCAGACCGTCGCCGAAGATCTGCACGCCGCCGACCGTCTTCGCCACGCCGAAGCGGTTGATCGGGTTCCAGAGATAGATCAACGGCAGGTCTTTGAGCACCTGCGCGAGCGCGGTGTGGTAGAAGCCGATCCGCCGGTCGGTCTTCAGGACGGCGCGCGCCTGGTTCGTCGCGCGGTCGACGACGCTGTTCACATACCCGCTGTCGTTCTGCGAGCCCTTCGAGTTGACGAACTGGTAGAAGTTTCCGTCGGGGTCGACGCGACCCGACCAGCCGATCGCGAACGTCTCGAACTTCCCGGCATCCTCGCGGTTCAGCGAGGCCGTGAACTCCGTAGGCTCGAGAATCACGTTGAAGCCAATCGGCTTCTCAAACGATTGAATGGTGGCGCCGAGTCGCGCAGCGATCGGATCGGTGCCGAGCATCAGGTGCACGTCCACCGGGGCCGTGGCGCCTGACTTCTTGAACGCCGCCTTGGCCGCGTTGACGTTCGCCGTCAGGTGACACGGAATGCCTTTGGCCGCGGCGGCGTACGGACTTGCGGCCGGGAACGGGAAGCAGCCGGGCTGTTGGGTGCCTCCGAAGACCACCTTGTTGATCAGCTTGCGATCCAGCGCGAGCTCGAATGCCCGCCGCAGGTCGCTCGACTTCGCGAACGCCGTGCCGATGTTCTCGTAGCCCTTGTTGAGTCCGTTCTTGTTCCCGATGTTGATCGTGATCCCCTGGTAGCCGATCGAGATCGACTTCTTCACGACGAGGCTCGTGTCGTGCATGATGCCCTGCAGCTCCGTCGACGGGATCGTGTCCTCGATGTCGATGCTGTGCGCGCGCAGGTTCTGCGAGCGCGCCGACGGATCGGTGATGATCTTGAAGACGACCGAGTCGAGGTGCACCTTGCTCTTGGCGTAGTAGTACGGGGACTTCACGAGCGTGATGTGATCGCCCGCGACCCGATCCTTGTACATGAACGGCCCGACGCAGACGGGTCCCGTCGCGAACTTGTCGCCGAGATCGTTCAGCGCCTTCGGCGACATGATCATCCCGGAGCGGTCGGCGAGCTGCGCGGTGATCGGCGCGTACCTGTTGTTCAGGTGGAGGATCACCGTGTTGTTCCCCTGCGTGTCGATCGACGTGACCGGCGCGAGCTCGCTCGCGCGTGTCGAGCGTGGGAGGGTCTTGTGCCGCTCGAGCGATTGCTTCACAGCCGCGGCGTTGAACGGCGTGCCGTCGTTGAACGTGACTCCGGTGCGGAGCTTGATCGTCACGGTCTTCTTGTTCGTCGAGAAGGTCGGCATCGCGGCTGCGAGCTGCGGGACGATGTTCAGCTTCGCATCGATGTCATAGAGCTTCTCGCACATGTGCATGAAGACGATGCGGCCGACGAACGTGCGCGCGAGCGTCGGGTCGAGTGCGTCCGGGTCGCTGGCAAGTCCGATCGTGAGCGTCCCGCCGCTCTTCAGGGCAGGCGGGCTGGCTGACGTGGCGGCGGCGACGGCCACGAGTGAGATGCCGCCGATCGCCAGGACGAGAAGCGCGCTACGCGCGCGAACAGCGGTCATTGCGTTCCTCCCCTGCTCCGGATTCGGTCTGCGTCTCTTCTTCTCCTTGAGTACCGGCTCGGTTTCGAGCCTCGAAGGCGAAGGCCGATGAGCCTACCAAAATGGATCCAACCAGGCGCCGATTGGATACACGACGTGTTATCGTCGGGCGCCGATGGTCAAGACCGAGGAGGATGCCGCGCTCGTCGACCGCCTGGCGGCGACGATCCAGGCCCGGGTGCTGTCGGGCGAGTTCGCATCCGGCTCGCGGCTGCGCCAGGAATCGCTCGCGACGGAGTTCGGCGTCTCGCGCACGCCGGTGCGCGAGGCGCTCCGCAAGCTCCAGGCGGCCGGGATCGTCCAGCTCGAGCCGCGCCGCGGCGCCCGCGTCCGGGGCCCGAGTGCCCGCGAGGTGCGTGAGGCCTACGAGGTGCGCGCGGAGCTCGAGGGGCTCGCCGCAGCGCTTGCTGCGACGCGCATCCGCGACGAGGAGCTTCGCCGCCTGCGCGACGCGCAGGCCCTGTTCGAAGACTCGTCCGAGCGCCTGCGAGCCTGGAAGGACGAGGGGCAGGGGTTGCCGCCGGCGCAGGCGCACGCCGAGTGGATCCAGGGCAACGACCTGTTTCACCTCGCGATCCAGGAGGCGGCGGGCAACCAGCGGCTCGCGTCGACTCTCGCCGACCTGCACCAGAGCTTTCCGCGCGACCTGACCTGGATCGTGCTCGGCGAGAGCTCGCACCTACTCGAGGAGAACGTCGCGCAGCACGCGGCCGTGCTCGCGGCGATCGAGGCACGCGACGCCGTCGCCGCGCGCGAGCGGATGGTCGAGCACGTCCTGCGCGCCGGCGATCTGGTCGTGCGCCGCTTCGAGGAGCGCGCGGCCTAGGCTCATTTTGCTCTGTAACCGTGGTTGCGCAAAACCGTGGTTACATCTATTCTCGGGGGGCGATGGGCCGCGCCAACGCCTACGTCCGCATACCGCGCCGTGCTCGCCGTGGAGCGCGACGCTGCTCGTGGCTGCGGGCGTCGTCGCGATGAGTCTCGCCGAATGCCTGTACGACTCGATTCAGGGCCCTCTCGCGTCGAGCCTCGCCCCGGGCGAGCTGCTCGGCCGATACATGGCTGTCGTCGGCTTCTCCTGGCAGTTCGGCTTCATCGTCGGACCGACGGTCGGGGGCGTGCTCCTCGGCGCGTCGCCGAACGCGCTGTGGCCGGTGATGTCGGTTGTCTGCGCGAGCGCGGGTGCGTACGCGCTGCTTCTCGAGCCGCGCTTGCCCGTCGGCGTGCGCGCGACGCCTTTGCGTACGTAACCGCGGTTGCGCCTATCATTCGGTCTCATGGCACGGTCTTCCCGGGAGTGGCTGCTGCTCGTGTATCGCCTGCCCCGCGAGCCGTCGACGCCGCGTATCGCGCTCTGGCGCCGCCTGCGGCGGCTCGGCGCGCTGCAGATCCTCGACGGGCTGGTCGCGCTTCCACTCGACGACCGGACGCGTGAGCAGTTCGAGTGGCTTGCGCAGGAGGTCGAGGACGCGGGAGGCGAGGCCGGCGTCTGGATCTCGGAGCCCACGACCGCCGCTCAGCAGCGTGAGCTCGTCGCGCGCAGCAAGGAAGCTGTCGCGGCCGACTACCGGACGATCGTCGAAGCCGCGCAGGTCGCGCGCAAGAGCGACGTCGCCGGGCGCCGGCAGGCTGCAGCGCGGCTGCGACGCACGCTCGAGGGGATCGCGAGCAGAGACTTCTTCCCACCGCCCGAGCGGCGGCAGGCCGAGCGCGCCGTCGCGCAGCTCGTTGCGCTGGCGGAGGCCGAGCGATGAAGTGGGCAACGCGGCGCAACTGTCACGTCGATCGTGCCGCCTGCGCGTGGCTGATTCGCCGCTTCATCGACGACGAGCCGGAGTTCGTCTTCGTCGACGACCCGGACGACATTCCGGGCGACGCAATCGCGTTCGACATCCGCGGCGCCGAGCTCTCCCACCACGGCGGCGACTGCAGCTTCGAGGCATTCCTCGACCGCTACGACCTCGGCGACGAGACGCTCGGGGCGATCGCCCGCATCGTCCACGAGGCCGATCTCGAGGACGAGCGCTACCACGAGCCGTCGGCGCGAGGTCTCGACGTCCTGATCCGCGGCCTCTCCCTGGTCAACGACGACGAGGGCCTGTTGCAGATCACCGACAGGCTCTTCGACGGTCTGTACGAGCATTGCCGGCGCGCGGCCCTCCTCGAGCCCTAGCTGGTGCCGCATTTCGTCCCCGGCCTCGAGCTCGCCCGCGCGTTCTACGACGAAGCGCTCGCGCCGCTGCTCGGCGGCACCGAGCATGCCGCCGCGCTCCTCGGCTGGGGCTCGGACGTTCTCGGCTTCGACACCGAACGCTCGACGGATCACGGCTGGGGACCACGCGTGCAGCTCTTCGTCGAGCGACACAGCGTGACGGCCGTGGAGGAAGCGGTCGAAGCCGGCTTGCCGGACGCGTTCCGCGGCTGGCCGACGCGTTTCGGCTGGGATGCCGTGCCCGCGGCCCACCACATCGACGTCGAGCCGCTCGGCGAATGGCTGACGGGGCGGCTCGGCTTCGACCCGCTCGGCGGCGTGTCGGTGAAACAGTGGCTCTCGACGCCGCAGCAGCGCCTCCTCGAGGTCACCGCCGGGGCGGTCTTCCACGATCCGCGCGGCGAGCTCGCTGACGTGCGCGACGCGCTCGCGTGGTACTCGGATGACGTCTGGCTGTGGCTGCTCGCGTGCCAGTGGCGGCGCCTCGACCAGGAGGAGCCGTTCGTCGGCCGCGCGGCCGAGGTGGGCGACGAGCTGGGATCGCGCGTCGTCGCGTCGCGGCTCGTGCGCGACGCGATGCGTCTGGCGTTCCTGCTCGAGCGGCGGTACGCGCCGTACAGCAAGTGGCTCGGTTCCGCCTTCGCGCAGCTCGACGCCGCTGCGGCGCTGAGTCCCGCGCTGCTCGAGGTGCTGTCCGCGCAGCGTTACGAGGAGCGGGAGGACGCCCTGGTCCGAGTCGTGGAAGAGCTTGCGGAGCGTCACAACGCGGCCGGCGTGACCCAGCCCGTCGACGCGACCGTGCGCCTCTTCCACGAGCGGCCGTTTCGCGTCCTCGGCTCGGCGAGGTTCGTCGACGCCTGTCTCGAGCGCGTGACCGACCCGTGGCTGAAGTCCCTGCCGCTCGTCGGCGGCATCGACCAGTTCGTCGACTCCGTCGACGTGCTGAGCGACTCGAGCGGCTTCGTCGCGGCCGCAGCGCTCTACGAGCGCCGGCCCTCTCCCTGACGACGCCTACGTGCTCTCGCGCGGCCGCCTGATGGGCTCCCGGCCACGCGGCTGGCTCGGGGCCGGGCGTTCGACGGCCGGGGGAATCGGCTCGATCACCGGCGCTTTGGCCGACACCGTGATCGCCTTGCCGTGGTGGCGGAGGTCGAGCGGAGGGCCGCCGAGAATCGTGTACGCGGCGTCACGCTTGGAGACGTCGACCTTGAGCCGGCGCCCGCGAAAGAGCAGGCGGAAGGCGAGCCGTTCCAGCCGCGCGGGAAGGCGCGGCGCGAACGTCAGCCGACCGTCGTGGTCGCGCATGCCGCCGAACCCCGACACTGCGGCGATCCATGCCCCCGCGAGGGCCGCGATATGGACTCCGTCGCGCGTGTTGTGCTCGAGGTCGCGGAGGTCCATGAACGCGGCTTCCGCGAAGTAGTCGTAGGCGAGATCGAGGTGTCCCACCTCGGCGGCCATCACCGACTGCGTGCAGGCCGAGAGGGAGGAGTCGCGAACGGTGAGTGCCTCGTAGTAGTCGAAGTCCCGCAGCTTTTCCTCGTCGGTGAATGCGTCGCCGCGCACGTGTAACGCGAGCACGAGGTCCGCCTGCTTGACGACCTGCTTGCGGTACAGATCGAAGTACGGGAAGTGCAGCAGGAGCGGGTACTGGTCCGGCGAGGTGTGCTCGAAGTCCCAGACCTGGTGACTCGTGAAGCCTTCGGACTGCGGGTGGACGCCCAGCATGTCGTCCCACGGGATGACCATGTCGTCCGCCGCGTCGCGCCACGCCGCGGCCTCCTCGAAGTCGGCGTCCAGCTCGCCCGCGCGGCGGGGATGGCGCGCGACGGCGTCGGCGGCGGCGCGCAGGTTCTTCTGCGCCAGGAGGTTCGTGTAGACGTTGTTGTCGACGATCGCGCTGTACTCGTCGGGGCCCGTGACGCCGTCGATGCGGAAGCTCCCCTGCGGATCATGGTGGCCGAGCGAGCGCCAGAGCCGCGCGGTCTCGACGAGCAGCTCGACTCCCACCTCCCGGTCGAAGATGCCGTCGTCCGTCGCGGCCTCGTAGCGCGCGACGGCGTCGGCGATCGCGGCGCTGATGTGAAACGCGGCTGTGCCCGCGGGCCAGTAGCCGGAGCATTCCTGCCCCCGGATCGTGCGCCACGGGAAAGCGGCGCCCTCGAGCCCGAGCTGGCGGGCGCGGTCGCGCGCGAGGTCGAGCGTCGAGTGGCGCCAGCGGAGCGCGTCGCGCGCGGCGTCGGGCGCGGTGTACGTCAGCACCGGCAGGACGAAGCGCTCCGTGTCCCAGAACGTGTGCCCGTCGTAGCCGGGCCCCGTCAGTCCCTTGGCCGCGATGGCGCGCTGCTCGGCACGCGCTCCGGCCTGGAGCGTGTGAAAGAGGGCGAAGCGCACGGCCTGTTGCAGCTCCGTGTCCCCTTCGAGCTCCACGTCCGCTCGGTCCCAGAAATCGTCGAGGTATGTGCGCTGGGCGTCGAGCAAGCCGTCCCAGCCCGTGTGGCGGGCCTCGGCGAGCGCGGCGATCACCTGGTCGCGGATCGCCGGAACCGAGCGCCGGCTCGACCAGCCGTACGCGAGGAACTTCACGACTCGCAGACGCTTGTCGGTGCCGAGGTCGGCGGCGATCGTCACACGACCGACGTCGTCGGTGCTCTCGGGGAGTGTCTCGGTGCCGTCCGGGCCGTCGATGACGTGGTCCATGGCGGCGCCCATTCGGAGCTCACTACGCCTCGTCGAATGGAGGAGGACCGCGCCGGTGGTTCGGTTGAAGTGGTCCTCCGAGGTCAGCGGCGTCTCGAGCACGGCCGCGGCTCGGGGATCGGCCCTGGGCGCTGCCGCTCCCGGCTCGTTTGCGAGGAGCTCCGACTGGACGACGACGCGCAGCGGTTCGTCGAGCGGCTCGACCTCGTACAGGATCGCCGCGACGGCGCGTTGCGCGAACGAGACGAGCCTCGTCGACCGCACGCGCACGGAGGCGCCCGCGGGCGAGGTCCAGTCCACGCGCCGAACGAGGACACCGGCGCGCAGGTCGAGCTCGCGCTCGTGCGAGACCAGATGTCCGTAGCGAACGTCGAACGGCTCGTCGTCGACGAGCAGGCGGATGATCTTGCCGTCGGTGACGTTCACGAGCGTCTGCCCCGATTCCGGATAGCCGAAGCCGCCCTCCGCGTACGGCAGCGGTCGTAGCTCGTAGAAGGAGTTGAGGTACGTGCCGGGCAGGCCGTTGGGCTCGCCCTCGTCCAGGTTCCCGCGCAGTCCGATATGCCCGTTGGCGAGCGCGAAGACGGATTCCGTCTGCGCGAGGACGTCGAGATCGAGCTCGGTCTCGCGCAGCGACCAGGGCTCGACCGCGAAGGCCCGATGCGTGATCACGGGCGGTCGAGCAGCTCCGCGAGATCGCGGACGACGATGTCGGCGCCGTGCTCGCGCAGCGCCTCGGCCTGGCCGACCCGGTCGACTCCGACGACGAAGCCGAAGCCTCCGGCCCGCCCGGCGGCAACCCCGGCGAGCGCGTCTTCGAAGACCGACGCCTGCTCGCGGCTCACGCCGAGCGCGCGTGCGGCAAAGAGAAAGGTGTCCGGCGCGGGTTTGCCCTTCAGCTGCTCGCGCTCGGCCACGATGCCGTTCACCACCTCGTCGAAGAGGTCGTCGATCCCGGCCGCGACGAGAACGTCGTGGCAGTTCGCGCTCGACGAGACGACCGCGCAGCGCAAGTCTGCTGCACGCGCGGCGTGGACGTAGCGGACAGATCCCTCGTACGCGTCGACACCTCGCTCGCGGATCATCGAGAGAACGAGCTCATTCTTGCGGTTGCCGAGGCCTTTGACGGTCTCCGCGCCCGGCGGGTCGTCCGGCTCTCCTTCCGGGAGCTCGATGCCGCGGGAGGCGAGGAACGAGCGAACGCCGTCGTACCGAGGCATCCCGTCGACGTACGTGTCGTAGTCGTGGTGAGGATCGAACGGCTCGAATGCCTCGCCCGTCCGAGCCGGGCGGTCGCGCAGATAGGCGTCGAACATCTCCTTCCACGCGGCGGCATGCACCTTGGCCGTCTGAGTGAGCACGCCGTCGAGGTCGAACAGGCACGCGCGGATCGCATCCGGCAGTCCCAGCATCCGGAGCGGGAGCTTAAGCGACCCGACGGGAGCACCCCGGACGACGTCCCAGGTGCTCCCGCCGGGGCAAATCGGTCTACGACGTGGTCTCTCCCGAGCCTGACGGCGGCTCCGCCGGCGGCGGGCTCGACCCTCCCGAGTCGCTCGACGTCAAGGACGACATCTCCGAGCGGAGAACGTCGACCCCGCCCGCAGCCTGAACCTGCAGCCAGGCGCCTGCCGCCACGACTGCCGCGAGCACGACGCCGATGTAGCTCCACTTCGTCGAGTAGTCGTCTGCCAGGTTCTTGATCACGGCGAAGAGCAGCACGATCGCCGCCAGTCCCGCCGCGACCAGGGTGTCGGAGACCGGCAGCGGGATCTTCACGCCCGCGAGCTTGGCGACGACCCAGGCCAGGAGCACGATCAGGGCGAGGCACATGATGATGCCCCAGAAGCCGTGCCAGGCGCTGACTCCCGCCGAGACCACGGTGACGCCGGCGATCTTCGCCGACACCTCTTGCCAGTGCAGGAACGTATCGATGAGGAGCAGCACGCCGCCCACGAGCATGAGCTGCATCCCCCGCGAGAGCGATGTGAGTCTGTCCATTTCGCGCCGGTCCTTTCGTTCTTAGGGTCCTGTGCGTTTCGTCGCGAAGTCTCCCACCCCTGCTTGCGCGGATGCAACCTGCGCGGCGTAATCTCAACGCATCGGAGCCCCGGAACCGGCGCCACGCTTCACCGCGGCGCGCGCGGCGGCGCCGGCGCTTGCCGGTTACGTCGCGGTTCGCCTGCTGGGCCTGCTCGTGCTGTGGCTGATGGCGCGGCATTTCGGCGAGCACGTCTCTTCGCTGCTCGGCAGGTGGGACGGGCGCTGGTTCATCGGGATCGCCCAGCACGGCTACGACACGACGCTCACCCGCAGGGCCGACGGCAGCCTCGTCAATACGAACATCGTCTTCTTTCCCGGCTATCCGTACCTGATCGACGCCGTCGCGACCGTCACCGGCCTCAGCGTCCTGTGGGCGGGAATCGTCATGTCGTGGCTCGCCGGCGTCGCGGCCGCGTGGGGGATCTTCGCCGTCGGCAATCTCGCCTACGGCCGGCGGACGGGCGTCGCGCTCGCCGTCCTGTGGGGGATCCAGACGCATGCGGTCGTCGAGTCGATGGTCTACTCGGAGGGGCTGTTCACCGCGCTCTGTGCGTGGTCCATGTACGCGCTCCTGCGGCGGCGCTGGCTGGCGGCCGGAACGCTGTGCCTGCTGGCGGGGACGACCCGCGCCGCGGCCGCCGTCCTCGTCGCCGTGGTGATCGCCGCCGCGGTGCTCGGCCGCCGCGACGGCTGGAGGCCGTGGGTGGCGGCACTGCTCGCGCCGCTCGGCCTGCTCGGCTACCTCGCGTGGGTCGCGCACGCCCTCGACCGGTGGGACGGCTGGTTCTACATGCAGCGCACCGGGTGGCACCTGCGCTTCGACGGCGGCTCGACGACGCTGCACACACTCGTCAACCAAGTGCTGCTCAAGGCGACGTGGCTCGAGCTCTACGAGGTGACGGCCGTCCTCCTCGCGTCGATCGTCCTCGTCGTGCTGCTCGCGTTTCTCCGGCCGCCGTGGCCGTTGCTCGGCTATGCCGCCGGGCTGCTCGTGCTCACGATCGGCGGCGCCGGGTACTACCACGCGAGGTCGCGCTTCCTGCTGCCCGCGTTCCCGCTCCTGCTGCCCGTCGCGCTCGCGCTCGGCCGCGCGCGGATGGGCGTGCCGGCCGTCGTCGTGCCCGCGCTCGCGCTCGGGTCAGCGTGGTACGGGGGCTACCTGTTGTTGCTCTGGACTGCCTCGCCGTGAAGGTTGCTCGGCCGGCAGCCGGAGCGAGAACCGCGTGAGGCCAGGCCTGCTGCGCACGGCGACGAAGCCGCCCATCGCGCGCGCCAGCTCGTCGACGATCGCGAGGCCGAGTCCCGTTCCGACGGGGCGGCGCCCCGCGTAGCGCGAGTGGAGGAAGAAGCGCTCGAAGGCTCGCGGGATCTCGTCCGGCTGGAGCCCCGGGCCCTCGTCCTCGACTGCGAGCAGCCCGGGCCGGGCGACGATGCGGACCGAGCCGCCGGCGGGTGAGACGCGGATCGCGTTCTCGACGAGATTCGACAGCGCCTGCAGCACGCGGTCGGCGTCGCCGCGGGCCGGCGCGACGTCGTCTGCGTCGAGGGACAGCTCGATTCCGTACGAGTCGGCCTGCGCCTCGTGGCGGCCGAGGCAGTCCGCGGCGATCGCGCGCAGGTCGAGCGACTCGCTGCGAACGGCGAACTCGTGGCGGTTCATGCGTGCGAGGTCGAGCAGGTCGCGCACGAGACGTTCGAGACGCTCGCCTTCCCTGCCGATCGTCGTGGCTCCCGTCTCGACGTCGACCGCCCCGTCTGCGAGCGCTTCGGCATAGCCCAGCACCGCGGTGAGCGGGGTCTTGAGCTCGTGGCTCACGGAGAGAAGGAACGCACGCTCCGCGTCGCGCGCGTGCTCGAGCTGCATCGCCATGTCGTTGAAGGATTCGGCGAGCGACGCAAGCTCGGCGGCGCCCTCGGTGGGAACTGCGCCGGGATCCAGGCCCGCCGCAAGCCTGCGGCTGGCCTCGGCGACGCGGCGAACGGGACGGGCGATCCGCCGCGCGAGCAGGAACGAGATCGCGGCGGCGAGCGCGACGCCGATCGCTGCGGCGAGCAGCAACCCCTCCAGGTAGGGGCGCCAGGTCGCGGCGCCGATCACGCGCGGCCGCAGCAGCACGAGCGCACGTCCGGCCACCGGCCGCGCGGCGTAGAACCAGTCCCTGCCGTCCACCGAGATGGTGCCGTTGCTGACGCCGCTCGTCCGCACCCGGGCGGCCGCGTCGCCGGGCAGGTACTTCGACGACCCGTCGAGGGGCGCGACCACGGCGCGCTCGTCCTGGCGGGCGAGGAACGTGCGCAGCGATTCGAGACGCCCGGGCGCGAGCGGCAGGAGCGCGACCCGCTCGCGCTGGGCGAGGAGGTCCGCCTGCTGCGCCACGTCCTGGAGCACGGAGCGGTCGACCGCGCGTCGCGTCAGGGCCGCCCCGACGACGAGCGAGATCGCCGTCGCGAGCAGGACGACCACGACGATCGCGGCGAGCAGCTGCATCCGCAGGCTCCGCGGTGCCGGCAGCTTCACGCGCGCGCCGCCTTGTAGCCGACTCCGCGCACGGTGCGCACGAGCTCGGGGCGGCCGAGCTTGCGCCGGAGCGACGCGACGTGCATGTCGACGGTGCGCGTCCCGCCGGGGAACGCGAGCCCCCAGACGCGGTCGAGCAGCAGCTCGCGCGACAGGACGCGGTTCGGGTTCCCGAGCAGGATCGTGAGCAGGTCGAACTCCTTGCTCGTCAGCTGGACGGGCGCCCCGTCGACCGTCGCCTCCCGCGAATCGCGCCGGACGACGACGTCGCCGAGCGTGAGCTCCGGCTCTTCGAGCCACGTTTCGGCGCGCCGCAGCACCGCCTTCACGCGGGCGAGCAGCTCGCGCGGCGAGAACGGCTTCGTGACGTAGTCGTCTGCGCCGAGCTCGAGCCCGCTGATCCGGTCGGGCTCCTCGTCGCGTGCGGTCAGCATCACGACGGGGACGCGCGAGCGCTCGCGGATGCGGCTGCACACGTCGAAGCCGTCGATGTCCGGCAAGCCAATGTCGAGCACGACGACGCGCACCGGGTTTCGCTCGAGCTCCGCGAGCGCCTCCGCGCCAGTGCGGGCCCGGACGATCGTGAACCCTTCGCGCTCGAGGTAGGAACGAACGAGCGAGGCGATGCTGTCTTCGTCCTCGACGACGAGCGCGGTGCCTGCGCGCAGGGCCTCTGGCATCGGTTAGCGCCGCGTCGCCTGCACGATGGAGGCGGCTGCCGAGCCGTCACGCACCGTCGTCGCCGTGAAGCCGCGGCGGAGCCTGCTGAAAGGAACCGTGACGCCGCCGAGAGTGATGTTCGCGGTCGGGGCGACCGGGACGGTGACGAGCGTCCCGTCACGCTCGAACAGCGTCAGGCTCCCGGGCGCGATCATGCGGATCCTGCCGCGATCGGCGCGGTAGTCGTGGATCGTCCCCGCCTCGTTGATGACCACCTCGGCGCGGACGAGCTTCGGGCCGAAGAAGTAGCTGCCGAGCGACGAGCCGGGCCCGGCGGCGCCGGCCTGGACGAGCGCAAGCGCGACGATCGTCGCGGCGGCGGCCGCAAGCGCGATAAGGCGTCTCATGCGCGCATTCTCCTTCCGAAAGATGAACTTTCGCCGATCGCGCATGTAAGCAACGCGTAAAGCGTGGAGCGTGGAGGCCGCTGCGGCGCCGGCCTCCACGCTTCTGGGCGAGCGATCAGCCGGTGGCCGTCGCGTTCGCCGGCTCGTGCTCGCCGACGTGGCGCGCGGGCGTCGACTCGACCTGGCTGAGGGTCGAGCCCCTGGGCGCGCGGATCCTGACGGTGATGTGGTCGCCGACCGTGAGCTGCGAGGGAGCGATCACGCTCGGGACCTTGCCTTGCCAGAGCAGGAAGATCGTCTCCGGGCCGTAGGTGAAGTTCTGCCGGCCGGACTGGCCGAGCAGCAGCCGGAGCGCGTGGCGGTTGCCGCCGCGGACGTCGACCGTCAGCGAGCTCGTCCCGGCGGGGGCGGCGAGCGTGCCGCGGAAGAGGAACAGCGGCCTGTTTGGGGGAAGGGGTTCCGTCGCGCGGTCGGAGACGATGCCGGCGGGCCGCGCCTCGACCTGCGCCAGCGTCGCGTTCCACGCCGCGCGTAGGTGGATCGTGATCCAGTCCCCGGCGGTCAGATCGTTCGAAAGCACGACCGTCGGCACGCCGTGCGACCACTTGAGGAACTCGGTGCCCGTGCCTACCGCGAACGTCTGGTCGACGCTCGAGCCGAGCATCTTCTTCAACGCGATCCGGTTTCCACCCTCTACCGAGATCGAGATCGACGTCGCGTTCGCGGGCGGGGTCGCAAGCAGATGTCCGCGGAAGACGTAGCGCACCCCGGTGCCGGCCCCCTGGGCCGCGCCCGCCGCGAGGAGCGCGAGGGACAGCGCCGCCAGAAGTCCGAGAGTTCTCTTGCTCGTCATTGCCTACCTCCGTAATCGGGATCGCATCTCACTGTCCCCGGCGCCGGTCAGTTCCTGGTGAAGCCTTCGTAAGACGGACGTAAAACGCGGCCTGCTCAGGAGCAGTCGACGTTGACGTACCCGGAGCGGAACGCACGCTGCGCGCCGGTCGCCGGGTCGTAGGCGTGGCGCCAGATGCAGCCGGTGTCGTTCGTCAGTAGGTGAATCGAGACGGAGGTCTCGGCCGACGTCGTGCGGACGCGATGGATGTCGTTCGCCGGCGGAAGCAACGCGTAGAAGTCGCCCGGAGTGAGCGCGCGCCGCTCGGCAACCTCGAGCCCGTCTTGATGCAGGGTGTAGATCTCCTCGTCCTGCGTGCCGCGGTAGAGACCGACGAGCCCCCAGGCGAGGTGATCGTGGACGGGAGTCTCGGCGCGGGGCGGAACGACGAGCGAGAACAGCGACAGCGAGCCGTCACCTGCGCGGAAGAGGAGCCACTGCCCGATCCCGCCCCCCATGCCGCTCTCCGGCGCGGGAGCCGCGTACTCGGCGGGCAGCCACGTGTCGTCGCTGAGAAGCTCGGCGAAGCGGGGGCGGATCGCGTCGCACGCCGTCTCCGGCGAGGACGCCTTCGAGATCGCACCGCGGACCGCGGCGACGAACTCGCGGACCGTCTCGGTGTCGAGCACGTACTCGTCGTCGTGCATGACGCCGCTCAACGGCTCCGCGCGAAATCGCGCATCGCGTTCTCGTCCGTGAAGGAGACGACAGCGCTCTCGGCACCCGCCTCGAGCATCGCGTCGACGTTCTCGGGCGTCGTGCGCGGGATCACGCGCAGGTCGGAATACTGTTCCTTGATCTGTCGCACGTGGTCGACGTTCGACCCGCGCGAGGGATGCCACGCGTCG
>WNGE01001207.1_pt1 | contig 33005 bp, 28 predicted proteins | sample 5400651 | NCBI WGS metagenome assembly WNGE01 (sample SAMN13153370, study PRJNA577476) | soil metagenome | isolation source: 60 cm soil or saprolite under grassland replicate 2 | place: USA:California | collected 2016-06-15
AATTCCTCACTGCTGCCCCCCGTAGGAGTCTGGGCCGTTCTCAATCCCAGTGTGGCTGATCGTCCTCTCAGACCAGCTACCGATCGTCGCCTTGGTAGGCTCTTACCCCACCAACCAGCTAATCGGCCGCGGGCCCATCCTCTGACGCCTCTTTTGCAAGAAGCTTTGCTCTCGTGAGAGAGCCTATGCGGCATTGTCGGCGATTTCTCGCCGGTATTCCTCACCAAAGGGCAGGTCACCCACGTGTTACTCACCCGTCCGCCACTCGCTCCCCTTCCTCTTGCGACGAAAAAAAGCTCGTTCGACTTGCATGTGTTAGGCACGCCGCCAGCGTTTATCCTGAGCCAGGATCAAACTCGCCATCCAATCGTTTATACTGCACCCTCTTCACAAAGGGTGTGTCTACCGGTGTTGGTGCGACGCTCTCGCTCGCTGCCTCGCTCTCTCAAGCGAGTAGGCGACTCCAAGCGTCGGAGTTGCGATCCAGGCCAAGCTGCTTGTTACTTTGTAAACACTTGGCTGTTCGCAGATTGTGTTCCTGCTCCCCCCTCTAGTCAGCGGGGAGCTGAAACGAAAATTGACAGGAACTGCTTGCTTGTTTGTGGTGTGTGTCTCAGTGTATGTGTGTCTCTGCCAAGATGATCGCTCTTGCGAGGATCACCCAAGCAGCAGTTGCTGTTTGTTCTGCTTTCCACTCTTCAATTGTTCAGGTCCAACACGCGGGGGAAGCAAGCCCGGAGGCTCGTCGCTGACCATCGGCCAGTCTACTCCCGGTGGTGTGCGCATCCCACCCCGTTCAACGGGTAGGTGCGTCAGTAGCGGTAGTATCACACATCTGTAGCGCTTTGTCAAGAGGACATCTCCTCTTGCTTTCAGCTTTCCTCGACGTGCATTACTTCCAGGCTATCTCAGCCACAAAGAGAAAACGCTCTTCGCTTTCACTTTATTCCCCAAAAAGGGGATAAAGAACTCTTTCAAGTAAGATAATGCTCTGGGAAGGAATGATCCCTGAGGAGGCCACATTAGCGTGACAAACAACTACTCATCCAACAGACAGGAGCACCCAATCATCAAAATCAGGTGATTGTCTTTCTGGTGGCATCACTATTCTCCCACATCCCTTTCGAAATGTCAAGAGAAAAGGTATCACAGAAACATCTCAATGAGATGACTCCGTACCTGCCATTGTGGTGACTGCGGTATTCTCTCACACCAGAGATGACTTGTCAAGGCTTTTTTACGAATTTTTGCAAAATGATAAAAACTCATTCTGTGATTCGCGTTAAAAACAGTAATGAAATAGAAATTCGTACCTGCTTAAATCAAAGCTGATACGTTGTAATAACTAGATGCAAACATACCTGTGTCTACTTCATACTGTTGAAAATACACATAGCAACAAAGGAGTTATTTATGCCTGGAATGCGCAATGTCATCTCGACGTTGACCGACAACGGCGAAGAAGTTATGGGTCCTGAGATTCTACTCTGGCACTATCCTGAAAACAACATTATGAATGGGTCGCTGCTCACTGTAGAAAGCAACCATTTCTGTGTACTCAAGTCGCGCGGTGCCATTCTACAAGTCTACGAAACAGGCCAGTATCCTGTGCAAACACCCGATCGTCCTCTCTTTGGCTCTATGCAGCAGGCCTTTTATGGAGGGCAAAGTCCCTGGCAGTACGAGGCACTCTATATCAACCGCGCAAAGCTGGTTCTGAAGACAGGCGGCATGGCACTCTCACGGGAAATGGCAGAGATGGCCTATAACGTGGATTACTATATCCATGTTGAGACACGCGAGGCAGCCGTACGGCTTGTTCAACACATGCCCTACCGGGGACACGCCCTGACTACACAGGAAATAAATGCCTATGCGAGTCCAGTGATTGAACAGGCGGTCAACCAGCTAGTACAGATTACGCCGCTGGAATCAGTCAACGAAAAGATTCACGACCTTTCGCAAATCGTGTTCCAGCACCTCCAGGAGTTCCTTGCCATTTACGGCATCACGCTAAATAACGTCAAGGTCCTGGTATATCCACGTGATGAGCGTATGAAAGCGCTGATTTCCCTCAAAGCCTTCGGGCTGAGCGAACTCGACTCCGTACGTTATTACACCGCGATGATGATGGCGGAACGAGGCGTGGTCTCCGCCCCGAATATGGCAATAGGTCTGCCCTTCAATATCAGTGGTGTAACGACAACGGCGAGCACAGATCGCTATACACTCAACCCGCCTGCAGCTCCCCTACCACCAGCTCGTCCAAATTTACCAGCGCGCTAGCCATTGACAGGGACGCTAGATGATGGCGTCCCTGAGACTGGAGACCACACTATGAGCTCAGGGCCATCCAACGATCCCGTAGTACAGCAGTTGCAATTGCTGCTCACAGGTTACGGCTATAACTTTTATAACTCGACAAATCAAGTACGTGCCGATGATATACTGGTGCGAGAACGTGCCAGCTATCACCTGACGCAAGCGGTGAGTATGCTAGCAACCCTGCGAGGAGATTACCAGCGACGCTTTATTCCACCTCTTACCCGCGCCAATCCCGATCCACCCCAGGAAGCCCTGGCGCAGGTACGGGAGATACAGGCTGCTCAACAGGCCCTATCTGACCTCGAAACAGCCATTCGCGGCATGGCCGTACCTGCACAGGATCGTATCTGGTGGCGTTTCCGTCAGGAAGAGACGCTGCTGCGTCAATTACTGCAATTTGATCTCGCCCTTGTACGCAATAGCGAACAGGTCTATTGGTACGTATCACAGCTTACCCCCGATAACTGGAATAACCAGGTAATCGCGTCTTTGCGTCAAATGACTCAACAGTTGACGCAGGTCGCGCGCGACCGCGAACGTTTTTTTCTGCTGCCAATGTGAGTAATTAGGAGGAGAATCTGAAAAGGCAAGGAGACGCTCGCTATACCCCGCGCAACGGTATAGCGAGCGTCTCCTTGCCCGCTGTCCTTTTCTGATCTAACTTGTCAATATATTGATGTAATTACCTGGTAGGGCGCAGCCATGGTAAAGCCTGGCTAAAAGTTGCTCCTGGCTTGATACGACAACCTTGCCAGAGGCGCAGGTCATGTTAAGCCTTCGCGCTCCCATCGAAAGGTCCTGGCGTAATGGCTTGGGCTGATTATTCACGTTACGCACCCCCATTGGCCAGAAATACCCCTGACTGGAAAAGTCCTTGGCACTAAAGTAGAAGAATGGTACCTTATAGCGCATGGTCGTCAGCACATCCGTGATGAGCGTCATAATGTGGGAGACCGCTACGACATAGGGGCTTGAGGAGTCAATACCACAATTGGTGATACAGCCGGTCCCCTCGATGACCCACAAGTGTTTTCCAAGCGCGCCGCTGTTCAGATCAACCCCAAATTGCTGCGCCCAGAAGGCGAACAGGCCATAGAGGCTGTTCGTCGCTTGACTGGGATAGCCATTATGCCAGCTATCGATCAAGCCGATGATCTGCGACCGCCAGGTCCAGTTTCCCCCCGGATGCACCGACGTGTTCATGGCGGCTTGCATGGCATTGAAATACTTCACCTCCTGGGCGAGAGGAGCAAAGTCAATTCCACCGACATGAGGATCATTCGACCCGATAATAATCGGTATCTTAGGACGAACGGCGTGCATCGCCTGCTGGCACAGATCAAAAAACTTCGCGAAAACCCCTGGAGAAACCCCCAGGTTGTAGGGTCCTGTTTTCATCTGCTCGTTACCACATTGCACAGCATCAGCGCCAGCCTGCGCGGCGTCATTCAAGAGCTTCGTGTCATACAGTCGCGCATCTTTGGCCCATTGACAGATCGTCAACATCACTTTCACGCCTAGCCCATGGTATTTTGCTACTGTAGCCTTCAACCCTGCTCCACTTGGGCCATTCCTAATGCAGGTTGCATAGCTCACTCGCACCCACGGAATACTATGAAAAGGGTTAATATCGTCAGCCGTAATACCTAATACAGCCGATGGCGGCACTACAGATGGATAGATATTTGGCCCTTGTGTTGTTTGAACTGTAGAAGTATCCGATGCACAGGACACCAGCAAAGTACTTATAAGTGCTATCATCGTAGTGATGATTATTGTTTTTCTTTTCATACGTTCTTGCATAACCTCCAATGGACATTGTACAACTTCCTTCTAAAAAGCCTCCACCACCACTCCCTTTTTATGAATCTCATTTACCTATGCAAAATTCACTGAAAATTCTATCTAACAAATCATCGCTCGCCGTTTCCCCGGTAATTTCGCCAAGTGTATCATAAGCCGCCCGCAAATCAATAGAAACGAAATCCAGTGGCATTTCCTGCTGGAGGGGTATATATGAAGCGCGTACATGTTCGGCTGCACGACGCAACGCTTCCTGGTGCCGTACACTGGTTACCAGCACACTTGAGCTATGCAATGTTTTACCAGCCAGCACCAGGTCGGCAATGGTCTCTTCTAGTGCTGGCAACCCCTGACCAGTCAACGTTGATGTAATGACAAGAGGCGCATCAGGCCACATTTGACGTAAAACATCTTGTTCCAGTTGTTGCACACAATCTGCCTTGTTGACCACAACAATTACAGGTCGATGAGTACCCGCGCCATCCTCCCTGGCCACAGCGGAACTCGCCCCAAATCCCATCGTGTTCAATTCCTCCGTAACCCGTCGATCCTGCTCGCTCAGTTTCTCAGAGCCATCAAAAACCAGTAGTACTACATCGGCGCTTTCTGCGGCAGATCGGCTGCGTTGTACGCCAATTTGCTCAATTGGATCATTGCTTGGTGTGATACCCGCCGTATCGATAAGGTGGAGTGGTATGCCGCGGAGATTTGCCACTTCTTCCACTGTATCACGCGTCGTTCCCGCGATAGGTGTGACAATGGCGCGCTCAGAACGCAGCAGCGCATTGAGCAAGCTGGATTTGCCGACATTTGGTCGACCGATAATAGCTGTACGCAGCCCCTGCCGGTAGAGGCGTCCCTGCTGCGAACCCGCCAGCAAAGCATCCACCTGCTGCTGTGCAACAGCAATCAATGGCGCAAGCTCCTCCGGCTGAGGAGTCGGCACATCCTCTTCTGGAAAGTCAATGCTGGCCTCGATCCGCGCCACTACAGCAAGAATAGCGTAGCGAGCTTCCTGCACCTGCTCAGAAACGCGTCCCTGTAGCTGCTGCATCGCCAGGCGCTGACCTGCCTCGGTCTGTGCTCCAATCAGATCCATAACTGCTTCGGCCTGCGCCAGGTCGAGACGCCCATTGAGAAAGGCGCGAAGAGTAAACTCACCAGCGTTTGCCATGCGCGCTCCCTGCGCCAATACTAAACGCAGGATGCGCTGGAGCACAAGCGGCCCCCCATGTCCCTGTATCTCTACGACATGCTCACGGGTATAGGTGCGGGGCGCACACATAAAGGCTACTAGCACCTCGTCCACTAGCTCTTCAGTGGCCGGATCAACGATATGTCCATAGGTGAGCAGGTGTGAAAGAGGAAGGTCAGTACGCCCTCCTATTTGTCTAAAAAGAGGGAGTACCAGGTCAAAAGCTTCCGTCCCACTCACGCGAACTACACCGATGCCACCGGCGCCGGGTGGTGTCGCTATTGCTGCAATTGTATCATTCTGCATAGGCGGATTATACAGTATCCCTGTCGCCTTGGCTAGATTACCCTCAATGTGGTTCTTAACTCATCCTGGTATTCCACTGAGGTTGAAACAATTTCCCACGCAAACCGCCTCAAACAACTCGCTCAGGATGGGTATACACGTTCATTGAGTGGTCTCGTAGGAAACCAATGAGGGTAATGCCCGCGCGGTCAGCCAGTTCAACCGCGAGGCTGGACGGGGCGGAGATGGCTGCAATGCAGGGAATGCGCGCCAGCAGGGCTTTCTGGATAATCTCATAGGACGTGCGACCACTGACCAGTAGAATATTCCTGGTGTAGGGAAAGGCGCCATGTAACAGCCCGTATCCGATTACTTTATCCACGGCGTTATGACGCCCTACGTCTTCACGCAGCAGTAGCAATTCGCCTGTTGCACTAAAAAGGCCAGCCGCGTGTAACCCACCTGTATAGGTAAATACGGTCTGTGAAAAACGCAAGCGATCAGATAACCCGTAGAGTGTCGAGGCGCGAAACTGCACATCATCCAAAGCAGGCTCAATGGATGGCGTAAAAGACAGCAGATCGGTAATACTCGTTTTACCGCACAAACCACAACTCGAAGAAACGGCAAAGTGTCGCTCGAATGTCGCTGATTGCTGCGATGGCACGTTCCCCTCGTAACACAACACAATATTGACGACGTTAGGTAGCGGCAACCCATCAGCGTCAATCTCTTCTTCTATCTCCTGTACATCGTCAGGCCGAGTAATGATTCTCTCTGTATAGAGGAAACCCATAGCCAGCTCGCGATCGTGCCCCGGTGTACGCATGATCACTGCCAGGTTGCGATGGTTCATTCGTACTTCAAATGGCTCCTCAACCGAGAGAGCATCTTCACGCTCTTGCTGTGCGTTCTCCTGCCAATGAGTGACAGCGACATGCATCACACGTTCGGGGTCAATTGGTGAACGCCAGTAGCTTGCCAGGGTCATTTATCGTTTCTCTCTCCGCTCGTGCTTCACTGTAGCGTGCGTATCAGTTATGGCCGTTTTGCTGATGTACTCCGGCAGACGCTGGCACTTGAAGTAATACTTGCATGCACCCGGGCGTACAGGATCAGGCGGCTCGATGGCGACCAGTCCCCAACCGTCCCGCTCCAGCCAGCTCCATGCCTCATACTCTTCTTCAAAGTCGCGCACAACATCGCCCGCTATAGTAAAGACCATTGTGCCCAACAAATATCGATGTTCCCAATGTACCATATTTTTGACCTTCTTGTTTGACCTTCTTGTTTGACCTTCTTGAAAGAACTATCTTCCCTGTTTCTGCTAGGAATGAACGCTTCTGATGAAAGCATTTCGCATCCAGATTTCTCTTTTCACCGGCGGATCACTACCTTGAAGTAATAACTCAAAATCAATTGACTACTCAATAGCCACAGTGCTACCATATAGTATAGGTACATATTCATTCTCTGGACTACGAAATAGGGGTTGTTGATGCATCATTATGTCAAGTCAAGTAACGAAACGTTGCGGAAACGCGGTTATCGGCTGACCCCACAACGTTATATGATTCTCAGTGTTATTCAGGAAGCCGGCGGGCATCTGAGTATCGATCAAATATTGGAGCGAGTACAGGAGCGCAACCCCTATGTCAGCCTCTCTACCATCTACCGCACGCTGGAACTACTACGAGAGTTAGGGCTGGTACGAGAAAATCACCTGCCAGGAGAACAACCTCATTATGAAGCTGCGGAAAGTACCGCGCATCATCACCTGGTTTGCCGTGGGTGCCGCACCGTAATTCATCTCGAAGATACACTGCTAGGAAATCTCCATGAAGAATTACAGAATACATACACCTTCCACGGTCTGACTCTCGATCTCGTAGCCGCGGGGTTCTGCGACACCTGTTGGAAGCGCATGCAAAAAGAGCAGGTATCGGAATAGCTGTCCCACAGTCGCTTCACAGTCGCTTCACAGTCGCTTCACAGTGCCTTCCGCAGCCTCCAGAAGCTTAAAAATAACATGGGGAATGCCAGCAGGTAGGTGAGCAAGAGATAGTTAAGTAGATCAATGTTGAAGAAGAAATACAAAGCGATAGCAGCATAGAGCACCATACGACTGGGTCGAATAAGCCAATGAGAGGTCACCCGCAGCTTGCGGTGCATGACCAGAAACGTGACCAGGGCAGTATAGACGTAGACAAATAAGATAGCCAATACCGGGTGAATTTTTCCTATCCATGCCATGCCTGCTACACTAAAAGCTACCACCATCTGATCGCAAAACATGTCCGTGAACGCACCACGCTCTGTATTTGTTTTCTTCAGCCTTGCCTCTACACCGTCCAGACCATCACATATGATTGAGGCCACCAGCAGCCAGAACGCTACAGTGAACTGAAACGGGGCAAGAACACAAAAGCCGATCCCAAATCCAACGGAAGCAAAGGAGAGCATATCTGGACTTATCCCAAGACGTGAGAGTACGAAAGCAATCGGGGAGAGGAAACGCTGGCGTATCCTCTGCCAGGGACCCAGTACCAGCGCTTCATCTTCGCTATATATGCTGCCGATATCCTCTTCAGGTGTTTTCATATCCCTCTTTTAGCACATGGTGACTACTGCAGCAAGCCTGTCGTAAAGCAATAATTTGGGTCCACCGGAGGTGATGTAGGTATCTTCATTATTTTCGAGAAAATGTCATTGTACGTGCGAGTAACCATCGGCCCAACGGCTGAACCACCCTCACCGACATTTTCCTTCATCGCGACAATCGTCAGTTGTGGATTTTGATACGGAGCTTGTGTCAGGAGCCACCCCTCCGCGCCAACGGTATGACCATTAACTCGAGGAACCTCGCCTGTCCCAGTCTTGGCAATGATAGCCCAGGGAGACGTATCCAACTCGGGAGCTAGAGACGGGGTAGGGCCAAACTTACCAGAACCGCACTGCACAACGCCATACATCGCATCCCGCATCTGGCTTGCTGTGTTATCACTTATAGGCGTTCCCAGTGATTGCGGACTCGAGGACATCACTATTGCGCCAGATGGGTCTACGATTTTCAATACAAGTGAAGGACGCATCAATACACCATTATTTGCTATGGCATTATCGATCATCGTCATCTGCAAGGGAGTAATCGAATCTATGCCTTGCCCAAAAGAATTCTCCGCCAGTTGGTTAAGCTTAAGAGACTGGCCATTCGCAGGTGTTACAGTACTGACTTTTACTGGCAGATCAAAAGGTATCTTCTTTCCAACATAGAAGCGGCTGTTATAATCCAACCAGGTTGAGGCGCCCATCTTCGCACCAACTTGCGCAAAGATGATGTTATCCGAATGGGTGTAACCATAGCGCAGAGCTACCGGAAATGTATGTGTATATGGCTCGAGATTATTGCCATTTGGGCCAAAGACCTCTGTCTCGTTGCTCGTACCGATAGTGACCGGGCCAAGGGCTTGTGGATGGTTGGGATCGTGGTCGTTGTAAAAGGGATCGTCCAGGTGCGCGCTCCCAGAGTCGAGGCCAGCCTGTAGTGTCATAGTCTTATAGGTTGAACCGGGTATATAGGTGGATTGCAGCGGCCGTTCAAGCAGCGGTTGCTCCGGGTCTTTTTCTAGTGAATTAAAGTACTTGAGATCACCTGAGGCTATGCGGTTAGGATCAAACGTGGGACGGCTAAGCATAGCCAGTATCTCGCCTGTATGAGGATTCGCTATAATCGCTGAGCCGCGATCAGTCTTAAAGATATAAAATCCATCTGCTGGCGGCGCCGCCTGGTCAAAGTATTTATCGAGCAAGGCTTGCATACGCACATCGATCGTCAGGTAAATGTCATCGCCAACAGGAGGTCGGTGCAGTGTCTGATTCACATAATTGTTCAGAGCGGTCACCCCCACACGCCCACTGAGATAGTTATCATATTGGCGTTCGATACCCGACGAGCCATAAAGAGGGCTAATGTAGTAGCCTATAAGACCTGCCAGCGATGGATAGTTCTTTACGTAATAATAGCGCTGATAACCGCATATTGCGTTAGATGGTTTTGATTCGGCCAGGAGCACGCCATTGCGGTCGAAGATACGTCCGCGAACAGGAGCGCTATCACTCAAACAATGGCGGCTGTTATGGATATTTGTTGCTACCTGCTGTGCCACTACCGCTTGCCAATATACAAGTACGGCACTCAAGGCTATAAAAAATACAATAAACAATTGGGTTAATTTACGAATATTGTTACTAATGTTCATCCAGAATATCCTTCATTGTGACATAAAATGATCTATGCATTCCGAGGAAGTGTATCACTCTTCATTTCGGTTGACAAGCAGAGCATGACATTGGAGAGGTAGCAATTCGTGCCCACTCTTTAGCGCCGATCTCTTTGTCCCCGGGCACAATGAAATGCGTTCTCGCCATTATGTTGTCCAGTTATGATAATTTTTCATCATCTCACCCAGACTATCGCCACCAAATTTCTCGAGAAAGGCTTCAGTCAATACAATCGCCATCATTGCCTCACCGACCACACCCGCTGCAGGTACCACGCAAACATCGCTACGTTCATAACGACTCTGATCTATATTCTGTCCACTGGCCAGGTCTACGGAGGGCAAAGGATGAGCCAGCGTAGGAATAGGCTTGACGCCAACTCGCACTACCAGCGGCTCGCTATTAGTAATACCTCCCTCAATACCGCCTGCGTTATTGCTCAAATGATACCAGCGGTTATCATCGTCATGGCGCAGCACATCGTGCACCTGTGAACCGGTGCTGCGTGAAGCCGCAAAACCTGTACCAATCTCCATTGCTTTGACCGACGGTATGCTCATCATCGCCATCCCTAAACGAGCGCCCAGACGGCGATCCCACTGGCTGTAGCTTCCCAGGCCAATAGGGACGCCAACAGCAACAACTTCAAATATACCGCCGCAGGTATCTCCATTGCGTTTGGCTTCAAGAATGCGCGCAATCATTTTTTCAGTCAATGTGGCATCGGCACAACGCATTGGAGATGCTTCTACTGCTTCCCACATTTCAGCAGGATAGGCATCCGCGGTTAAAGGATGCTCAGCAGCATAGCCAACGTCAGCAATCGCCAGGACACGGCTATGAATATTCATCCCAAAGGTATGCAGCAGTTGGCGGCACAGGCTACCTACCGCAACACGTGCCGCCGTCTCGCGCGAACTTGAACGCTCAATCACGTTACGAATATCTTCGTGACCATATTTTTTAGCACCGGTAAAATCGGCATGGCCGGGGCGAACACGAGTTACCGGTTCAGTCGTCGCTTCGATGGGAGCCGCGCTCATACGCTCTTCCCAGTTTATCCAGTCGAGATTTTCAATCTGCATAGTAATCGGAGAACCGAGAGTCTTTCCATGACGCACGCCAGAGAGAAAACGAATGGTGTCTTTCTCAATCTTCATGCGCCCTCCACGACCATAACCTCCCTGCCGCCGGCGCAGGTCAGCGTCAATCAACGCTGTGTCTACTAAAAGACCGGCAGGTAGCCCTTCTACAATCATTGTCAGGCAAGGGCCATGTGACTCACCTGCGGTAAGAAAGCGAAACATAACAATCTCCTCATAATACAGGGTACCATCCCTACGAACTAGAATTACTTACTGCGAGGCAGTTCAGCGCGATCCTCGGGCTGAGCTACCTATTCCTTTGTGCGCCGACGCTCCATTCCCTCAATTGTAGCATATCTACCGGTTTGATTGCTATACTTGCATAACTACACAATTCTATTTGTAACACAAGATAACTGTATTCTATTTGTAACACAAGATAACTGTATAAATATGAATTCAACACTTATTACACCTAAGTTATTGACAGAAAAGATCAGAATAATTTACAATATACTCAACCCTATTTTTCCCTATATATTGATTTCCGCCAGTTCACAATATATTGTAATTACTATTGTTTTCAGTGTAAAAGGAGGTTACCTTGTCAACAGAACAATCTAACAGCCAGTTAGGAAAATCTGTTGGAGCCAAAATTCGAGCAGCACGACAAGCGTTGAAATATACTCAAAGTCATCTTGCTACCCCAGAATTTTCAGTGAGCTATATTTCTGCAATTGAACGCGGCCAGATTCAACCTTCTCTTCGTGCACTGGAAATACTGGCAAAACGCCTTGGCATCCCTTCAGCCCAATTAATACAGCTTGACATTCAAAACGATCATACCCTCGGTTTCGCTACAAGCGTCGCTCTTAGCGACGAAGCATTACTAGAACTGGCCCTGCTAGAGGCGCAAATCTACATTTTGCAAGACGACGCAACAAAAGCTATCGCACTTTTAAGTGAGCTACCAGCCAGCAAATTGCAAAAAAAGTACCTCCTACAACACCGCTTTTTACTAGGCCGGGCCTATCTACGTACATCTGAATTGCATAAATGTATCGATACACTTGCTGAGGGCGAATCATTTGCGAATGAGCAAAATGATTCCTCCTATAGCTTATACATATATGATCTGATGGGTATGGCATACGCAAGTATGGGTGATGATGCTCGAGCACTCCAGATCCACGAACGCTGTTTTAACATGTTAGTGGCAACACAGGCGCGAGATCCTTTTTTTCTGTGCCATCTCTATAACCAACTTGGCCAACACTATACTCAACTGCAAAAGAATGATGCGGCAGCTCATGCATTTCAACAAGCTATTACTATAATTGAAGAACTCAGCACCCCGCAGAATCTACAAAGAGCCTACTGGGATAACGCACTTTCTTATGCTGCCGCTAAAGAGTATCAGTCAGCAAGTGTCTATTTACATAAGTGCCTGGAACTACAGAACCAGCGTGTGCATGCTTCTTTGAGAAGTGAAATATACCACTCCCTTGGACGAGCATTGATGAAAGGTGACCAGGCAAAGGCACGAACATACCTGGAGGACGCCTTACAGCAGAAACCTGACCTATTGGATGCGCTTACCCTTGCCAGTATTATGACCCGCCTCGCAGAATGGTTTCTTCTGCACAATCAGTTACCAGAAGCAGAAAAGTACGCGGAGAAGGCCTCTGAGTTGGCAAAACCATTTGGGACAACACTCATCACAAGTGAAACTCTCATCATGTGGGGTCGTATACAATACGCCTATGAATCCTACAAAAGCGCGGATAAGCACTTTGCTGCCGGCCTGGAAATGTTAGAGCATCTCCACGTTCCCCAGGAACAATCGGATCAATCAGCACTATATGCGCAACTTTTAGATGCACGTGGGAAGACAAAAGAAGCATTACACTATTACAAGCGTGCCTATGAAAGCCAGAGAAGATTGGGACAAGATTTCTGACTTTTCACAAACCAATCAGGCCATCCGCCAGGGCCGTCGACAGGCCGTAGGGGCCGATTTATCGTGCCCACCGCCGATTTATCGGCCCTCATACGCATCAACCTCAGCTGCCTCACCGTGTCACCCTGAGCCGCAGCGAAGGGTCTGTCTCGTTGGGCCTCGAGTTGCTTCGCTGCTCTCAGCTTGACAGGGTTCTCTTGTCACCCTGAGCCGCAGCGAAGGGTCTGTCTGCACGGGCTTTTCTTAGGTTGATGCCTATTACCGCCGATTTATCGGCCCTCTGTGGCTTTTCAGTATTTAAACATAAACAACAAATTTGTACGCACAAACACCTGTGTGATAATGTAAAGAGTATTGACGATGGAACACAGCTGCCAAAGAGAAGGATGATTGAAGAGAAAAATCACACTGCCGAAAACTCCAGATTTTTGAACGGATGGGCCAGGTAGCCAGCACAGGCTACTGGTTGTGGGTCACGATATCACTGACGCGCCGGGAGAGCTCGGTGCCATAGTCAGTCCAGATTCCCTCGCCCCAGTAGCGGTAGCAGCTGGTCTCCGCGGTCAGCAAGTGGAACAGCGCGTTGCGGTACCGGGGATCGTCGCTGCGGATGCCCTTGGCGAGGATCCGCTTGTGAAACAGGGAACTGGCCCTCTCCATGGGCACGAGCACCGTGTCGTAGCCCTGGACCCAGGAGATGCTGTTGGTCCAGCTGCCCCCTTCCATATGGAAGCGCCCGTCCTCAGCCCGCAGCTGCTTGATCACCTCAGCCAGCCGGTCTGGTCCGTCGCCTGGGACCATGCGCTCCCAGATCCGTGATTGGAACAGAGGCTGGATCACCGGGAGGTCGTTTTCATGGACCCCCACAGACTGGAGCCGCTCGAGGTATTCGGTGACGTTCATGATCGGCGTCCCAGAGCCGGAGCACTCGCGGATCACCTCGAAGTACTTGGCCGGGAATTCGTTCATCATCACACCGCCATTCTCCCCGTCGGCAATCTGGGTGACCAGTGGGGGTATCTGTTTGCCGGCGAGATCCAACCGGGACAGACCCTTGGCCTCATAGTACGGCTGCATCTGGCCGATCAGCTTCGTGTCACTGCCCTGTGTCTTGATCACGGCCGTGATGGCAGCGCTGTCGCCCCGAGAGTTCGTGCAGACGAGGCGGTGCGGGAGATGTCGGTGCTGCGGAGCCTGCCCGTCCGGCTGCTCGATGGTGTGCTCTTGGACGAGGACCCACTGGTAGCCGCAGTCGATGAGGGTCTTGACGAACTCGTAGGCCACGTCGGGCTGGTTGGGAAGCGCCATTTCTGAGGGCGAGAAGCCGCGGACCCGGCTCAAGGCGTCGAGGCCAAAGATGGCGGCAAAGTAGTGCTGCCAGGCCTCGACGTGAAGGCGGTAGTCCTGGACCGGGGTGGAGGGAGCCACGGCATGGCCCCACGGGCAGCCCAGCCACTCCACCGCCCGGCGGTAGCGCTCGTCGCCTGTGATCCGCGCCAGAGCATCGAGCACGTCGTTGGCGCCCATCTGGCGCAATCCATAGAGCAGCGTGCCAGAGTACTCGAGCATGACCCGAGGCTGGAACCCCTCGTCGAGGAGTTGAGGGACAAACTCGCCCATCCGTCTGTAACACCACAAGAACACCCGCGCATTGTGGTTGTCACCAATGTCCGGGTTGTCCAGCATCCACTGCAAGTTGCTGATCACCCGTGCCGTCCGCAGCTCAGGACCCCCTGCCGGGATGAGTGGCTGGTGCATGTGCAACGCAATAGCGAAGGCGCTGTTGATCTCACCGAAACCTGAGGCCCCCTGTGGCAGGAACACCGGATCGGTCCGGCTGGCCTGGATCGCCTGCCTGATGCGCTCCTCTGAGCCGGAGATGTTGGGAAGCCCGTCAACGTATTCCGCAAGGTCTGCCATGGTTACGCTCCTCTCGCCCGTCTGGACCGGCTCTCACTTGTGACGGATGTACTCGTAGATGTTTAGGTAGTGCTGCCCAGCGCTGGCCCACGAGTGATCCTGTTGCATGCCGTTGATCATCAACTGCCGAAACTCCCTAGGGTAAGCATACCACAGTCCAATCGCGCGAGACATGGCTTGCTCCTTCTTGTTCAGTTTAGGCAGCCACTCCAAACAGGCTGGAAACGAGAGCCACCTGACTGAGAATATCTCCTTTGCCCACGGTTTTCACTTGCCCTTTCCTGATCATGTTCATTGCCTCATATCTCTGTAAGGTTCGCCAAGCGGTCTCCAACGAAAAGAAGCCCATTCCAGCTTTGGTCAAAGCGTAAAACCTACCAGGTACCAGAGCATATCCTGAGCGCGGCCTGTTGCAGTGCCAGGCTGCTTATCCGCCGCGTAGGTATACAACGCATGGCCATCATAGAACACTTGAGCTCCATTGGGTGTCTGATGCAATGACAACTGCCTGGGCAGAGGCATTGAACTGGAAACCGTCATCATCCCTTGAGGAGCCAGGACAGGCGGCCAGTTGTGAGCACACTGACCAGTGCAGGTGGCCTTAAACATGGTATCAGCCCTGTAGTAGTAGAGTGCAAAGCCTTTATTCGTCATGAGTACATTCACCTGATTCCCATGAATGGTGGCTTTTCCCGTGTGAATGAACGCAGCCATATTTCCCACTTTGGTAGGAGTGATGGTAATACCTCCCATCATGTTGCCGGTGTTGTTCGTGTTCATATTGCTGTTGGCCGTAGGCGTCGCGTCCATCATCCCACTAGTATTTGTGGTATTCATGGTGTTCCCATTGTTCATGCTCTGGTTCGCAGTATTCGCCGGAGTTCCCTGCATGGTCGTCTCACCACACGCTACCAGCAAGACGGTCAGCAGCAACGTGATCGCGATCAGTCCCAAACGTCGAAGAGCTTTCATGGATTCTTTCCTCCTAACAGTGTCAAAGTAACCTATTCCATTCGTTGTAACCCTCATCTATGTAAAAGGCGACAATCATGTACTGAGCCTCTCACCTCATCCCCACTTCATCAATGCTGTTCCCTCGGATGACCGGTACACGTTGTGTATCGCCACTAACACTAACCACGCCCATTTTTTACCGGATTTGCAGAGGAGGACTTTTTTCCTTTTTGGGGGTAACTCTATTTCGTATGGCCGGCGGAGAGGTTGTCATTTATCCCCACTCCTACGAATAACCTGACAATACCCCCATTCTTGCAACAGCCCTGCCAACAAGTGGCTAACTGGTGGTTGAGCAACGCAGCGTATGGTACAATAGGATGAGAGTGACCCGTACGCGACCAGCAGATGAGTAAGGAGCAGAGACAGCAATGGCAGCCGGTAGATCACAGGTGAGCGATGGCCTCTACATGACCGTCGAGCAATACCTGGCCCTCGATGAAAGCAGTGACGCCAAGTATGAATACCTCGATGGCTATGTGTTCCTGTTGCGTCCACCCTCTAGCGCTTATGACGACCAGGCCGTGGACATGGCTGGTGGGAGTGTTGCTCATGCGGCCCTGTGTGCCCGCATGGCGTCCTTGCTCGACCAGGCTCTCATAGATGGCTCCTGCATGGTCTACACGAGCGATGCACGCATGAAGCTGGCAGATCGTCAATATCTCTATCCAGATCTGACAGTCGCCTGTGGCGAGCAAGCCGGGACGATGCTGACGAGTCCGGTCGTGGTCATCGAAGTCCTCTCCCCAACGACCGAGAAGCGCGATCGTGGGGCGAAATTCAAAACCTATAAGGCGCTGCCGTCGGTGCAAGAGTACGTGTTGATTGGCAGCGAATACCGGGCGATTGAGGTCCACCAACGCGAGGGCAACTTCTGGAGACAGTATCACTATCGCGAGGGCGACCTGGTCGAACTCAAAAGCATCGGCGTCAGCTTTCCCTTCGACGCGCTGTATCGCCGGATACCCATATAATCTCTCTCATGCTCACCGGACGATCCGAATCTCCCTGCCGATTGACAAAAACCACTTCCCTCCAAGGTCTTGTGCATGGCCGCTAGCTCTCCAAAGGCGAATGAATTGACAGCCAATTTGACAGCTACACCGGCGATTATAGACGAACATTAGAAGAAACGGAAAGGAGGTGTAATCGCCCATGACATCTGACTCTAATAAACACCTCACCCACCTCGACGAAAGTGGCAATATCCATATGGTCGACGTGACTGATCGGCCAGAGACGGTGCGCGAAGCTACCGCCAGAGCTACTGTACGCATGGCGCCGCAAACAGTACAGCTCATCGAGACAAACCAGGTTTCCAAGGGAAGCGTTTTGGAAGTGGCGAAGATCGCAGGCATTATGGCAGCTAAACAAACACCATCGATCATTCCCCTCTGCCACCCGCTACCAATGACATACATTGATATCCGTTTCACTCTTGATAGGGGAAGAGGCTTGATCGAGATAGAGGCACGTACCCGCACTAACTATAAGACCGGCGTGGACGTCGAGGCACTAACGGCTGTCACAGTGGCCGCACTGACAATCTATGATATGTGCAAAGGTGTGGATACAACTATTACACTTGAACAAGCATACGTTGCCTCAAAAAGCGGTGGCAAAAGTGGCACGGTCGAATTTCAACCAGCCACCTCCAGGGGATGATTAAGGCAGCCACCTCAACTAGCGGGACGCACCTCTAGTAGCAAGAACATCACCTCTAACAGGTTACGCTCATCTGGATTGCTGAGCCGTAAGTCTGTCTGGCCAAGCGGTGTTATCAAGGTGCCATCTTTATCCACAGGTTCCACAGAAAGAATAGACCGTGGATTTCCCCCATTCCAGCGCACAGGCTCGATCAATGAACCCAGAGGCACGGAGATCGTCAGGTAGCGCCCACGCAACTTCTCATCCAGGTCGTGCAGGTGAAGCTCGAGGGTACCCTCCCGCTGAATAATACCTCCTTCAAGGTGACTTGATTGCAGGTAGATCATAGCATGCTCAGCCGGAGTCCCCGTCGAGCGCATCAGCGTATCGGCTTTGCGCAATACTTTTCCATGACGTGTCCCACTCGCGCCAATCAGGGGTGAATAGGAATGAGTCGCTAGTTCTTGCGTTCCAGTAGAATGAAGGTTATCAGTAATTGTTGCGACACGCACGAGGTCATGCAGCGCCCTGGCTCGCATACCGCTCTGTGTTATATGGGCACTCACCCTCATAGCCCACTGCAATAGTGAACGAGCCTGAGCTTCCCCATCTATATGTTCACGGCGAGCCTGGCGCAACACAGCTTCTGCCTGGTTGATTAGCAACTGACAGAGTTTTACCGACGCCCCATCAGGAAGTGAGCGTCTGCCGTAATTGATACTCTGCGCCTTTTCACCAGACTTCACAGCATAGCGCAAAGCATCATACAATTCCAGGTAAGCGCTGTGACAAATAGCACACCCTGCTAAATGATAGAGCAGCGGAGCATAATGGACCGTCGCCTTCGCATCGTTTCGCAGCAGAGCCATGATAAAATCCGGCAACTGCCGGTAAAATTGTGGATGATATTCGTCACCAGTAACTACTTCATACGCGCCTGTATCTTCTTCGTTTGTAGAAACGTTTTCTGTATCCTGTGGAGAATGGGTTAAAACATGCAGCAACCAGCGCGCCAGTTTTTCATACTCGTCTTGACTATTGGATGATTTATCGAATTGTTCGTTATCGTTCATAATTTGTCCTCTCCCGAGCAAATAAGGCAGCGCATCCAGGGGATGATGTAGGCAACTTACTCCTCCCTATAGAAGCGCGTTAATTGCTTCATTTGGGTCGACGTGATATGGACGACTGAATCGCCATGCCAATCAAGTAAACCTTCAGCCACCAGTTGATTCAGGCCTGTGCGCACATCGCTTTCAGTAATATCTTGCTGCGCAAGGGTCTGCATATCTACCACAAACTCATCGGGACGCGTAGATTGTACTCTATACTCTGTCAAACGTAAGGCAACGATAACTGTCAAATTAGTACTTTGTTGTTGGAGACAGTGGCGTAACTTTTTGTGCGCGTGATCCTTGTGTTGACTGATATTAGCAATAGGCTCCCCACGGCTCGCCAGCAGGTCTTTGTCTGGTAGCTCCTCAAAAATGTTCTCGAGTAGATCTGTTGCGTCGAACTCTTCGATCTCTAGTATGATTGCCTGAAACTGCTTGGGCGCGGCGCTTAGTACTTTGATACAATGCTTCAGTAGATTGCGCAGCTCCTGTTGAGAGGCCAGCGCGAGCACAGCTTGTTCTGGTGTAGGAAACGGCGGCGCTCCGCCAAGGTTTTCGGTCGCCTCGTTCAGTATATCTTCCTCAGTTTCTGTGCCTTCCGTTCCTTCAAGATCAGTGGCATACGTCATTAGCAGTCGTCTTCTACGCAGCCGATCGATGGCTTTGTTGCGAATACTGCGATTGAGGAAAGCATAAAACTGGGCATAGCTCAGTCCATCTAGTACGGTAAGTGGCGTTCTATCCCCACAACCGAGAAGACCTTGACGAAGTAGTTGCTCTACAACATGTCCTACAACCAGATCAACCTCAACTTGATCATTTTTGAGTTCACCTAAAGAGCGTTGTGCATGCCACTTTAAATGTGCATACAAGGTCGCATAGGTCTGTTCCGCGTTATACCTCAGATCGTGTGCCGTAAAGGGCATACGAATTCCCTCCGCACTGCCTGCTTATGCGCATACTAAATTTTTCAAACCAATTATCGGTACGCACCTCAACAGGCTGTCGTTTGCTAAATAGGGAGCTTAATTACTACCTTTACAAATTGTACCTAAATTCTACATTTTACGCAATAAATTGCGCCCCTACGTTCATTCGGTTTACTGTTAAACTCCGTAGGGGCGCGACATGTCAGGCACATCAGGTGCCACACTAGTATCGTCGACTATTCGCTATCTCCGCGTTTGCCTTGACGTTGATGTTCGTACGCTTTTTTAATGGCGTTCAAGCTGCGTTGTACTTCGCCACGCTCCTCCAATAAATTAGCATAGCGGAAATACGCACCCGCCGTAATTTCATGGGCGTGCGACGAATCCAGCAATTCGAGAGCCTGGGTGAACAGCTCATCGGCAGCTGCATAGTCCCTGGTCTGATGACGCAACTGGGCAAGCGCAATAAGCGCCTGGCCCTGAGACTGAGAATCTCCGCTTGCACGAGCAAAAGTGAGGGCTTCCTGCGCTTCTTTCTCCGCTTCGTTTAGGTTACCGCGCTTTAAAAGAAGCTCTGCCAGAGATGTATGACACGTTGAGGCTGATACTGCGTCGTTAAGCTCTTGTTCAATCGCGATAGCCTGCCTATACTCTTTTTCCGCCTCATCCAGGTCGTTCTGCTTCTCAAGCGTTTTACCCAGTCGCTGGTGTGTGAGACCAACGAGCCTTTGTTCATCCCGCATTTCATAAAGAGCCAGGCTACGCATAGCATAATCCCGCGCCATCGTCAGTTTACCAATTGCCTTATAACTCTGGCTGATCTCCATATACTTCTGCGCAAAGCTCTTACTGTCACGATTTAAATCATCGAACACTTCTAACGCACGATGATAATAAGTTACAGCTTTTTCTAACTCGCCCATGCGGAAATAATCATTCGCTAAATTACTGTAAACCTCAAGTGCGAAAACAGAGTCATTAATCTGGCTATTTTCGATTGCAGTGTTGCAGCGGAGGTGATTTTCTACCGCCAGGGTATAATTGTACAACATGAAGTAGGCTCTACCAAGCAGATTACGCGCTCTCTCTGTTGCTTCACTATCATTTAAGCTTTCAGCCTGAGTCACAGCCAGGCGTAAGTCCACTACAGCTTCCTGGAACTCATTCGACCCCAAATGTATCTGACCTCGCAACAAGAATAATCGATATACTTGATCCGTTGTAATACGCTCAGGTTGAATGGGCCCTAACAACTGCTCAGCCTCTTCAAAGGCACCCTGTTGTACGAGCACACTTGCCTGTAGTAAATCGACATCAATTTTCTGGTCAGGACCTGAGTCAGCGGGGGAATAACCTACTGCTCTCGCTTCAGCAGCGCCGGAAGGCGAACCTTCCAATAAGAATGTCAGGGGAACATCCAGGCGGCGCGCAAGGATAGAGAGCGCTTTGAGGGATGGGCGAATCTTTCCTCTCTCAATCGCAGAGATATAAGAGATGGAAAATTCAGGTGCAGCCAACTGAGCCTGGGTCATTCCAAGCTTGGTACGAACTTCTCGAATGTTGGTACCGACCCTAGCTGCGACCGCCTTACCCACATTTGCGGCTTCGAGGGATGGTGGCATTGTTAAATTTCCTTTCAAGTTGTCAAGTTTTTCCCTTCAATTTGACTTGAGCGTTTCCATCCAATGGAGCACTATAAAGGAATCATCTGTAACTCCTTTATATTCTAGACAAACCAGCACACATTTTACAAACGCTTTATGCGCATCTTATGTTTAAGACACATATAACCTTTATTACCCCCTTCACTATAGAAAGTGGCTCATAAAGGTTTGAATACATCTCTTAATGACAAGAAATGCTAACATAATGCCAGTAGTTATCATAGTAGCATGTTATTAAGAAGATGTCAATAGATGCTGTGATTATAGCTCTAATCTTTCTTATAAATACCGCCTTGCCTGATCATACTAGAAATGCCGCGCCAAAAGAAATGGGATAAGCTTACTAGAGTATTTAAGTTATGAAAAAAATGAAGCAGTTGCTCGTTCAAAACTCTTCGTAAGTTTACTTCATAATGTTCTCACACCCTAAATCTGACAGAATTGTTCATTTTAACCGTCGAATTAACCGTCGAAATAAGTGGAATTACCTCCATCTTTCGCCAATAAGCCATCTTGCGTACATCGTAACAGAGCTACATACCCGCTATTTTCATTACATCTTTTTTATACTAGCAAAAAATGGCTACTTCCCTTATACTATATCCTATCCATCGGTTTTATTTATTTCGGCCAACCTCAACAACAGCATCATTGGTTAGGGAGGAAAGCACATGCAGACTATCAATTCATTATTTGCTGCATCCGCTGAACGCTTCGCGAATCGCGTCGCGCTTATCGAGCCTGTCGAGATGGCAATGGTAGGAACAATGTCTACCCTCACATATCGCGAGTTACAAGAACGAGCTAAAGGATTTGCCGCCTCTTTACAGAACCTTCAGATAAACAAAGGTGATTGTCTGCTTATCTGGTCACCAAGCAGGTCTGAGTGGATAATCGCTTACCTTGGCGCACTATTAATCGGTGCAGTGGTTGTCCCCCTGGATGTCAATAGCAAAGAAGATTTCCTCGTACGCGTTGCAGAGACGACCAATGCTCGCCTGCTGATTACTTCTCAGAAACAGTTTGCAGGATTGAAGCAAGTATCGCTTCCTCTCGTTGACATTGATGCCTTGCCACAGCAACCATTAGACCCCACGAAATTACCGCTGGTCGGTGAAGGCGACCTTGCTGAAATAGTCTTTACTTCCGGTACAACCGGCCACCCCAAAGGTGTAATGTTAAGTCATGGCAATATTACCAGCAATGCGACCGCAGCATTAGCTTTTATCAATATGACGGCTGAAGATCGTGCGCTCTCTATTTTGCCGCTTAGCCACATGTTTGAGTTGACCGTTGAAATCGCTCTCATCTGCTGCGGTGCCAGTATCGTCTATGCCCGTTCACTCGTACCTGACACTCTCCTCAGGCTGCTCTCTTCACAACAAATAACCTGTAGCGTCCTCGTTCCACAGGCTCTTCAGCTTTTTCTTAATGGCATAGAAAGAGAGGTAAGACGACAAAAGAGAGAGCAACAATTTGAACAACTGCTTCGAATTGCAGCCATCCTGCCATTTGGTTGGCGTCGTTTCCTCTTTGGAACGGTGCATAAACGCTTTGGAGGCCACTTCCGTTTCTTTGTTAGTGGTGGCGCATACTTATCTCCTCAACTCGCCCAGAGATGGGAAAACATGGGCTTCCGCGTATTACAGGGATATGGCGCAACAGAATGCTCTCCCATTATTTCCGCTACTCCTTACCGCGAACATATATTGGACTCGGTTGGTAAATCCCTCAACGGAGTTGAGGTGCGCATCGCCGATGACGGTGAGATACTGGTTCATGGTCCAAATGTGGCATTGGGCTACTGGAAGAATCCAGATGCCACCGCTGCTTCCTTTAAGGATGGCTGGTATTCCACTGGGGATCTTGGCTATCTCGATGAAAAAAATAACCTCTACTTAAAGGGGCGCAAGAAAAATCTTATCGTGCTCGCGAATGGCCTCAATGTCTATCCAGAAGATATCGAAAACATCTTACAAGCAAACCCTCTGGTCAAAGATGCGGCGGTTTTTGGGCTTATGGAGAACGATCAGGGGCCAGAAGTCCATGCTGTTCTGCTCTTGGATGATCCTAACCACGCGAAAAGCGTCATACAACAAACCAATAAACAGCTTGCCCCACATCAACAGGTACGCGGTTTTACCGTCTGGCCGGAAGAAGACTTTCCTCGAACCCATACACTCAAAGTGAAGCGTCTTGATGTGCTCAGTAAACTGGAAAAAATACGCAATGAAACAGGTGAACTACATCCATAGCCCGGTCTACGTCCATAGGAGGGGCGATCCCTTGTGGTCGCCCGGGAGAGGAAAGCTGAGTAAATGCTGTATTTGATTGCTACCCCTATCGGTAATCTCAATGATATTACACTGCGTGCTCTCGACACATTACGGCAGGTTGACGTGATTGCCAGTGAAGATACACGCAAAACGGGATTGTTACTCAAGCATTTTTCGATTACAAAGCCACAGATCGCCTTTCACGAGCATAACGAGCAGCGCGCTGGTGAGCGGATCGAAGTGCTGCTGAAAGAGGGGAAGTCTGTCGCCGTTGTGACGAATGCCGGGACACCGGGCATTTCGGACCCAGGTTTCACGCTGGTGCGTAGAGCCATCAACGCCCAGATCGCCGTGACGATGATTCCAGGGCCTACGGCTTTTGTGATGGCCCTGGTGCTCTCCGGATTACCGGTTCACAGCTTTACCTTTCGCGGCTTTCCACCGCGCAAATCTGTGGGGAGATGCAAATTTATGGCAATCGATAAAGAATCTCCCCACACGCTTATCTTTTATGAAAGCCCCTACCGACTTGAAGGATTCCTGCGCGACGCAATAAACACCTTTGGCGATCGTGAAGCGGCTATCGCCAACGACCTGACGAAGATGTTTGAACAGGTACAGCGAGGAACGCTCTCCTCGCTGCTGGAAGCAGTATCACAGTCAAAACCGCGCGGTGAGTATATTATTGTTATCGCAGGCGCAGTATTCGCACCAACATAAGAGTGCAGACCTGGCACACCGCCCGCCTCTCCCCTTCTCTATTATCTAAATACCCATCACCTCGATCAGCTCTTTCACAGCGTCAGCAGACTTCTGCAACTGAGCGCGCTCGCCCCAATCCAGTTCCACCTCGACGACCTCCTCCATACCCTGCGCTCCAAGCTTCACCGGTACACCAACAAAGAGATCCTGCATCCCATATTCTCCCTGCAAATAAACTGCGCACGGCATGATCATTTTCTTGTCAAGTAATATTGAATCGACCATTTGCAGGACTGAAGCCGATGGCGCAAAGTATGCGCTGCCCGTCCCAAGCAACTTCACAATTTCAGCCCCACCATCACGCGTACGCTGCACAATCTGCTCGATACGCTCTGCTGAAAGCAATTGCGCAATGGGAACTCCCGCGACAGTACACATACGAGCAAGAGGAACCATCGTATCGCCATGGCCACCCAGCACATAGGCCTGCACGTCACGCACCGAGACGCCAAGCTCCTGTGCAATGAATGTTCGGAAACGTGCTGTGTCCAGCACTCCGGCCATGCCAATCACACGGTTACGTGGGAAGCCGCTGATATGAAACGCGAGCTGTGCCATTGCATCCAACGGGTTGGTAACCATAATCATGATACAATCAGGAGAATACTTGACGACGTTCTCAGTCACCTGCGCCACAATCTCCTGATTTTTCTTGACCAGGTCATCCCTGGACATTCCTGGTTTACGAGGGAAACCAGAGGTAACCACGACGATATCAGAGTTTGCCGTCTCAGCATAATCATTCGTACCTGTCACCAGCGAATCGTAGCCAAGTACAGGTCCCGCCTGGAGCATGTCCAGCGCCTTGCCCTGGGGCATATTAGGTACGATATCATACATCACGACATCGGCATAGTCTTTTTCTGCCAAACGCTGTACCAGCGTACTACCAACAAATCCGGCACCAACAACGGTTATCTTACTGCGCATAAAACTATCCCTTTCAACGAAAAATAGAGGGACGACGTTTTCCATCATCCTGAGACATTATTTGAAATTACTAAGGCATGGTTCAAATGAACTTGACAGTTCCTCATCAACAGAAAGGTCCAGCCCTGTCATGCTGAGCGCAGCGAAGCATCTCGCTGCCGATCGCGATAGACCCTTCGCTTCGCTCAGAGCTTGCCCTGAACGAAGTGAAGGGGTGACACGGTGTGACTGTCCAAACTGTCAAGGACTCTTCTTCACAATTGAACCTTGACTAAAAATATTGTAAGCCGTACGCAACAAAAAAGGCAAAGGACCTCAATATTCCACCTACACATATGTTGAGCCTATAATATAGCTACATTGCACATGGCATTTATAAAGAACTAACCCTACTATATACTATTAACAGTTGCAGATTTCGGATTCTTCAGAATTGAGCATTACGAATTTTTGCTAACTAATCGTTATCTGGTTCGGATCTCGCAAATCTACATCCGTTAGGTATCCCCTTTTTTCTTTAACTCACCTGATATCCTACGCATTGTATAAAAGGGAAAGGACATTTGGACCTCTACCATTCCCTCTATTAAGGGCAAGGGTTCTTCAACCGTCTGCCTCTTAGAGCAATGGCAATAGGTGAGTGGGGCCGTTTTCACGTTCCTAAGCGTTGGTATTATCTACCACAAAGGAGGCGTTTATCAATGGCGCAACCAGATGTATCTCAGCAACAAAAGGACGAGGCATTACTGCAAAAGTTTGGCTACAAACAGGAATTGCGGCGATCGCTGGGGTTCCTCTCCAATTTTGCAGTCGCTTTCTCCTACATCTCCGTCTCTACCGGCACATTCGCGCTCTTCTATCTTGGTATCCTGGCCGGTGGCCCTGCATTCTTCTGGACATGGATCATTGTCGCAATTGGACAGTTCATCGTAGCGCTAAACTTCGCTGAACTCTCATCACACTTCCCCATCGCGGGTTCGATCTACCAGTGGAGCAAGCGCCTCTCTGGTTACACTTTAGGTTGGTTCACTGGTTGGTTCTACTTCTTCGCAGGGGTTCTCACCATCACATCCGTAGCGTTCACTGTTCCTATTCCTTTGCTGGCCATCTTCCCCGGCATTCCCGCGACCATCCTGGGGATGCCCAATACTGTCTTCATCGCCCTGGCCTCGATTGTCGTTGGTACCCTCATTAATATTGCGGGCGTAAGATTGGTGTCGATTATCAACAACATTGGCGTTGTCGCCGAGATCATTGGCATGTTCGTTTTCGCGCTCGTCTTACTGATCTTCTTCAATCATCAGTCGCTTAGTTTCCTCTTCACCGGTCCCACTCCCAATGTCTCTCCCCAGGCTCTTTCCACAGCTCTTGGCGTTCCAGGAGCACAATGGACGCCACCATTAGGTGACATTTACCTTGGAGCATTCGCCGCGGCGATGTTCATGTCTCTATTCGTCATCTATGGCTTCGACACGGCAGGAACTCTGGGCGAGGAGACCAATAACCCGCAGAGAAATGCCCCGCGTGGCGTCCTCTGGGCTATTGGGCTATCGGCCATTGCCGGTATACTTTTCCTGGGCGGCACCATTCTTTCGATTAGAAATCTGTCTCATATTGAAACCATAGCGAGCGGCGCGAATTTTACCCAGACTCTCCCGGCAATTATCATTGATGCGCTTGGCACTAGTTGGGGAAATGTCTACCTGGGCGTCGTCCTCATCGCCGTCTGTGTCTGCACGCTGGCAATCCAGTCGGCAACCATTCGCTTGATGTTCTCGATGGGACGCGATGGCCGTCTCCCGTTTGGAAGAGTCTGGGGGACTGTCAATCCAACGTTCCGTACACCCATGTGGGCAGGTATTGCCGTCGCAGCACTCTCCGCCCTCCCGTTCCTGGTCAGCACTGCAATTGGTGTCATTGTCACAGCCGCAACAGGCTTGATTTACGTGTCGTACTTCTTGAATAACATTGCCTCATTGGGCGCCCGCTTTAGAGGCTGGCCTAGAGAGAAAACACCCTTCAGCCTTGGGCGTTGGGGAATTCCAGTTAATGTGATAGCCTTGATCTACGGCGGCTTGATGATTATCAACTTCCTCTGGTTCGGCGGCCTGCGCGCCTTCTATACCAATCCAGCGCTTAACCTGATTTTCACTTCCTGGGATACCATCCCTGTATTGAATGTCATCGGGAAAATCCCCATCTTTGAGTTCGCTCTGATTATCCTCGTTGTCGTCGGCGCCATCTATTGGTTTGGCTTCAAACGACGCGAGGTAATCGCCAGCGGCGCAAAGCGCGCCGAGGCTTTAGCCGATTAAATCTCTGTAACGCATTAGTGTGGTGTCTCGCGATGAACACGAGACACCTCCTTTTTTATCCTCGCGCCCTCGCACCCCCTCAAAAGCCGCTTGACATCTCGCAAAAGTTAGCGTATTATACTCTTCACCAATGACAGGCAATCTTCCGCCTGTTTCTATGGGGTGTCGTTCAACGGTAGGACTGCCGACTCTGGATCGGCCGATTGGGGTTCGAATCCCTGCACCCCAGCCACGGAGAGGGCATGTATGCCTCTCCGTTTTTGTTTTTTACTAGCGCAAAACCCGGCATTTCCTGGCATGTTAGACTATTAACGAGAAGAAATGGTGCTTTATGTCCTCTACGACACGCCAACTTTCTACGGAAACGACCTCCATTACTACAGCCGACAAATGGAAGCGCAGACGTGATATACCAATAGCTATCCTTGCCTGGATCGGAGTGGTCGCGGTCATTCTTTGGGCAGCCTGGCACATCATCAGGTCACTACTCATACTTGCCATTGCAGCCCTGCTCGCCTACGCCCTTTCACCCGCTGTGAAGTTCCTACAACGCTTCATGCCGCGCTTCCTGGCCGTTCTTCTCGTCTATCTTCTTGCCTTAAGCGGCCTTAGCTTCCTGATTTACCTGATTATCAGTAACGCCGTCCATCAAATCTTTCAACTTTCACTCTTTCTGCGCACCGAGTTAACCTCAAGTGGCTCTGGACAACCCACTCCCCTGGAGCAAACACTGATTTCCTTGGGCATCTCGCAGAGCCAGATTAACGATGCGCGGCAGCAGATAATTGTTCAAACGTCGGAATTAGCTAGCAGCGCTATTCCCTTTTTAAGAAGAATCTTCGACTTCGTACTTGATACCATCATCGTAGCCGTCATGAGCATCTACCTGGTCATTGACGGGGGACGCGTCAATCGCTGGTTACGCAGCAATATGCCACAGCAACTACAGGGCCATACGCTTTTCCTCCTGGACACATTGGAACGTATCGTTGGCGGCTACATTCGTGGCCAATTTACCCTCGCTTTCTTGATCGGTCTGCTTGTAGGTATCGGCATGTCTCTCTTTCAGGTACCCTTCCCCATCTTACTGGGTGTCCTGGCTTTTATCTTCGCCTTCGTGCCAGTCCTGGGAACGTTCATCTCCGGCGCGGTCTGCGTTCTGCTTGCTTTGACCAAGGGTTGGTTGATAGCGCTGCTCGTCCTGCTGTATTTTGTTGCTATCCACGTCTTCGAGGGAGACATTGTTGGTCCGCGTATCGTTGGCAAAGCCGTGGGGTTACATCCTATTGTTTCCCTCACTGCACTTGTTGCCGGCGCCGAGTTGTTTGGAATCTGGGGAGCACTCTTCGCGTCTCCAATCGCAGGAATCATTCAGGTACTCATCGCAGCCTTCTGGACAGAGTGGCGCACAAGGCACCCGGAAGCATTTCAAAAAGAGAAAGAGCAATTTCCTGAAGTCAAAGCAATGATACCTGAAACTATTGAAGCTTCTCCTGTAGATAAGCCTACCAGTTCTTCAGAATAACCATTACACATTTCTTTTGTAATGTTTCTTTGCATTATTCGGGAGTAAACATATGTCTACTAAAGACTGGAATTCATCACTCTATGATCAAAAACATGCCTTCGTATTTGAATACGGTAAAAGTCTTCTCTCTCTGCTCGATCCACAACCTGGCGAGTCTATCCTTGATCTCGGTTGCGGCACAGGTCATCTCACGAAAGCAATAGCCGAGTCAGGAGCGCATGTGGTTGGCCTCGATAGCTCTCCGAGCATGATTGAAGTTGCTCGCGCAGCTTATCCAGAACTCGAGTTTATCCTGGCTGATGCCACAAATTTCTCTTTTCCTGCTACCTTCGACGCGGTTTTCTCTAATGCCACTCTGCACTGGGTGATTGAAGCTGAGAAGGCAATACATTGTATCGCTACATCCCTGAAGACCGGCGGCAGGCTTGTCGCAGAATTTGGTGGGAAGGGAAACGTTGCGACGATTATCACTGCAATTCAGCAATCCATCTGGGAACTGGTACACATTGAGGTGAAGCATGGCTGGTATTACCCTTCTATCGGTGAATATACACCAATGCTAGAGAAATATGGCCTTGCCGTGCAAAGCGCGATTCTCTTTGACAGGCCAACGAAATTGGAGGATGGCGAAAACGGCTTGCGCAATTGGATACACATGTTTTGCGCCAGCATGTTTCGCGACGTTCCTGATGCTATGAAGGAACAGGTGCTACACAGTACAGAAGAAAAGGTTCGTGATCGCCTCTTCATGGTTGACCATTGGATCGCCGATTACAGGCGGTTGCGCATTATGGCAGCCAAAGAATAACTCCTTTCCCTCGTTATTGTTCAACCGCTTTTCCTGCTTGCATTTCTTTCCTTTTTCTCTGTGTCTTCTTCCCTGCTTGTCTACAACGACATTGTATGTTAGTATGCTTCGGTAGAACTAACAAACACCGTTTCCGTACACGATAATAGTAATTCAGTATGTTCTTGAAGCATCTTAAAATCTATCAGCATGGGATTTGTGCGTTTTTCATCATACTTACTGCGATAATACTGCGTATCATTCTCATCGGGCAGGGATGGCCACCAACCAATAGCGATGAAGGTACATTAGGTTTGATGGCTCTCCACATCGCCTATCGCAGTGAATATCCCATTTTTTTCTACGGCCAGGGTTATATGGGACCTTTCGAAGCCTATCTTGCTGCCATACTCTTTCACATACTTGGCCCTTCCTTGTTCGTGCTTCGATTAGGTCTCATTCTCATCTTCTGTCTCTTTCTCGTCAGCATCTATCTACTCATAAGCCTGCTCTACACGAAAAAATTGGCCCTTCTTACACTCTTCTTGCTCGCGCTAGGTTCTCCAGAGATACTTTCGATTCAGCTCAGAGCTATCGGCGGCTATCCTGAAACACTGCTCTTTGGCACCCTTCAATTGCTCATCGCCTCCTGCCTTGCATTTTCCTGTCGCCGGGATATGCCCACCCACAAGCGCTGGAGACACCTCGCGCTCTACGCATGCTGGGGGTTCTTAGTAGGCTTCAGCATCTGGACAGATCTGCTTGTGCTACCCTTTGTCCTGACATCTGCCTTAGTATTGCTGGTATTCTGCTGGCCTGAATGGCGTACATGGGCACCCCTAACCGTCATCGCAAGTTTTGTTCTTGGGGTGCTTCCTTTGATTATCTATAATCTTACCGTTCCCTATCAAGAAAGTACCTTATATGATTTTTTACACGTCTATCGTTCGGATGCGACAGCCACTATCGATGTCAAACATATCCCCCTTGTGCAGAAAATAGTGGGCACCCTCCTGGTCGGCGTTCCTAATGCTACCGGGGCAAACCCCATCTGCCCTGATCAAAATTTGCCACTTTTTGGTCTCTTCAACCGGAGCACTCTCAATTGCACTCTGTTTCAAGGAAGCTGGAGCATTGGCTGCCTTCTATTACTGATCCTCGCAGTTTTTCTTAACATACGCGCTATCTGGAAACAGCGACACACAGCATCCTGCAGCCTAACACCCGCTGAATCGCGGCAGGCTACTGTCCGCTATTTCGCGCGTCTGATGCTCCTGGCAAGTGCATGTTTGACCATTCTGCTCTTTGCTCTCAGTCCTGTCTCAGCACTGAACCCCTGGTCGAACTCGCGCTACCTATTCTGCCTGCTTGTTGCCACTCCGGCCATTATCGCACCTCTCTGGGAACATTTAAGTGAGGTCAGTATCAGCTCGTCTTGGAAAGACAAACTGCTAGCGGTTGCAAAAGGTACCGTCCTCATCTATATTGCTGTTGTTTTGGTAATGGGTTTTGTCAATACGATAAAAGCCATTCCAGCTACGCAGCAATTCAACCGGCAACAAGACGCACTGATAGCTGACCTTATGCGCATGGGCGCAACGCACATTTATTCAGAGTACTGGACTTGTGATCGTATCATTTTCCTCAGCGACGAGCGCATTATCTGCGGAGTCGTGACGAATCTCATTGAGCCAGGATATAATCGCTATCAGCCTTACTATACGATGGTTGCAAAAGATCCCCATGCTTTTTACGTCTTCCCTCTCGGTTCCTCGCCAGCCTTCCACTTCGCTGGTATGGTAGCTTTCAAGCATCTGCATTTTCGGCGCTTTATTTTTGATGGGTACATTGTGTTTCAACCAACTTGAAGCAACAACTTTCACATCGGTAAATCGTAGTACCTTCAGGCAGATTCGCTTGCCTAACGCTACGAGACGTGGAATCAATCTCAACTATCGGCTATAATGTGCGCAGAAATAGAAAATACAATCGTGTTGTGAAGCTTACAGTTGACAGAGAGATGTCCCGCAAATCCCTCTTTTTTATGCACTAGTAAATAACGTATACGAGGTTTGACTTGAAACAACGTTCACACTTAGCCCGAGAAATCGTTGAAACTATCGCATTGACTTTGATCATCTTCCTGGTAATTCGCTTTGCTATTCAGAGTTATCGCGTATCTGGCCCAAGTATGCAACCTGGACTCCAAAGTGACGAATATGTGTTGGTAAACAAAATGGCCTTCCTCTTCCACGCTCCTGAGCGTGGAGACGTAATTGTGTTTCATTACCCACTCGACACCTCTGAAGATTTCATCAAACGGGTCATCGGCCTGCCGGGGGACACTATAACTTTAGATAGTACGACGGTTCAAGTCGATGGTGTCGTGCTCAATGAGCCATATATAAGCCAGGCCTTCAATCCTGCCGGGAAAATCATTAAAGTGCCCGCGAATGAATATTTCGTGCTAGGCGATAATCGTCCCGCTAGTGACGATTCACGTGACTGGGGATTTGTACCGAAAGACGATCTTGTAGGCAAGGCGGTCATAGTCTATTGGCCGTTCAGTAACTGGGAACTGATCAACACATATTCAAATATTTACACCCAGATTAGGGTAAGTCACTGAAGGGAGTTATCGCATGCAAGACTCTGAAGAAGGCTATCCATTGCACCAGCCACAAGATCGTGTCGAGAAGGGTCACCAACTCCCCTTCGACAACAAAGGCGAACCAGCGCTGGAAAAAAAGTATACCCCACCACCACCTGTTGGACCAGTTCACCAGCGTGAACGAGTTACTACCCCTGTACTGCCGCCACATCGTTTCAGGAATGCGCTGATAATTGGAGTGATCGCTGGTGTATTCTGTGTGGCACAAGGCATTACCATCACGCTGTCGAATGCTGCCACATACCACGCGTACGATATAGCAAAAGATACGGCAGTGAAAAACGCCCTGGCTTTTACCATCTCTGGCTTTGCCGCGCTGACCTTTTTTATTAGCCTGGTAATCTTTTGTATTGCCGGATTCATTGCGGGCAAGATCGTCGTTCAACGCAGATTAGGCTTCCTCGCAGGCTTCCTCGCAGGTATCATTACTTATGTTTTCAGATTCATTACTAACTATATCCCTAACTATCCGGACGTTCAACACACCGCGAGTTCAACAGCAAGCAATGGGGC
>WNGE01001208.1_pt1 | contig 32989 bp, 28 predicted proteins | sample 5400651 | NCBI WGS metagenome assembly WNGE01 (sample SAMN13153370, study PRJNA577476) | soil metagenome | isolation source: 60 cm soil or saprolite under grassland replicate 2 | place: USA:California | collected 2016-06-15
CAATGGCGGCACCGCATGACGGCAGGGATGGTGCGGGCAGCTCCCCGCCTTCTGAAGGGATAGTTGCTGCCATGGACGAGCTGGACCTCGAAGCGATCAAGCAGCGTGCCCACGTGCGGGACACGTGGCCGGTCGGGAGGATCGGCAACCCGCAGGCGTGGTGCCGCTACTGCGGCGCGCTGATCCCCGGGGAGCACGTCGCCGACCGCTACCGGACTCCCCACACCGAGCACTGCCCGGTGCCCCAAGCCCCGATCGAGCCGGACTTCGACGCGCTGCTTGCCTGGGCGGAGCGCCACGCGAGCCCCTAGAAGCCAGCCCTCCCGTTCCGGTGGGCCTGAAGGGTCGGCCGGCACGTAGTCAGCCGACCTTCACGGTTGGCATCGCACCTTGTGGCCGTGGACGACACCGACGCTGCCTCGTAGAACCAGTGGGTGCCAGGAAAATCGGTCGTGGGTGCTGAGCTACGGATCCGTCGGAGAAGCAATCCGGCCAGGATGATCGGCCCATGACCGGCGCCGGCCGCCTCGCCTGGTCTGCTGAAGGTTCGGGGCGCGTGCGGGTCAGCGCCACCGGCATCGGCCCCGACTGCGTCGTGGTGGTACAGCCGCAGTCCGGTCCGCACGCCCCCATGGGTGCCGGTCCGGTCAGCTCCTGGTGGACCCGGGCGAGGTGGGCGGTGAACGCCGACACCTCGGCGATGCGCCGGTCGGCATCGGCGATGCGGGCGGCCACCAGCGGGGCAAGCCGCTCCCGCACGGCCGCGCACACGCCCTGGTCCCTCACCCCGAGCAGGTCGCGGATCTCCTCCAACCCCAGACCCAGGTGCTTGGCCGAGGCGATGAACGCCAGCCGCTCGAGCGCGGTGTCGTCGTACAGGCGGTAGCCGGCCGTGGTCCGCTCCGCGGGTAGCAGCCCGAGGTTCTCGTAGAACCGCAGCGTGGAAGCGGGAACGCCGCTTCGTTCGGCCAGCTGCGAGATGCGGTAGCTGCTCACCCTGCAACGATTGACCTTCAACCCAACTCGAAGGTCAAGCTTGCCCTTCCAGAAGTGGGCTCAGCCCACAACGGGCCGTCTCGCGCGACGTTGTGGCACGACCCGGATCGGCATCTCCGCAGCTAGCCGGACCGCACGCGTTGCGAGGATCTGGTCCGTGCACCCCACTTGCCACAATCCGAACACCCCGCCACCAGCAACACCGCTGGTCACGGGCCAACCGATCCGGCTGCCAGGCCACCACGCCAAGGTGCGCCGGGACGGGTACCTGGGCTATCAGCATGGCGGCCGGCCGCCGTTGACAAACTGATGCGCACCAGCACGATTCAACGTTCTGGAACGCGGACCGCCACTGCACGGCGACCTGTTCAGGACCGTTGAGCGCATTCCAGACGGCTGTCGCATCGGAGCGTCGGCGGACGCATAGCTCGAGCAGGATGCACCTGGCGGCCCGAGGCGGGAGCAGTGTCGGAGCGTCGGGCGCGGCAACGCGGAGGCCGACCCGAAGCAGGAGGAATGGTTGGTTGAATGGCTGAGCGAGGCAGGAGACCCACAACAGACGGGAACAACGCTTCCCCGCGATCGGACGGGGTCGAGAGGCGCGGCCGAGACCGTGCAGGAGCCTCCCCGCTGCCGCATCAACCCGGGGAGAGCAACCGAGATCGTAGTCGCCGGTTAGCAGAGCACTTTCGGCAAGGCGTGAGAGAGGGCGAGGAGCAGAGCGAAGCCGCCGACCGTGCGTACCGTGAGCAACGCAGGGCCGAGAGTGATGCAGCGAGGAAGGCTCTGGTGGGGGCTTTGGACAGAGCGAGAGTCAGAGCCTCTGCCGACACCGCGTTCGAGACCTCGGCAGACCGGGGTGACGGTCAGGCCTCTGCTACCTCATCGTGATCCTCGGATGCGGATGTGACGGCCGGAGGGATCGACCGGGCAGCCAGCAGCCGCGTACTGCTCGACGCCCGACCGGCACCTCGTAACCCGGCGGGGTATCGCCACATTCCGAGCGCCGCTAAGGCTGGCTGACTACCGGATTCCTACCGCCACCCCACCAGGCCTACCGCTTTCCAACCAGATTCCTATCGGTGGGCCCGGCAGGCCTCGAACCTGCGACCGGCGGATTATGAGTCGGTTCGGTGCCGTCCACCGGATGCCACCCAGTGTCGTTCTGGCTGGTCAGGTCGGCTGTCCCGTCTGCCTGGTCGCCTCCTGTCTTGTGGGTTCTGCCTGGTGGAATGACCGCGAGAATGACCATCTGTCGTCGGATCGCTGGCTGGTGAAGGCCTTGGATCTCGCGTGCCGCTTCACCATCCGTAACGCTCCCGAGACGGACGGCGGCCACAATGCCTGATGAACCGACCAGGCTCATGGCCATGACCGGAAGCCGGAGCGCACATGCGCCGAGGACCATGCCCCTGACCCCTTCAACCCAACGCACCCGACCACGCTGGTGGCCGGGTGTGGCGGCATGCGCGCTGTGGGCACTGACCATGCTCTGCCTGGCCGTCGTGCCGTGGCTGGACGAGCTGTTGCGCCGGGCCGGCCGGGCCGACCTGGTCCAGTTCGTCTTCCCGGATGTTGCCGTTCCCGTCCTGGCCGTGGTGAGCTCGGCCACGGTCGGGGCGGTCGTGGCCGCCCGCCGCCCGGCGCACCCGGTGGGCTGGCTGCTGCTGGGCATCGCCCTGTCGCTCACCGGCACCGCCGCGACCGCCCAGTACTTCGTCTACGGGCTGCTGGTCCGCCCGGGCGCGCTGCCCGCCGCCCGCTCTGCCGTGCTGTACCAGCCGGCGACCACGTTCACGGCCCTGACCCTGATCGGCTTCGTCCTGCTGCTGACGCCCACCGGGTCGCTGCCCTCGCCCCGCTGGCGCTGGCCGGCCAGGGTGATGGCGGCCACGCCGGCCGTCCTGGTGCTGGTGGTGACCCTGGCCGGCGGGCCGGTGGACCCGCGCTACCAGGCCCTGGGCGGCCCCTTCGACCTCCGTGGCCTCGACGGGGTCCTGCTGGCGGCCAACCGGATGGCCCTGGAGGTCACCGTCGTGGGCCTGGTGGCCGCGGCCGTGTCCCTGGTGGGGCGGTTCCGCCACGCCCGCGGGGTGGAGCGGCTGCAGCTGCGCTGGGTGACGCTGGCCGCGGTGCTGGTGGGGCTGGGCGCCGTCGGGGTCCTGGTCAGCCTGGCGGTCGGGGGGTCGGCCGCCGGGACCCTGTTCGACCTGGGCATCGGCTGCTGCCTGGTGGTTCCGCCGGTGGCCACCGGGGCGGCGGTGCTGCGCTACCGGCTGTATGACCTGGACCGCATCATCAGCCGCACCCTGGCCTACGGGCTGCTCACCCTGCTGCTGGGCGGGGGCTACGCCGCCGTGGTCCTGGGGCTTGGCCAGCTCCTGGGCCGAGACTCCCCTCTGGTGGTGGCCGGGGCGACCCTGGCGGTGGCGGCGCTGTTCCAGCCGGCCCGCCGCCGCCTCCAGGCAGTCGTGGATCGGCGCTTCAACCGCCGCCGCCACGACGCCGCCCGGATCATCGAGGGGTTCGGGGCTCGGCTGCACCAGCAGGTCGACCTGGACACCCTGACCGTCGAGCTGCTGGCCGTGGTCGATCAGACCATGCAGCCGACCCAGGCATCGCTGTGGCTCCGGCCACAAGCACTGTCCAACGCCAGTACGGCGACGGCCCGCGGGCGGTAGCTCGCGGTGGAATGACCATCGGAATGACCAGGTACGCCAACAAGTCGCCAATACGCCCACGGCTGGCTTGCGTTGCTCGGTGCCCCCGGCAGGACTCGAACCTGCGCACCCGGCTCCGGAGGCCGGCGCTCTATCCAGACTGAGCTACGAGGGCTTATTGCTCTGACCAGCAGGAACAGTACCGACGAGGATAGCCGGCCCGCAAGCCCGGTGGCCCTGCATGACCCTGCCACGATACTTCATGCCGTTGCGCCCGCGCCTCCCGAGCAGAGGAGACAGGGCCTTGCCGCGCGCAAGCTGATCGAGATGACTGCTGCAGAGCCCGTCCGCGCGATGGACGATGAGGCAGTCAGGAAGGACGCACCCTCGGGTAGACCACGGCGATGGACCGGCTTCAGCGCTCACGTCGGGATCGTGCACCAAGTCGAGGCCGTCTCCCAGAGGTGGAGGGCAAGCTGTGGATCGGGCCATGGCAGCGTCTCGACCGTGCGATGTCGGAATCTGCTGGTGAGCGGGCTGTGCTATGCTCCGGCCGCCCCGCGTCGCCGACCATCCTTCCTGTGCAGGCGCCATGTCCGATATGGCCAATGCCCGTATCCTGGTGGTCGATGACGACCAGGTCATCCAGCAGCTCCTCAAGGTGAACCTCGAACTGGAGGGCTACGAGGTCGAGGTCGCCTCGGACGGGGAGGAGGCGCTCCGGTCGTTCGGAGCGTTCCAGCCGAACCTGGTGCTGCTGGACATCATGATGCCCAAGCTGGACGGCTGGGAGGTCTCCCGCAGGCTCAAGAACCGTCCTGGTGCGGGCACCGTGCCCATCGTCCTGCTCTCGGCACGGGCGCAGGACTCGGACGTGAAGCGGGGGAGCGAGATCGGAGTGGCCGCCTACGTGACCAAGCCGTTCGACCCGATCGCCTTGCTCGATCTGGTCGCCGATCTGCTGGCCAGGCGCGGCTTCCAGGGCGCGACCCCGAGGCTGTCATGACCAGGGCGCCCGTGCTCGCCGTCCAGCGCGAGCTGTCCGAGCTGTTCGCTACCGCGCTGCGGCGCGCCGCCGAGGGCGGCGACCTCGACCTCGACCCGGCCGCGATCGGCACCCCGGCACTGGAGCGCCCGCGGCTCGCCGAGCACGGCGACTGGGCCAGCAACGTGGCCCTGGTGCTGGCCAAGGCCGCCAAGGCGCCCCCGCGCAAGGTCGCCGAGGCGATGGTCGCCAGGCTCGAGCTGCCCGACTGGGTCGAGAGCGTGGCGGTAGCCGGCCCCGGCTTCGTCAACGTCCGCCTGGCGCAGCGCTGGTTCGGCGGCCTGGCGCGCCGCGTGCTGCGCGAGGGCGACGCCTTCGGCCGCAGCGACTTCGGCGGCGGCGAGAAGGTCCAGGTCGAGTTCATCTCGGCCAACCCGACCGGGCCGCTGCACGTCGGCAACGCGCGCTGGGCGGCGTTCGGCGACGCGCTCGCCAGCCTCCTGGACGCGACCGGCTACCAGGTCGAGCGGGAGTACTACTGCAACGACACTGGCGCCCAGGTGGAGCTGCTCGGCGCCAGCGTCGAAGCCGCCTACCTGGCGCTGCTCGGCCGGCCGGCGACGCCGCCGCCCGACGGCTACAAGGGCAGCTACATCGGCGAGCTGGCCAAGGAGCTGGAGCTCGAGCGGCACGACGAGCTGGCCGACCTCGACCCGGCCGAGCGGCGGCAGCGCGTCGCCGACTGGGCGTACCACAAGGTGCTGGGCTGGATCCAGCGCACGCTGGAACGGTTCGGGGTCCAGTTCGACGTCTGGTTCTCCGAGCGCAGCCTGCACGAGAGCGGCGCGATCGAGGAGACCATCGCCGAGCTGCGCGAGCACGGCGTCGTGACCGAGCGGGACGGCGCCACCTGGCTGCTCACCAGCCAGTTCGGCGACGACAAGGACCGGCCCCTGATCCGCTCCAACGGCGTGCCCACCTACTTCGCCGCCGACGCCGCCTACTTCCGCGACAAGCGGCGCCGCGGCTTCGCCAGGATCATCTACGTCTGGGGCGCCGACCACCACGGCTATGTCGGGCGGATGCGAGCGACCATCCGGGCCTTCGGGGAGGGCGACGAGGTCGCCGAGTTCCTGATCGGCCAGATGGTCAACCTGGTCCGCGGCGGCGAGCCGGTCAAGATGAGCAAGCGGGCCGGCGACTACGTCACCTTCGACGACCTGGTCGACGAGGTCGGCAAGGACGCGGCCAGGTACACCATGCTGCGCTTCTCGATCGACGCGCCGATCGACTTCGACCTGGAGGCGGTGGCGCGCCAGTCGATGGACAACCCGGTCTACTACGTGCAGTACGCGCACGCGCGCATCGCCAGCGTGCTGCGCACCGGCCGGGAGCAGGGCTTCGAGCCCAAGCCGGTGGAGCAGGCCGACCTCGGCCTGCTGACCCACCCGACCGAGGGTGCCCTGCTGCGCCAGCTCGCCGGCTTCGAGGAGCTGGTGGTGGTGGCGACGGTGCAGCGTGCCCCGCACCGCCTCACCCGCTACGCCGAGGACCTGGCGGCCAGCTTCCACCGCTTCTACGGCGAGTGCCGGGTGCTCTCCGACGACCCCGAGCTGTCCAGCGCCCGCTGGTGGCTGTGCGTGGCCACGCGCCAGATCCTTGCCAACACCCTGGCGCTCGCCGGCGTGGAGGCCCCCGAGCGCATGTGAGGCCGGGCCGGCCTCGGAGTGACCCGAGGATGCGTGCTCCGGAGCCCCCGGTCAGGCAAGATGCTGTAGCGAGGTGGCCCGTAGCCGCGCGCCGGCTGGGTTTAGGGAGGTGGCCCGTAGCCGCGCGCTGGCTGGACTGAGGAGCGACGTAGGAGCCGCAGGCGACGAAGGAGCGACGAGGGAAGCCAGCGCACAAAGCGGCGGAGGGCCACCGACCGTTTCTGTAAGGGAGGGAGCGCACTTCGTGGGCGAACCGGTCGCGGTCGGGATGCTGGGGTGCGGGGTGGTCGGGACCGGAGTCGCCCGGCTGCTCGCCGACCACGCCGAGCAGCTCGCCGACCGCGCGGGCGCGGCCATCCGGCTGCAGCGGGTGGCAGTGCGCGACCTCGCCAGGGAGCGCGACCCGGCGGTCGACCGCGCCTGGCTGACCGGCCAGGCCGCCGAGGTGGTCGCCGACCCGCAGGTCGACGTGGTGGTCGAGGTGATGGGCGGGATCGAGCCAGCCCGCAGCCTGATCCTCGAGGCGATCCGGCTCGGCAAGCCGGTGGTGACCGCCAACAAGGAGCTGCTGGCCACCCACGGAGCCGAGCTGTTCAACGCCGCCGACGCCGCCGAGGTCGAGATCCGCTTCGAGGCGGCCGTCGCCGGGGCGATCCCGATCGTCCACCCGCTCAAGGCGTCGCTGGCCGGGGAGCGCATCCGCCGCATCCTCGGGATCGTCAACGGGACCACCAACTACGTGCTGTGGCGCATGGCCGACACCGGCGCCGGCTACGCCGAGGCGCTGGCCGAGGCGATCGAGCTGGGCTACGCGGAGCCGGACCCGTCGGCCGACGTGGAGGGGTTCGACGCCGCCGCCAAGTGCGCCATCCTGGCGAGCCTGGCGTTCAACACCCGGGTGGTGGCGCGTGACGTGTACCGCGAGGGCATCACCGAGGTGACCGCCGCCGACGTGGCCGCCGCCGCGCGCATGGGCTACACGCTCAAGCTGCTCGCCATCGCCGAGGAGGTGGGCGGCGAGGTGAGCGCGCGCGTCCACCCGGCGATGGTCCCCGGTGGCCACCCGCTCGCCGCGGTGGGGGAGGCCTACAACGCGATCCTGATCGAGGGCGACGCGGTCGGCCGGCTGATGTTCTACGGGCGTGGCGCCGGCGCACTGCCCACCGGCTCGGCCGTGCTCGGCGACCTGGTCGAGGTGGTCCGCAACCGTGCCCAGGGCTCCAGCGGGCCCGGCTACGTCCACCTCTACGAGCCGCGGCTGCGGCCGATGGAGGAGGTGGACACCCAGTACTACGTGGCCTGCGACGTGGCCGACCGGCCCGGCGTGCTCGCCCAGGTGGCGGCGGTGTTCGCCACCCACGACGTGTCGATCCGCTCGGTGCTGCAGCGCGGCAAGGGCGACGAGGCCCAGCTCGTGCTCGTCACCCACCTCGCCAAGGAGGGCGCCATGCGGGCCACGCTCGCCGGCCTGGGGCGGCTCGGCGTGGTCAGCGAGCTGGCCAGCGTGATGCGGGTCGAGGGGGAGGAGGTGGACGAGGTGATCGTCAGATGAGCGTGACCGCGCCGCAGCGGCCCTCGTGGCCCGGGGTGATCGAGCGCTACCGGCCGCTGCTCCCGGTCGGGCCGGCGACGCCGGTGGTCACCCTGCTGGAGGGCGGCACCCCGCTGGTCCCGGCCGCGACCCTGTCGGCCCGCACGGGCTGCGAGGTCCTGCTCAAGGTCGAAGGGGTCAACCCGACCGGGTCGTTCAAGGACCGCGGCATGACCGTGGCGGTCTCCAAGGCGCTGGAGGAGGGCGCCAAGGGGGTGCTGTGCGCCTCGACCGGCAACACCTCGGCGTCGGCGGCCGCCTACGCCGCCAGGGCCGCGATCACCTGCGCCGTGCTGGTGCCAGAGGGCAGGGTCGCGCTCGGCAAGCTCGCCCAGACCCTGGTCCACGGCGCCACCGTGCTGGCCGTCGACGGCTCCTTCGACGACTGCCTGCGCCTTGCCCGTGACCTGGCCGACCGCTGCCCGGTGACCTTGGTGAACTCGGTCAACCCGTACCGCATCCAGGGGCAGAAGACGGTCGCGCTGGAGATCGTCGAGGTGCTCGGGCGTGCCCCGGACGTGCACTGCATCCCGGTCGGCAACGCCGGCAACATCACCGCCACCTGGCTGGGCTACCGCGAGGCGGCGGCGGCCGGGCTGGCCTCCGGCCTGCCGGCGATGCACGGCTTCCAGGCGGCGGGGGCCGCGCCGCTGGTGGTCGGCAGGCCGGTGCCGAACCCGACCACGGTCGCGACCGCGATCCGGATCGGCGCGCCGGCCCTGGGCGCCGGCGCGCTGCAGGCGGCCGCCGACTCCGGCGGCGCGCTGGCGGCGGTCAGCGACCGGGAGATCCTGGCCGCCTACCGGCTGCTCGCCCGCCAGGAGGGCCTGTTCGTGGAGATGGCCTCGGCCGCGGCCGTCGCCGGCCTGCTCGCCCTCGCCGGCCGCGGCGCGCTGCGGCGCGGCAGCCTGGTGGTGGCGACCCTGACCGGCAACGGCCTCAAGGACCCGGACTGGGCGGTCGCCGGCGCGCCGCCGCCCCGCCGGGTGCCGGCCGACCCCGCCGCGGCCGCCACCGCCCTCGGCCTGACCGGCGCCTAGCCGCCGGGCCTGCACCAAACCGGCCGGCAGGTCTGGAGTCCTGCCGGCCGGTCGGTCCCGCTCCGTTGCGGGGCTTTGGGGAGCCGGTCACGTATCCACGGTGCGCGCCCTCGCCCGCATGCTGTCGTGCAGGTCAAGACCGGCGCGGCACCGATACATGACCAGCTCCCTAGCCACCGAACACCTGCAGCTCGGCGGCGCGGACGTTGAGGCCCTGGATGCTGCCGGCGTCGCAGTCCTCGACCGCGCGCGGGTCGTTGTCCTGCTCGCCCTGGTAACCGGGGGTGCCGGTGCACTGGTTGTCGAGCACCACCAGGCGTACGTAGGTGGCCTGGACCGGGTGCAGGTCGAACGAGCGGAGGATCAGCTCAGGGGCGCGTGGCCGCGGCCGGATCGACGGGAAGGCGTTCGCCGGGCTGGTGAACGCGACCTTGAACTGCCTGTCCGAGGTGCAGTCCACCGCGGCGCTGACCGCGCAGACCTGGATCTGGAACTGGCGCAGGGCCGAGAAGCGGTTCTGCGCGGCGGTGTCGCCGCCGGGGTCGGCCGGGTTGGGCGGCCGCAGCATGGCGCTGACCTGCAGCCGCCGGATCTTGTGGCTGGCCTTGGCCGGGTCGAGGTGGACGGTGACCGCGCGGCCCCGCACCGCCGTGCCGAGCGAGGCCCAGTTGGTGCCCTCGTGGTCGTCGACCAGGCTGGTGAGGTTGACCCCGTCGCCGGCGACCGTCGCCCCGTTGGTGCCCGAGGCGAGGTTCTCGCCGAGCACCAGCCTCGGCGTGGTCACGTGGCCCGCCCGCACGGTGGCGCGGAAGCGGTCGGCGCCATGGCCGTCCGCCCTGACGATGAAGTCGTAGGTCCCAGGGACCATGCGGACGACCCCGGGCAGCGCGGTCGCCGGGTCGGTGTCGGCCACCGGCACGGCCCTCGCCTCGTACCTGCCGACGAACAGCTGCGCGCCGCTGACGGGGTTGCCCTTGTCGTCCTTCGGCTGCAGCGAGACGAGCCCCTCGGTGGCCAGCGGCGAGGCGAAGCTCGGGATCGGGTCGGCGTCGGTGTTGCCGTTGGAGAAGGCGTCCTCGCCCAGGCCGCGGCTGGCGAACGCGTTCCACAGGGTCGCCTGGTTGGCGCCGCCGAAGCGGAGCTGGTCGGCGGCGAGCATCGCGTCGCGCGCGTCCACCATGCTGGCCCGCGACGGCAGCAGCAGGAACGCGTCGTACATCAGCTGCGCCCAGCGGCGGTTGCCGGGGCACTGGTCGGCCGGGCGCTTGCCGTCGGCGCAGGCCACCTGCAGCCTGCGGCTGCCTGCCGGGAACGAGTGGTCGTACTTGGCGATCAGGGCCTTGCGGACGGCGAAGTTGACGGCGTTCCAGATCTCGCCGTCGGAGTGGACCTCCTGGCCGGGGATGTCGTAGCCGACGTCGGAGTAGTTGAGCGGGTCGCGGTCCAGGCCGTAGTTGCGGATGCCCGCGACCTTGTCGCCGGTCACGTAGGGGCCGATGGCGAAGCGGTTCTCGCCGTCGACCGGCACGAAGCCGTACTCGTTGAGGTACTCCATGGCGTTCAGGTCGGACCAGGACTCGCCCATGGCCCCGGCCTGCGGCCCAGCCAGCCCGACGTCCGGCCCACCGACCATGCGGTTGCTGATGGCGTGGGTGTACTCGTGGCCGATCACCGTCATGTCGTAGTCACCGTCGACGCACGGCGGGTAGAAGGCGGCGGCGATCGGCTGCCACAGGTACATGTTGGTGATCGGGGCGACGCCGTCCGGCGGGGTGATCTGGTTGGCGTTGTCGCGGGCGGTGAAGTTCGGCGGCCCGCCGACGATGCCGCCGGCCTGCGCGTTGCCCTGCTCGGGGTCGGCCTCGGCGCCGCCGAGCCCGAAGTTGGACTGCTGCAGGTTGAAGGTCTGCTCGGTGAAGCCGAGGAAGTACGACCAGTCGTGCATGCGGTTGTGCATCGCGAACAGGTTCGCGATCGAGGCGTCGAGGTCGTTGCGCTGCGCGCTGGTGTGCACGTCCGGGCTGCAGCGCTGCTCGAACCACTGGTTGGTCCATGGATAGGTGTAGGAGCGGTCGGCCCGCGCGCTGGCCGGGTTGACGCCCACCGAGAAGGGGTTGTCGTTGTTCAGGTTCTCGACCCCGTGCGCGTTGTTGCCGGTGGTGGTGTGGGTCGACTCGCCGGTGGCTGGGTCGACGTCCCAAGCGTTGCGGGAGGCCGGGTTCTGCAATATCCGGTCGCAGCTGGCGCTCGGCTTGGACCAGCACCACAGCTCGCGGGTGTCGCTCGAGGAGTAGTCGAGCCTCGGGCTGGCCGGGAAGGCCTTCCACTGGGGGTCGTCGTCGGCGTAGTCGACCAGCGAATCGCGCCGCCAGACCTTGCCGGTCTGGGCGTCGACCCAGCTCAGGAATGCCAGCGGGTCGCCACCGGTGGCGTTGTCGAAGACGATCGTCTCCCACACCGGCCGCACGCCGTCGCGCGGCGTCGGCAGGGCGCGCAGGCGCGCCGCCTGGCGTCCCTCGAAGCCGGCGGCGCTCATCAGGGTCCAGCCCTGGGCGGCGCCCTTGACGCTGGCGCTCGCGCCCGTCCGGCCGACGTCGCTGGCGGCCCGCTGCCAGGCCGCCTCGGCCGGGATCCTGGCCGCGCCCGGCGCCGCGCCGTCGCCGGCGATCGAGGAGGACGCGTAAGCGATCTTGCCGCCGACGACGCCGACGGTGACCAGGCCGTCGGCGGCCGCGATGGCGTCGCCGAAGCGTTGGCGGAAGGTGACCACGCTGCCCTTGCCGACGGGTGCCTTCATGATCACGTCGAGCCCGTCGACCTCCGCGCCGCTCAGGCGGAACAGGGCGTGGTCACGCTTCAGCCAGGCCCTGGCGGCCGCGCCGTCGTTGCGCGACAGCCCGCTGGCGAGCCAGCCGTCGCGCTTGAAGATCGAGAGCGGGGTGCCGAAGGCGTTCCAGCGCACCCGCGTGCCCGCCGCCAGGTGCCGCTGCGCGGCGCTGGGGCTGACGTGGCCGCTGCGGGCGTCGACGCTGCCGGTGGCGGAGCGCTCGCCCTGGAAGCTGAACTCGCGGGCGGGCGGCGGTGTCTTGGCGACGGCCGGCAGTACGCCGGCCATGGTGGTGATCATGGCGACGACGAGGAGCGTTACCCCCCCGCGCCTCCGGTCCCTGGAGAACCTGGCGGGCATCGGCTGGCCCCCTTGGAGCGACCGCGCCCTCGTGGGGCGCGACGGCGGCTGGCTGGGACGGGACGCTGCGTGTCCGGACCGCGCCAGGCGTGGTGGGGTCGTGGGGCGCGGGCCGGTCGGCTCCTGACTTCTATGCACCACCCTGCGGCATGTCAATGGTTTGCGAGGTTTCTTCCTGATGCTTACGTCGCGGCGCAATCTTGACTGGATCGTCCACCTCTGTGGCCTGGACCGCCAAGGGGGGCGAGCCGCCCGCCGAGCCGCGAGAGTCGCCCCGCCTGCGGGGCAGTCGTAGGCTCCCCGCCATGACCGCCCGCGTGCTCGTGCAGGCCCCGGCCACCAGCGCCAACCTGGGGTCGGGGTTCGACGCCGCCGGCATCGCCCTCGACTGGTGGGACTCGCTGGAGGTGACCGTCGAGCAGGACGGCCGGGAGCGGCCGCCGGCGCCGATGCGGGTCGCCGGGGAGCAGGCCGGGCTGATCCCGACCGGGCCGGGCAACCTGGTCCGCGTGGCCATGGAGCGGCTGGCGGCGGCCACGGGCAGCAGCCTCCCGCCGGTCCGGCTCGCCCTGGTCAAGGGCTTCCCGCTCGGCCGCGGCTTCGGCTCGAGCGCCGCCGCGGTGGCGCTCGGCCTGCTGGCCGCGCGCCAGCTGGTCGACCCCCGACTGCCGGATGCGGAGGTCCTCTCCCTGGCCAGCGAGCTGGAGGGCCATCCGGACAACGCCGCCGCCTGCCTGGCCGGCGGCGCCACCCTGAGCTGGCGCGAGGCCGCCACGGCGCGCGCCCGCCCCGTCGAGGTCCACCCCGACCTGGTCGCCGTCGCCCTGGTCGCCGCCGCGCCGATGGCGACCGTCGAGGCCAGGCGCCTGCTGCCCGACCAGGTCCCGTTCGCGACCGCGGCCCGCACCGCCGGCCGCGCGGCGCTGCTGCCGCTCGCCCTCGCCGGCGACTTCGAGCTGCTGGCAGCCGCCACCGAGGACGAGCTGCACCAGCCGGCCCGGCTGGCCCGCCAGCCGGCCGCCGCCGCGCTGCTGGCGCGGCTGCGCGCCCGCGGCCACGCCGCCTTCGTCTCCGGCGCCGGGCCGTCGCTGCTGCTGCTGGCACCCCGCGCCGCCCTCGCCGCCGCGGAGGCCGACGCCGCCGAGGCGCTCGCGGACGCCCCCGGCTGGCGCCTGCAGCCGCTGGAGATCGCCCGCGGCGGCGCCAGGGTCGCGAGCCACTGACCGCGGACGCCCCTCGTCCAGCGGGGCTACCGCTTCGCTGCTCGAGCCCCGGAGCCTTTGCCCCCCGGGGCTACCGCTTCGCTACTTGAGCCCCGGACCCCAGCCGGCCAGGGCGGCGTTGCGGCGGCGGGGCGCGGCCGGCACCCTGGCGAGGCATGCGTAGACTCGCTCAAGCGGCGCGGGCGTCTGCCGACAGAGGATCGTTCGCCCGTCGCGTCCGACGCATCCGAGCCTCCCCGGAGCGTGCCCCGTGAGCAACAAGGTGACGTCGCCGCAGGGCGAGGAGTTCGTCCTGGCGGACGAGTCGGTCAACCGCGTCCTGGTCAAGGGCGTGACCGCCGTCCTGCGTGCCCGCACGGAGCAGCTCTGGTCCACCAAGGAAGGCGACATGTTCCTGTTCTCCGACGCCGAGGGGAACCTCGTCCCCGAGAAGGGCGTCGGCGCCGGGCTCTACTACAAGGACTGCCGCTTCCTCTCCGACCTGGTCATGCGCGTCGACGGCCGCGACCCGCTGCTGCTGTCGACCTCGGCCGACCGCGCCTACATGAGCCACATCGACGTGGCCAACCAGGACCTCCACTCGCCGGGCGACGGCGAGGTCGTCGCCCTCCAGGGCACCGTGAACATCCGCCGCACCCGGGTCATCAACGGCCGCCTCTACGAGCGCATCCGGGTGCGCAACTACAACGAGTCCGAGGTCGAGCTCGCCATCGAGCTCGCCTTCGGCACCGACTTCGCCGACATCTTCGAGGTGCGCGGCCTGCGCCGCACGGAGCGGGGCAAGCTGGCCGTGCCCAAGGCCGACGACGGCTCGGCGGTGTTCGCCTACGCCGGCGAGGACGGCGTCTTCCGCGAGACCCGGATCGCCTTCGAGCTGCCCCCGAGCCGGGTCGAGGTGGACGGCGACCGGGTCGTGGCCGCCTGGAAGCTGCACCTGGAGCACGGCGAGGTGGCGGTCATCCCCTTCACCGTCGAACCGGTGCTCGACGGCGTGGTCCCGGCCGCCAAGCCGTTCGACGCCGCCGTGCACGAGCTGCGCCGCTCCTACGAGGAGTGGGAGCGCTCCTGCACCCGCATCTGGACCGATAACGAGCTCTACAACTCCCTGCTCACCCGCGGCATGCGCGACCTGCGGGCGCTGCGGACGCCGACCGTCCACGGCGACATCGTGGGTGCCGGCATCCCCTGGTTCGTGGCCCCGTTCGGGCGCGACGCGCTGATGGCCTGCCACCAGACGCTGATGCTCAACCCCGAGCTGACCCGCACCACCCTGCAGGTCCTCGCCGCCTACCAGGCCGACGAGGAGGACGAGTGGCGCGACGCGCAGCCCGGCAAGATCCTCCACGAGCTGCGCCAGGGCGAGCTGGCCGGGGCCGGGCTCATCCCCCACAGCCCGTACTACGGCTCGATCGACTCCACCCCGCTGTGGCTGCTGCTGCTCGGCACCTACCATCGTTGGACCGGCGACCTGGACTTCTGCCGCCAGATGCTGCCCAATGCCGACCGCGCCCTCGCCTGGGTGGACGGCTACGGTGACCTCGACGGCGACGGCTTCGTCGAGTACCAGCGGCACAGCCCGCGCGGGCTGGCCAACCAGGGCTGGAAGGACTCCCACAACTCGGTGGTGCACGCCGACGGCCGCCTCGCCGAGGGGCCGATCGCCCTCGCGGAGGTGCAGGCGTACGTGTACGCGGCCAAGAACCGCATGGCCGAGGTGTACGAGGCGCTCGGCCACACCGACCGCGCCGGCGAGCTGCGCGCACAGGCCAGTGCTCTGCGAGAGGAGTTCAACCGGCGCTTCTGGGTCGAAGAGGAGCAGTTCTTCGCCATGGCCCTCGACGGCGACAAGCGCCCGGTGACCACCGTGACCTCCAACCCCGCCCACGGCCTCTACTGCGAGATCGTCGAGCCGGAGAAGGCCGAGGTGATGGCGCGGCGGCTGCTGGCGCCCGACATGTTCTCCGGCTGGGGCATCCGCACCATGTCCAAGGCGGCGGTGGCCTACAACCCGATGAGCTACCACAACGGCTCCATCTGGCCGCACGACAACGCCTTCGTCGGCGCCGGGCTGAAGCGCTACGGCCACTACAAGGCGACCAACCGGGTCGCGACGGCGATGTTCGACGTGGCCGTCAACATCGAGTACATGCGCCTGCCCGAGCTGTTCTGCGGCTTCACCCGGCGGGCGCCCAACCGGCCGGTGGCCTACCCGGTGGCGTGCGCCCCGCAGGCCTGGGCGGCCGGCGCGCCGTTCCTGCTGCTGCAGGCCATGCTCGGCATCTCGCCGCGGGCGCCGGCCAACACCGTGACGGTCAACAAGCCGCTGCTGCCGCCGTGGCTGAACGTGGTCGAGCTGCACAACCTCAGGGTCGGAGGTTCGACGATCGCGGTGGTCTTCCGCCGCCAGGGCGAGACCACGGGGTTCTCACTGCTCGAAAAGGAGGGCGACGTCCGGGTGCTGATGGAGGAGTGAGCCGCTCCCGTCGCGGCCGCGACCGGGTGCCCAGGTGAGCGACCTGTTGCGCTCGGCGGTGGACCGCCCCTACAATGCTGTCGGTCTCAGTCGCTGACCAATTCGGTCGACGCCCCCGCCTACCTCGGCCTATCGCCACGCGCGAAGTCTGGGGTTTGAGTATTGGTCGTCGCCACGACAGTCCACGGTGCCCACTCGGGCGAGCATCCGTCCACGGGGGTCGACGCCCGGCCGGTCAGCGGTGAGGTCACGAGTTCCTCTCGAATCGAGCTTTGAAGCTCGCATGATTCTCATCGCGGCGAACGCCCGATCCGGCCAACGGTGTCCACGGCGCAGCCGGCAACGACGCCGCCCACCACGGCCTGACGTTCCGTAGATGGCGAAACCGGGAGTCCGGTAGCGGGGACAGGAGCAGACGCGGATCTTCCTCCCAAGGGGTGCCGACACGTGGCACCGAATTCCTCTGGTTCCGCAAATCGATCACGACAGGCGCGCCCGGCGCGCCAGCTGGCCAAGGAGCGCACCACGCGCCCGCTGACGGCCGGCACGACCCACCAACCAGGAAGGTGAAGATGGCAACAACCGAACGAGACGTCCTCGAGCAGAAGGTGCTGCCGGAGTTGCAGGCGATCGCCTCGTCGATGGGGGTTCAGGGCTACCAGAGGCTGCGCAAGGCCGACCTCATCGGTGCCATCATCGCCAAGGCGCAGGGCGTCGAGTTCACGCCGTCCCCGCGCCCGTCGAGTGGCGCCCGTGGCAACTCCGCGGCCGAGCCCACCCTGCTCGACGCCGCCGGCGCAGAGGCGCCGGCCGGCGACGCCCAGGGTGACGGCGACGAGAGCGGCGGCCGCCGGCGGCGGCGCCGCCGTGGCCGCGGCGAGGAGGGCGATGGCGCCCCCGTCGGCGAGCTGACCGCAGCGCCGGCCCCGCCCGCGATCGAGGGCGGCTCCAACGGCAGCGTCCCGCAGGCCATCGGCGCGCAGGAGGTCGCGGCCGGGGCCGCCGAGGCCAAGCCCCCGGCCGCTACGGCCGGCGAGCAGCAGGCCGGCCAGGCGCAGCAGGCCGATGCCGGGCAGGCCAGGCAGGACCAGGCGGCGACGCCCGCCAGCGGCGAGCGGCGCGACGACGGCCAGGCCCCCGCGCAGGCGCAGCAGCCCTCCGCCTCCGCTACAGCCACCCAGGGCGAGCAGCCCTCCGGCGCCAAGGCGCAGCAGCCCTCGGGCAACCAGGGCGAGCAGGGCTCAGGGAGCCAGGGCGAGCAGCGCTCCGGCGGTCAGGGCGACGGGCAGCAGTCCCGCGGCGACGGCTCGGGCAGGCAGAACTGGAACCAGGGCGGCGGCGGTGGTGGTGGCCGCTGGGACTCCGGCGGCCAGCAGTCCGGCAGCGGCCGGCGCCGCAACCGCAACCGCAACCGTCGCAACCGCTTCCAGCAGGGCGACGGCGGCGGCGTCGGTGTGATGGAGCGCGGCGACGCCCGCGGCGGGCAGGGCGGGCAGCAGGACGACCGCCCCGAGGTGACCCGTACGGGCACCCTGGACATCCGCTCCCAGGACGGCTACGGCTTCCTGCGGGTGGGCGCGTTCACGCCCGGCTCCGACGACGTCTACGTGCCGCTGTCGATGATCCGCCGCCTCGGCCTGCGCCGCGGCGACGAGGTCGAGGGCGTGGTCAAGCTGCCGCGCGACTCCGAGAAGTACGCCGCCCTCGCCCGGGTGGAGAAGATCAACGGCGACGACCCCGAGGAGGCGCGCGGCCGGCGCGAGTTCAAGGACCTGACGCCGCTGTACCCGCAGGAGCGGCTGCGCCTCGAGCACAACCCGACCGAGATCTCGACCCGCATCATGGATCTGATGTGCCCGATCGGGAAGGGCCAGCGCGGGCTGATCGTCTCCCCGCCGAAGGCGGGCAAGACCACGCTGATGAAGCAGATCGCCAACGCCATCAGCGAGAACAACCCCGAGGTGCACCTCATCATCCTGCTCACCGACGAGCGGCCCGAAGAGGTCACCGACATGCAGCGCTCCACCAAGGCGCAGGTGATCTACTCCACCTTCGACCGCCCCAGCGACGAGCACTGCCAGGTCTCGGAGCTGACCATCGAGAAGGCCAAGCGCATGGTCGAGTACGGCCGTGACGTGGTCGTGCTGCTCGACGGCATCACCCGCCTGTCCCGCGCCTACAACCTGGCCACACCGGCGAGCGGCAAGATCCTCTCCGGCGGCGTCGACTCCTCGGCCCTGTACCCGCCCAAGCGCTTCTTCGGCGCGGCGCGGAACCTGGAGGAGGGCGGCTCGCTCACCATCCTGGCGACGGCGCTGGTCGACACCGGCTCGCGCATGGACGAGGTGATCTTCGAGGAGTTCAAGGGCACCGGGAACATGGAGGTGCGGCTGGACCGCAAGCTCTCGGAGCGCCGCATCTTCCCCGCCCTCGACGTGGACGCCTCCTCGACCCGCAAGGAGGAGCTGCTGCTCAGCGAGGAGGAGCTGGTGGTCTCCTGGAAGCTGCGCCGCGTGCTCGGCGCGCTCGACCCGGCCCAGGCCCTCGAGCTGGTGGTCGACCGGATGCGCCAGAGCAAGACCAACCAGGAGTTCCTCCGCGCCATCCAGCGCGCCAACATCAGCTGACTGCCCCGCAGGCAGCGCGACTGAGGATCTGCCGGGCGGCTGGAATGCCGCAGGTGATGCAGATGTTATCGGGGTAGTGGTGGGAGGCATCGGTCAACGACCGGGTCGCCCGCCACTCCCGAGAGTCGCCGCCCCTGCGGGGCAGTAGTAGGATCGATCGGTTCGTCCAGGGCCAGCCACGCGGACGGGTCTTCGACAGCTGGCGGGGCCCGGAGGCGTGATCTCCCTGAAGACGTAAGGAGCACACACGCATGAAGCAGGGCATCCACCCTGAGTACAAGGTCGCGACCGTGCGCTGCTCGTGCGGCGAGACCTTCACCACCCGATCCACCCAGTCCGAGCTGCGGGTCGACATCTGCTCCAAGTGCCACCCGTTCTATACGGGCAAGCAGAAGCTGGTCGACGCCGGCGGCCGGGTGGAGCGCTTCGAGCGCCGCTACGGCAAGCGCAAGGCGCCAGAGGCCCAGGCCTGAGCGGGGCCCGGCGAGACGCTGGCATGGCCGACGAGGCGCTGGGCCAACCGGTCCACTACGGCGGCCAGGCGGTCCTGGAAGGCGTGATGATGCGCGGCCAGGACGCCTGGGCCGTCGCCGTGCGCCGCCCCGGCGGCGACATCTACGTCGAGCGGCGTGAGCTGGCCCCGCTGGCCAAGCGTGTGCGCCTGTTCCGCCTGCCGTTCCTGCGCGGCGTCGGCGTGCTGGCCGACTCCCTCGCCATCGGCGTGCGCGCCCTCTCCATCTCGGGCAACCAGGCCCTCGGCGAGGAGGAGCAGCTCAGCGAGAAGCAGATGAACTGGTCGCTCGGGCTCGGGGCAGCCTTCTTCACGGTGGTGTTCATCCTGCTGCCGGCGCTCGGGACCAGCTGGCTCTCGCGACACCTCCCCGACGACCTGGTCTTCAACCTGGTCGAGGGGGTCGTGCGGCTCGCCTTCTTCCTCCTCTACATCCTGCTCATCGGGCAGCTCAGCGACATCCGTCGTGTCTTCCAGTACCACGGCGCCGAGCACAAGGCGATCCACTGCTACGAGGCGGACCTGCCCCTCGAGCCCGAGGAGGTCGACCGCTTCTCCACCCTGCACGTGCGCTGCGGCACCAACTTCCTGCTGATCCTGTTCGTGGTCACGCTGGTAGTGTTCACGGTGGCGTTCTCGCTGCTCGGCCGGCCGCCGCTGGTGCTGCGGGTGCCGCTGCAGATCCTGGCCGTCCCGGCGATCGTGGGCATCGCCTACGAGGGCATCCGCCTGGGCGCGGGGCGGGAGCGGTCGGTCCTGGTCCGCGGCATCATGAAGCCGGGGCTGTGGCTGCAGATGCTGACCACCAAGCCCCCGAGCAGGGACCAGATCGAGGTCGCCATCCGCGCCCTCGAGCAGGTCCTGCCGGCGGCGGAGCGGGACCGCATCGCGCCGCTGCCCTCGCCGCTGGCGCTGGCCGGCGCGTCCACGCCGGGCCGGACGGAGGCCGGGGACGCGGACGGCGACGTGGTCGCGCCGGAGGCGGGCTAGTCGCGCCCGGAGTCGGGTCGCCCGGCCGCGTGGCCGGGCACGGTGAGGAAGGCAGCGGTGTTCCAGCGTCTCGACGAGATCGAGCAGACCTACGAGGAGATCGAGGCACAGCTCAGCGACCCGGCCGTGCTGGCCGACCAGCGTCGCGTGGTGGAGCTCTCCAAGCGCTACGCCGAGCTGGGCGAGGTGGTGCGCGCCTACCGTGGCCTGCGCGCCGCCCGTGAGGACCTGGCGACCGCGCGCCAGCTCCATCGCGAGGAGCGCACCGCCGAGGGCCGCGCCCTGCTCGACCAGGAGATCGAGGCCGCCCAGGCCCGCATCGTCGAGCTGGAGGCCGAGCTCAAGCGCGCCCTGGTCCCCAAGGACCCCAACGACGACCGCGACGTGATCGTCGAGGTCCGCGCCGGCACCGGCGGCGACGAGGCCGCCCTGTTCGCCGGCGACCTGTTGCGCATGTACACCCGCTGGGCGGAGCAGCACGGCTACCGCACCGAGGTGCTCTCCTCGAGCGCCTCCGACCTGGAGGGCGTCAAGGAGGTCATCTTCGCGGTCAAGGGCAAGGGCGCCTGGTCGCGGCTGAAGTACGAGGCCGGCGTGCACCGCGTCCAGCGGGTGCCTGTCACCGAGTCGCAGGGCCGCATCCACACCTCCGCCGCCGGCGTCAACGTGCTGCCGGAGGCCAAGGAGGTCGAGGTCGAGATCGACCCGGCCGACCTCAAGGTCGACGTGTACCGCTCGACCGGCCCTGGCGGCCAGTCGGTCAACACCACCGACTCGGCCGTGCGCGTCACCCACCTGCCCACCGGGATCGTGGTGGCGATGCAGGACGAGAAGTCGCAGATCCAGAACCGCGAGAAGGCCCTGCGGGTGCTGCGCGCCCGCCTGCTGGAGCGTGCCATCGCCGAGCAGCAGGCGGCCCTCGCCGCCGAGCGCCGCTCGCAGGTCCGCTCGCTGGACCGCTCCGAGCGGGTGCGCACCTACAACTTTCCCCAGGACCGGGTCACCGACCACCGCATCGGCTTCACCGTCGGCGACCTGCCCGGCGTGCTGGAGGGCAAGGGCCTCGACCGCATCATCGACGAGCTGGCCGCCCGCGACCGCGAGGCCGGGCTGGGCGCCCACGACCAATGAGCGGGCTGCCCGACCTCGACGCCGCGCTCCGGGTCCGCGACCTGGTCGCGGCGGTGACGTCCCAGTTGTACGCGGCAGGCTGCGTCTCGGCGCCGGCCGAGGCCCGCTGGCTGCTCGAAGAGGCCCTCGAGCTGGCGCCGGGGGAGCTGGCCAGGCGTCGCGGCGAGGCCGTGCCCGGGGCTCGCGCGCTTCAGCCAAGCACCTCGGCCCGCGCCCGCCTTGCCGCCATGACCGCCAGGCGGGCCGCCGGGGAGCCGTTGCAGTACGTGGTCGGCTGGGCACCGTTCGGGCGGCTGCGGCTGGCGGTCGGCCCTGGCGTGTTCGTGCCGAGGCCGGAGACCGAGGGCCTCGCGGAGCTGGCTGCGGCCAGGCTGCGCGCCCAGCGCGAGCCGCGGCTCGCGGTCGACCTCTGCAGCGGCTGCGGCGCGATCGCCTGCTTCGTGGCCGACGCCGTGCCCGGCGCGCGCGTGCTCGCCACCGAGCTGGACCCCGGGGCGCTCGCCTGGGGGCGACGCAACGCCGAGCGCCACGGCGTCGAGCTGCTCGCCGGCGACCTCGACGGCCCGCTGCCCCCACAGCTCGCCGGCAGGGTGCAGGTCCTCACCGCCAACGTCCCCTACGTGCCCAGCGACCAGATCGAGCTGCTCCCGCGTGACGTGCGCGACCACGAGCCCCGGCTCGCCCTCGACGGCGGCCCGGACGGGCTCGACGTGCTGCGGCGCGTGGCCGCGCTGGCGCCGCGCTGGCTCGCCTCCGGCGGCGTGCTGCTCAGCGAGATCGCCGAGGACCAGGGGAGCGCCGCCACCCAGGCGCTGGCCGCCGCCGGGCTCGGCGAGGTGCGCCTGCACCACGACCTGGCCGGCCGCCACCGCGTCGTCGAGGGGGTGCGACCATGAGCGAGGAGGAGCGCCGCACCCCGGTCGACGAGGCCGCCGGCTCTGCCGGATCCGGCGGCGGCGACGACGGCTGGGCCGAGGCGGCGCCGGGGGAGCGGGGCGCGAGCGAGGACGGCCTGGCCGGCGAGCCACGCGTGGTCCAGGTGAGCAAGGACGAGGCCCTCTGGGACGGGCTGCTCGAGGTCGGCAGCGAGGTGGTCGCGCGCGGCGGCGTGATCGTGCTGCCGACCGACACCGTCTACGGCGTCGGCTGCGACCCCTTCAACAGCTCGGCGGTCGACGCCCTGTTCGCCGTCAAGCGGCGCGGCCGCGACCTGCCGCTGCCGGTGCTGGTGCACGGCTGGCGCCAGGCCATCGGCCTGGTCGAGGACTTCACCGAGCAGGCCAAGACGCTGGTGGCCGCCTGGTGGCCCGGCCCGCTCACGATCGTGCTGCGCGAGGCGCCCGGGATCGGCTGGGACCTCGGCTACTCGCGGGGCACGGTGGCGGTGCGCATGCCCAAGCAGGGCTTCGCCCTGGCGCTCATCCGCCGCACCGGGCCGCTCGCCGTGACCAGCGCCAACCGCTCCGGCGAGCCCACCGAGGCCACCGTGGCCGGGATCGTCGCGCAGCTCGGCGACGACGTCGACGTGTTCTTCGACGCCGGCCCGGCCCCTGGCGGGGAGCCCTCCACCATCGTCGACCTGACCGGCTCGCGGCCCCGCCTGCTGCGCGCGGGCGCGATCCCGGCCGAGGAGATCGAGCGCACGCTCGGGGAGCCGCTGGGCGATGGCGCCTGAGCCGAGCTGGCTGGGTGGCGGGGCGGACGACGCCGGCTTCACCGTGCTGTTCGTCTGCACCGGCAACATCTGCCGCTCACCAACGGCCGAGGCGTTCGCCTGGCGCGAGCTCGGCCGCTTCCCCGACGACGGCGGGCTGCGCTTCGGCTCGGCGGGCAGCCACGCCCTGAACGGCAACCCGGCCACCGAGGGGGCGGTCGCCGCCGCCGCGGCCCGCGGCGGCGACCTGGCCCGACACCGCGCCCGCGAGCTGGACCGCCGTCTGGTGCGCGATGCCGACCTGATCCTGGCCATGGCCGCCGAGCACCTGCCGTACGTGCTCGCCTTCGACCGCTCGGCGGCGCAGCGCGCCTTCGTGCTCGGTGCCTTCGCGCGCGTGGTCGCCGAGCTGCCGAGCCCGGCGCGCTCGCCCGAGCAGCTGGTGGCCATGGCGCTCGCGGAGGGCGCCGCGCACGACCACGTCAGCGACGACGTCGACGACCCCATCGGCGGCACGCCGGAGGCCTACGCGGCCATCGCCGAGCACATCGACGAGCTGGTGACCCCGGTGGTCGCCGCGCTCGCCAAGCTGGCGTGAAGCGCCAGGCGCCGCTCCGCCAGGGCCGGTCTCCCACCAGCGCGCATGGTAGCCTCGGCAGCGTCTTCGCAGGTGACGAAAGGGAACGGATGACCTTCTTCCCGGCTTCTCCGCTGGGTCGCGGGTAGCTGGCGGGCGGCGGTGCGCGATCTCCGGTCCTACCTGCTGGTGGCCGCCGTGGCGGCGATCGTCGCCTACCTGGCCACCCCGGTGATCCGTTACGTGGCGCTGAAGCTCGACGCGGTCGACCGCCCCGGCGGTCGCAAGGTCCACGCCATCCCCACCCCGACCCTCGGCGGCGTGGCGATGTTCTTCGGCTTCCTCGCCGGGCTCGCCCTCGCCTCGCGCCTGCCCGCCTTCCAGCCCCTGTTCCTCGCCTCCAGCCTGCCGGGCTACGGGCCGCTGGTGCTGGTCTCCGAGGTGCTCGGGATGGCCATCGGCGCGGCGCTGATGGTGGTCATCGGCATGGTCGACGACACCATGGGGCTGACGGCCCCGGCCAAGCTGGCCTCGCAGATCTTCGTTGCCAGCGTGATGACCCTGACCGGGGTGCGGGTGTTCTACTTCTGGGTCCCCGGCCTCGACACCCTCAGCCTCCCGCCCGACCTCGGCATGATCGCCACCGTGGTGCTGGTGATCGTCACCGTGAACGCGGTCAACCTGGTCGACGGGCTCGACGGGCTGGCCGCTGGGCTGGTCGGCATCGGCGCGCTGGCCTTCTTCATCTACAGCTACCGCATGGGCACCACCGGCGTGATCAGCGACTCGTCGGCGGCCCCGCTGATCAGCGCGCTGCTGTTCGGCATCTGCGCCGGCTTCCTGCCGCACAACTTCAACCCCGCCCGCATCTTCATGGGCGACACCGGCTCGATGCTGCTCGGTACCCTGCTCGCCGGGGCGACCGTCACCGGGGTCGGCCGCAGCGGCCAGCCCCAGGCCGGCGACCAGTTCGCCATCCTGATCCCGGTGGCGATCCCGCTCCTGGTGCTCGCCCTGCCGTTCCTCGACACCCTGATGGCGGTGGGGCGCCGCGTGCGAGCCGGGCAGGGGGTGATGACCGCCGACAAGAACCACCTGCACCACCGCCTGCTGGAGATCGGCCACTCGCACCGCAGGGCCGTGCTGGTCCTGTACGTCTGGGGCGCCCTGCTGGCCTTCTCGGCGGTCGCCCTGTCGTTCACCGGCCCGACCCGGGTGCTGCCCTACTTCCTGGTGGTGCTCGGCTGCGGCGTGGTCGCCCTGCTCGGCCCGCGCCGCCGCGAACGCCAGCGAGGGTGATCCACCCGGGGGCTTGGCGGGGTGGCCGACCGCACTGGTAGGTTTGACGTCCGCGCGGATGCTGCGAGCGCCCCCCACCGTCTCCTGGCGGGCAGGGCGCCGCGGCCCGGACCCGCCGCAGGCGGCCCGGCGCGCCAGGCCTCAGTACGTCAACCGAGCCCGAGGTGGAACGCGCGATGACCGAGGAGGTACGGATCGTCCGCGGGGCGGTCCTCGCCACCGCCCTGGTCGCTCCCGTGGCGCTGGCCGTCGGCGGGCTGGCGGCCGGGGGCAGGGGCGTGCTCGGGGTCGCCATCGGCCTCGCCCTCGCGGCCGCCTTCTTCTCGGTCACGGTGGTGGCCGTCGGCACCGCCGGACGCATCGCGCCCGACCTGATGATCCCGGTCGCCCTGATCGTCTTCGCCCTCAAGATGCTGGTGGTCGGGCTGCTGCTGTTCCTGCTCAGGGACGTGACCGCCTTCGACCACGCCGCCTTCGCGCTGGCCGTGGTGCTCGGCGCCGGCACCTACCTGGCCGCCGAGATGCGGCTGGTGCTGCGCTCCCGCGTCCCCTACGTGGACGTGAGCGAGGTGGGCCACCGCCGGCAGGGCCGGCTAGCTGTTAGGGAGGTGGGCCACCGCCGCGCGCCGGCTGGACTGAGGAGCGACGAAGGAGCCACAGGCGACGAAGGAGCGACGAGGGAAGCCGGCGCACAGAGCGGCGGCGGCCCACCGACCGTTTCTGTAGAGGACGGCGAGGCGCCGTGAGCGCCGTCGGCGGCGGGCCCGTCGCGGCGCCCGGCGGCACGGAGATGATAGATTCGCGCGCCCATGGCTGGACGCGGAGGCGGAGGCGGGCGGCGCGGCGGCGGCGCCGACGCCGTCTGGTCGATCCTCGGCACCTTCGTGGCCGGCGTACTGGCCTGGGGGCTGATCGGCTGGGCGCTGGACCGCTGGCTCGGCACCAGCTTCCTGGTCGCGATCGGCATCCTGGTCGGTGCCGCCGGGGCCTTCTACCTGATCATCAAGCGCTACGGCAGCGGCTGAGCCCGCGCCGCCGCGGACCTGTCGAAGCTGGTGAGCCGCTGAGATGACGCCCTCGTTGCTGGTCGCCGCGCGGGAGGGGTTCAAGCCTCCCGGCATCGACGAGTTCGAATGGCCCAACCTGATCGACCTGAAGCTGTTCGGCCTCGACCTCGGCATCAACCGTGTGGTGCTACAGATGTTCCTGGTCACGGGCCTGGTCATCCTGCTGCTGTGGCTCGGCTTCCGGCGCGCCTCGCTGGTCCCACGCGGCCTGCAGAACGTGATGGAGTCGGCGGTCGACTTCGTCCGCGACCAGATCGCGCTCGAGGTGATCGGGCGCGACGGGCTGCGCTACGTGCCCTACCTGACCACCCTGTTCCTGTTCGTCTTCCTCGCCAACCTCGGCGGCATCGTGCCGCTGCTCAGCTTCCCGGCGACCGGGCGCATGGCCCTCCCGGCCGTGATGGCCCTGACCAGCACGGTGCTGTTCATCGGGGTGGGCATGAAGCGGCAGGGCGGCCTGCGCTACCTGCGCAACTCGCTGTTCCCGCCGGACGTGCCGGTGCTCCTCTACGTCCTGCTCACCCCGATCGAGCTGGTCTCGACCTTCCTCATCCGGCCGATGACCCTGGCGGTCCGGCTGCTCGCCAACATGATCGCCGGCCACCTGATCCTCGGGGTCTTCTTCGCCGCCACCGCCTACCTGCTCGGCTCGCTGAACGCGAGCATGCTGTTCGGCGTCGGCGCACTCGTGTTCGCGGTCGCCCTTGTCGCCTTCGAGCTGTTCGTGGCGGCACTGCAGGCGTACGTGTTCACCATCCTGTCCGCCATCTACATCGCCGGCGCCCTGGAGCCCGAGCACTGATCGCGAAGGCCGAGGCCGCCGGCCCGCTGGCCGCCCAGCGCTCCCAGCAACGCTGGCAGGGTGCCCGGTATAGTCCCTGGCACCGTGGGGACCGCTGTCTCGAGCGAGAGCACGCAGCAAAGGAGCGCAGCACGACATGAGCGTCAACCTGGTCAACAGCGTCCTTGCCGCCAAGGACACGATGAGCGGCAGCATCTCGATCGTCGGGTACGGCCTCGGCACGATCGGCCCCGGCATCGGCATCGGCTTCCTGGTCGGCAAGACGGTGGAGGGCATCTCGCGGCAGCCCGAGGCGGCCGGGGCGGTGCGGCCGCTGATGTTCATCGGCCTCGCCCTGGTCGAGGCCCTTGCGCTGTTCGGCTTCGTGCTCGCCTTCGTCATCGCGTAGAGGGGGACAGGTGCAGTTCGTCAACCTGGTCCTCGCCGCCGCGGAAGGGGAGTCGAAGAACCCGATCCTGCCCGCCACGGCGGAGCTGGTCTGGGGCGCGATCTCCTTCTTCGTGCTGCTGTTCGTGGTCACCAAGCTGGTGTGGCCGAGCATCGACGAGGCCTACCGCAACCGCAGCGCCAGCATCGAGGGCAAGCTGGAGACGGCCGAGCGGGAGCGGGCCGAGGCCAACCGGCTGCTCGACGAGTACCGGCGCAGGCTGGCAGCGGCCGAGGAGGAGACCCAGCGCATCATCGAGGAGGCCCGCGGCGCCGCCGAGCGACTGCGCCGCGAGATCCGCGGCAAGGCCGAGGGCGAGGCCGCCCGCGATCTGGAGCGCGCCCGCCAGGCCATCCGCGGCGAGCGCGACCAGGCAATGCGCGACCTGCGGCGCGAGGTCGGCACCCTGGCCGTCGAGCTGGCCGCCCGCGTGCTGGACGACTCGCTCGACCGCGAGCGCCAGCTCCGCCTGATCGACCAGTACATCGAGGAGCTCGGCGACCACGCTCAGGCTGGCGCGATGACCAGCCGCCCGGAGCGCTCCGGCGGTGGCAATGGCTGAGCAGGCGCTCACCGGCCACGCCCAGCGGCTGCTGGACGAGGCCGACGGCCGCGACGCGCTCGAGCGGGTCGAGGGCGAGCTGGCCGCGATCGCCAAGATGCTCAACACCCAGGTGCGGCTGCGCAAGGCGCTCAGCGACCCCGACCTGCCCGCCGCCAACAAGAAGGCCCTGCTCGACGATCTGGCCGGCGGCACCCTCGACGCCGCCACGGTCGAGCTGCTCGCCACCGCGGCCGAGCAGCGGCGCGTGCCGATGCGGGAGTTCCCCGAGCTGGTGGCCGGGCTGGCCGCCCAGGCGGCGTTCACCGCCGCCGAGGCCGACGGGGAGCTCGAGCGCCTCGAGGAGGAGCTGTACCAGCTCGGCACGCTGGTCGACCGCGAGCCGGGGGTGCGCAGCGCCCTCACCGACCCCGGCCTGCCCGTCGACCACAAGCAAGCGCTGGTCGCGGACCTGCTGCACGGCCACGCCGGCGAGCGCACCGCCGCCCTCGCCGACCTCTGGGTGGTCCTGCGCGACGGGCGCGGCCTCGGCGACACGGCCAGGGAGCTGGCTGGGCAGGCAGCACGGCGGCGGCAGCGGCTGGTGGCCGAGGTGCGCTCCGCCGTCGAGCTCGACGGCGAACGGCAGACCAGGCTCGCCGAGGTGCTCACCCGGGTCACTGGCAGGCCGGTCGACCTGCACTGTACGGTCGACGCGTCGATCCTGGGCTCGGTGGTGGTCCGCATCGGCGACGAGGTCTTCGACGGCAGCGTCCGCAGCCGCCTCGCCAAGGTGCGCGAGCGGCTGGGCGCCTAGAACCATGGCGGCCGCGCCGTGAGCGGTCCAGCGGAGCGAGAGGGGAAGCACGACCGTGACCGAGCTGTCCATCCGGCCAGACGACATCGCCAATGCCCTGCGCAAGCACGTGGAGTCGTACCGACCAGCGGTCACCCGTGAAGAGGTCGGCCGGGTCACCTGGAGCGGCGACGGCATCGCCTTCGTCGAGGGCATGCCCTCCGCCATGGCCAACGAGCTGCTCGAGTTCCCCAGCGGCCTGGTCGGCATGGCCCTCAACCTCGACGTCCGCGAGATCGGCTGCATCGTCTTCGGCGACTCCTCCGGCATCCCCGAGGGCGGCGAGGTGCGCCACACCGGCCGGGTGCTGTCGGTGCCGGTGGGCGACGGCTTCCTCGGGCGGGTGATCGACCCGCTCGGCCGGCCGCTGGACGGCAAGGGCGAGATCGAGGCCGAGACCACCCGGACGCTCGAGCTGCAGGCCCCGTCGGTGGTCGAGCGCCAGCCGGTGAAGGAGCCGCTGGAGACCGGCATCAAGGCGATCGACTCGATGACCAACATCGGCCGCGGCCAGCGCGAGCTGATCATCGGCGACCAGAAGACCGGCAAGACCGCCGTCTGCCTCGACGCGATCGTCAACCAGCGCCAGCACTGGGGCACCGAGCGGCAGGTCAAGTGCATCTACGTGGCGATCGGCCAGAAGTCCTCGACCGTGGCCGAGCTGGTCGGCGCGCTGGAGGAGAACGACGCGCTCGACTACACCGTGGTGATCAACGCGCCCGCATCGCTGCCTGCCCCGTTCAAGTACATCGCCCCGTACGCCGGCTCCGCCTTCGGCCAGCACTGGATGTACAAGGGCGAGCACGCCCTGATCATCTTCGACGACCTCTCCAAGCAGGCCGAGGCCTACCGCGAGATCTCGCTGCTGCTGCGCCGCCCCGCCGGCCGCGAGGCCTACCCGGGCGACGTCTTCTACCTGCACTCCCGGCTGCTGGAGCGCTGCGCCAAGCTCTCCGACGAGAAGGGCGGGGGCTCGCTCACCGGCCTGCCGATCATCGAGACCAAGGGCAACGACGTCTCCGCCTACATCCCGACCAACGTCATCTCCATCACCGACGGCCAGATCTACCTGGAGCCCGACCTGTTCAACTCGGGCGTGCGCCCGGCGATCAACGTGGGCATCTCGGTCTCCCGGGTGGGCGGCAGCGCCCAGACCAAGGCGATGAAGCAGGTCACCGGCACGCTCCGCCTCGACCTGGCCCAGTACCGCGCCCTGGAGGCGTTCGCGCTGCTCGCCTCCGACCTCGACAAGACCTCGCGCGCCCAGCTCGACCGCGGCGCCCGCATGGTCGAGCTGCTCAAGCAGGGCCAGTACCAGCCCATGCCGATGGAGCAGCAGGTCATCTCGCTGTGGGCCGGCACCAACGGCTACCTGGACGGCATCCCGGTCAGCGACGTGCGCCGCTTCGAGCACGAGCTGCTCGACTTCGTCGAGGCCGAGCACGCCGCCATCAGCGAGCACATCCGCACCAAGGGGGACCTGCCCGACGAGGTCGAGGCCAAGCTGCGCGAGGCCCTCGACCGCTTCGCCGAGCGCTTCAAGACCTCCGACGGCAAGCGGCCGCTGAGGGAGGCCGAGGCGGAGCCGATGGACGAGGGCGAGGAGGGGCAGGAGACGGTCAAGCGCTACCGCCCCCAGGCGACCGAGAGCCAGGCCGGCTCCTCCGGGTCCGGCTCGTAGCCATGGCCGGACAGCTTCGGGCCATCCGCCGGCGCATCCGCTCGGTGCAGTCGACCATGAAGATCACCCGGGCGATGGAGCTGATCTCCACCTCCCGGGTCGCCCGCGCGCAGCAGCGCGTCGACCAGTCGCGGCCCTACACGGGCGAGATCACCCACGCGCTGACCAGCGTGGCCAACACCGAGCTGACCATCTCCCACCCGCTGCTCGAGCAGCGCGCCGAGGTGCGGGCGGCGGCCGTGCTGGTGGCCAGCTCCGACCGCGGGCTCGCCGGCCCCTACAACGCCAACGTGCTGCGCACCATGGAGGAGCTGCTGGCCAAGCTGCGGGACGACGGGATCGAGCCGCGCCTCTACGTGACCGGCCGCAAGGCCGTCTCCTACCTGCGCTTCCGCCAGCGTCCCATGGTGCGGTCCTGGACCGGCTTCTCCGACAGGCCGTCCTACGAGGACGCCGAGGAGGTCGCTCAGGCCATGCTGACGGCCTTCCTCGAAGGCGAGGTCGACGAGATCCACGCCGTCTGGACCGACTTCGTCTCGATGATGACCCAGCGCGCGGTCGCCCGGCGCTTCATCCCGCTGCTGGTGGAGGAGACCGCCGAGCGGCCGCCGCGCGCGATCCCGCAGTACGTCTACGAGCCGGACCCGCAGGCGGTGCTCGACGCCCTACTGCCCGCCTACATCGAGGCGCAGGTGTTCACCGCCATGCTGGACGCGGCCGCCTCCGAGCACGCCGCCAGGCGCAAGGCGATGAAGGCGGCCACCGACAACGCCCAGGAGCTGATCGAGGCGTTGACCCGCGACTACAACCAGGCGCGGCAGGCAGAGATCACCCAGGAGATCATGGAGATCGTGGGAGGCGCGGAAGCCCTCCGTTCGACCAGGAGCTGAGAAGCGATGGCCACGGCAGCGAAACAGAGCAGCGACAAGAAGACCAGCGGGCGCATCGTCCGGGTGATCGGCCCGGTGGTGGACGTGGAGTTCTCCCCGGACGAGCTGCCCGCCATCCAGAGCGCCCTCACCGTCGAGCGCACCCTCGACGACGACACCGCCACCATCACCTTCGAGGTCGCCCAGCACATCGGCGATTCGCTGGTACGGGCGATCGCGCTGCAGCCGACCGACGGCCTGGTACGCGGCGCGCCGGTGACCGACACCGGCGGGCCGCTGACCATCCCGGTCGGCCCCAAGACCACCGGCCACGTGTTCAACGTTCTCGGCCAGGCCCTCGACGACCCCAGCTTCGAGGCCGAGCTGCGCTGGCCCATCCACCGCCACGCGCCAGCGTTCGACCAGCTCGAGCCGAAGACCGAGATGTTCGAGACCGGCATCAAGGTGATCGACCTGCTAGAGCCGTACGTGCGCGGCGGCAAGATCGGCATGTTCGGCGGCGCCGGCGTGGGCAAGACCGTGGTCATCCAGGAGATGATCTACCGGGTCGCCGAGGAGCACAGCGGCGTCTCGGTGTTCGCCGGGGTGGGGGAGCGCACCCGCGAGGGCAACGACCTCTTCCTCGACATGACCGAGTCCGGCGTGATCAACAAGACCGCGCTGGTATTCGGCCAGATGGACGAGCCGCCAGGGGTGCGCCTGCGGGTGGGGCTGGCCGCCCTGGCCATGGCGGAGTACTTCCGCGACGAGATGGGCCAGGACGTGCTGCTGTTCATCGACAACATCTTCCGCTTCGTGCAGGCCGGCTCGGAGGTCTCCACCCTGCTCGGCCGCATGCCGAGCGCGGTCGGCTACCAGCCGACCCTGGCCGACGAGATGGGCGAGCTGCAGGAGCGCATCACCTCGACCAGGGGCCACTCGATCACCTCGCTGCAGGCGATCTTCGTGCCGGCCGACGACATCACCGACCCGGCCCCGCACACCACCTTCACCCACCTCGACGCGACCACGGTGCTGAGCCGCGAGATCTCCCAGCTCGGCATCTACCCGGCGGTCGACCCGCTCGCCTCCACCTCGCGCATCCTCGACCCGCGCTACGTGGGCGACGAGCACTACCAGGTCGCCCGGCGCGTCCAGGAGGTCCTGCAGCGCTACAACGAGCTGCAGGACATCATCGCCATCCTCGGCGTGGACGAGCTCTCCGAGGACGACAAGGTGGCGGTGCAGCGGGCGCGCCGTATCCAGCGCTTCCTGTCGCAGCCGTTCTACGTGGCCGAGCAGTTCACCGGGGTGAGGGGCAAGAGCGTGCCGCTGGACGAGACCATCGCCTCGTTCAGGGCGCTCACCGACGGCGACTACGACCACCTGCCCGAGCAGGCGTTCTTCAACGTCGGCGGGATCGAGGAGGCCGAGGAGAAGGCGCGCACGCTCGGCGGCGAGGAGTAGCCGTGCCCAGGCTCGAGGTGCACCTGGTCACCCCCGAGCGGGAGGTGTGGGCCGGCGAGGCCGGCTTCGTGGTCGCGCGCGCGGTCGACGGCGACCTCGGCGTCCTGCCCGGCCACACCCCGCTGCTGGCCGCGCTGGCGGTGGGACCGGTGCTGATCGACGGCGACGGCGGCCGCACGGCGGTGGTGGTCGACGGCGGCTTCCTCCACGTCGCCCGCGAGGGCGACACCACCCGGGTCGACATCCTCGCCGAGCGCGCGGTGCTCTCCGACGAGCTGGGCGGCGAGGACCTGGGCGAGTTCGAGCGCTACGCCGAGGAGCTGCGCGGCGAGGGCCACTTCGACCAGGCACGGATCGAGGAGGCCAAGGCCAGCGCCCGGCGGCGCCTGGGCGCGTCCTAGCCGCGCCGGCGTTTGGGTGGGGGGCCAGCTACCCTCCTCGGCGGTCGCCGGTGCCGAGTGGCCGGCCCCCCACGTCTCAGGGCGTCAGTCGAGCCAGCCGCGGGTGCGCTCGACGGCCTTCTTCCACTCGTGGTAGCCGTGTTCGCGCTGGTCGTCGGACCAGGTGGGTTCGAAGACGCGGTCGACCTGCCAGTTGTCGCGCATCTCGTCCAGCGAGGACCAGTA
>WNGE01002482.1_pt1 | contig 32962 bp, 36 predicted proteins | sample 5400651 | NCBI WGS metagenome assembly WNGE01 (sample SAMN13153370, study PRJNA577476) | soil metagenome | isolation source: 60 cm soil or saprolite under grassland replicate 2 | place: USA:California | collected 2016-06-15
GGCGATCCCGGAGACGTGTGTCCCGTGGGGATCGGACGGGTTCACGGCCAGGCGGCCGGGACGGCCCGAGCCGGGCCCGGGGAAGGCGCGCGCGACGATCACCTTCGGTGACGTCCACTCGAGACCGCCCCTCGGGAAGCCCGGCGGGTAGCTCATCCCGTCCCCGTTCAGGAACGTGCTGGTCGGGTCGATGCCCGTGTCGACGACTGCGATCTTGACCCCGTCGCCGAGCGTACCCGTTCGCTGATGGAGTGCGTCGGCCTCGATCACCGACGGGCTCTCGTTCGTGGTCTCGGTGTAGGAAAGGCTCGGGTAGACCTTGGTGACGAAGCGCAGCCGGACCAGCTTCGGGAGTTGTTGCGCGGGGACGCTTACCGTCAGCCCGTCCAGCACGATCTTGAAGCGGCGCGAGATCCTGGCGCTCGGGATCGCGCGCACGAGCGCCGCGGCGGCTCTGCGCTGGACGGCGTCGAGATGGGCGAGATAGGCCCGCGAGGGTCGGCTCGCGACGTTCAGACGGTGCGATGCGCCGGCCGACTGCAGGCTGCGGCCGAAGACGGCGGCGAGCGGCGCGGGGCGCAGGCGGACGATCACGCGCATCCGTCCCTCCGCGTGGCCGGCCGGTACCTTGATCGTCCCGGCGCGAACCCGCGGCAGCGTCAGCTCTCCGAAGTGCCGGCGGATGTGCTGGAAGGTCGCGCCCGCGTCGGCTGCGGCCACGAGCGCCGCTACGACAACGAGGAGGAGGGCGAGGCGGCGCAAGGGGCCAGCGTACCCGCAATGCCCCGGCAAAGCCGGGGGAGAACGCTGCGGCCGGGCGAAGCCCGGCCGCGCTCCTTTCGAGGGGGAAACTCCGTTTCCCCCTCGAGCTCCCCCTTCCTTAGGTTGATGTGAGTCTGTGGCCTCCCGGTGAAGAGGCCGAACCCGGCGTAGCCGGGGGAGGCCGGTTACGAGGGAGGGGTTACAGTCCCCTTTCGATGCGCTTCGAGGGGAAGCGGGGGCTCGTGCTCGGCGTCGCCAACAGGCGCTCGATTGCCTGGGCGATCGCCCACCGGCTGGCGCAGGAAGGGGCGCAGCTCGCCTTCACGTTCCAGGGGGAGCGGATCGAGAAGAACGTGCGCGACTTGGCGGAGACCGTCTCGAGCCCACTCGTGACCGCCTGCGACGTCTGTTCCGACGAGGGCATCGCGCGCGTGTTCGACGAGGTCGGATCCACGTTCGGGGGCAGCCTCGACCTGCTCGTCCACTCGGTCGCGTTCGCCGCGGCGGAGGATCTCGAGGGCCGCTTCACCGACACGCCGCGCGACCGCTTCTGGCTCGCGCTCGACGTCAGCGCCTATTCGCTGGTCGCCTGCGCGCGCGCTGCGGAGCCGCTGATGGAGGCCTCTGGCGGCGGCTCGATCCTGACCATGACCTACCTCGGCGGCGAGCGCGCCGTTCCCCACTACAACGTGATGGGCGTCGCGAAAGCGGCGCTCGATTCATCGGTCGAGTACCTCGCCTGGGATCTGGGGCAGAAGAACATTCGGGTCAATGCCGTCTCCGCCGGACCGGTCCGGACCCTGTCGGCCCGCTCGATCGCGGGCTTCCCGACGATGGAGGCGATCGTCGAGGAGCGCGCGCCGCTACACCGGCCGATCTCGGCGGAGGACGTCGCGGCGGGGGCCGCATACCTGTTGTCGGACGAGGCGGCCAACGTGACGGCGACGACGTTGTACGTCGATTCGGGATATCACTCGATGGGGATGTAGCGGCGAGTCTCTGCGTCGCTGGGGAACCTCCGGTTCCCCAGACCCCCTCCACCGGTCCGCTTCGCGGACAGGCGGCTTCGCCGCCGGATGCCTTTCGCTCCCAATCCGGCACAGACACGTGCGCGTTTGTGGACTAGCCTGACGGCTGGCGGGCGGGGTACGGGGCTCCCGATTGACGCGTCTACCTCTTACGGTGCTGAAGCTGCTCCGTAGAGCTCGATCGGCCCGTCGTGCGCGAGCGACCGAAATCCGTGCCGCCCGAGCCCTCGGACTGCGGCCCCGAAGCAAGCAGCGGAGACTGGGGGGTTGTGCTCATAGAGCGCGCGGTGAACGACGACGTAACGCACGCCGAGCCGCTGCAGGAGCCCCGGATGTTTGCTCCAGTCGCCGCAGTTGAGGGGGCGCAGGCGCCGCGCCGTTCTGTCCGCTTCCTCCGGCGCCAGCGTCGAGTACCCCTCGGGCCGCTGCCGGCGAGCCTGCATGTCGTAGTAGAGGTAGACGCCGCCGAGGTGTCGGTCCGGCAGGAAGACGGGCAGTTCGAGCAGGCGGCCCGCAGGCTGTGCGCGCACCGCCGCGTACGCACGGTTGCCCTGGTCGGCAGGCAGGGCGCTGTAGACCTTCACGTGCAGGTCGAGGACGAGTAGTACCCCGAGCAGAAGCGGGACGGCCACGCGGCTCTTGCCATAAGAGGCCGCGAAGGCGACCAGCGCGGCCAGGCACAGGCACGCGATCGGCAGCACCCGTTCCGGCACCCGGGGATAGCGAAACGGAGGCAGGGCGTGCCACACTGCCGAGTAGAGCGGGAAGTTCGTGCCGAGTGCGAGCAGGACCGGGACGGCGACCCCGATCGCGAGCACGGCCGCGAGCCCGTACCGGCGTGCCGCCACGAGCAGCCCGAGCCCGGCCACGGCGAGGAGGAGCGTCGCCCAGCCCAGGTAGACGAACTTCTCGCTTCCATGAGGGGAATGGCGGCTGACGAAGCCGCTCCAGTGCGCCGAGTAGCGATCGACCTGAGAGAGCTTCCGTCCACTCGCGCCCACCGATCCCGAGATCGCGAGGTAGCGTACGAGCAGCCCGGCGCCAACCGCCGCGAGCGCTCCCGCGCAGACCGCCGTGACCGCCCACGCCTGCCGCGACCGCACCAGCGCATAGAGGACGAAGAACGGGACGGCGCCGAGCGCCAGGTGGACCTGGCCCGAGAGCGGAATCGACGCGAGCGCGGCAACCGAGAGCAGAAACCACCAGCGGCTTCCCCTCCGGGCGCGCTCGAACGCCCACAGGGCGAGCACGAGCAGGATCACCACCAGCCCGAGCATGTGTCCGGCGCTCTGAGCGACCCGGTAGGGTGCGAGCGCGAACGCCATCCCCCCGACCAGGGCCGGGCCCCGCCGGAGGTCGAGCTCCCGCAGCCAGGCGAACGCGATCCAGCCGGCGGCGACGTAGCAGAGCAGGAGCAGCAGGTTCCAGGCGACGACCGGTCCGAAGGCGGCCTCGAGCGGCCAGTACGGGATCCCGAACGGCCAGCCGGCGAAGTTGACCCGCGGGCTCACCTCCGGCTGGAACGAGTACGGGTCGAGCCAGGGCGCGTGCCCGTGCTCGAGCTGGTGGCCGACGAGCCAGAGCTGGTACCCGGACTGGAGATAGTCGCCCGGAGCTGGCTCGGCCTGCCGTGCGGGCGCGTCCGCGAGGAAGTGCGATCCGAAGTGCTGCACGGCCGGCCAGGTGGCCGAGATGCCGCAGGCGAGATAGAGGCCGCAGGCTAGGGCGACAAAGCCCGCGCGGCCCGAACCAGCTCGTCGAAGTCGGGCACCTCGGAGTCCGGGTAGCGCCATGAGCCGCGGACCGTACCGCCCGCGTCGATCAGGAACGCGCTCCGCGCCGGCACGCGCTCCATGCCACGGAATTCGCGGCCGATGCCGAATCCGTCCGTCGCCTCCGCATTCCAGTCGGACAGCAGCGGGAGGTCGAGGTCGAGCGCCTGCTTCCAGGCGATGTGCGTCCACGGCGAGTCGCGCGAGATCCCGAACGTGCGCACCCCCGTCCCTTCGAGCTCCACGCTCCTGTCACGCAGGAGCTCCAGCTCGTTCGTTCAGGTCGACGACCAGTCGAACAGATAGAAGAGGAGCAGGATCGGCGATCCGGCGCCGAGCTCGCGAAGTGCGACGCGGTCACGCGTCTCGAGCCAGACCGTTGCGTCCGGGAGCGCGTCTCCGACGCCGAGCACGATCCGGACCCTAATTCGCGAGCCGGAGAATCGCCCGCGCGTACCGATCGGCGGCCGTGTCCGACAGCCGGCCGGGCGGCAGCTCGACCACGAACGACGCGGTGCCGGGGAAGCGGTGGTTCTGCCAGTTCGGCGCCGTGCCGGCGGGCCAGCGGATCGATCGGAACGAGGCCCCGGCGAGTCGGGCGTAACGGCGCGCCGCGGGAATGCTTCGACCCCATGCGCGCACGACCGCCTGCGGCTGGTGGAACCAGATCGTGATCCGTGGCCGGAGCTTGAGGATCAGCCGTGCGGCAAACCGGCTCTCGCGCTCCGACAGCGGGCTCGGGCCGGAGTACTGAGGATCCCAGCGGCTTTCGATCCGTCTCCACTCCGAGGGGAAGTTGCGGTTTAGATCGACGCCGCGGCCGTTTTGCCTCGTCCCCGCCGCCGCGCCGTCGGGATTGAGGTTCGGCACGACCCAGAGGTCGGAGCGAGGGGGAGCCGCGGCCACGAGCCGGCGCACGACAGCCGTCCCGGCACACTCGTCGCCGTGGATGCAGCCGACGACGAGGATCCGCCGCGGCCCGCGGAAGCCCAGCTCGAGCGCCCGGATGGGACGGCCATGCTCGGAGCGGCCGAGCAGCTCAAGGCGGTTCTCGCGCTTGATCCGCACGTGCATGTGGTTGTCGTGGTGGGCGAGCTCGAACACGATCCGGGCCGGCCCCGTGAGCCGCGTGTGCGGGCCGACGAAGATCCTTCCCGCTCCGGCCCGGAGGAAGCGGTCGAGGAGGTCCTGAGCCAGCGGGCGGTCGATCTGGCTGGGGGACGTCGGCGCCCGCAGCGTGTCGTCACGGCGCGGGTAGAAGACGTCCACGTCGAGGCCGTTCTGGTGGGACACGTGCCCGAGCCCGCCGTACTGCGGCCCGAAGTTGCCTCCGTGAGGGCGGCTGAGATCGCCGATCAGGACCTTCGGCGCGGCCGGATGCGCGACTCGATATGCAGCGACGACGTCGAGGACGACTCGGACGAGGCGGTCGCTGCCCCAGAGGCGCCAGCCGCGGTTCGGGCTGCGCTTCAGCGCCGGATCCCAGGTTGCGAACGACCGCCCGCGCGCCGGCAGCTGCACCCCGTTCACCAGGCGTCCCGCGTACGGGACGCCGATCGCACGCGAGTGCCGCCAGTCGATACTGGGGGAGGCGCCGGGCGCCGCCAGCGCGAGCAGCGCGAGCGGTCCGAGCAGCGCGACGAGCCTCATCCGGAGCCGGGGCAGCACCACCCGGCCTCCGGAACGGCCGGGAAGCTGGCAGCCGCCGTGCGGCCGGAGCTGAACTGCCGCCCGATCGGGGCGACGAGGTCCTGCTTGCCTCCGGGGCCGAGGAACATGAAGGCATCGGCGCTCGGCCAGCCGATCATGAGCCAGCGGGCATCCGGCGACCAGGCGAGGCTGGTGAACCGGCCGTCGGCCGCGAACAGCAGCCGTTTCGCCGCCCCGAGATCGTCGGCGCCGAGCGTGACGACGGCGCTCCGAGGCCCCGTCTCGTAGCGCAGGACGACCGCGAACCGATGAGTGCCCGGCTTGAAGGCGGCCCCGACGGCAGGGGCGGGCAGCGTGGTCGCGCCGATCCGCTTGCCGTCCGCGCCGAAGACGACGACGGACTGCGGCAGCAGGACGAGCAGCCGTCTTGCGTCGGACGACCAGGCGAGCGCAAGCGGCTGCCCGAGCGCGCCGGAGTGCCAGAGCAGCTTTTGCGAGTCGGCGTCGACGACGAGCACGCGTCCATTCGAGGCGACGTATGCGACCACGAACTGCGCTCCGGGCCTCCAGGCCGGTGCGACGGGCGCCACCGACGGGGCGAGCAGCCGATCGCCGGTCTCGTTGCCGGCGACGACCCGGAGCGTGCGGTCGCGGAGGTACGCGATCCGGGTCGATCCGGCGATCTCCGGCGACCAGCGGGGCGAGGCGAGCCGGCCCGACCGCGCCAGAGACCAGCGAACGATGCCGCTCGGGTCGAGCGCGCGGAGCTCGTGCGGCCCGAGCGCTGCGAGGAACAGGCCGTGCGGGGACCACGACGCGTCCCGGTACGGGCCGAGCAGGCGGCGACCTCCGCCGGGCTTCACGATCCAGGGCCCGCGGGCGGAGTTGACGAGCAGACGCCCGCCGGTGGGCAGGGAGAAGAGCGCCTGGCGGTAGACGGTCTTCTCGTGCTCCTTTCCGAGCGCGTTGCGGATCGCTTCGAGCACCGGCGGGTTCACGACCGCGCCGATCACCGCCAGCGTGAAGGCGATCACGAGCGCCGGGCGGACGAGATTCCGCCGCCGCGGCACGGGCTCCCGCTCCTCGAATGAAGTTCGGACGACCGCCCACGCCCGTCTCTCCGCCCCGAGCTCGTCGGGCGGGTGCAGGAGCAGGAGCCGCCTCCGGATCTCGCGGTCAGTCATCCTCGTCCTCCGGAAGCTCGTCCCGCAGGAGGTCGAGCCCTCGCCGGAGCCGGGAGTTGACCGTTCCGCGGGGAAGCTCCAGCAGCTCGGCGATCTCGCCGGGCGTGTACTCGAGCAGGTGGCGGAGGACGATCACAGCCCGGTGCTCGGGCGAGAGGGAGGCAAGCGCCGCGGCCAGCGGCTCGGACAAGGGGAATCCACCGGTCGCGGCGGGAGCCTCCTTGTCGGCGAGCGCCTCGCCGCCAAGCTCGGCGCGGAGCGCTCGTGCCCGGGCCCAGTCGATCGCGCGGTTGACGACGATGCGGTGGAGCCAGGGGCCGAAGGGGCGCCGGCGGTCGAAGCGGTCGAGCGCGCGGATCGCGGCGAGAAAGGCCTCCTGGGCGATGTCCTCGGCCGCCGCGGCGTCCTGGACGACGAGATAGGCGGCGCGGTGCGCCCGGGGCCAGTGCGCGCGGAACAGCGCCTCCAGATCCGAGACCGATCCGGCCTGGGCTCCCCGCACCCAGGCGGCTTCCCCACGGCCGAGCACCGCCATCGCGCGCTGACTATACGAAGGGCGTGAGGAATCGGGTCCACGGCCGGATATACGACTGCCACCCGATTTGGGGTCCATGGACCTCCAGCGTCCCGGGTGACGTAGTCAGGTCATGTCGATCTGGGAGGAGACCATGCGCATCAGCCGTCTCACAGCCTTCGCCTTTGTCATCGCAGCTGCGGCCGCAACCTGCGCCGCGGCCGCTGGAGGAGGGCCGTCGCCGGGCGTTTCCACAGGGTCGGGCGGCGTGGTCTCACGCGCGGCCGGCCTCCGCTACGTCGCGCTGCCGTTCCAGCGGTCGACCGTCGTCCAGGCCGTCCGGGTCCACGGTGGGCGAATCGCTCGATTCAACTCGTTTCCCGGCAGCTACGGCATTCCGCTGGTCGGCTTCGACGGCTCCACCGGCGGGCTTTCCGCTGACGGCAACACGCTTGTTCTCGCGTCGGCCACAGGTCGTTCGCAGTTTCGCTTGCTCGACACGCGGACGCTGCGCACGCGCCAGATCGTCACCCTCAACGGCACGTTCTCGTACGACGCGCTCTCCCCGGATGCGAGCACGCTGTACCTGATTCAGCACGTCTCCTCGCCGAACACAAGCGCGAGCCGCTACTACGTGCGGGCCTACGACCTCGAACAGGGACGCCTGCTGAAGAAGATCATCTTCGACACGCGCGAGAAGTGGGGCCTGATGAGCGGTTCTCCGATCACGCGTACGACGAGCGTAGGCGGCCGCTGGGTGTACACGCTGTACGCGCGGCCGGGCGGGCATCCGTTCGTGCACGCCCTCGACTCGGCGAACCGGCGCGCGGTCTGCGTCGACCTGCCCTGGCACGGGTCGCAGGCCCCGGTCTGGCGAATGAAGCTGAGGCTCACGGCCGGGCAGAGCAAGCTGGTCGTGCACGGCAACAAGACTCCGCGCCTCGTGATCGACACGAAGACCTACCGTGTGACGGGCGCCTAGACGGGAACCGCGTCGCTCGCCTTCGGCTTGCTCCCGTGGGGGAAACCATGTTTCCCCCACGTACCCCCTTCTTAGAACCTGACGTGGGGGAACCTCCCGGTTCCCCCACACCCCCTCCCCACCGCGACCCCCTAGGCGGGGATCGCGGCGACTTCGGTCGCGTCCGCGATCTCGCGAACCACCTCCACGATGTCGCGGTTCGCGTTGAAGATCCGCCGCTGGCGGTCGGCACCGTTCCCGCGCCTGAGGATGTCCTCGATTCCCTCGAGCTCGCGCTCCGAGCCGAGCTCTTGCGCGTGCGGCACGAGCTCCCGCAGCGAGCGACGGATCAGCTGGGCGAGCGGGACGCGGTTCCGTCTCCCCGTCGCGAGATCCATCACCGGCGCCTCGAGCCCGTAGCGGGCTGCGAGCCACTTGTTCTCGGTCGTCAGGATCCGGTGGTAGGAGGGGATCTCGAGCCCCCGGTCGTAGCGCTCGGAGTACTGCTTCACGAGCGCCTGGGCGTAGGCGGTGAGCGCGACCGCGTCCTCGAGCCGGGTCACCGCGTCGCAGATCCGGATCTCGACGGTGCCCAGGCGCGGGTGTAGCCGCACGTCCCACCAGATGTGCGTGTAGTCGGCGATGCAGCCCGTGCGCTCGAGCTGTCCGACAACCTCGGCGTAGTCCGCGTAGTCGTGGAACCGGGGCGGCGGCCCTGAGCGCGGGAAGGCGGCGAACACCATCTGCCGGCTCGACGCGAGCCCGGTTGGCTCGCCTCGCCAGAAGGGCGAGCTCGCGGACAGCGCGAGCAGCCCTGCGATGTCGGTCAGGAGGCCGTTGACGACCTGAACCGCCTTCTCCGGGTCGTCGACGGCGACGTGGACGTGCATCCCGAAGATGAGCTCGCGCCGCGCGATGTACTGAAGCTGGTCGACGAGGTTCCGGTAGCGGTCGCGGGCCGTGATCCGCTGCCGCTCGAACAGGCTGAACGGGTGCGTCCCGGCCGAGCCCACGCGCAGTCCCTTCTCGTACGCGACCGAGCAGACGGTGCCGCGGAGCGAGCGCAGAGCGGCTTCGACGTCGCCGGCCGTCCGGCAGACGGGGGTCGCGATCTCGACCGTCGACTGCATCAGCTCCGGATTGATGCGCGCTTCCAGCTCGTGCCCTACGAAGGCCGCCAGCACGGTGTCGATGTGCTGGACGAGGTCGAACGTCTCCGGGTCGAGCAGCATGTACTCCTCCTCGACCCCGAGCGTGTACGGGTCGCCCGCCCCGAACCGGTGCTCGAGCACACTGCCGGCGCGCCCAAAGCCTGCGCCCTTTCCCGTGATCGATGGCGGATAGGCCTGCTTCACGTCGTACGGACGATAGACCGATCCGCGCCGCCGACAAAGCGGCGCAGGATCAGGACGATCGGGATTCCGAGCACGATCGTGGCCTCCATCTTGGCCACGATCTGACCCTCGATGAAGGCGAGCGACCCGAAGGCGACCGTCAGGAACACGAGGCTGTCGAGCGGTGTCGAGACCGCGTTCGTGACCACGACGCGGACCGGATCGGGCACGCGGCCGCGCATCCACGCTCCAATCCCGTTGTCGACCGTCTCCGAAACCGCGAACGCGGCCAGGCTGCCGAGCACGATCCGCCACGTCCCGGCGAGGATCCCGAAATGCGTCGGCCGGGCGGCGTGCATGGCGTCGACGATCGCGATCCAGGCGGCGAGGATGCCGGAGGAGAGGAATCCCATCGCGATCATGATCTGGGCGTTGCGCCAGCCCTCGCGCCTCGTCGGCGCCGTATGGTGGGCGATCTCGATCAGCGCGAGTGCAAGCCCGATCAGGTACGTCCCGCCGGGTGCGGTCAGGTCCTGCCAGGGAAGCTCGACGATCTTGTTCGCGCCGATCTGAGCCGAGCAGACGACGCCAACGTAGAGCCCCGTCAGGATTGCCAGTCTCACGGGAGCAGCGCTTCCGCCTCGATCTCGACCAGCCAGCGCGGGTCGAGCAGGCTCGTGACGATTCCGGTGCAGGCGGGCCGCGCGTCCGCGAACGCCTCGCCGTGCGCGCGCATCACCTCGCCGAGATGCTCGCGATCGGTGACGAAGATGCGCGTGCGGACGACGTCAGCCGGCTCGGCGCCGGCCTCGGCCAGCGCCCCGAGCATGATCTCGAGACAGCGCCGCGCCTGGCCGTATGGATCCGCGGGAGGATCGGCGTCGCCGGGCATGATCGGCGCCGTCCCGGAGACGTAGACGTGCTTACCGGCGGCGATCGCCCGCGAATAGCCGTAGCGCGCCTCCCACTCGGAGCCCGAGGAGATCAGGCGCCGGCCGACACGGTCCGCCACGACTGCCACGTTATATGCAGGATCGTGACCGTGATCGCGAGGCCGATCAAAGGATCGGCGACGTTCGCACCGAGCGAGACGACGATCGCGCTGGCCACGACTCCGAGGCTGACGAAACCGTCCACGCGTGCGTGCTGCCCGTCGGCCACGAGGGCAGGGCTGTTCAGGCGACGGCCGGCCCGCAGCCGCACCTGGGCGGCGACCTCGTTTCCGCCGAACCCGACGAGACCGGCGAGCGCGAGCGCCAGGGTGTGGGCGAGAGGGTGCGGATTGATCAGGCGCTCGACGGCGAACCCGCCGGCAAAGCAGGCGCTGACGAAGATCGCGCCGACGACGGCGAAGCCTGCCCAGCGCTCGCCGCGCACGCTTCGCAGGATGAACGCCGCACCGAGCGGGAGCGCCGTGAGCGCGTCTCCGCCGTTGTGGATCAGGTCGGCGAGCAGAGCGATGCTGTCCGTCGCCACATAGACGACTGCCTGGACGACGGCGGTCGCCAGGAGGACAGCCAGGCTGATCGAGACCGCGCGGACACCCGCGCGCGAGCGGACGATCGAGGGGTCGACGAGGCCGTGCGAGTGGCCGTGGCCCTCATGCTCGTGGACGTGCGGGCCGTTTGCGTCGCAAGTCGCCGTGTGGCTCATGGCGGGCTAGGGGGAGAGCCGCTCGGCGAGGTACTCGAGCGCCAGCGGGTACCGGTACTCGATCCCCATGTGCGTGGCGTCGAAGAGCTCGAAGAAGACGTCCGTGACGCCGATCTCCTCGAGCGCCCGCCGGAACGCCTCCGCGCCGAGGTCGAGGTAGAACTCGTCCCGCTTGCCGGCGTCGATGTAGATCGCGGTCAGCGAGCGGAGCGCGTCCGCGTAGCGCGGCACCATCCGCACCGGGTCCCAGGCGAGCCACCGCTCCCAGACCTCGGGCAGAAGCTCCCCGGTCGCGAGGTCGAACGGCAGCGTCACGGTTCCGTCCTCCTCGGCCGAGTAGCAGGCCGCCATCGTGTAGCTGTTCAGTAGGTGGTAGTCGCTCTTCTTCGACAGCGGCGGCCGTGAGCGGAAGTCCTCGAAGAACTTCTCGTAGGAACCGTCGTAGTCGTCGCGCAGCGACCGCGCGTCCTGGCGAAACTCGGGCTGGTAGCACACTTCGAACAGGGCGTCGCCGGCGTGCGTGGCCAGCCCGCCGAACAGGTCCGGCCGCAGCATCGGCGTCACCATCGCGCCGTAGCCGCCGCTCGACTTGCCGGCGATCCCTCGGTGCTCGGCCGCCGGCAGCGTCCGGTAGTTGGCGTCAACCCACGGCACGACCTCCTCGCACAGGTACGTGTGGTAGCGGCCCGTGCCCGGCGAGTCGAGGAACTGGCTGCCGCCGAGCGACGTCCAGCAGTCGACATACACGAGCACGCACGGCTTGGCGCCGCCGTCCGCGAACAGATCGTCTGCCAGCTCGGGGAAGTTCTTGCGGAAGGGGAACCGGTTCCGCCACATGTCGACCTGGCCGGTCATCCCCTGGATCGCGTACACGCTCGGGTAGCGCCGCTCGGGGTTGTCGTCGTAGCCCGGCGGGACGTAGACCCACAGCGGCCGCTCGTGCGGGTCGCCGAGCGGGTTCCCTTTCAGGGCCTCGCTCTCGAACACGTGCTCGTCGAGGCGTCCCCGGAAGTCGTAGGACCAAGGCTCCATCGCGGCCGTAGTATCGCCGGGGTGGACGCTCTGCGTCAGGTCGAGGAGTGGGGAGCGGCCCACGCCGCCGCGGCCGCGCTCTTGCCGGGCCGGGTGCTCGCCCGGCACGGAAACGGGCGCGTCTTCCGCTGGGCGTCCGTGACCAAGCTCGCGACCGCGCTCGCCGTCCTCGTCGCCGCCGAGGAAGCCACGGTCGACCTCGACGAGCCGGCCGGCCCGCCGGGCTCGACCGTCCGGCACCTGCTCGCCCATGCCTCCGGGCTCCCGTTCGAGGGCCACGAGCCGATCGCGCGGCCCGGACAGCGGCGCATCTACTCGAACACCGGCTTCGAGGTGCTCGCCGACCACGTCGCCGGCTGCGCTGAGATGCCGTTCGCCGACTACCTCGCCGGCGCGGTGCTCGAGCCGCTCGGGATCGGCGCCGAGCTGCGGGAGACCGCTGCAGCCGGCCTGTGGGGGACGCTCGACGACCTGATCCGGCTGGGCCGGGAGCTGCTCGCCCCGACCCTGATCGCGCCGGAGACGCTCGCGGAAGCGACGTCCGTGGCCTTCCCCGGCCTCGTCGGCGTGCTGCCGGACTTCGGCCGCTACGAGCCGCTGGACTGGGGTCTCGGCCTCGAGCTCAAGGACGCGAAGGAGCCGCATTGGACCGGCTCACGCAACTCCGCGCGGACGTTCGGCCACTTCGGCGGTGCGGGCACCTTCCTGTGGGTCGATCCGGAGGCGGGGATCGCGCTCGCCTGCCTCACCGACCGCGACTTCGGCGAGTGGGCCAAGGAGGCCTGGCCGCGCCTCTCGGACGCCGTGCTCGCGGAGGCGCGCGTCTAGCCCACGACGATCGACACCGCGATGTAGCCCGCATAGAGAGCGAGCAACAGGAGGCCCTCCAGGCGCCCGAGGCCGTTTCGCCATGCGAGCAGGCCGGCGAAAAGAACGGTGCTTGCGACCGCCACGGGCAGGTGGACGTGCAGCGACGCTGCGTCGAGATGGAGCGGGCGAACGAGCGCGATCACGCCTGCGTTCAGGGCGATGAAGTGCGGGATGGTTCCGACGAGGTTGCCGACCGAGACGTCGCCGCGTCCGTGCCGGGCCGGAACCACAACGCGGCCCACCTCCTCGATCTCGACCGCCGCCGCGACCGCAGTGTTCCCGAGCAGGGTTGGGGAGAGACCGAAGTGCGAGACCGTCCGTTGGATGCCCTCGCCAAGCGCCTCCCCGCCGCCCGTCAGGATCCCGAGGCCGGCGACGAGTCGTGCGAACGCATACCTCTTCCGGGCGGGCTTCTCACCTCCAAGCACACCGCGCCCGAAGTATGCGATCGCGGCGAGGATGAAGGTGAACCAGGCGACAAGCAGGGCGCCGTCCAGCCTCGAGACGTCGCCGTCCAGGGCCAGACCGAGCAGCGGGAGCGGAGATGCCGCCGTCCCCACGAGCACGCCGCGAGGCATCGTGGCGCGGATCGGGGCGACCGCCGCCGACAGCCCTGCGACCGCGAGCGCGATGAAGGTCGTCCCGCCGAGAAACGTACCGGCCGCCGCGCCCGGGAGGCCCTTCAAGTCCGCGGCGATTCCTGCGACGAGATTCTCGAGCTCGAGGCCCGAGAGCACGACGGTGAGCAGGAACGCCGAGATCCCCAGCCTCGTGGCCGACGCCAGCAGCCCGTCGAAGAAGAGCTCGGCTCCGCCGACCACGAGCACGAGGCCGAGGACGAGCAGCCCGACGGCGGCAAACGTGGACAGGACTCGCGAAGACTAAATTGACCGCACTCAGGCGAGAACGGAACAGGTCGGCTCGCGCAGGCACTCCCGAGTCTGCTTCAGGGCGATCGTCAGAACCATCGAGCGCACGGGTACCTCGGCGTATCGGGACAGGATCGCGTCGGCGCAGGCGCGGATCTCTTCGGGAGCTTTCTCGTCCTCGAACTCCTCGGCGAGTGGACGTAGGAGCTTCTCCAAGCGAAGCGCGTGGGCTGTCTTGTCGCGACGCACGTCGTCCAGCCGCGTCTCGACGAACTCTTTGACGCGCGCTTCGAGCTCGGCCCGGATCGTGCGTACCTCCACGAGCGGCCGCCCTGCCGGGTCGGCGACCTCCCAATCCTCGACCGTGGCCGGAACGTAGGGACAGGCGCCTCCGCAGGCGAGCGTGATCGCCCAGTCGGCGTGCAGCTGCATCTCCAGGTCGAGCTTCTTCGGTCGCCGGACGGAAATGTCGATGCCGACCTCCCGCATCGCCTCGACCACCGCGGGCCAGATCGCTTCCGCCGGCTCCTGCCCCGCCGACTCGGCTCGAAAGTCCTCCGGCGCGTAGCGTTCGAAGAACGCCTGCGCCATTTGTGAGCGGCCGGCGTTGTGGGTGCAAACGAACAGGACGTAGCGCATCTCTCCTCCTTCCGTTCAGGTGGCGATTTGTCTTTCTCCTCGGAGCAGCTGGTAGGCGGACGCCCCCAGCGCGCAACCGCCGAGCGGGGCAACCAGATAGATCCAGAGCGCGTGCAGGTCACCCGAGACAAGGGCAGGGCCCAGAGAGCGCGCGGGATTCATGGACGCCCCCGAGATGGGCCCGCCGAAGAGCGCGTCGAGCCCGACCGTGCCGCCGATCGCAATCGCGGCTGCCTCACCTACGGCCCGGGTGTCGGTGGCGACGGCCATGATCACGAGCATGAGTAGGAAGCTGAGGACGATCTCCCAGACGAAGGACTGTCCCTGGGAGCCCGACGGAAGCGCGGCGCCGAGATCGGCGATGTTCCCGAGCGAGCTGCGCAGCAACGCCGCTGCCGATAGCGCGCCGGTCAGTTGAGCGCACCAGTAGGCGGCCAGCCGGCTCCAGGGAAAGTGGCGAGTGAGCGCGAAGGCGAAGGTGACCGCCGGATTGAAATGAGCCCCGGAGACGTGGCCGAGCGCGTAGATCATCACCATGATCACGAGCCCGAAGCTGAAGGCGACCCCGATGTGGCCTAAGGCGTGGGTCTTGGCGTCGACGACGATCGCCCCGCGCCCGCGAACACGAGGCCGAAGGTCCCGATCGCCTCGGCAAGTAGCGGACGCAGCAACATCGTCGCGCGGGACATTCATGTGGATCAATATCAGGTTCTATCGATATCCTGCCGGTGTGAGTGCTCAGACGGTGCTCGAATGCGCAACGCCGCTCGCGGGATCGACACTCTCCGAGCAAGGCGCGGCTGAGCTGGAGACGCTGTTCAAGGTGATCGCGGATCGCAGCCGCCTGAGGATCCTCAACATTCTGTTGCGCGCCGAGGGCGAACCGGTCTGCGTGTGCGAGTTCCAGGAGAGCCTGGGCATCGCCCAGCCGACGGTCAGCTATCACCTGAAGCAACTCGCCCGGGCGGGCGTCGTGGAGCGAGAGCGGCGGGGGAGCTTCGTCTACTACCGCGTGGTGCCGAGGGCGCTCGAGCGGCTCGGAGATCTCGTCGCGGCGCGCTAGCTGTTCGTTTCGCGCGAAGCGTCGGTGAACTCACGGAACTCGCCCGTGACGAGGTACGCGGTTTGCTCGCCGATGTCGACCGCATGGTCGCCGATCCTCTCCAGGCAGCGCGAGACGACGATCATCCGTAGCCCCCATTCGACGACAGCCGAATCGGGACCGAGCTCGAGCACGTTCCGCACCACCCGGCGGTTAGCGCGGTCGATCAGCTCGTCCAGCTCGACGAGCGACGATGCGTCCTCCACGTCGCGGTTGACGAACGAGTCGAGCGCGACCTTGATCATCTCCTCGGCGCGCGCGCCCATCTCCTCGAAGGCCTCGATCATTCGCTGGTCCGGCTCGATCCCCGCTACCAGCTTGGTCAGCTTCGCGATCGTGACGCAGTAGTCGGCCATCCGCTCGAGATGGAGGTTGTTGTGCAGCATCGCGAGCACGAGGCGCAAGTCGACCGCAACCGGTGTCTGTCTCGCGAGCAACGCCTCGATCCCCTGTTCGACCTCGAGATAGCGGCGGTCGACCTCGTCGTCGAAAGCGATCACCTCGTCGGCGAGCTCGGCATCCGCCTCTCGCAGGGCGTTGAGCGCGCCGCGCAATGCGCGCAGGACGAGCTCGCCTTCCTCGAGCAGATTGGCCTGGATCGCGTCCAGGTCCTCTTGTAGCCCGACTCTCACCCGAATCTCCCCGTCACGTAGTCCTCCGTCCGCTTGTCGGACGGCTGCGTGAAGATCTTCGTGGTCGAGTCGTACTCGACCAGGATCCCGGTGCGCGACCGGTCCGGCAGGACCTCGAGACCGAAAAAGGCGGTCATGTCGGCGACGCGCGCCGCCTGCTGCATGTTGTGGGTGACGATCACGATCGTGTACTCGCGCTTGAGATCGTGCATCAGGTCCTCGATCCGGGCCGTCGCGATCGGATCGAGCGCCGAGGCGGGCTCGTCCATCAGCAGCACCTCGGGCTCGACCGCCAGCGCGCGGGCGATGCAGAGACGCTGCTGCTGGCCGCCGGACAGGCTGAGCGCGCTCTTCTTGAGCCGGTCCTTGACGTCGTCCCAGAGCGCCGCGTGCTCGAGCGCGCGCTGGACACGCCCCTTGAGGTCGTCCTTCATCCCGAGCACGCGCAGACCCCAGGCGACGTTGTCGAAGATCGACTTCGGGAACGGGTTCGGCTTCTGGAACACCATCCCGATGTGCCGCCGCACCTGAACCGGGTCGACGCGGGTGCCGTACAGATCCTCCTCGTGGTAGAGAACGCGGCCCGAGACCTTCGCGCTCGGGACGAGGTCGTTCATCCGGTTGAGCGTGCGGATGAAGGTGCTCTTGCCGCAGCCCGAGGGGCCGATGATCGCCGTGATCATGTTGCGGTAGATCTCAAAGCTCACATCCTTGATCGCGGGCACCCGGCCGTAGGAGACGTTCAGCCCTTCGATCCGGAACACCGTCTCGCGGTGGGTCGGAAGCGGTGTCTGCTCCTGGCGTTGCGCGATCTCGATCGGTGCCACGTCGATCATCGTATCCGTCCCGTTCACGGGGTCCTCCTTCTTCATCTGGAGAGCTTTCGCCGGCTGCGGGCGAGGAAAAACCTCGACGTCAGGCTCAAAATAAGCACGAACGCCAGCAACACGATTCCGGTGGCCCAGGCCCGGGCGTGATCGGCGGGGTCCGGGGATTCGGCGTACTGGAAGATCGTCAGCGGCATCGACTGAACCGGCTGGGTCGGGTCCCAGGTAACCGCCATGGCGGCGAGGGACGTCGTAAAGAGGAGCGGTGCGGTCTCGCCCGCGACGCGGGCGATCGCGAGCGTCGTCCCCGTGAGGATCCCGCCCATGCTCGACGGCAGGATCACGCCCAGCACCGTGCGCCAGCGAGGCGCGCCGAGGGCCAGGCCCGCTTCGCGAAGCGACGAGGGGACGAGGCGGAGCACCTCCTGCGTCGAGCGCGAGACGAGCGGAAGGGCGATGATCCCGAGCGCGACCGCCCCGGCGAGCGCGCTCTGTCCCTGGCTGATCACCAGGATGCTGAAGATGAAGATCCCCGTCACGATCGTCGGCAGCCCGTTCATCACGTCGAGCGCGAGCCTGATCACGTTCGCGACCTTGCGCGGCGCGAGCTCGCTCACGTAGATCGCGATCAGCACGCCGACCGGGAGCGAGAACAACGTCGCGAACGCGATGAGCAGGACGCTGCCGACGATCGAGTTCGCGATCCCGCCGCCCTCCTGTCCGAAGAACGCGGGCGTCTTGGTGAAGAAATCGAGGTTGAGCGCGCTCCAGCCGTTCTTGACGACCGAGGCGACCACGATCACGAGCACGGCCACCGCAATGAGCGCCGCAAAGGTCGCGAGACCCTCCATCGCCCGGTTGACGATCCGCCTCCGGCGCAGCTTCCGGTCGGTTACGAACAGCGAGCTGACTCTTGGCTCCGGCTCCATCACGTCCCTCCCGTGTGCTGGAACTCGAACCGCCGTACGACCAGCTGGGCGCCGAAGTTGACGATGATCGAGATCGCGAGCAGGATCGTGGCCAGGTAAAAGAGCGACGAGATCTGGATGTTCGACGCAGCGCCCTGGTACTGGCTGGCGATGCGGCTCGCGACCGTGTCGCCGAGCCCGAACAGCGACTTCGGTATCCCAACCTGGTCGCCGATCACCTGCGTGACGGCGATCGCCTCCCCGAGCGCGCGGCCGAGCCCGAGGATGACTGCCGCCGCCAGGCCGGGTCGAGTGTAGTGGATGGTGACGCCGCGGACCATCTCCCAGCGCGTGGCGCCGAGCGCTAGGGCGCCGTCCTTCAACTCCGCCGGGACGCTCTGGAACAGCTCCCGCGCGACGCTGGCGACGATCGGCACCGCCATGATCGTCAGCACGAGCGCCGCCGGCAGGATCCCCGAGGCCTTCGGCTCGCCGCTAAAGAGCGGGATCCAGCCGAGAAACGAGTGCAGAAACGGTTCGAGGTCGTCCTGCACGAACGGCCCGAGCACGAGCAGGCCCCAAAGGCCGAGGATCACGCTCGGGATCGCCGCCAGCATCTCGACGAGCGCCCCGATCGTCTCGCGGAGAAAGCGAGGCGCGAGCTCGGTCAGGTAGAGAGCGATTCCGATGGCGAGCGGGGTCGCGATCAGGAGCGCGATGAACGACGTCACGGCGGTTCCGAAGAGGAAGCTGAGCGCGCCGAAGTGGTTCTTGACCGGGTCCCAGGCCTCGTGGACGATGAAGCCGAGCCCGAACTTCGAGAACGAGAGGCTGCTGCCGTCGGCGACCTTGTACGCAATCGCGCCGATGAGGACGACCGATCCGGCGGCCGCGGCCGCGGTGACGACGTGGAGAAGGAGGTCGCCGATGCGGTCGCCGAAGCGCCGACCGGCTCGCAGGCTTGTCGGGACGGTGGCCACAGCGCCCGGAGCCTAATCGCCGAACCGGGTGTAAAGAAGGGCATTCACCACTTCGTTACCGGACCTCAACCTCCCGGATGCCCATGGCCCTGCGGCCGAGGGGCATCCTCGTACTGTCAGTGCATGACAGGAGAGAAGGAGAGGAGATTCCCTTGAGCAAGAGGACGTTCATTGCGGCGCTGCTGACGCTTGCGTTTGCCGCGGCGCTCGTCGCCGGCACAGCCGGCGCGCGAGGCGCGGGCAGCCTGAATGGGGCCGGGGCCACGTTCCCCGCTCCGCTGATCGCGCTGTGGCAGCAGAGCTACCACGCCTCCACGATCAACTACAACCCGATCGGAAGCGGCGGCGGGATCCAGGCGATCACGAACAAGCAGGTGGACTTCGGCGCCAGCGACGCCCCGCTGACGAAGGATCAGTTCGCCGCTTGCCCCTGCGTCCAGATCCCGTGGGCGCTGTCTGCGACCTCGGTTCCGTACAACATCCCGGGAACGGGCTACGGGCTGCACATGACCGGCCCCCTGCTCGCCGACATCTATCTCGGGAAGGTCGACTACTGGGACAACCCGAAGATCAAGAAGATCAACCCGGGCAAGAGCCTTCCGCACGTGAAGATCACGCCGATCTTCCGCTCGGACGGGAGCGGCACGACCTACAACTTCACCGACTACCTGTCGAAGGTCAGCCGCGAGTTCCGCAACAAGGTCGGCAACTCGACCCAGGTCAACTTCCCCGCCGGAATCGGCGCGCGCGGTAGCTCCGGCGTCGCCGCGGCGCTGAAGCGCACCGAAGGCGGACTCACCTACGTCGACGTCGCCTATTCGCTGAAGAACCACTTCAAGATCTTCAAGATCCAGAACAGGGCGAAGAAGTGGACGCTTCCGGGTATTCGCTCGATCCTCGCGGCGGCCTCGCTGGTGAAGAAGGTTTCGGGGAGCAACGAGATGCACATCGTCGATCCGCCCGCGAACAAGAAATACGCAGCCGCGTACCCGATCTGCACCTTCACGTACGCGCTCCTGCAGAAGTCGACGGACAAGGCGAGTGACGTCAAGGCGTTCGTCAAGTGGGCCGTGACGAAGGGGCAGACGGTCCCCGGCGCGCAGAAGCTTCTGTTCGTGCCGATCCCGAAGGTCGTTCAGACCGCCGCGATCAAGACGCTGAGCAAGGTCCACTAGCAAGCGCAGTTCTCCTCACCGAACCGATGACGGCGCCGCCCAAGCGGCGCCGTCATCGTTCCACGACCCCCTCACCAAGGCTTCACCATCCGGTTACCCACGGCGGAACAACGATGCGGAACACTCGCGGCGGTGACTCCATCGGGGAAGCCCCGCTAGGGATCGAGGCCGGGCTTCCCCGATCCCCCTTCTCTGCGAGACTCGCTCTGTGCTGATTGCCCAGTTGTCGGATGTCCACGTCGGCGGCAGCCGCTATCGGCAGGAGCTGCTGCACGCGGCGATCGCCGAGGTGAACGCGGCCGCGCCCGACCTCGTCGTGATCGCCGGCGACGTCACGGACGACGGCTATCCGGATCAGTACCCGCTGGCCCAGGAGGAGCTGGCCGCGATCGAATGCCCGCAGGTCGTGCTCGTCCCGGGCAACCACGACGCCCGGAACGTCGGCTATGTCCGCTTCGAAGAAGCCTTCGGTACGCGTGACAAGCGCTTGCGCTTCAGCGCCGGCGGCCTCGACGTCGCCCTCGTCGCGGTCGACTCGTCGAAGCCCGACATCGACGAGGGCGAGATCGGGCGCGAGCACTACCCCTGGGTCGAGGAAGGCTTCGAGGGGGATGCGGATCTCCGCGTGTTCGTCTGCCACCACCATCTGATGCCCGTTCCGGGAACCGGGCGCGAGCGAAACCAGGTGCTCGACGCGGGCGACGTGCTCGCGCTCCTGCGCCAGCTCCACGTCGATCTCGTGCTGTCGGGGCACCGGCACGTCCCCTACGTCTGGCCGGTGGCGGGGATGTATCTCGTCCACAGCGGCACGGTCTCGACGCTGCGGACCCGTGGATTCCCCCATCCCGCGTACAACTTCATCCGCATCGAAGGCGGGCGGATCTCGGTTGAGCTGCGGATTCCGGGCGGGGACGGGAGGAGCCTGGGCGAGTACCCCCGCGACTGGCCGGCGGAGCTGTCGGCCCGCGAGGCGGATCTCTTCGTGCGCCCGCCCAAGGGGCAGCCGCTGGCGAACGACTAGGCCAGCGGAAAGGAGGCGCGGATCTCGAGGCCCTCGCCCGGAGCTCCGCTCGCCTGGATCGTCCCCCCGGCCGAGGTGACGATGTGCTTGACGATCGCGAGCCCCAGGCCGGTTCCGCGGGAGGCGCGCGCACGGTCAGCGCGGTAAAAGCGCTCGAAGAGGCGGCCGAGCTCGGGCTCGGGAACGCCGGTTCCGTCGTCCCGGGCGCGGAGGACGGCCCGATCCCCCACCCGTTCGACCGAGAGCGTGAAGGTCGCTCCCTGGCCGGCGTAGCGGATGGCGTTCTCGGCTAGGTTCTCGGCGACGACGCGAAGCATTCGAGGACGGAGCGGCACCTCCAGCTCGTCGTCGCCTTCGGCGCGGACCCGGATTCCTGCGCGCGAGGCCGTGTCCCGGAGCCCGTCGAGCACCTGGCGGAGGATGGGCAGCGCACGCGTTCCCCCCAACGATACGACCTCGCGACCGGTCTCCAACTCGCTGAGGAAGAGCACCTCGTCGATCAGCTCGCGGATCTGCTCCACCTCGCGCCGGGCCTGGTCGACGAGGAGATGCTGATCGGTGCCGGGCAGGAGCGCGGTCTCGAGCAGTGCGAGCAGCCGCGCAAGCGGCGTCCTCAGCTCGTGGGAGACGACGGCGGTGAAGCCCGAGCGGAGCTCGTCGTAGGCGGAAAGGTCCTGCTGGACGAGCCGCAGCAGGACCTCCCGGCGTCCGTCGACCTCGTACGGGACGAGGACCGGAAGGGCGCCGAGCGGTGGCCGGAGCATCTCCTCGGGCGCTTCCTTGCCGATCTCGAGACCGGGGAACACCTCACGTGCCCGGCGGCCGGCCGCGACGACGAGCCCGCTCTCGTCCAGGATCGCGGTCACCGCGTCGCTCTCCTCGACCAGGATCCGCGCGCGTGCGGCTTCGAGCCGCAGCTGCGCGCCCTCGTTGTTGGCAGGCTGACGCCTCCGCCACCTGAGCAGGTCCTTTACCATCTATTCACCAGTTCTTCACCGCCGGGTACCCCCGAGGCGGCTGTCCACGACCCATTATTGCCTGTGACTGTGGGAAAGGTCCTCATCGTCGAAGACGACTCCGTCATCGCGCAGGGGATGGTGCACCATCTGCGCGCGGCGGGGTTCGACCCGCTCTGGATCGCCCGCGGCGAGCTCGGCCTGACCAGGCTGCGTTACGAGAAGCCGGACGTGTGCGTGCTCGACCTGATGCTGCCGGAGATGGACGGGTGGAGCGTGATCGAGACGGCGCGGGCGGAGGGGATCGGGACCCCGATCGTCGTGGTCAGCGCCCGCGGGACCGAGCACGACCGCGTCCACGCGCTCGAGCTTGGCGCCGACGACTACCTAGTGAAGCCGTTCTCGATGAACGAGCTGGTGGCGCGCGTTCGCGCTGCCGCGCGGCGAGGCGTGCGCGCGCAGAGCCCGGCTCGCGGAGAGCCGATCGAGGTCGAGGAGCTGCGGCTCGACCCCAGCAACGTGCAGGCCTATGTCGACGGCGAGAGCGCGGAGCTGACGCCGACCGAGTTCCGGCTTCTGTACGCGCTCGCGGTCGAGCAGGGCCGTGTCATCACGCGCGACGAGCTCCTGCAGAAGGTCTGGGGCCGGCGGGAATCCAGACGCGGTTCGGCGTCGGCTACAAGCTCGATCCGGTCGCGAAGTAGTAGTAGGAGAGAATGGCCTGAGATGCCGGACACGTCGACTCACCAGACCGCGACCGACGAGCGCGTGCTCAATCGCGAGCTCTCGTTCCTGGACGTCTGTGGCCGCGTGCTCGAGCTGGCGGCAGATGCGTCCCTGCCTCTGCTCGAGCGCGTCAGGTTCTGCTCGATCTTCTCGATCATGATCGACGAGTTCTTCATGATCCGCGTCGCCGCGCTGATGGGCCAGGCGGCTTCCGGGCTGCCCGTGCGCTCACCCGACGGGAGGACCCCGCGCGAGACGCTGGCCGAGATCCGCCTGCGCGCGGTCGAGCTGACCGCTCTTCAGGCCAGGTTGTGGTCGAAGGACCTCTGCCCGGCGCTCGGCGCGCAGGGGATCCTGGTCGGAACCGTCGACGACTGTACGGAGAAGGAGCTCGCCGAGCTGGCTCAGCGCTTCGAGCGCGAGATCTTCCCCGTGCTGACGCCGCTCGCGGTCGGGCCGGGACAGCCGTTTCCGTACATCTCCGGCCTCTCGCTCAGCCTCGGGGTCTTCGTCGTCGATCCGGACACGGGCGAGCAGCGCTTCGCGCGCGTCAAGGTGCCCGAGGGTATGCCCCGCTTCATGGAGATCGGAGAGCGCGGGCTCTTCATCCCCCTGGAGCGCGTGATCGCTCACTTCCTGTCGCAGCTCTTCCCGCAGATGGAGATCGCCGAGCGGGCCGTGTTCCGGGTCACGAGGGACGCCGACTTCGAGGTCTCCGACGAGGCGGACGATCTGCTCGAGGCCGTCGAGCTGGAGCTCCGGCGGCGGCGGTTCGGGGACGTCGTCCGCGTCGACGTCTCCTCGTCGGCGTCGAAGGCGATGGTCGAGCGGCTGAAGGCCGGTCTCGGGATCGGCGACGAGGAGGTCTACGCCATCGCGGGCCCGCTCGACCTGTCCGAGGTGATCCAGCTCGTGAGGCTCGACCGCCCCGACCTGAAGGAGGAGCCGTGGGTCCCGATCACGCCGGCGCGGTTCCGTGCCGCCAACGAGGCCGGGGATCTCTTCGCCGAGATTGCGCGCAACGACCTGCTCGTCCACCATCCGTACGAGTCGTTCAAGACGACGTTCGAAGCGTTCGTCCTCGAGGCGGCCGACGACCCGGACGTGATCGGGATGAAGACGACCGTCTACCGGACGAGCGACGAGTCGCCGCTCGTCCCGGCCCTGATCGAGGCGGCCGAGGAGGGGAAGCAGACCGTCTGCCTCGTCGAGATCAAGGCGCGAGGAGACGAGCGCAGGAACATCGAATGGTCGCGGGCGCTCGAGCGCGCAGGCGTGCACGTCGTCTACGGGTTCACGAACTTGAAGATCCACCTGAAGGCGACGCTGATCGTGCGGCGCGAGGCCGGTTCGCTGCACCGCTACGTCCACATCGGCACCGGCAACTACCACGCAATCAACGCCCGGAGCTACGAGGACTTTGGCCTCTTCACCGCCGACCCGGAGATCGCCGCCGACGTCGCCGACCTCTACAACTACCTCACCGGGTTCGGGAGGCCGCAGAAGTTCCGCAAGATCGTGGTCGCCCCCTTCAACCTTCGGAGCCGGCTCGTCGAGGAGATCCGCAAGCTCGCGAAGGCCGCCGAGGCGGGAAAGCCGACGCAGATCCGGATCAAGGTGAACAATCTCACCGACCCGGCGGTGATCGAGGAGCTGTATGCGGCCTCGCAGGCGGGCGTTCGGATCGACCTCGTCGTGCGAGCGCTGTGTGCGCTGCGGCCGGGGGTGAAGAAGATGAGCGAGAACATCCGGGTGCGCAGCATCCTGGGACGGTTCCTCGAGCACAGCCGGATCTTCAACTTCGAGCGGGGCGACGAATCGCTGTACTTCATCAGCAGCTCCGACCTGATGCCGCGGAATCTCGACAACCGGCTCGAGCTGATGGTGCCGATCGAGGATCGCCGGCTCTGTCAACGGCTCGGGTCGACGCTGGACGCGCTCCTCGAGGACAACTCGCAGGCATGGGAGTTGCGCTCGAACGGCAGCTGGAAGCGGCTCGCGACGAAGAAGGGCGAGCGGGCGAGGCCCGGCCAGGTCGTCCTGATGAGGAGCGCGGCCCGTCGCCGCGCCTCCGCCGCCAGAGCGCGCTAGGTTTCGTCAGCCGACCGGGTCGGGAGAATGCCTGCGATGCGGATGGGGGTCGTCGATGTGGGCTCGAACACCGTGCGGCTGCTGGTGGCCGCGGAGTCGGCCGGACGGCTGACTGCTCTCCACGAGAGCCGGACCTTCCTGGGCCTCGGCGAGGAGATCGAGAGCTACGGCTGGATCTCCGACGGCAAGCTCCGCGAGACCGCCGGCTGCGTCCGCGAGCTGGCGACGGCGGCCCGCGAGCTCGGCACGCACCACGTCGAGGTCGTCGTGACGGCTCCCGGCAGGCAGAGCGCGAATTCCGACGAGTTCGTCTCCGCGGTCATGCAGGCCGCGCAGGCTCCGGTCCGGATCCTCGGCCCGGAGGAGGAGGGGCGGCTCGCCTTCTTCGGCGTGCTCGCCGGCCTCGAGCAGGTCCCCGACAGCGTCGCGGTCTGCGATCTCGGCGGCGGCTCGACCGAGCTCGTGGTCGGGACCCGCCGCGGGCCCGCGTGGGAGCGGTCGCTCGATCTCGGCTGCGTGCGGCTCACCCACCGCCTCGGGCTCGACGATCCGCCCGGCAAGGCCGCTCTTCCCGCGGCCCGCGCAGAGGCGCGTCGGGCGATCGACGGCCTCACGCCTCCGCTGCCGAAGGCGGCGTTCGTCACCGGCGGGACGGCCCGCGCGCTGCGCAGGATCGCAGGCCGCCGGCTCGGGAAGAAGCAGCTGGAAGGCGCGGAGCGAATCCTGTGCAAGCGCTCCTCGGAGGAGATCGCGCAGCGCTACGGCATCGATCCGCGCCGCGCCCGCACGCTGCTCGCGGGCTGCCTCATCCTCGGCGAGGTGCAGGAGCGCGTCGCGGTTCCGCTCGAGGTGGCGAAGACGGGGCTGCGCGAAGGCGTCGCGCTCGAGCTGCTGTACGAGCTCGCCGCCGCCTAGACCGGCGGCGCCAGGTATTCGCGCGGCGTCAGCCGGCCGTTTTCTGCCTCCAGCACCTGCGTCGATCCCTTGGGAAGCTCCGAGCCGGCGAGCTCGTCGACCACGTCCCCGTGCGTGCACAGAACGACGCAGCCGGCGTCGAGCTCCTCGAGCAGCCGCTGGACGTCGGCCCGCTTCGAGCCCTCGGCGAGCTCGTCGCGCTCCTCGACCGCGAGCCCCCGCGAGGCGGCGAGCGGGTCGACCGTCTGCGTGCAGCGCAGGTAGGGGCTGGACGCGATGCGGTCGATCGGGTACTCCGCGAGCAGGGAGACGAGTCCCTCGGCCTGCTTTCGGCCACGCTTGTCGAGGGGTCGCAGCCTGTCGTCGCCCTCCCACTTGCTCCGCTTGCCGGCGCGCGCGTGGCGGACGAGCAGGACGATCACGACGGGAGAGCCTCCAGGATCTCGACGTCGTGGCCGTAGCTCAGGCGCTCGGCCGCCTCGTCGAGCGGGAGCCAGACCATCTCGTCGACCTCTGACGTCGGCGAGAACGATCCCCCGACGGGTTGCATCAGCCAGTAGCGGACGATCTTCGGGCGCCCGCGCGAATCGTGGTAGCGCGCGCTCGCGACCTCCCGGTCGAGGTCGCAGCGCATGCCCGTCTCCTCTTCGACCTCGCGGAGCGCGCATTCCTCGTCGCTCTCACCGCGCAGGCACTTTCCCTTCGGGAACGTCCAGTCGTCGTACTTCGGCCGGTGCACGAGGAGCACGTCACCGTCCCGGCGGAGGATTCCGCCGGCGGCTCTGACCGTCTCTACGCCCAGGCGCGCTTCCCGGCCTTGTCGAGCTTCTTCCAGGCCTTCGGGAACGCCTCGCGCGCCTCGCCCTTGCGGATCCGCTGCCGCTCGATGAGCCTTCCCGCCGCCAGCACCGTCTCCGGCTCGAGGCCCTCCGCCAGCTCGCGGATCCGCTGCTCGGCGACGACCGCGTCCTGATGCTCGCCGGTGACGTCCTGGAAGGACTTGGCCTGCTTCAGGAACGCAGCGGCCTTCTTGCCCGCTCCGGGCCTCGCGAGCTCGGTTGCATAACGGGCCCGCTTGCCCCTGATCCGGGCCTTGTGCAGGGCCGCGTTGCTCGGGTCGCGGTCGAGCTTGCGGACGGCCTTCCTCAGCTGCTCGAGCTGCTTTGTGGCGATCTTGTCCGGCCGCGGCCGGGCCGAGCGCGTCGGCGGGCGCCGGGCGGCTGCCTCGAGCGTGTCGAGCAACCGCGCGTACCGGGCGCTTCGCATCGTCGCGAGCATCGACCGCCTGGCCTCCGACCGCCGGCGCTCGAGCTTCTTCAGCAGGGGCTGCAGCGCCTTCCTCTCGTCCTCTCCGAGCGCGTTGCGCACGTAGTCGAGCATGACGTCGAGGTCGCGGACGGGGCCGAGGGCGTCCCCGAGCCGGTCGAGCTCGTCACGAAGGTCTTGCGCCCATACCGGGTCGAGCGGCGGCGCGGCGACCTTGAGGATCGCCCGCAGGCGGCGGACGGCCACGCGCATGTCGTGGAGATCCTCCGGATCGTCCCCGAGCCGGGTGCCGGGGTCGTGCGCGAGGATCTCCTCGTACTGCTTCTGAAAGTACAGCTGCAGCTGGGGCCGTTTCGGCGTCGGCCTCGGCTGACCGAGCGCGAGCACGCGAAGGACCTTCGGCCTCGGGTCGCCGTCCTTCGCCCCGGCGCGGCGGACCAGCTCCTCGAACTCGCCGAGCGCGCGGGCCTCGCCTTCCACCAGCTCGATCTCCAGCTCGTCGAAGCTCGATTCGACGTGGAGATCCTGCATCACGGCCACCTGGTCCAGCACGACGTCTGCGATCGAGGTCCCTGAGTGGACGCGGACGCCGCGGCGGAGCGTCCGCAGCTCGGTGACCGGCGAAAGGGGGCGGCCGCGGAGCACACCGGCGAGCAGGCTCTCGATCTGCTCCGGAGGCGCGATCGGGCCTCCGGGCTGCTCGACCTCGAGCCGGCCTCCCGAGCGCGGGAGCTTCAGCTGCCAGAGCCCGAGCCCGTTCTCAACGCGCCGGCGGAGGGTCATGCCGACGCCGGCCAGAAGATGGTCGTCGGTGTCGTAGTAGGTGGAGGTGAAGTGCCGTGGCTCGAGCGGCTCGCCCGCCAAGTCGTCGAGGCTGAGCTTCCCGTTCGCCAGCTTCACCTCGCGCTCGATGTTCGCGCCGACGGTCACGCCGAGATGGTCGCCTTCCTGGATGCCGCCTGGGCCGCGAGCAGCGTCGCGCCGATCGCTCCGCCGAGGTCGCCGAGCGCGGCGACATGCACCGCCGGGGGCCGGTCGGTGACGAAGAGGTGCGGCATCATCGCCTGCTCGATCCGTTCGGCGTACGGCTCGCCGAGCCGCGTCCCCAGGCCGCCGCCGATGACGACCGCTTCGACGTCGAGGAAGTTGACCTGTGACGCGATTCCGGCTCCGAGTGCCTTGATCGCCCGCTCCATGACCCGCTCGGCCAGCTTGTCCTCCTCCTTCAGCGCCCGCTCCCAGATCCCGCTCGTGAGCCTCGTCCGTCCGCGCTTTTCCATCAGCTCGAACAGGACAGTCTTCTTGCCCTCGGCTACGGCCTTGCGTGCGTGCGCCTCCATCGCCGCGCGCCCCGCGTAGGCCTCCAGGCAGCCTTTGCGTCCGCAGGGGCAGCGCGCGCCGTCGAGCTTGACGACGGTGTGCCCGATCTCGCCCGCCGCGCCGCGGCCGAGCCAGCGCTTGCCGTCGATCACGAACGCCCCGCCGACGCCGGTACCCCACCAGACTCCGAGGAACGAGGCGTACGGCTTACCTGCTCCGAGCGCGGCCTCGGCGTCCACGGCCACTCCGACGTCGTTCCCGACCTCGACCGGGGCGCCGAGCTGCTCGCTCAGCGCCGAGGAGAGCGGAAACGCGTCCTCCCAGTCCGGCAGGTTCCTGGCCTGGGCGACCGTGCCGTTCTCGACCTCGCCCGGAGAACCGACTCCGATCCCGCCGAGCGAGGACGGTTCGATCCCCGCGGCCGAGGCCGCTTCCCGCACCGCTTCCGCGATCGCCTCCACGACCGTCGGCGGCCCGCCGGTTGTCGGTGTCGCCCGCCTCGCCTGTCCCTTGACAGCGTGCTGCTCGTCGACGACGACCACTTCGATCTTCGTTCCGCCCAGGTCGACGCCGCCGTACACGGCCCGAAGCCTACCCCCCGTCTAGGGGGCAGGCCTCGCTGGACATGTCCAAGGGACAGTCCCTGGGACATGGCTCGGCCGGACAGAGTCCGGAGGGACGGACCCGCGCATGGCTCTGCCAGACAGCTTCGAGAGCATGCACCTGGAGCATGGCCCATCCGGACACTGTCCGAGGGACAGTCCCTGGGACATGGCTCTTCTGGACTATCCCTGGCGTCCGACCGAGCTAGTCGTCGGCGAACAGCGGGCGCACGAACTCGTCGAAGGTGGCCTGGTCGCAGCTCGCGACCGTCGCCGGCGTGAGCGCGCGAACCGTCGCCGTCCTCGGGATGTGCATGGCGAGCGCGACCTCGCCGAAATAGTCGCCGGGCCGCAGCACGGCGCGCTCTCCGAGGCCTCCGGTCTTGCTGACGCTGAACATCCCCGCCAAGACGACGTAGAAGCGATCCCCGTCCGTGCCCTCGACGACGGGGGCCGCCCCGGGGAGGACGGTCTCGCGCCGCATCCGCGCGGCGAGCTTGGCCAGCCGCTCGCCGGGAAGCGTTGCGAGGATTTCGATCCGGGAGAGCTCGTGGGCGGTGGCGGAGGCGCGCGGCATGTTTACGCTGGGCGGATGGGAGTGTTGCACGGGTGGAGGTACTGCCCGCGGTGCCGGAGCGAGCTCGACGGGGACGAGAAACGGGTCGAGTGCCCGCAATGCGGGTTCGTCTCGTACGCCAACCCGGTGCCGACGGCGACTGCGGTCGTCGTCGACGAGGAGGGGTGTGTCCTGCTCGGCCGGCGGGCCCTGGAGCCCGACAAGGGGCTCTGGGATCTGCCAGGCGGCTTCGTCGACGAGGGCGAGCATCCGCTCGACGGGCTCCGGCGGGAGCTGCGCGAGGAGACCGGTCTCGAGGTCGAGCCGCGGGAGTTCCTCGGGGTGTGGATGGACCGTTACGGCTACGACTCGTCGGCGGCGAGCACCCTCAACCTGTACTGGACGGCGCGCGTCCTCTCGGGGGAGATGAACGCGGCGGACGACGTGGCCGAGCTGCGCTGGTTCGCGCCGGACGAGCTGCCGGCTCCCGACGAGCTCGCCTTCGAGGTCAACGAGAAGGTACTCTCATTCTGGCTGGGGCTGGACCAGGACAAGGAAGCCCTCGGTCGCCATCGCAAGTAGCATTCCCGCGTCGGCAGAGCGATAACGGGAGGAGCGAGCATGGATTTCTTCGAGCGCCTCGAGGAGGCACGAAACCGCTGGAACGTCCTCAGCCACCCCTTCTACGAGCGCTGGGAGTCCGGCGAGCTCGGTGAGGACGAGCTGGCGTACTACGCGGGCGAATACCGCCACGCCGTGGTCGCGCTCGCCCAGACGGCCGCGCAGGCGGCCACTGCCGATCCCGAGCTGCGCGAGCACGCCGAGGAAGAGGCCGCGCACGTTGCTCTCTGGGACACGTTCGCCTGGACGGCCGGAGCAGATGCGGGCCGCCCGGCGCGGGCGGAGACGGCCGAGTGTGTGCGCTCGTGGACCGCGGCGGCCGACGAGCTCGAGGCGCTCGCGATTCTCTATGCGGTCGAGTCGGGCCAGCCCGCCATCTCCGAGACGAAGCTGGCCGGTCTCGTCGAGCACTACGGCTATTCGGCCGAGGGCCCCGCGACGGCGTACTTCCGCCTTCACTCGGAGCTGGACCGCGCTCACGCCGACCAGGCGCGCCGCCTGCTCGAGCAGAAGGCCGGGCCGGACGACGAGGAGCGACTGCTCGTGGCCGCATCGGGTGCTCTCGCCGGCAATTGGACGCTGCTCGACGGTGTCCAGCACGCGTTTAGCGTGCGCTAGCCGGGAGAGATACCCGCGCAGAGTCGCGGGATGAAGCTCAGCTACCTGATCAAGGGCCTACCGGGGCACCCGCTCCATCCGCCGCTGACGGATGCGACCATCGGCGCCTACACCGTGGCGGCGGTGCTGGCGTTCTTCAGCAAGATCGGCGTCTCATCGCACGCGACCGCCACGGGCGGGTGCTCAGCCTCGTTGACGAGCCGACCGTGAAGGCCGTGGCACCCGTCGTGACGCCGGAAAAGGAAGAAGCGGAAGGAGTTTAGGCGGCTTCGGCGGCGAGGCCGAGGCTCTTCTCGAGCGCCTGCTTCGGCTGGGCGCCGATCGCGGCGGCGGCCGGCTCTCCGTCCTTGAAGAGGACGATCGTCGGGATCGAGGCGATGCCGTAGCGCATCGCGAGCCCCTGCTCCTCGTCGATGTTCACCTTCACGAGCTTGAGCTCGTCCCCATGCTCTTCGACGATCCGGTCGAGCACGGGCGAGACCGCATGACACGGCCCGCACCACTCGGCCCAGAAGTCGACGATCACGGGCTTGTCGCTCTGAAGGACCTCCTGCTCGAAGCTCGATTCGGTGACTGCTGTCGACATCCATTCCCCTTTCGCGACGTTTGGCCGGAGTTCAGACTACCCCGCTCTCTACTGGTGGAAACGATTCGTGCCGCCGAACTGTTCCCGCCTAGAATCGAAGCATGTTCGAGAAGCTAGCGCCGGTCCCGGATCACCCCGCGCTCGAGCGCGAGATCCTCGAGCTGTGGGAGCGTGAGCGCACCTTCGACACGCTCCGCGAGCAGAATCGCGGCGGCCCGCGGTTCAGCTTCATGGACGGCCCGATCACGGCCAACAACCCGATGGGCGTCCATCACACCTGGGGGCGGGCGCTAAAGGACGTCTTCCAGCGCTACAAGGCGCTGCGCGGATTCGACCAGCGCTACCAGAACGGGTTCGACTGCCAGGGCCTGCACGTCGAGGTCGAGGTCGAGAAGTCGTTGGGGCTCGACTCGAAGCGCGACATCGAGGAGTACGGGCTCGCCGAGTTCGCCCAGCGATGCAAGGAGCGCGTCGAGCACTTCGCCGGAGTGATCAGCGAGCAGTCTCAACGCCTCGGGATGTGGATGGACTGGCCCAACTCCTATTACACGTTCAGCGATACGAACATCGAGTACATCTGGCGCTTCCTGAAGGAGATCCACGCCAGGGGCTGGCTCTACAAGGGCCACCGCTCCACGCAGTGGTGCCCGCGCTGCGGCACCTCGCTGTCGAAGCACGAGCAGGCGGGGGAGGAGAACTACGCCCTCCTCGTGCATCCGAGCCTGTTCGTCCGCATCCCGCTTCGCGGGCGCGAGGGCGAGTCGCTCGTCGTCTGGACGACGACTCCGTGGACGCTGCCGGCGAACGTGGCCGCGGCCGTCCGCCCGGACGCCGAGTACGGCCGGAGGGCGAACGGCGAGTGGGTCGCGGTCGCGCGCTACCCGGACGACGCGTTTGCCGAGCGCGTGCGCGGAGAGGAGCTCGTGGGCCTGGAGTACGAAGGCCCCTTCGACTTCCTCCCTGCGCAGGAGCGTGTCGAGCATCGCATCATCCCCTGGGACGATGTGTCGCTCTCGGAGGGCACCGGGGTCGTCCACATCGCCCCTGGGGCCGGCACCGAGGACTTCGAGCTCTCCCGTATCCACGGCCTGCCGGTGCTGAACGCAATCGACGAGGGGGGACGGATGCTGCCTGAGTACGGCGACCTCGCCGGTCGCACGACCGACGCGGTGGCCGAGCCCGTGATCGAGTCGTTGCACGAGCGCGGCCTGCTGGTCGAGGCGGGAACGATCGAGCACCGCTATCCGATCTGCTGGCGCTGCAAGACCCCGCTCCTCTTCCGCGTCGTCGACGACTGGTTCATCTCGGCGGCGGAGATTCGGCAGCCGATGCTCGACGCGAACGCGACCGTCGAGTGGACGCCGCCCTTCTACTCGAAGCGGATGGACGACTGGCTCCGGAACATGGGCGACTGGAACATCTCCCGCAAGCGGTACTTCGGGCTGCCGCTGCCGTTCTATCCCTGCGGCTGCGGCCATCTGAACGTAATCGGCTCGCGGGGCGAGCTCGAGGAGCGCGCCGTCCGCGGGCTCGAGCAACTCCAGGAGCTCCATCGCCCCTGGATCGACGAGGTGCCCATCCGCTGCGAGCAGTGCGGCGAGGAAGTCGAGCGGATCCCGGAGGTCGGCGACGCCTGGCTCGACGCAGGCATCGTGCACTTCTCCACGCTCGGCTGGCGCAATCAGAAGTGGGTGCCGGGCGGGAACGGGACGGGCGCGGCGGCCGGGCTCACCGGCGCCGATCTCCCCGACCATGCCTACTGGGAGAAGTGGTTCCCGGCGGACTGGGTCTC